>Ga0209777_10000875_pt1 | contig 46499 bp, 43 predicted proteins | sample FrelakmetHBP12HB_FD_187147 | JGI IMG/M metagenome (GOLD analysis project Ga0209777, IMG submission 187147) | Freshwater lake sediment microbial communities from the University of Notre Dame, USA, for methane emissions studies -HBP12 HB (SPAdes)... | ecosystem: Environmental > Aquatic >... | reverse complement strand
CTTGCTGCCAGCTCGGATGGAAATCGCAGCCTATAATCATCATCGCGAAGGCTCCTTCGTCCCAGGCGTCTCACTTCCTCAAAGCAAGACTACCGGGTCGACCGAACCTTCGCCCTTATCCAATCAACTCAAGCCCGCGGTTGGCTTGAGTGGGGCAGTTCGCCGCCTCGTTCGCATAACCACAGGGTGTTTCGACTACGCGCCCAACAGCGGGGCGCTTCGCTCAACATGACATCTTGTTCGGCTGCTGCTTTGTGAGCAGCCTGCGCAGGGCGAATGCATGGGCCCTCACGTCGCGCCGAAGAGCGCGGCGCTCCTCAGGGTGACGCGTGGTGGGGCGCGCGGCGGTTGTTCGCTCTGTGTCGTCCTGACGGACTCGGTCGTATTCCGCATCTGTCCCGGCACTCACGTGCCGGGCTCAGGACTGTCGCCCTCCGGGCTCTAAGCCTTCCCGTGACTCATATGCCGGGCTCAGGACTGACGCCCTTCGGGATCCAAGGGAGCGCTTGATGAACGCTCACGGTTATCCGTGGGGGTGGGGGGCGGGAGCGTCGGCGATGATGGCGATGCCAGCGGCGTCAGCCAGCGCGATGACGGAGGGCTTGTCGAGCATGAGGCACTTGCCGGCGTCGAGGGCGAGGCAGGTGGCACCGGCCTGCCGCATGACCTCGATGGTGCGCACGCCGACGACGGGGACGTCGAAGCGCATGTCCTGGTTGGGGCGGGCCACCTTGACGACGGTGAGGGCGCGGCTCAGGGTGGCGGAGGCTCCGCGCAGGGTGGCCATGAGCTCGCCGGCGCGCAGGATGGCGGCGTCGGTGCCCTCCATGGCCTCAATGGCGACGCATGCGGCCTCGGCGATGACGACGGTCTGGCCAATGTCGAAGCGGGCGACGTGGTGGGCCACGGCGCGGCCGTAGGTGATGTTGGTGAGTTCCTGGTCGGTGGGCACGCGGCGGGTCAGCACACCCGTGGTGGCGAGCATCGGCTCGAGGAGGGCGGTGGAGTCGATGAGGTGGATGCCTTCATCGGCGAGGACCTTGGCGACGGCGCCGATGAGCGAATTGGTGTTGCGCGTGGGCAGCGCGAGCAGAAGCTTGGCCAGGCGCCAGTCGGGACGGATGGCGCTGAAGATCTGCTTGTGCTTCACCTGGCCGGCCATCACCGCCTGGGTGATGCCCTCGGCCTGAAAGGTCTCGATCAGCTTTGAAAGTTCGCCGAGGGAGAGCCAGTGCACGGCGGCGCCGTGCTTCTCAATCTCTGGAAAAGTCTCTTCCTTGATGGCGGCCACCACGACGTCGTAGCCGGAGGCGCGGGCAGCGTCGAGGACGAGGAGGGGGAATTTTCCGTTACCGGCGATGAGTCCGAGCTTCGGCATAGGGGCAGCGTTAAAGATAGTGCAAATCTGACGGGCGCCAAAGAACAAATTGCGAGTCTTTGTGCCGTCCCTACGGCGGCTTGCATGGGCCACCGATTGGGGCTGCGGCACAAAAAGTGGTTCGACTACGAACGCGCATTGTTCTGCGCGTTCTCCGCTCACCATGACAGCCAGTGATGAGTGCAACGCCGCTAGCGTTTGATGACGCCGCGCTCTGAGGTTTCAATAAAGCGGACGAGCATCTCGACATCCTCGCCGAGGCCGCCTTCGGTGCGCAGCTTCTCCAGCGCCTGCGCGGTGTTGAGCTTGCTGGCCAGCAGGACGCGGAAGGCGTGCTGGATCTTGCGCACGCGCTCCTTGCTGAATCCGCGGCGCTCCAGGCCGATGGCGTTGGCGCCGTAGGCCTGCACGTCGCGCGAGGCGCAGGTCTTGCTGAAGGGCAGTACGTCCTGGGTGATGACCGAGCCGCCGCCGATATAAGCGTGGGTGCCGACGCGCACAAACTGGTGCACGGGCGAGAAGGCTCCGATGGTCGCCCACTCCTCGATGGTGACGTGGCCCGCCAGCGTGGCAGCATTGGCCATGATGACATGGTCGCCGACGACGCAATCGTGCGCGATATGGGCGTAAGCCATGATGAGGCAGTCGCTGCCGACGCGGGTGAGGCCACCGCCCTTGACGGTGCCGCGATGGATGGTGACGAATTCGCGGATCTGATTGCGGTCGCCGATCTCCAAGCGCGTGGGCTCGCCCTTGTAGGTCAGGTCCTGCGGACCGCAGCCCACGGAGGCGAAGGGAAAGAGCCGGTTGTGGCTGCCCATGCGGGTGGGGCCTTCCATCACCACGTGCGAGACGAGCTCGCAGTGTTCGCCCATCTCGACTTCGGCGCCGACGTGGCAGAAGGGACCGACCGTACAACTGGCCGGGACTCTGGCACCGGGCTCGACGATGGCGGTGGGATGAATGCTCATGCGCGGCTAGCCTTCGACAAGGGCGCGCGGAACCACCTGGCAACTGACGACGGCCTCGGCCGCCAACTGGCCATCCACGGTGCCGCGGCACGACATCTTGGCAGCAGTGTAGCGCCAGACCAGGACCTCGACCTCGATGCGCAACTGGTCGCCGGGGACGACGGGGCGGCGGAACTTGGCGCGCTCGATGCTGGTGAAGAGGATGACCATCTTTTCGCGCTCGGCGATCTCGGTAAAGAGCAGTGCGCCGCCGGCCTGCGCCATGGCCTCGATGACGAGCACACCCGGCATGACGGGATTGCCGGGAAAGTGCCCGCTAAAGAAGGGCTCGTTGGCGGTGACGTTCTTGATGGCGACGATGCGCTTCTTGCGCTGGACTTCGAGCACGCGGTCGATGAGCAGCATGGGATAGCGGTGGGGCAGAGTGTGCATGATTCCGCGGACGTCCATGGGGACGGTGACGCCGGGAGGGAGGTCCTGCTTCTGGGCGGGGTCGCTAACTGGGTCGCTCATTTCACCTCACATGGAAGGCAAAATTATACACTTCGCGCGCGGGCGATTCTGTTACCTTCGAGGCGACAGATCGATCGTAATGAAGAATCCTCGTGCAATCTCTGAGCCCGGGCCGAAGGAGTTGCTGCGCTGGCTGGAGGCGCGGCAGGGGGAGATGACCGCCCTGCTGCACGAGTTCGTGGAGTGTGAATCCCCGAGCACGGAGAAGGCTGCGGTCAACGCTTTCGGCGCGAGAGTGGCGGAAAGCTTTGCCGTGCTGCCGGGAGCGCGGGTGCGGGTGCACAAACTGCGCGAGTGCGGCAACGCGTTGCAGATCGACCTCCCCGGAGGTTGCGGAGGCGGGCGGGTGCTGATGCTTGGGCACCTCGATACGGTCTATCCGGTGGGCACGCTGGCGACCATGCCGTGGCGAGAGCATGCGGGACGGCTCTACGGGCCGGGCGTCTTCGACATGAAGGGCGGCATCGTGATGGCGCGCTTCGCGCTGGAGCCGCTGCTGGAACGCGACGGCGGCCTGCCCGTGCCGGTCACACTATTGTTCAACCCCGACGAGGAGACCGGCAGCGCACACTCGCGGACGATCACGGCGCGGCTGGCAAAGCAGGCGCGAGCGGTGCTGGTGCTGGAGCCCGCCGCGGGCCCGCACGGCGCATTGAAGACCTCGCGCAAGGGCACCGGGCATTATCTGTTGCGCGTCGAAGGCCGTGAGGCGCACTCCGGCCTTGACCCCGAGAAGGGTGCGAGCGCGGTGCTGGAGCTGGCGCGACAGCTGGTGCGTATCGCGGAGTTCAGCAACCCGGCCCGCGGAGTGGCCCTCAACCCTGGGGTGGTCCGCGGCGGCACGCGCAGCAACGTGGTGGCCGGCCGGGCCGAGGCGGAGATTGACGCGCGCGCGAACAGCGAGGCGCAGGCCAGGCAGCTGCACCAGCGAATGCTGCGGCTGAAGCCGCTCGACCGGCGCTGCACGCTCGAGATCAGCGGCGGGATGAACCGTCCGCCGTTCGAGTGCTCGGCGGCAACGGCGAGACTGTTCCGGCTGGCGGCTGCGGCGGCACGTGAGCTGGGCTTCACGCTGGAGGAGGCCGCCGTGGGAGGCGGCTCCGACGGGAACCTGACGGCGGCGTTGGGAGTGCCGACGCTCGATGGGCTGGGGGCGGTGGGCGACGGAGCGCACGCGGCGCACGAGCACGTGGTGGCGCAGGAGTTGCCGCGACGGGCGGCGCTGCTGGCGAGGCTGCTGGAGAAGCTGTAGGGTTTGCGCGAACGAGGGCTGCCCTCAGGGGCTGAAGCCCCTTTCGTTCATCGCCGCGAGACGCCCGGCTAAAGCCCGGCTCTACCCCAACAACAGTGTGCAGGCAACTGCAGGTTGCGCGGGCCGTCCGGCGGCTCTACCCAATGGTCTTAAGGGTTATCACCCTTTGACTCAGCACCTACCGTGGCCTAGACTATGGGTAGTCGCCCTCCTCGCATGGAGCATCTGCGAAGTCTGGTCCACCCGGCGGGCGTGGAGAGGTGTGTATGGAAGGTCTATTTCAGCCGATGCATCTGTTGGTGATCCTGGTGATCGCCCTGTTGATTTTCGGCCCGTCGAAGCTGGCCGACCTTGGCAAGGGGCTCGGTGAAGGCATTCGCAACTTCAAGAGTGCGGTGAAAGAAGGCTCGGAGCCCGCCAGCAAGGACGCAGAGAAGAAATAACCGCGCGATCCGCGCAGATTGACCAGGCGCCCTGCCCAGGGGCGCCTATTGTTTGCCCGCTTGCCGCTCGCGCAACATGCGCCAGACCAGCGGCACCGGCAGTCCGACCACGTTGAAGTAGCAGCCGTTGATGCGTTCGACCCAGCGCGAGGCGATGCCCTGGATGGCATAGGCCCCGGCCTTGTCCATGGGCTCGCCGGTGCGGATGTAGTCGGCGATGTCCTCCTCGCTGAGGCGGGTGAAGCAAACATCGGTGGTCTCGGCGCGGGCGTCGGTCTGCGGAGTTTGCTGTTGCCTTGTTTCGGGAAAAGCAGATTCTTCGGCTGCGCTTCGCTTCGCCTCAGAATGACAGTCCTTGGGGGTAGGGCGCTCTCCTTGAAGCGGCCCTGACGGTTGCCCCTCTTGTCGCGGCGGGAACCACGCCAGGCAGACGCCGGTGATGACCTGGTGGGCGCGTCCGGAGAGCAGGCGCAACATACGCGCGGCATCCGCTGCATCGCGTGGCTTCTCCAGGATGTGTTCGTCCACGACGACGGTGGTGTCCGCGCCTAGCACCAGCGCCTCGGGGCGCTGCGCAAGCACGGCGAGCGCCTTCGCCCGTGCAAGGCGGAGAACGTAGTCGCGCGGCGGCTCGCCGGGTAGCAACTGCTCCGGCACGTGCGCGGCAAGGACATCAAACGGAATGCCCGCGTTGCGCAGCAACTCGGCACGGCGCGGCGATTGTGAGGCCAGCAGGAGCATGGGTTGATTCTACAGAACAGGCAGCACGCGTTTGGAGCGGGATTGTCGAATTGCAGCGTTGTCGAATTTTGGGAACTACCTCACTCAAGCCGATGGCAGGGTTGGGTGGGGCATACCGCAAACGCAAGGTCCTTCTACTCGGACGCGCGAGGCTGGCGCGTCCTCGCTCAGGATGACGACTTTCTACAATGCACAGACCCTTACGTCGCGCCGAAGAGCACGGCGCTCCTCAGGGTGACGGATCACGGGAGGGTGACGCGTCGTGAGGGTGGAGCGTCGGGAGGTGTAAGGCCGGAGTGAATTGCGGTCCGTTTGCTTTACTGAGTGGACAGGACAAAGGGTGGCTCGACTCTCCCGCTCCGCGCGATCGCTCGCCATGACAATTCAGTGGATGCGCGCCAATTTCGCCGGGGTGAAGTCCGGCGCTACCGGCACCGTGCCGGATGCTAGAATCAAGCCTGAACTGCTCTCCAGCCTGAGAGACACCCCGTCGTAAGCGCTGACCCCAATGGACCGTTCACTGATCCGCAATTTCGCCATCATCGCTCATATTGACCATGGGAAGACGACGCTCTCCGACCGGATGCTGGAGCTGACCGGCTCGCTGAGCGCGCGCGAGATGGAGGGCCATGAGCAGGTGCTGGACGCGATGGAGCTGGAGCGAGAGCGCGGCATCACCATCAAGGCGCACGCGGTGCGCATGAAGTACACCGCGCGCGACGGGGTGGAATACCAGCTCAACCTGATTGACACGCCTGGGCATGTGGACTTCAGCTACGAGGTCTCGCGCTCGCTGGCCTCCTGCGAGGGCGCGCTGCTGGTGGTGGACGCCACCCAAGGCGTGGAGGCGCAGACGCTGGCCAACAGCTACATCGCCATCAACCACGGGCTGGAGATCATCTCGGTCATCAACAAGATTGACCTGCCGAGCGCCGACATCGAGCGGACCAAGGAAATGATCGAAAGCGCGGTGGGGCTGGACGCCTCGCACGCGCTGGCCATCAGCGCCAAGACCGGCATGGGCGTGCCGGAGGTGATGGAAGCCATCGTGCAGCGCATCCCGCCGCCCAAGGGCAACATGGACGCGCCGCTGCAGGCGATGATCTTCGACTCATGGTTCGACTCCTACCGCGGCGTGGGCGTGCTGGCGCGCGTGGTGAACGGCCGCCTGCACACCGGGCAGAAGATACGGTTGATGTCGAACGGCAAGGCCTTCCAGGTGGAGAGCATGGGCATGCTCACGCCCAAGCCGGTGGAGATCGCCGAGCTGACGGCGGGCGAGGTGGGGTTCTTCTTCGCCACGATGAAGGTGGTGGGTGACACCAAGATCGGCGACACCATCACCGACGACGACCGCCCCGCGATGGAAGTCCTGCCCGGCTTCGAGGAGATCAAGGCGATGGTCTTCGCCGGGCTCTACACGGTGGACAGCCATGAGCACGCGCTGCTGCGCGATGCGCTGGAGAAGCTGAAGCTCAACGACTTCTCGTTCTTTTTCGAGCCGGAGAGTTCGGTGGCGCTGGGCTTCGGCTTCCGCTGCGGCTTCCTCGGGCTGCTGCACATGGACATCATCCAGGAGCGGCTGGAACGAGAGTTCAACCTGGACCTCATCATCACCGCGCCGGGGGTGCGCTACCGCGTGACGCTGACCGACGGCGAGGTACGCGACGTGGACAATCCCTCGCGCTGGCCTGATCCGACGGTGATCGACAAAATCGAGGAACCCATCATCACCGCCACCATCCTGAGCGCCGAGGAGTACGTGGGCGCGATCCTGAAGCTGGTAGAGGAGAAGCGCGGGAAGCAGAAGAACTTCGAGTACGTGGCCAGCAACCGGGTGATGCTGACCTACGAGCTGCCGCTGAACGAGATCGTACTGGACTTCTACGACCGGCTGAAGACGGTGTCGCGCGGCTACGCGTCGCTCGACTACCACCTCTCAGGTTGGTGGGAGTCGCCGATGGTGAAGCTGGACATCCTGGTGGCGGGCGACCCGGTGGACGCGCTCTCCATCATTGTGCACAAGGACCATGCCTACGAGCGCGGCCGGGCGCTGGTGAGCAAGATGCGCGAGCTGATCCCGCGGCAGCAGTTCGAGGTGCCCATCCAAGCGGCGATCGGGGCCAAGGTGATTGCGCGCGAGACGGTGGCCGCGCTGCGCAAGAACGTGCTTGCCAAGTGCTACGGCGGCGACATCACGCGCAAACGCAAGCTGCTGGAGAAGCAAAAAGAGGGCAAGCGGCGGATGAAGCGCATCGGGAAAGTGGATATCCCGCAGGAAGCTTTCCTCGCACTGCTGAAGGTGACGAACAACGAGAGTTGATTAGTTCGATATCGTCCGAATTCCCGCCGGTAGTGCCACTTCCGTGATGAGCTTTGTAACTGATTGAATCTCCTCTGATTCTGGGCGCCGCCCGGCGGCCAGCCCAGGGTACTTACCCCATGGTTGTGCAAATCCTCTTTTGGCGCGTTTCACAGACAGATAACCTGAGGGTTATTGCACAGAATCGGACATTCCAGCCAAGTATTGTGCAATCAATCAAATACATGGTTTTCTTGCATGAAATCCGGGGCGAGCGGCGGGCGTAGAAAATTCTCAAACCGGGAACGGCGGATATTGTCCACAGAAATTTCCACAGGGGCGATTGCCTTAATCCTGAGAAGCCGCCACCAGCGTGGCTTCTCCTGACGAGCACCGGAGCGGGGCAGGGGCTAAGCGTAGCCCCTGCCGACCGGCTTTCGACTATTGTTCGATGGTGAAGTGGACGGTGATCTGCGTTTCGACGGGGATGAATTCGCCGTTGAGGCGATATGGCCTGTATCGCCACTGGCGGACGGCGTCACGCGCAGCGGCAGCCAGCAGCGGATGGCCACTGACGGTCCCGATCTCCGTCACCTCGCCGCGAGTGTTGATGATGGCCCGCAGGACGACATCGCCCTGCAAGTGGATGACGCGGGCCGGCATGGGATAGACCGGCTGCACCATGCGAACCAGGCTACCAAGCTCCATGACGGACACCTGCCGGATGACGGGCGCGGACGGCGGAGCTGCCGGAGCAGGTCGCCAAACGCTCGCCACCAGCGGCGACAACACGCGGTCATAGCCGGAGATGCCCAGCGGGAGATACGGCCCAGCCGCCGGCCCGCTCGGTTCCGGAGCTGCCGGACCGCTGCTGCGGTCGGTGTGTTCGGGGATGTCCGGGGGCTGGACAAGTCCGTCGCCCGGAGTCTCGGTGGGGGCCTGGCTCTGGTCAGGGTGCGTGTCGACGAGCCCGACGTGCTCGGGTTCCGGCGAGGAGTACGGCAGGGTCAGGACCTCGCCGGGCTGGACGACCGGGATGGCCGAAGTGTAGATGAGGGGCAGCAGCACGAATGCGCCGATGCCTGCGGTTTCCAGGGCGAAGGAGACGATTGTGACCCAGACGCTGCGTCTGGGACGTCCTGCATCCAGTGGCTCGAACATACGCACCTCCCATGCGACCTCTGCTGCTATTGACACCAGAGGGGGGGGAGATTTCCGGCAGGTGATGAGAAATATTCCGGGAACTTTTTCAGGGGCTGCGGACGACAGTACGGGGCAACAGGAAAAGGCCGCCCGAGCCGGGCGGCCTTGGGTACGAACCGTGGAATCCGCGCGCTAGCGAGGCTTGTTCGCCGGGGCAGGAGCTGCGGGCTTGGGCTGAGCAGGCACACCGGAGACGGTGTTGTACTGGTCAATGATCGCCTGCGTGACGTCAATGGTGGGCGCGGCCCAAATGACGGGGCTGGCCTGTCCGCCGATGTCGAGGATGAGGCTGAAGGCGTTGTCCTTGGCGTACTTGTCCACCACCTGCATCATCTTCTGGCCGATGCGCTGTGCAATCTCATTCTGCTGCTGCTGGAAATCGGCGTTGGCGTCCTCAAACTTGCGCTGCAGGTCCTTGGTGCGCCGGTCAATGTCCTTGACCATGTTGGCGCGGGTTTCGTCGTTGAGCTTGTCCTGCTGGGCCTGAAGCTGTTTCTTCAGGTCTTCAAGCTCCTTGTTCTGCCTCTCCAGGTCGGTGCGAATGGGGTCGAACTTCTGGGAGAGCGCCGCGAAGTCACGCTGGCCTTCGTTGCTGCGGATGATGGCCTGCTGAATGTCAATGATGCCGACCTTGGTGGAGGGGTTCTGCGCTACTGAGGGCAGGACGAAGACCAGCAGCAGTGCGAGGATAGGGATGAGACGGACGAGGATGCGGTTCATGCGTTTGCTTGAACTCCTTTAGGGTTCTCTCGGGGATTCCGCAGGAAACCTCTCATGTACCAGGCGAGCAGAGCCACGGACGGCGATCGGCTCCATCCCTACGGAACAGTTCCTTATCGGATACCGCGATTATAGTTGCCAGTGCAAAACGGCGTCAAACCTCAAGTTCTCTGCCGCTGCGCCGGGTGGTGCCCGAACTTGACTTGCTCAGAACGTTGTGGCCACGGTGAACCGGAACGTGTGCGCCGGCTCCTTGAGCCGGTACTTGGTCTCGTAGGTGGCAAGGGCCTGGGTATACGTGTAACTGCCCGCGCCGAACGGATCACCCGGCTGCGGGAAAAGGTCGCGGCTGATGGACGATGGCGGCGCGATCGTTGTGTTCATGCGCAGAAAGTTGTACGCGTAGTAGATGCGCAAAGGCGCATTGATCACCGGCATCATCGCCTGCAGTTCCAGGCCGGTTGACATGCGGGGCGTGTAATTGGTGTGCGGCTGCGGCACCAGGTCCGCGGCGAAGTGGCCGTTGATCCATCCCATGCAGTTGCCCACCGCGTCATAGCTGGTGCAGCCGAATTTGTCGGAGTTGAGCGCGTCGAGCTGCTGAGGACTCATGCGCAACTGCGACTGCCGCAGCGCCATGTTGAAGCCGATATCGTTGAAGATCGCCAGGGTGACGGGGCCGACGAGGGGGATACGGTACTCCATGTTGCCGACGATGCTGGTGTCGCCGCCGGGATAGACCAGGCGATAGATGGGCAGGGTAATGCTCCTGTATCCGTGACGCGGATTGCTGGGATCTATGGGAACGGGGGTGCCGTCGGGGTTAAGCAGCTGCATGGTGGCGGAGTCGGCGATCCAGGCGACGGGTGAGACGGCGCGGATATCAAAGCCGCGCAGGTCGGTATCGCCGCCGAGATACGTGCGCTCGTAAGGCGGCGCCACCTTGGGTACGGATTGGCCGTTGTAGTTGTAGCTGCCGTAGCCGGTCACGAAGGAACCCTGGACGCGGAACCCGAAGGTCTGGCGGCCGTCGCGAGCCCTCCGGAGGCCCTTCATGGGGATGAACATCTTGAACTCGCCGATGGGGCGGATCATGTTGACGTTGCCGCCCAGTCCGGCAATCTCGGCGCCGACGTAGAGGCTGTGCCCGTGGTGCGGGTTCAGCGGGCGGTCCACGGTGTTGATGCTGAAGCTGGGCACGAGCTTGCTGGTGATGATGCCTTCCAGCGCGTTGGGACCGCTGACGTTGCGGAAGGAGAGGAACTCGAAGTACTGCTTGGATGCGACGCTGTAGGTGGTGATGGACGAGGTTTCCCAGGAGTAGGTGAGGCCGACGCGCTTGAAGGAGCGGCGCAGAGGATAGCTGGCGGAGGCGGTGAAGCCGGTGCTGGCCTGGGTGAAGTTCTGCAACTGGTTCAAGAACGACTGGGAGAAGTTCTGGGACTGGCCGCTGCTGATGGCGGCCAACTGAGCCTGGTCGTACTTGAAGCGCCGCGAATAGACGGTGAAGCCGAGCTGCAGCGGGCGGTCGAGGACGTAGGGCTCGGTAAAGCCGAACATGATGTCGCGCTCGCGGCTGCCGACGTTGGCGGAGACGGTGAGGGTCTCGCCCAGTCCGAGGAAGTTGTTGGTCTCGTAGGTGAGGCCGATGAACGAGCCGGCCAGGCCACTGACGCCGCCGGTCAGGCCGATGCTGTTCTTGCCCTTCTCCTTGAGCTTGAGGTTGATGTCCACCGAGCTTTCCTGCACGTTCTGGTGGACCTCGGAATCCTGCTCGGGTTTGAGGGTCTCAAAGTAGTTCAACTGGTTGAGGCGCAGCAGGCTGAGCTCCCAGAGCTGGCTGTTGTAAACCTGGCCTTCCTCAAGCGCCAGTTCGCGGCGGATGACCTTGTCGCGGGTGGTGGTGTTGCCCTGGAACTCGATGCGCCGGACGTAGAACTGCTTGCCTTCGTCAATGTCAATCTTCAGCGAGATGGTCTTGTTGACGTCGTCGAAGCTGGTTTCGGGGACGGGCGTGAAGTTGATGAAGCCGTACGCGCCGTAGGCCTTGCGCATCTCCTCCAGGCCCTTGCCGACGAGGGTACGGCTGAACCAGTCGCCGTCCTTGATGGCGAAGAGCTTGCGGAGGGCCGCAGCGTTGGAGATCGTCTTGTTGCCGGTGAAGGTGATCTCCTTGAGCCGGTAACGGTCGTTCTCCTCGATGGCCATGGTGATGTCCACGGCCTTGCCGTGCTTCGCCTTCCAGGGCATGAACCAATTGATGCCGTGGGTGTCGCGGGTCTTGGTCTTGGGATCCTGCACCACGGCTTTGTAGTAGCCCTTGTCCTGCATGGCCATGCGCACGCGCTCGGCGTCTTCGCTGAGCTTGGTGGCGTCAAAGGTGCGGGCGAACAGGTTCTCCAGCACGATGCTGCGCGGGATGCCGATGGGCCGGCTGTTCTTCATGGCGTAGCGCAGGTTGCGCTTCTTGACGTGCTTGACGCCCTCGAAGGTGATCTTGCCCACCTTGACCTTGGGACCTTCCTTGACGTTGAAGGTGACACCGACGGAGGCGGGCGGAATCTGGCGAATCTCAGTGCGGATGATGGCGAACTGGCGGCCGTGGGCGGCGAGCAGTTCGCGGAGCACGACCTCGGCCTTCTTGACTTTAGTGGGGTCGAACTGGCTCTCCTGGGAGAGACCGACCTTCTTCTCTTTGAACTTGTCGAGCACGTCGGACTGCGAAACGGAGGTGAGGCCGACGTACTTAATCTCGCGGATGGTGGGCTTCTCCTTCACGTAAACGTGGAGGATCCAGCCCTTGGGACTTTCCTCGCGCTCGAAGCGGAGGTCGTCGAAATAGCCTGCATTCCAGAGGGCGTGGAAGTCGCGCTCCAAGGAACTGGGATCGAAGACGTCCCCGGGGCGGCTGAACATGCGGCCCTTGACCGTGTCGGCGGGGATGCGGCGATTGCCATGGATGCGAATGTCCTCGATCACGCCCTGCTGGGCAGCCGCAAGGCCGCACAACAGAAACAACACGAGGAAAAGCCAGAACGCCGGTCTCCAGCGGGGGAGACGGCTTGGCCGCGGCACGGAACAGACGTTCAAGTCGGCAGAAATAGGAAGACCCTCGAGCGCACGAGTGCTGGATACAGAATGCCAATTATACAGGCTGGGGCACCCGCAGTTCCAACAAGAAACATGGCTGGGAAGCGAGTTTTCTCCGGCCTATGGGGAGCTGACCGACTCGACGCGTTCGACCTCCACCAGGGTGGAGTAGAACGTGGCGCCGCCGCCCATGTCGGTTAGACGGTCGGAGGTCAGAACGTTAACGTTCTTTCCGTCCTCCGCGAGGCGCGACCAGTCGAGGTGCGCCGCCACCACGCCCTGTCCTACGGCCGGGCTGGTCAGAGAGCGGAGCAGCAGCTCGCCGCGGTCATTGTGCACGCGCACCCGGTCACCGCTGATGATGCCCCGGGCGGCGGCGTCATCGGGGTGCATCTCCAGGATGCCGCAGGCGTCGGGACAGTCAAGCGGACAAGCGACGTGTGCGACCTTCTTGACCTGAGAATTGTGCCATGGGAGGAGCGGTACCCAGGGGCTAAAGCCCCCTAGCGGCGTGTCGCTGACGCCGGGCCGAAGCCCGGTTCTACCAGCAGGCGGTCAACGGCGGCGGTGGCGGCGGCCATGCGCTGCTCGACGGAGCCGCGGACCTCGAACCAGGGCTCGGGGCGCTTCGCCAGCTCCTCACGGAAGCGCCGGGTCATCCATTCGCGGATGTGCTCGCCGTCGCGGAAGCCGTCCTGCACGAAAGGAATGTCGCAGTCGGTGAGGATGTAGAGGGCGTAATGGCGGGCGGCGGCCATCTGTTCGAGCTCGGGACAGACGCTGCGCATGTAGCGCTCGTGCCAGATGGAGGTGGCGAGAACGTCGGTGTCGCAGAAGAGGACGCGGCCAGCGTTGCGCGCGGCTTCGTCCTCGAGCTCAAGCTGGCGGCGGGCGATGGCGAGGAAGTCCTCGGTGCGCCAGCCGATCTGCTGCATGGTGCGCACGCGCTCTACAAGACGCTCGGTGTACTCGCGTCCGTACTCCGGCACCCAGAGGGTGTGGTAGTGCGCGGCCAGCGCCTGCGCGAGAGTGGTGGTGCCGGTGGATTCGGCGCCGACGACGCAGATGCGCAGAGGCTGGCTCATGGGCGCACGGGGCGGATTGGAATGCTGCCGGGCCTCAACTCCACGACTGACGCCATGAGGGAAATCGTAGCAGATGGAGAGGCGGGGCCGGGAATCACACCCAGCGCTGACGCGCTGGGATAACCTATTCGGCGCCTGCGGCGCTGGCCCGGCACGATCGAAATGTCTGCGTGAGTGCTCGTGCCGTCCCTGACGGGACTCGACTCATCTTCCGCCCGCCACCCCGGGCTTACGCCCGGGGCTATTTTCTCCCGCGCCTACGGCGCTGGTTTGGGCAGAGGATCCCAGAATTCATCCCGGGCGCTCAGAATTCATTTTCAGCGGCAGGGGCGGCGCGCTAGACTTCGCTTGAAAGGCGGACACCGGGATGTACGGCAAGTGGTTTGGAGACGAACTCCAGTGCCCAGCGTGCGACACTCCGTTCCAGTTTTCCAGGAGAATAGACCTTCGCCCTGTTTGTTCGCATTGTGATACTATTGAGCATTGCATAATATAGTTACAGCGGAAAGAGTTCTGCCTGTTCCCAGAAGGCCATGACCAGAGTCGGCTGGCGGCGCATTCGCCGCAGTGCCTGACGGGCATGGTGGCTCAGTTCCCCGAAACTCTTGGGACAGAAGTTCGGGAGCTCGTGCTGCTTCCAGTACGACCACAAGTATTCGACCGGATTCAGTTCCGGGGCATAGGCGGGCAGGAACTCCAGCCAGATGCGCCCTCGCTGCTCGCGCACGAAGTCCCAGACCAGGCGGCTGCGATGACTGCGCAGGCCATCCCAGATAATGAGCAGTTTGCCGGGAATGTGGCGCTGCAGATGGGCCAGGAACTCGACCACCTGCGGCGAGCGAATGGTGCCCGGAAACAGCCGGAAGTAGAAGTTCCACCACGTCACCCCTGCCATGGCCGACAACGTCTTCCAGTTGAAGTGGTACTGCAGCACCGGCGTCTGCCCGCGCGGCGCCCATGTCCGGCAGCGGTGCGGACGCTGGCTCAGTCCGCTTTCGTCGATGAAGACGATGGTTCGCCCCTCTTTTTGGGCTTTTTTTTAATCTCCGGCCAGCGTTCCCGCTTCCAACGCCGGATCTTCTCCTCGTCCCGCTCCAGAGCGCGTCCCACGGGCCGCTGACAGCTCCAGCCCAACTGCCGCAGAATGCGCCATGCCTGCGAGGGGTGGTACTTCACCCCGCATTCCTGCTCGATCAGCTGGGCCACACGCTGCGAAGTCCACAGGCTGGTTTCGTAGCCCAGCGCCTCCGGCCCACGCTTCAGAGCACGCTCCAGGCGGCGCAGGTCTTGCGCACCTAGGCGCGGCTTGCGTCCCGCCCGTCCGGCCTTCTGCAGTGCCCGCCGCCCACCTTGCTCCAATTGCCGTGCCCACTGACTGACCGATTGCCGATGCGCTTTCACCCGCCGAGCCACCTCGGACTGGCTGTACCCCTTCTCCAACAGCCGCGCTGCCACCATCCGCCGCTGCTCCAGTGCCTCAAAATCTCTGCGAACTCCCGCTGGGTTTCCCATACACGGCAGAGTAGCACAATCTTCCAGAAATGTCAGTATATTATTCAATATTCAATAAGTGAACAAAAGTAATGATTTCCTTAAGACTTTTTCTTCCATCCGGCATCCAATAGTAGTAAGAGATGTACTAAGGAGTCTCAGGTGAAGAGTTGGAAGATGCCAGTGGCGATGTTCGGGGTAGGAAGCGTGGGTGCGCTGCTGTTGGCCCTGCGCGGGAAGCCGGTTGCGCGCTGGGTACGAGCGCGCTTCCAGGAGGCCCCGGCACGCTTCGCCGAATGGAATGAGAGCGCCCAGCAGGAGTTGGCACGGCTGGAAGCTGCCCTCAACGACGTCGCGCAGTCCATTCGCGCCGGCGAAGCCCGCTAAACCGCTTCGCTCCCGGCCCGCCCACCCTGCGGCGGCCGAGGATGCATATTGGCGTTCTGATTCTGCAGCGCGCTGGAAAATTGCCCCCGACGCCAGGGGCATTTCTATTTGAGCTTCAGGCAGCTCGTTCTTCGGCCTTGGGCAGTTGCATGATCCGTTTGGCGAGTGCCACGTCGCGCCGCGTCACTCCGGCGCTGTCGTGCGTGCTCAGCGAGAGTCCCACCCTGTTCCAGCGGATGGCGGTGTCCGGGTGATGATTCGCTTTCTTGGTAAGCTAAGCCACGCGGTTGACGAAGACCATGGCCTCGGCAAAGTCGCCGAAGGTGAGCTCGCGCTGCAGCGCGTTGCCCGTAAACCGCTAGCCCGGCAGTTCCGCCAGTTCGCGGGCAATCTCGCCTGCGCTCAGCGTCATTCCCATGTAGTTCTCCTGCCCCAGTGTAAGTGCCGAACGGAGCAGTTTCGTTGCCTGCCAATCCGACGATCACCGCATCAGGCGTGTCCCGGGGTGGCCCGGCCTGCCTCGCGGAAGCCGTACACCTGCTGGTCCACATCGCGTCGCAGGCCCAGCCAGATGCTGTCCGGCATGGAGAGGAAGACCTCCACAATTTTTGGGTCGAACTGTTTTCCGGTGAATTCGCGGATCTCCTTCTTGGCGATCTCCAGGCCCTGCGCCGGGCGATAGGGGCGGTCTGAGGTGATGGCGTCGAGCGTGTCCGCCACGGCGAAGATCCGTGCCCCGAGGGGGATCTGCTCGCCCTTCAGGCCCCCCGGGTATCCCGAGCCGTCGTAGCGCTCCTGGTGGGCGTGCACGATATCGGCTGCATCGGCCAGGAAGGGGATCTTGCGCAGCATGTGGTAGCCGCGAGCGCAATGTTCCTGCATGATTTCAATCTCGACCGCATTCAGCTTCCCGGGCTTGCGCAGGATCTCGTCGGGAATGGCCATCTTTCCGATGTCGTGCAGAAATGCCCCGCGCGCGATCACCTTGATGGTGTCCGGCGGCAGCCCAAGTTGCCGGGCGATGGCGATGGTGTAGGCGGTGACGCGCTTGGAATGTCCCTCGGTTTCGGCGTCCTTCAGGTCCAGCGCGTCGCCCAGCGCCTCCAGGGTGATGTCGTAGGACTTCTCCAGCTCCTGCAGCGCATCGCGGAGCTGTTCCGTCCGCGCCGACACCAGCGACTCAAGCTTGGTCTGGTACGCCAGGTTCTCCATCTTCAACCGGCGTGTTTCCAGGGCGCGCCGCACCACTGCCAGCAGCTGTTCCCGTTCGAACGGCTTCAGCAGGTAGTCGTAGGCGCCGTTGCGGATGGCGGAGAGCGCGACCGAAATGTCGTGCACGGCGGTCACCATCACCACCGGCAGGTCGGGGTACTGCTCCTTGGCTCGCGCCAGCAGGACCTGTCCATCCAGCTCCGGCATCATCAGGTCGGTGAGCAGCAGGGAGAACCGACCGTCGGAGACCAGTTTTGAGAGAGCTTCGGCGCCTCCTTCGGCAGGCACACACTGGTAGCCTGCAGTGGTCAGCATTGAGCAGACTATCTCCCGAATCGGTTCTTCGTCGTCCACCACCAGGATGCGTTCAGCAGTCATTGGTCTCCACCCCGCGTTCCTAGGCTGACGGAACCGGGCTCCTATAACTCATTATAGTAACGGCGCTTATTTGTGAGTAGATTAGAAAGGTTACGCCGGGTCGAATTAAGATTGAAAGGATTGGCCGTTGTGATATAGAGAAGTCAAACAGCCCCATGGATTGGACTTAGCGTGGATAGCAGCTTCTGGTCTAGCCTCGTGCGCAGTCTCGCCTTCGAGTTAGCAAGCGGAGCCGACGCCCTAGTCCTGTGTGTTGCTGCTGTATTCCTCTATCGCAGCTTCCGGCAGCGCTTCCTGTTCTATTGGGCACTGGGCTGGCTCCTCTACCTCGTGTATCGCGGGGCGGAGTTCGAAGCGGGGCAACTTCAGTATCCGGTGCTTCTGCAGGCACTCGGACAGACGGCCTTCGTGTTTGCCGTCACATTTTTTGCCTTCTCCATTCTCACCTATATCGAGTCGGCGCGCTTCCGGTACGCGGTGCTGGCACTGACGGCATTGGCGGTGGATGCTGCCCTGGTGCACGTCTTTCTTCCGGCGAACCTGTCCGCAGCGATCGCTTTGCAAGTCTTCTACCGGGGCATTTGCCTAGTCGGCGCCCTGGGCATGATTGCTGATAGCCGGCGCCGGCGTGAGAGCGGTCCCTGGCTGCTTGCGATTGCCCTCGCATTCCTGAACCTCGACCGCCTTGTCGGGCCGCCCGGCGTGATGGAGCGCCTCAACATCTTCGTCGAGGTCATCCTCGGCGTCTCCATGTTCCTCCTCGTGCTTGCGGACGCCCGCGCGCGTACCCAGCGCCTCGGTGTAATGAATGCGATCACCACGGCGGTGACCGAGGCCCGGGACGCAAACAGCATGATGATGGCGGCACTGGTCGAGCTCAAGGATCTGGCTGGCGCGCGCGCCGCCTGGTATCGCATGTTCCGCGACGGCCGGCTCGTGCTCGGCGTCCAGGTCGGGCTGCCGCCACACATTCTGGATGATCCTGCCATCCTCGATTTGGACCAGCAGTTCGCCGTTCGCTTAGTCCGCGAGAAGAGCACCGCACAGGTACGCGTGGCGTCGCTCGCTCAGGCGGCGCAGGACGCCTTCGCTGAGGTGGGCGTGGAGCACCTCCTTCTGGTCCCCGTCGCCGGCAAGGCGACCGTCCTTGGGGTGCTCGCCTTCGCCTTCACGCGCAGCCGTTCGTACTCCAGTGACGAAGCGCGCTTCTTCTACACCACCGCCAACCAACTGGGAATTGCGGTGGAGAATCTGCGCATGGTGGAACAGTTGGTGCGCTCCCAGCGGCAATGGGCAAGCACCTTCGACTCGATCCACGACTACATCCTGGTGCACGATGACGGGGGGCGCGTGTTGCGCGCCAATCGGGCGCTTCTCGAACGACTTGCGACGCAGGCGGATGACGTCCTGGGCATGCCCTGTCGCGACATTCTGCCGCATGCCGCGGAAGGATGCCCTTACTGCCTGCTCGCTGCCCATCGCGAGGGCGAAGCACCCGACCCCTGCTTTGGCGGCTATTCGCTGGTCTCCACCTCATCGTACGTGGACGAGGCCGGCGAAGAGGTGGGCGCCGTTCACATCATCAGGGACACCACCGCCCAGCACGCGGCCGAAGAGCGCTACCGCTTGTTCTTCGAGGAAGTGCATGAAGGCGTCTTCGTTGCAACCCCGGATGGTCGCATCCTCGATTGCAACGCCGCCTTCATCCGCATGCTCGGCTACGAGAGCCGGGCGGAGGTGATGGCGCTCAACATGGTCACCGACCTGGTCGCCGAGCCCGGGCTGCGGAGTACCTACGTTTGGGAGATGGACATCCGCGGCTTCGTCCGCAACTACGAAGTCGCCTTCCGTCACAAGAACGGAAGCGTTATCACCCTGCTGGAGAACAGCTTCGCCACGCGCGATACCTCCGGCAAGGTCGAGCGGTATCAGGGCTTCCTGGTGGATTTCACGGAAAAGAAGCTGGCCGAGCAGGAGATCCGGCGTCGGAATCGCGAACTTCGCACACTCAATGCCATCAGCGTGCTCGCCACCCGGACCCTCGATCTCGACGAGATCCTGAACGGCACCCTGCGCCACGTGGTGGAGCTTTTCAACGCCGAGAGCGGCGGCATTCTGCTGGTCGCGCCTTCCGGCAGGACACTGCAGCAGCGGGCGGCTTATGGGGAACACTCCGCGGCCAGCGTCGAAATCCTCACATCCGAGATACCGCAAGACGCCTGGGACAAGCTGGTCCACTCCGAGCGCGAGATGTTCACCGTCCGCGACCTCGACATGCTCTCACCCAACGCGCGGAAGTTCCTCGCGATGGAACATCTCCAGTCATTCATGTCGGTGCTGATGTGGTCGCAGAAACTGCCCATCGGTTTTCTCGCGATCGGCAACCGCGAAGTGCGTGAATTCACCGACGCGGACGAGAACCTCATGGTGGCGATCGCCCGGCAGCTCGCCACCACCATCGAGAAGGTGCGCCTCTATGAAGTGACGGTGAAGGCCTACGAAGACCTGCGCAATGCCCAGGTGCAACTGCTGCAGAGCGAGAAGATGTCCGCAGTCGGCCAGCTCATCTCCGGCGTGGCGCACGAGCTCAACAACCCGCTGACGGCCATCCTCGGCTACGCGCAACTGCTCGAGTCCGAGACCGGCACGGAGCGCGGCCGCGACTTCATCTCCAAGCTCTACAAGCAGACTCAGCGCATGCATCGCGTGGTCAAGAACCTGCTTTCCTTCGCCCGCGAACGCAAGCCGACGAAAGAGGAAGTGGACCTGCGCCGCGTAGTGGACGACACACTGGCACTGCGCGATTACGACCTCCGGGTGAACAACGTGGTGGTGAAGAAGGAGTACGGTGCGGCCATCCCCCTGATCCTGGCCGATTCCCATCAACTCGAGCAGGTATTCCTCAACATCCTGAACAATGCTGTGGACGCCATGCTGGAGCCTGCCGAGCAGGGCTCAATCGCTGCCGAGAAACCTCACGGAGGGCGGCTGTGCGTTCGCATCTTCGCCGCCAGTCCCTTCGTGGTGGTCGAGTTCCATGACTCCGGGCCGGGCATCCAGGACACCAAGCGTATCTTCGATCCCTTCTACACCACCAAACAGATCGGGAAGGGCACGGGCCTCGGCCTTTCGATCTGCTACGGCATCGTGAAGGAACACGGTGGCGAGATTTCCGCCGCCAATCACCCCGAAGGCGGCGCCGTATTCGACGTAAGTCTGCCGATCGCGCCTCCAGCGGACCTAGAGGAAGGCGAATCGCGCCTGCGCGGACGCGTACTCATGATCGAAGGGGAACCCGGCGCTCTGGTGGCCGAGAAGGACACTCTGCAGCGGGCCGGTGCTGAAGTGCGGGTGGTTGCCGCCGGCCTGGATGCTGTCGCAGTGGTCCAAGCCAGCGAATTTGACGCGCTCGTGGTCGGCACCGGCCATGACGGTGGTCTGGGCTGGAAAGTCTACGAGTGGCTGCGCCAGCATCGGCCGGGATTCGAGCAGCGGATACTCTTTGCCCTGGCCCAAGGCAGTGATTCGGCGCTACAGGGGTTCCTGCACAGCGCCGGGGCCGCATTCGTAGCAAAGCCGTTCAGCGACGAAGACTTGATTGAGGCGGTCCGCCAGCGGATGACCCGCGTCGTGGGCAGCGCGTGATTCTGACATCCTGCCGAAACATGGCACCTCAACTTCACGCAGTGCGATGAGAGCGGCAAGCGAATGCCACCGGCTGGAATCATCGCGCTCGCGCCGGGTACGCCGGTACTCGACTGCGGGCTGGTGACCGAGGTCGCCGGTGCGCGCCGCAACACCCTTGGGGCGTTTCTTGTTGTGCGGATGTCTGGGCCTGTCTAAGGCAAAATTGGCGGCGCTGACTCTCGAATGCGGCCGCGTCCGTGGCGTACAATTTTCGGAGTGATGAAGGCGCAAGACGCAGATACGCCAATGCGGGCGCGTTGGTGGGAGCCCATGCCGGAGGGGCGTGTCCACTGTTACCTCTGTCCGCGGCACTGCCATATCCCCGAGGGCCAGCACGGATTCTGCTTCGTGCGCCAGAACCAGGGCGGGGAGCTCCTGCAGCTCGGCTACGGACGACCGGCGGCAGTCGCGCTCGACCCCATCGAGAAGAAACCGCTCAACCACTTCCTGCCCGGCACCAGCATCCTCTCGCTGGGTACTGCCGGATGCAACCTTGGCTGCCGCTTCTGCCAGAACTTTGACATCAGCAAGGCCAGGGCAGACCAGGTGCGCTCCTCGCATCTCTCCCCGGAGCAGGTGGTGGATCTCGCGCTGGGAAACGGCGCGCCGTCCATCGCCTTTACTTACAACGAGCCCACCATCTGGGGTGAGTACGTTATAGACATTGCGCGCCTGGCGCACGCCGCCGGCCTCAATACCGTGATGGTCTCCAACGGCTACGTCACCCGTGAGGCATTCGCAGACATCTACCAGCACATTGACGCCGCCAACATTGACCTGAAGGCGTTCACTGAGGATTTCTACGCCAAGGTCACTCTCTCGCACCTTGCCCCCGTACTGGATGTCCTGCGCTGGCTGCGGCACGAAACCAGCGTCTGGTTCGAGATCACCAACCTGGTGATCCCATCCCTCAACGACGCGCAGGACGAAACTCGAGAGCTCTGCCGCTGGGTGCTCGATAACCTGGGCGACGACGTGCCCCTGCACTTCACCGCCTTCCATCCCGACTTCAAGCTCACGGACCGCCCGACCACGCCGCCCGCCACGCTGCACCGGGCGCGCGCCCTCGCCCGCGAGATGGGGATCAAGTACGTGTATGAAGGCAACATCCTGGGTGACGGCGGCGACACCATCTGTCCGGGATGCTCGCGCCGCATCATCCGGCGTTCGTGGCACTCCGTGCTCGCTGACGACGTACGCGACGGCCATTGCAAGCATTGCGGTGCGGAGATCGCGGGCGTCTTCAGTGCGCGTCAGGCCGAAGCGCGGCGCGGACCCGGCCACATGCACCTGGCAGGAACTCCGGCGGAGTGACGCGGAAGCCTGCGCCACACGGACTTCTCTCACACCCATCTGTGAGTTTAGTCACGGCCGCGCGTTCACCAAACGGGATTCCATAAGGAGATGAAGAAATCGAGCAGCCGCCCCGCAAGCCGCGCCCCGCGCCATGGGACCAGGCGCGTCGTCTCCAAGCCGGCGAAGAACGGAAGCACAGTCAACCCGCTTGTTGCGCTGCCCGCCCCGGCCAACGAATGCATCCGCTGCGGCCTGGAGTACTGCGACTGCTCCTGTCCGGAGAACCAGCCGGGCACCGTGCCCCCCGCCGGCGAGTACTGGCAGAAGCGCTGAAGTGTCGCCCTTCAGTTCCAGTGGTGCGAATGCCACCAGATCTTCTGGATATCGAACTTCACACCCCGGCAGAGATAGATGGGAGTGTTCTCCTCGCCGATTCCGAACCGCTGGTAATGCTCGAACGCTTGAAATGACGTGCAATTGTCCTGCACGTCTTCGCGGGAGAGGGCGTTGGATCCGAGAGATTGGCGGGCATAGAGCCTCCCTTGTGAGTGATACGCGGGGCGCTCAGCTCTTCTTCTTCCGCTTCTCGCGCCTCTTCGCCGCCCATCCTTCTTTCACCAGTTGCGGCGGCCGCGAAAACGCCAGCGAATCCGGCGGCACGGGCTTGGTGATGCACGAACCGGCACCAACGTACGCGCCCTTGCCGACCGTGACCGGCGCAACCAGAGTGGTGTCACTGCCGATGAAGACCCCGTCCTCAATGACAGTCTGGTGCTTGTCCACGCCGTCGTAGTTGCAGGTGATGGTGCCGGCGCCGATGTTCACGCCCTCGCCGATCTCGACATCGCCCAGGTAGGTGAGGTGGTTGGCTTTGGAGCCGCGTCCGATGCGGGCCTTCTTGGTCTCCACGAAGTTGCCGACGTGCGCGCCGTCTCCGAGGTCGCTCCCCGGCCGCAGGTGCGAGAAAGGCCCCACGACGGCGCCGCTGCCGATGACCACGTCTTCCGCGATGCAGGCGTGGCGGATGGTCACGCCATCAGCGATGCGCGCATTGGTGAGCACGCTGTAGGAGCGGATGCGGCAGTTCTCGCCGATGGTGGTCGCGCCCAGCAGTTGTACGAACGGTTCTATCACCGTGTCCGCACCGACGGTGACCTGGGCGTCAATCACGCAACTTTCGGGGCGGTAGATGGTCACACCGTTGTCCATCAGCCGAGCGGCCTTGTGTGCCCGTAACAGACGGTCGAGCGCCACCAGCTCGCGGCGCGTGTTCACGCCCATCACCTCGGCGACTTCCGCGGCCTTGAGCGCCAGCACGCGCTGGCCGTCACCGCGCAGAATGGCGGCCATGTCGGTGAGGTAGTACTCGCCGTGCGGATTCGCCGTCTCCAGCCGCTCAATGCGCGCAAAGAGCGCCTTGACGTCGAAGGCGTAGATTCCGGAGTTGATCTCGCGGATGGCAGCCTGCTCTGCGCTCGCCTGCTTTTGCTCCACAATGGCGGTGACCTCATCGCCGCCGTCGCCCGGGCCGCGAACGATGCGGCCGTACTCGGAAGGATCAGCAGGTTCGGCGGTAAGGATGGTCATCGCCGCCTTGCGCGCCAGGTGGAAGTCGCGCAGGCGCGCCATGGTCTCCGGGCGGATGAGCGGCACGTCGCCGGAGAGGACGAGGACCTGTTCGTAGCCGGCCAATGCCTGCCGGCATTGCAGCAGTGCGTGCCCCGTGCCCTTCTGCTCGGTCTGTTCCACGAATCGTGTGCCCAGACTGGAGGTCTCGGCGCGAACCTGGTCGGCCTGGTGCCCGATCACGCAGAAGATATCTTCTGCCGGCGAGACCTCGCGCGCCGCCGTGATGACGTGCACCAGCAGGGGAAGACCGGCGATCCGGTGCAGCACCTTCGCCATCTTCGATTTGAGGCGCGTACCTTTGCCGGCAGCGAGAATGACGATTGCGAATCTGTTTGATGACGCTTGCGACTGGCTGGTCATGGCGTAAACATTGTAGCCGAGGCCCCACTGGGAGCGGGGACTAGGAACGCGAGGCTCTGGCAACGGCTCGTGGCGCCTGATCGCGGACCCGCTCCGCCAGTGCCAGCACATCCGCCGCCACGCGCTCCGCCCGGTGGCGGGCCGGCATGCATGTCTCCAGATACGGCCCGCAAAGCGGTTCCACGCCGAGCGCGCGGATGTGCTCCAGGTCGTTGGCGGTCTGCGTTGCATGCTCGGCGGCGTAGGCGCGCCGCATCTCATCGGTCACCGGAGTGTCGTTGAGCATCACGTAGTCGAAGAGCCGCCCGTGGCAATGCTCGAAGATCATCTCGATGTGCTGCGCGGCGGTGAGGTCAAGGCTCTCGTTGGCCTGGGTCATCAGGTTGCCGATGCAGACCTTCAATGCCCGGGACCGGCGCAGCGCGTCGGCCAGTCCGTGCACCAGCAGGTTGGGCAGCACGCTGGTGAATAGCGACCCTGGGCCGATGGTGATGATGTCCGCAGTCCCGAGCGCCTGCACCGCGGCAGGCAGGGGTTCGGCGTCCGGCGGCACAAGCTCCAGCCGCACGATGCGCTTCCTGCTGGCGGTGATGCGCGTCTCACCGCGGACGCGCGAGCCATCATCCATTCGCGCCTCGAGCCCAACGTTGGCGTTGGTCGCGGGGTAGATCTCGCCCCGCGTCTTCAGAATGGCCGAGGAGAGCTTCACCGCATGGGCGAAGTCGCCGGTGATCTGGGTGAGCGCGGTAAGAAACAGGTTGCCGAAGCTGTGGCCCTCCAGGCCTTCGCCGTGAGAGAAGCGGTACTGGAAGAGGCGCGACATGAGCGCCTCATCCTCGGAGAGCGCTGTCATGCAGTTACGGATATCGCCGGGCGGCGGCACGCCGAGCTCGGCGCGCAGACGGCCGCTGGAGCCGCCGTCGTCGGTCACGGTCACGATTGCGGTCAGGTGGCGGATGCGATGGCCTTCGCGCTCGCGTCTGCCATCTTCATGCGGGACCCAGAGCTTCAATCCGCGCAGCAGGGTGGAGAGCCCCGTCCCGCCGCCGATGGCGACGACGTTGAATCCTGATGATTCCGCGGATTGACCGGAGGAGGATTCCATACCGGCGTGCTCGGGAGCCGCTACCCTCAATAACCGTCCGTGCTTTCGGGGTAGAGCAGCTCGGTGAAGCGCGGATCGTCCGCCATGTTGCGGAAGTCGGAATCATTGCGAGCCTGGTAGCGGTTCTGCGCGTGGAGCTTGATGGCGGCCGCCAGGTTCTCCAACGACTCCGCCGTGCGGCCGGTCATGCAGTTCAGCAGCGCAAGGCCGTACCACACGAAGTGGAGCTTGGGCCTCTCCTTCACCAGCCCCTCGAAGTGCTCGCGCGCACCGACGAAGTCTCCCTTGTTCATCAGCGAGACCGCATAATCGTAGTGTTCTTCCGGGCTGTTGAAGACCTTCTGCTTGCGCGACAGCTGCTGAACGCAAATGTTCATGTGCACCTTGGCACGGTCCGCCAGGGGGGGCGGCCCGGTTTCAATCGCCTTCTCCAGGAGCGGCCTGGCCTTGTCGAATTTCTGCGCCTGCATGGCCCTCATGGCCTGCTCGTAGCTTTGCAGTGCTTGGGCAGAGCGTGCCTCCTCCGCCTTGGCTTCAGCGCTTACGGATGACGGTTTCCTGTTGAACGACACCACGACCCGTTCCTTCTTTCTCGCGCTTGTACACGGGCGCACTGGCCCCTGGTTTCAAACCGTTGCCACGGGCGAAGCCGTGAAATGACCTGCCGCGGGAGCGCAACCGAAGCCAGGTCGGTGCAAACAACCACGGCCAATGAGATATTGCTTTATACCTGCCCTGCCGCGTGCCGTCAACTCGGCCAGCCGGAAGCCAGAGTTACGACGTGATGATGTGCAGCGAACTCGTTGAATTACAATGACTTGACTTCACACCACACCATTGCACGGCCCGCCGCAAATGTATCCAAGTCCGGGGGCCAGCGTCTAAACTCATGTGAGCGCAGTAGTCTTCATTTAGCGAGGGACATGATCAATAACGAAGCCTCCAACTCCTCGCAGGGCCATTCCCGGGCGATGCGACCGCCGAAGCACCACGCGGTCAGGTCGGCCCGCACGCGCGGCGTCTTTCGCTTTCTCCGTGATGTCGTGATCTCACTGGCGGTCTCCGCGTTCATCATCATTTTCGCCTACCAGCCTGTGCGGGTGGAAGGCACCAGCATGATGCCCGAGCTCAGTGACCAGGAGCGCATTTTCGTCAACAAGTTCATCTACCACTGGGAGCCGATCGACCGCGGCGACGTCGTTGTCTTTCGCTATCCCCTCGACCCCAGCAAGAGCTACATCAAGCGCGTCATCGGCATCCCGGGCGATACGGTGGAGATATCCGCCGGGCGCGTCTGGGTCAACGGACAGCGGCTGCTCGAGCCGTACGTCCCGGGGGAGTATCGCGACGAGCGCTCCTACGTGCGCACCGTGGTGCCGAAGGAGAGCTATTTCGTCCTCGGCGATCACCGCAATCTCTCCAGCGACAGCCGCGATTTCGGCGCGGTGCCCAGCGAGCTCATCTTCGGCAAGGCGGTCTTTGCCTATTGGCCCGCAAGCAAGCTCGGCAAGCTGGAGTAAGTCGGGATTGTCGGATTTTCGAATTGCAACATTGTTGAATTGAGGAGCTGGGTTCTTCCATTCTGGATACCCTGGGTTGGAAAACTAGAGCAGAAGCAACTGAGATCGGGCGAAGCGCGTCCGAGAACTTGCAATACGAAAATATTGAAATCCGAAAATTCGACAATTTCCAGAGGACACCGTGAAAATCACTCTCGCTCTCTGCCTGATTCTGCTTCTGTCGCTGGCATTTCCAGCCGTCGCCCAGAAGCCTGACCTGTCGAACTCTTCTGACCCTGCTGTTTCCGCCGGCGAGCGCGAACTCCTTGCCGCGGACGCCGCCTTCAACGACGCCGTGCAGAAGGGCGGCATTGACGCCTGGGTCGGGTTCTTCGCCGAGCAGGGCGTGCAGGGCACCAACCCGCCCACCGTGGGCCTTGACGCCATTCGCAAGGCGATGGCCGACGACTTCTCACAGCCGGGCTTTCGCCTCACCTGGCAGCCGCAGGGCGCACGCTCGCTCGACAGCGGACGCCTCGGCATGACCTGGGGACGCTGGCAGCGCTACAGCCAGTCCGCCGACGGCAAGAGCATTGACCTGACCGGCCAGTACATCACCATCTGGAAGAAGCAGAAGGACGGGACATGGAAGGTCATCTGGGACGGCGGGGAAGCGGCGCCGCCGAAGCAGTGAGCGATGGCATAATGGTCGCGGAGCTGACCCGATGATACTTGCGATCTTTGGAGCCACCGGCCCCACCGGCCTGCAGCTTGTGCAACAGGCGCTCGAAGCCGGACACTTCGTCCGCGCGCTGGTGCGCAACCCCAACCGCATGACCGTGACGCACAACGGCCTGCGCGTCGTCCTCGGAGACGTCCTCGACCCCGAGGCCTGCCGCAAGACCTTGCTCGGCGCCGACGGCGCGCTCAGTTGTCTGGGCCAGCGCAACCTGCTGCGCAACACCCGCGTCGTCTCCACCGGCACGCGCAACATCATGGCGGTGATGAAGGCCAACGGCCAGCGCCGGCTCGTCATTGAGAGCGCCTACGGGGCGAGCGAGAGCTACGCTCTGGCCGGGCGGGGAATGAAGCTGGTGGTCGCAACCATCCTGGCCGCGCCCTACACCGACAAGAACCTGATTGAGCCGGAGATTATGGCAAGCGGCCTCGACTGGACCATCGTGCGCCCGGTGGCGCTGACCAACGGCCCGCGAACAGGGAAGTATCGTGTGGGCGACGACCTGCGCCTGGGCGCGGGCGCGCGCGTCTCGCGCGCCGACGTGGCCGAATTCATGCTGCGCGAGTACGGCGAGCGCAAGTGGGTGGGCAAGGCGCCGAGCATCACTTACTGACGACCTTGATGCCGAAGTACTGCTGCGCAACTTCGTAGAGGTCGGTATCAGTCATTACACCGTACTGGACGCGCGGCTTCTTGCCCGGCGCGATCAGGTAGTAGCCGACATGATAGTAGCCGACATCGGATCTTCCGGCCCGGAACGTCGTGAGCGTCCTTCCGATGTGGAGGCGGAACTCACATCCGTCGGCGACGTGGAATGCAATTCCCGCGTTCTTAAAGGGCTCACGCACACTTGCGGCGTAGGACTGGAAGTCCTCGAGAATGCTGTTAAGAGCGGCATCCTGCTCGAGCTGTTCACGGGTTACGTGCGTGAAGAAAGCGACGATGGTGGGTCCCTTCACCTCGATGGTCACCACCGGAGGTGCGGGCTGTGGCTTCTGTGCGCACAGCGCCGAGGATGCCACGGCCGCGAACAATGCGAGGATAGCTCTCGTCTTCATGCGCACAATCTATGCCTTGAAGACCCCGGCGTCTAGCTCTATGCACCCCGACCGTGTATTCATCTCACTTCAAGCTCCGCTGCGCGCTTCGCATCCGCCCGCATTGCTGATAAAATCTACAAAATCCAGCCCGCGGAGATGCAATGCAGGCAATTCTCGCTCTGGAAGATGGAAGAATCTTCCGAGGCAGAGGCTACGGCGCAAGTGGGGAACGCTGTGGCGAGGTCGTTTTCAATACCTCCATCACCGGCTACCAAGAGATCTTCACCGACCCCTCCTAAGCCGGGCAGATCGTAGTTCTCACCAACCCAGAGATCGGCAACTACGGCACCAACTCCAGCGACGAGGAATCGGCGCGGCCGTACATTGAGGGTCTGGCGGTCCGCGAGTTCTCGCGCGTGGCCAGCAACTGGCGCTCGCACCAGGTCACGGACGAATACCTGCAACGCCACCTCATCCCCGTCATCTCCGAGATTGACACCCGTGCGCTCGTCCGCCACCTGCGCACCCACGGCGTGATGCGCGGAGTGGTTTCCACGGCGGAAGGTGATGTCGCCAAGCTCATCGAGAAGGCGCGCTCGACTCCGAAGATGGACGGCACCGACCTGGCAAGCGTGGTCACCACGGCGAAGGCCTACGGCTGGACGCACGGCGAGGCCGACATGGAGCGCGGCACGCAGAGCGCAGAGCTGCCCGGCGATGAGTTTCTCGCAGAAACCTAAGAGCAACGAATGACGTCGCGAGAAACACGTCAATGCCGCTCAATCCGACAATGTTGCAATCCGACAATCAATCAATCGTGTCTAGATCTTCGGCACGTGCATGAACCCTTCGATGCCGCACTCCAGGTAGTTCACGCCGCTGTTGGTGGCCAGCACCATCGCGCCTTCGGGAGCGAAGGCAAGGCCCACCAGCCCGCTGCCCGCGACTTCCAGCTCCGGCGGGCGGCCCACTTCGAACTTCACCACTCCGCGATGCCCGCGGTATGAGGCCACCACGTGCAGCCCGCCCTCAATGTCGAAGGCCAGTCCCTGCGGACGTCCCAATCCGCGGAAGAAGGTTTTCACGCTGCCGTGCGGATCAATCTCGAAAACCGCATCGTTGCTGGAGATTGTCGGCCCGGCGACGTACAGATTGCCGTTCGGGGAGAAGGCCAGGTGGTAGGCGGCCACGCTGGGCTCGAGCGTCGCGAAGACGAAGATCTCGCGGTTGAGCGCAATCTTGAAGATGGTGCCGCTCCGGTCGCCAACGTAGAGATTACCCTCCGCATCGAAGGCAATGCCGGTGGCCACGCCGAGCCCCTGCGCATAGGTACTGAGCTCACCCGCGGGAGACACCACGTACACGTTGCCGTCATTGCGCGAAGAGATGTACAGGTTGTCATCCGCGTCCAGCGCCAACCCAGTGGCGTTCATCAGGTCGCTGAGGAACGGCTTCACGTTGCTCTCGGCGTCAATGCGGAAGATGGAGACCGGCACCGATTGTCCGCGCTCGCCGCTGAATGTGGCGTAGATGTTGCCCACGCTGTCCACCGCGGGGCTAGCCACCGGATGCAGGTTCTCCGCGATGGGCAGCGCCAGGTGCACCTCGACCGGCTTGCTTTCGCCGCCTGCGGTCGCCAGGGTCAACGGGCCGACGCTGGCGTCATCGGGCACCTTCGCGATCACCAGCTCCTCTGAGCCGAAGACCACCGTTGAGATGTCCTTACCGAAACGCACCTCAGGACGCTCCGCATTCGCCATCAGCCCGCTGCCGCTGATGGCGATCTCGCCGCCCGGCAGCGCGTGTGACGGCTCAACCTTGCTGATCACCGGCCGCTCGTTGTTCGGCGTCTTCGCACTCGACTTCAGAATCATTCCCTATCCACCATTCGCAAGGGGCGTGACGTTTCCACAGAAACCAACTTCAGTTCAGCTGTCATTCTGAGGCGGAGCGAAGCGCAGCCGAAGAATCTGCTGTCGCAGTCCCGCCCAAAGCAGATTCCTTCGCTTCGCTCAGGACAGGCTCTTCACATCGCGGCAAAGACGTGCCGCTCGTTCAGGATGACAACCCAATGAAGGTAGGTTACACCAAGTCTGAACTAGTCCTACGCAAGCCAGCCCGCTCTCAGCATCAGACGCAGGCACAACCAGGCGTAGACGCCGGCGCCCAGGTCATCGAGCACGATGCCGGTGCCTTCAGGCAGGGCCTCCAGCTTGCGGATGGGCCACGGTTTGAGGATGTCAAAGGCGCGAAAGAGGATGAATCCCGCGAGCAGCGCCTTCCAATGCAGCGGCGCCGCCAGCAGCGTCAACATCTGCCCGGCCACTTCGTCAATCACAACGTGCGAGGGGTCCTCGCGCCCGCAGGCACGCGCCACGTAGGTCGCCGCGGGTATGCCAACAGCCGTCGCGATCGCCGCGAAGGCGAACGCGCCCCAAAGCTGTTGCGTAGGCGTGTGCAGCCAGAAGTGGGCAACCACCCACCAGGTGAGGACCGCGCCCAGTGAGCCCCATGTTCCCGGCGCCGGCTTGAGTGCACCCGCGCCAAAGTACGTGGCAATTACCCACGCCCAGTAAGGACGTGTCGGTCCCACGGGCCCCTTCTTGTCGTGGGATTCAATTCGGCTCTCCGCTGTCGTCTCCATCGCCGTTCTCTGGCTTCTGTGCGTTGCTTCGTCGCACCGCCGGTTCATTGTACTCGGCTTCGCCGCCCGACTCCGGATCGTTCAGCGGGGCGGAGATCACGTATCCGCCGCTCGCCCACCTGCCCAGGTCAATCACCCGGCAGCGCTGGCTGCAGAACGGAAACTCCTCATCGCTCCGCAGCACCAGCTTGCCGCAGGTGGGACAACGCAGGCTGTTCAGCGTCCTTCGCGCCATAAAAAGTGCGAGCCGTCTTCTCTATTTCTACCAGATGCGCGAAGGCGCAGACGTGTTCCGTGGCAGGCTGAGGCCATCGCCTGTTGCCCGGCCCGTGGCGGAGGTCATTAAGGTGCGGTCTGCGAGACGGTGGACCTTTGGTCGGGCGCTTCGGCGCGCGTATCAGACTTGAGGGACCGGGCGATTGTGATGGCGAGGAACAGCACGAGTGCGTAGAAGAGGAAGAGGACCGGCCGGCTTCTGAGCATGACTTACTCCTTACCGCCTCCCCAGGGCGAGGGGCGGCTACCACGGGGGCCCAGCGACTAAAACTCGGATGAGTTTTGAGCGCCCGCAGAATATATCCCTCCAAAGCGGGCTTGGCAAGCGGTTTTTCGCAAGAAAGACAGGCGGCTACGCCCGCCCGGTCAGCCGCACCACCAGGTCGTAAGCATGGGTTTCCGTGACCTCGGCGCGATAGAACTCCCCGGCGCGGGCGTCTTCAAAATCGCCCAGATCGCTGATAAACACTTTGCCGTCAATCTCCGGCGCGTGGCCCTGGCTGCGGGCCTCCCAGAGCAGCTCAGTCTCCTCGCTCGGCCCTTCGAGCATCACCGCCACCTCGCGGCCCAGCCAGGCCCGCCGCCGCTTGCGGCTGATCTGCCTCTGCACCTGCATCAGGCGCTTGCGCCGCCGCTCGATCTCCCGCTCCGGCACCGTGTCCTTCATGGCGTACGCCGGCGCGCCCTCTTCGTCTGAGTATCCGAACACTCCGAGCCAGTCGAACTGGGCGGCCTTCACGAATGCCACCAGCTCTTCGAAATCAGCCTTCGTCTCGCCTGGGAAGCCGACGATGAACGAGGTCCGCAGCACCAGGCCGGGGACCGCCGCGCGCATCTTCTCCAGCGAGCGCAAAAAGATGCCGCCGGAGGCCCCGCGCTTCATCCGCTTCAGCACTTCGGCTGAGGCATGTTGCAGCGGCACGTCAATGTACCTGCAGATCTTGTCGTGGCGCGCCATGGTCTCCAGCAGCCGCGCCGTGATCTTGTTGGGATAGGCGTAGAGGAAGCGCACCCAGCGCAGCTCGGGAATCGCCGCCAGCCGCTCCAGCAACATCGCCAGGCCGTCCTTCAGCTCCAGGTCCTCGCCGTAGCAGGTAGTGTCCTGGCCGATGAGGTTGATTTCGCGCACGCCCTGCCGCGCCAGCCGCTCCGCCTCCGCCACCACGGACTCAAAGCGCCGCGAGCGGAACTTGCCGCGCAGTTGCGGGATGATGCAGAAAGCGCAGGGATGATCGCAGCCCTCGGCGATCTTGATGTACGCCGTGTGCGGCGCCGTCGCCAGCAGCCGTGGCGTGTTCTCGTCGTAGAGATACTGCGGCAGCGCGGGCGTCGCGCCCTGCCATGCCGAGCGCGAGAATCGCCCGGCGCGTTCGCGGGCCGCGCCCTCGCGACGAGCCGCGATGCCCGACTTCATCGCCTGCGCCGCCGAGATCTTGTGTTCCGGCGCGCTGCCCAAGATCACGAACGGCGACCGCGGCTGCTGCGCCGGCTCAATGCCTGCGGCCTTCAGGATGCCCTCCAGTTCGCCGGTGCCCACGACGGCGTCCACCTGCGGGATATTGGCCTGTATCTCGCCGCGGTAGCGCTCCACCAGGCAGCCGGCGACGATGAGCTTCTTCGCCCGGCCTGTGGACTTCAGGCTGGCCATCTCCAGAATGGTGTCCACCGACTCCTGCTTGGCGGTGTTGATGAACGAGCAGGTATTGACCACGATGATGTCGGCCTCTTCGGCGTGCGGCGTGATCTCCGCCCCGGCGGCCGACAACATACCCATCATCACCTCACTGTCCACCAGGTTCTTCGGGCACCCAAGCGAGACGAATCCCACCCGCGGGCGCTGCGCCGCGCTGGTCTCTGCTTTGGGTTGGGTATCTGGGTTGGGCTTCTGCTCGGACATCTGAGTCCATTCTAGCTGAGACAGCTCCACACTCGCTCTCATCCGGGAGGCGCAGAATCCGGCTTCTACGCTTAGGCAAGCCCGCGGAGCGGGCGACCAGACGGTAGCCCCAAGCGCAAGCCTGGGGTGGAATGCGGAAAGACGGGTGAGCCCCGGAGGGGCGTTAGAACGGCCCTCCGTTGTATAGTTCTCCGAACACAGAACATCGAACTGGAGCACGCCATGTCCCAGCGCGCCATCATTCTCATCATTCTGGCAACCCTCACCTTCGGCCTTGCAGCTCAGGCCCAGACCGCCGTTACCGTCTCCGCCGGCACTCCGAGCGAGGTCGCTGCGAACTCGCAGGAGATCTTCTCCACAGCGCCCACGCTGGCGTTGGGACCCAAGTCACCGCAGGCCCATCCCGGCAGCGTCTGGCTGCGCTCCACAGATGACGGGCTGCACGTCTGGGTCAAGATTCAAACCGGCGAGCAGGGCGTGCAGTGGCCAAAGCAGAAGTCTGAGATGCTCGCCAGCGACCACGTTGAAGTGTGGCTCGCGACCTCGCCGGACGTTGCGATGCCGGTGATTGGCTGGGGCAATCAGTTTGGAATGAATCTGCTCAACGGCCCCAAGGACTGTGCCGGCAAGGCGGACATGGATGAAGGCGCCACACCTGAGGGCATCGCCAAGTGCGAAAAGTGGTACAACGAACAGTTGCAATACCGCGCGCAGCTCAGGCGGCTCTTCGTCCGTCAATGGATGACTGCCGGTGGTGAGTTTGCTCCCGCCAGCCACTACTATGAGGAGTTTGCCACCGCCGCCTACGCGAGCCTCGGCGCGGGCATCTTCAAAGAGAATCTGCCGACGGTGCTCAAGCCGAAGTCCGGCGACGGCCTGGTAGTGACGATCGGCGCCGAGGCCCGACAGACCGGCTACAACCTCCACCTCTTCATCCCTTACACCGCCTTCCCACCGGCGCAGCAGCTCAAGCTGCAGGATCTGTACTTGATGGTGGATGTCTTCAGTCCGGCCCCCGCCGGCCACAAAACGGGCGACTTCTCCAGCACCTCGGCGGCTCGGCAATGGGGAAAGCCCGCCACCTTCAACCATCTCCAGTTGGCTTCGCCGCGCACCTTCTCCATCACGCCGTGCGACGCCAAGCCCGAGCAGACCGACCTCTACGCTGAGGCATACAAGGCTTGGTTCTTCCCGACCGCGCCCGGCAAGGACTCCGAGCTAAAGTCCACCTTCGCGCTCATCAATCCCGCCGCCGGTTATATGTATGACCCGGGCGGCGTCTCACCCGAAGCTGACGTGGCTGCGTACTTCTGGAAGCAACTCGCCAACGGCGCTACCGTCTGCGGGCCCAGCCTCGCGTGGCGCAGCGGAGCAACCGTCAAGCGGACTGAGTTCACCATCGATGCGAAGTATCTCGAGACCAGAACGCTCTCCGATGGCTGGAGCCTGCTCCGTTCCGGTCCTTCAACCCAGACGCATAGTCCGTTCGGCGCCGGCCAGTGCGGCGCGTGCATGATCATGGGCTTCAATATCTACGCCGTGTCGCCGCAGGGCGAGATCACCTCCGCGCTCGACATCGAGCAGGACCTCAGCGGGCAGGCGGACAATCCTCAGGCTGCCGACCTTGCCATTGCTCCCGACTGGAGTCGGATCACCCTCTACCTCCAGGCAGAAGATGACAGCTGGAGTTCCATCACACACTGCCTTGACGGCCATGCGTACAAGCAGTGCGGAGAGGCTAAGCAAGTCAAGCCGCCCGATCCGCCGAACTTCAAGGAGCTGCGCGGCGATGTCGAGTGAGCGTGGTACCTAACGGCCGGTAATCCTGTCGTACAGATTGCCGAGTGACGAAAGTCCAGCCCGCGTAGCGGGCGATCAGACGGCAGCCCCAGGCGCAAGCCTGGGGTACGAATGACCACACAAACAAATAGCCCCGGAGGGGCGTAAGAACGGCTTCGCGACCTTAGGGAACCGAAACGTCTCGAAACATCCCGAAACGTCCCGAGACCTTGCAACCCGCTTCTACTTCGCCGCCTTCACCTGCTCCAGCAGTTCCGGCAGCCGCTCGGCGTCCTCGGCGGAGTTCCCATAGCGCGCGCGCTCGAAGTGCGTGGTGAAGCGGCGCACGGCGTCGCCCAGGGACGGCGTGCTCACCGCGGCGGCAAACTCCGCGGGTGTCTGCGCCTCCAGCTTGCGATGCCCCCGGCGCGCCGCCACCCGCGTCATGCGCGCGTACCAGACCGTGGCCGCGCGCTGCGGCGAGCCTCTGCGGTTCCGCGCCGCCAGCGAGATGCGGATGGACTGCACCAGCCGCGGCAGCACGATCAGCACCGCCAGCAACGCCAACCCGATCATCAGCCCGTGCCGGGCTCTCTGCGGATTGCTCCGCGCACGGCTGTCGGTTCGCCGCGCCCACTCCTGCATCATCCGGTAGCGCTCCGCGGCCCACATCCTGAACCGGTCAAAGCTCTGTCGGCTCTGTGACATCGCGCTGCTCGCGAGGGAGCTCTGGTGGCTGGCGTCGTAGTTCACTACCCACTCGCGCCAGAACTCGCGTGCCGCGTCCATGTAGAGCATCATCCGCGTCCAAGCGTTGACCGGCGGCGCCGGACCCGCGGGAGTGGGGTCGAAGGTCGCCCAGCCTGCGCCCGCGATGTAGGCCTCCACCCAGGAGTGGGCGTCGCGCGCACGCACGATGTAGCTCCCCGTGACCTTATTGAACTCGCTGCCATGGAAGCCGGTCACGATGCGCGCCGGGATGCCCACCGAGCGCAGCATCACCACCATGGCGGAGGCGAAGTACTCGCAGTGTCCGCGGCGGCGGTGGAAGAGGAAGTCGGCCAGAGGGTCCGCAGGCTGCTCGCTGGGCAGTTGCAGGGTGTACGCGTAGTGCGTGGAGAGGTGGCGCTCAATGGCCGCCGCCTTGCCGAAGTTCGATTTCTCCCGCGCGGTCACATCTCTTGCCAGCCGGACAATCCGCGGATCCAGCTTTGCTAACCCAAGGTAACGCTCCGGCATGTCCGGCGGGACCTCACCGCGGGCGGCGTCCAGCTCCACGGGCGTCATCTGCGAGACATCTGAAGACCCCATGTACATGGCCGGCGGACGGTCCCGATCGGTGTCGCGCAGCGACTGGTCCATGTCCGTCGAGATTTCGCGGAAGTTCCCCTGCACAGACCGCGCCGTGGGGATGGTGAAGAGAACGTTGGTGCCGATGGGCTCCAGCAGTACGCGGTAGGCCACTACCACCGGCAGGTGCGCTGTGGCGAAGCGCGAAACCGCCGTCGAGGCGCCCCGTCCGGAGAATGACTCGTGCAGGTTGAACGAGTGCTGGTAGCCCTGGGTCGCCACTTCCTGGTAACGGGGAGGGGTCGACCATTTCTGGCCGTCAAACACGCTGAGCACGGTGCCGCGCAGCCGCAGGTCAAAGCCGCCGTCGTGGTCGCCCTCAATCTTGACGTGCGCCACCACCTGGCTCGACTGCTGGATGCGTCCGATCTCACCCAGACTTACGGTGTCGCTGAAGCCGCTCACCAGGTCGCTCTGCTGCGCGAAGCGGCTCAGGTAGCCGCCGGTGACACGCGGCAGCAGGAAGAACAGAATTGTCCCTACCGCCAGGATGCCGGCCAGCATAGCCACGCTCGCCTGTCCCAGCGACTTGCTGAGCCTCTCTAGTCCGCTCACCACGCGCCGCTTGGTGCGCAGCGGCGGCACGCGGATGTCGGCGGCGTTTGTCGCGGTGAGCGCCGAGCGACGCATTTCGAACGCCATGAAGCAGAAGACTGCCAGCAGAACGAAGACCGCGAACGCCGCCAGGAAGATACTGTCCACGGTGAGGATGGCCGCCGAGAGCACCATCACGAACGAGAGCACCGTCAGGTACACGTAGTCGCGGTCACGCTGAATGCTGAACACCTTGATGACCATGGCGAACAGCACCAGATGCACGCTGGCGGTCACGAAGTTCTGAGACAGGAAGTAGAAGTCGGTGACGTACACCAGCATGTAGATGAGCGTGAGGTAAGAGGTCACCTTCTCGGGGATCGCCAGCGCGCGCCCGATGAGCAGCAGCCAGCCGCGCACCACCAGCGCCGCGCCCACGCCCACAACGCTCATCGTATCCAGGTTGCCGGTGCCCGCCAGGGTGGCGAAGCCGGTCACGATCAGCAGGTAGAGAGAGGTCTGGAAGACCCGCTCAATCTCCTGCGGAGGCTTCACCCGGCTGCCGGCGGCGTTCATGGCTCCATTGTAGTGCCGCGCGGGTGGCGTGTTTCAATCAGATCGCGAGTGCGTTTTTCAGCGGCATTTTCTTCTTTTCCCGGCTGGCAGGCGGTGCTACAAATCGTGCATCGGCAGTTCTGCCACGGGAGGATCGCATGTTTTTGCGTCAGTCGCTTCGTGGGTCCGCTACCGTTCTCTTATTACTGCTCAGCACCTTTCCGCTCGCCTGCCAGCGCAACTCCGCGCCGGCGGGCTACATCGGAGTGGGGTTCGCTTACATGCCCGATGACCTGGCTGCCCGCTACGGGGTGAAGACGCCTGCGATCGGAGCTGCCCAGGTGTTTCCGGAGGGTCCGGCTTATCAGTCCGGACTCCGTTCCAATGACCTCATCACATCAATTGACGGCAACCCGGTCACCGATCCCAACACGGCCATTGCCCTGCTTAGCGGTCACAAAGTAGGGGACAAGGTACGCATGGGCATTGTTCACCTGATGGAGGATGGGAGGCTGTTCACCATAGAGCTCGGCATCATCGTCGCTCCCCGGCCTGCCGGCTATGGCCAGCCCGCCGCGCCGCAGTCCGGTCAGGCTCCCGGCGGTACCCGCAACACCGTGGGTATGCGCCCCATCGATGAAACCACGCCGATGGGCTTCCCCAAGCGATCGGGATATTGCCAAGCCTTGGCTCCTCAAGACTGGACGATGAACTCCAGTCCGCAGAGCGACGCAGCCGACCTCGAAGGCGCCAATGGAATGGCGCACACTTCGTGGGCGATCAGGGGTGTCAACACAGCCATGCAACGCTACTATGGTGACCTCTATGGACCGCCCCAAGTCTCCGCACTTGCCGTCGTATCCCAACTTATCGCGCATGCTCCGGCGCGGTGGACCGGCCCACCGCAGAGCGTTGGAGACTTCTTCACCGCCCAGAACTTTGAGGCCGGCAACTCCATCGGCGTCAGCCTCTACCATGTATTTCCCGGGCCAGCTCCAGACCAATACATCATGGACCATTACATTGCCTGGGTGGACCGGAGCGCCCCCAATCTGCTGCCACTAGCCGTTGCGGTCATGTCTACCATCCGCTGTCAGACGATACTCCGTCCGCCCGAGCCCTCCAGCAGCCCGACGCGCCCCGGCGCAGGCTCAACACACCACGGCGAGCACGATAACCTGAAAGACTACAACGTGCAGACTGGGAAACAGTGGATGCAATCCTCCAGCGGTCGGGTGTATCTGGTCGACCCCAGCACCCAGACGTCAAGCGGCCCCGACGGCGAAGGCGTCTACATCAAGTCCGGCAACAGCACGGAGAAACTTACGCCCTGGTAGAGCGGCAAGGACAATTGACCTGAATCAACGAATGCACGATCCGCGGCGCGCCCATGACTCCAGTGGCGCGCACTGCGGGCCGTGTTAACATTTCCCCGTCGGGCATCGGTCCCGCGCGACGCAACCTCGCCAACCCCGCCAGGTCCGGAAGGAAGCAACGGTAACGGGATAGTGCGTGTGCAGTGGGTATCCGGTGTCCGGCGCTCTTTAGTTTTCGAATTTCCGGATTTGCGAATTTTCGGGTTTCCGAACTCGAAACGCCATTCCGGGCGCCTGCCGCTAAGTCTTCCTGCATCAACATTGTTCTAGAATGGCCAGGGCAATCCAGGCTCTCAAGTTCGAGAATCCGGAAATCCCGCGATTCTGGATTCCGAAGACGCTCCTGACAGGGGAGAACATGATTTCCGGAGCTCACGTTGTTATCTACAGCAGGAACGCCGAGACCGACCGCGCCCTCTTCCGCGATGTCCTCCGTTTCAAGTCGGTGGACGCCGGCGACGGCTGGGGCTCGGTGACCAGAATGCGCCTGCCCGGCGGCGGCGAGATCGGCCTCTACGAACCCCGACACCGCCGGCCCTAAGACGTGCGTTCCGGATTGCGAAGACTTGAAGGTTCTGGAATCCGGAATTCCCGTGTCTCCGCTCGTCGCCCGATCCGGGGCCTTCGGCCTTGCCTCCTTGCCATCCAGTGCTCGCCGCACACTCCAGCCACCCCATTGGTTACAATGTCTTTTCTACCTGGAGAACGCCATTGAACCCGTCATACCGCTCCAAGATCACCGCGCTTGGGACCTACGTACCGCCCCGTATTTTGAATAATGCAGAGCTCGAGAAGATGGTGGATACCACCAATGAGTGGATCCTCGAACGTACCGGCATCCACGAGCGCCACATCGTGGACAAAGGCGTCGCCGCCAGCGACCTGGCCGCCGAGGCCTGTCGCGACATGGCCGCCCGCTACGGCACCAACCTCTCCGAGGTGGACGCCATCGTCGTCGGCACCGTCACGCCGGACATGCACTATCCCTCCACCGCCTGCCTGGTGCAGCACAAGCTGAACATCCCCAACTGCTGGGGCTACGACCTCTCCGCCGGATGCTCGGGCTTTGTCTATGCGCTCACCGCCGGCGCGCAGATGGTGGAGAGCGGGCGCCACCGCAAGGTCCTCGTCATCGGCTCCGACGTCAATTCCTCGATGGTTGACTACACCGACCGCAACACCTGCGTCCTCTTCGGCGACGGTGCCGGTGCCGTCCTAGTGGAACCCTGTGACGACAACGAGGAGCCCGGCTTCATTGACTACGTCCACATCTGCGAGGGCTTCGGCGGCAAGTTTCTGAGCATGCCCGGCGGCGGCTCGCTCAATCCATCCACCCACGAGACCGTGGACAAGAAGATGCACTACATTTACCAGGACGGCAAGCAGGTCTTCAAGTACGCCGTCACCAAGATGGCGGAGATGACCGTCCGCGTGCTGGAGCAGAACAAGCTCACCGGCGCAGACATTGACTGCTTCATCGCCCACCAGGCCAACAAGCGCATCATCACCGCCACCGCCGACCGCCTCAAGATGCCGATGGAGAAGGTCATCATCAACATTGAGCGCTACGGCAACACCACGGCCGGCACCATCCCGCTCGGCATGAGGACGGCCATTGACGAAGGCAAGCTGAAGAAGGGCAACCTGCTGCTCATCGCCGCCGTCGGCGCGGGCTTCACCTGCGGGGCGAGCTTGATTAGGTGGAAATTCTAGCGCGACTTCTGAGATGCGCTGCCCCCTGATTGAACTGTCATGGCGACCGACCCCACGGAGTGGGGGAGTGGAGCCACCTTCTGTTTTGAAGTTACCGAAACAAAGGGCGTTCCATGGGAGCGCCCATCGCGCTCAGAGTTGCTTCCGCTCCAGTATCTTCTGGCTGGTGAAGGGGCTCGCAAGCGCTAGCGCCATCCACCCCAGGAACGGCCCCACGAGCAATGGCGGAGACCAAGCACCGCAGGTGCGACGCTTGAACAGGCAAGAGCCTACCCTCAACCTGTCGAAGATGCTTCAGCGCTGGGTTGGCAGTGTCAAAGAATCCGGCGCGAGCCCACCTGGAGCCGTTTAGGCGACCAATCCTCGAAGATTTTCTTGCGACGGCTGCTAAGGCAGATATATCCTTGGCTTTCTGGAACCCGCAATGAAAATCCTCGTTATGAGGATTGTGGGAGAACGGAAACGAGAACGTCTCATGTTGGCCCAACGAGCAAGGAACTGGCGGAATGACAGAACCAGCCCGAAGTTAAAGTACTGGCCTTGCGTAACCGGCTCGAATCCGACGCTTCGGAAAGATTCAGGGGCCGAAGGAATACTGCGATGAAACGCTGTACTTCTTGGTTGATATTGGTCACCCTGTGGTTCACGGTTTCAATTCTGATCACATCACAGGTCAGCGCCCAGACGAAATACCCGGTTGTGGAAGTGAAGCACCTGACCAAGGCCGACAACGTAGACCTGTCGGCCGAATACATGAACTATTCCTATGACAATCTGCGCGAGGAGCTGGCCAAGACGGGCCTCTTCGGAAGAGTGGTCGAAGATGGAGCCACCATTGCCGATCCAGATGCTGCGAACGCGGTTGTACTGGAATGCAATATCGCCGAATACAAGCACGGCGGCCTGATGCCGCCTTACATCATCGTTGATGTCAAGCTGTCGAGCCGCGGTGATCATAAGGTGATTCAGCAGTTCAACAGCGGAAAACTCCCACTCAACAATGGCGGACGCGTTCCCCCGGATGAAGTCAAGGCCAAGAATACCGGGCGTTTCCTGGCCAGTGTGATCAAGCGCAATCTGAAGTAGAACGCGGGGGCGTATCTGGGAAAATCGCTATAGGGAAACTCTGAACAAACTGTACGGCTGGGGGTGCGGGCGCTCCGCTCAGAGCGCCCTAGCCCTTCTCAACCTGAATTGTCACCCTGAGGAGCGCCGCGCTTTTCGGCGCGACGTGAGGGTCCATGCATTACGGAAGTCGTTATCATGAGCGAGGACGCGCTTACAATTCCGCGTCCGAGTCGAAGGACCCTGCGTTTGCTGTACGCGCTCGGGCGTGCCCGCTGACTTTCGCGTAAGGGAGGGTTCCAGCCCCTGCGGTACGCAAGCCGTCGGGCAGTGCCGTCTGCAGCAAGTAAAGGGCGCCCTCGCGGAGCGCCCTCAATTTCTTGAACCTTGCTGATCCTTCGCCCGCTTAGCGGGCTCAGGATTTCGGCACGCGGCTCCCTCCCGCTCCGCGGGATCACGCCGCGTAGCGCCTCAACCTACGGCCGCGTCATCTTCTCCGGCCGCAGCGTGGCGTCGAACTCCTCGCCCGTCATGTAGCCGAGCTTGAGCGCCGCCTCGCGCAGGCTGCTCTTCTCCACGTGCGCGGTGTGCGCCACCTTGGCCGCCTTGTCGTAGCCAATCTTCGGAGCCAGCGCCGTCACCAGCATCAGCGAGTTCTTCACGTACCAGTCGATCTTCTCGCGGTCCAGCTCAATGCCCGTGACCATGAAATCCACAAAGCCCTTGCAGGCATCGGAGAGCAGCGTCACCGAGTGCAGGAAGTTGTAGATCATCACCGGCTTGAAAACGTTGAGCTCGAAGTTGCCCTGCGTCCCGGCAAAGCCAACAGCCGCCGTCGCCCCGTGCACCTGCACCGCCACCATGGTCATGGCTTCGCACTGCGTGGGGTTCACTTTGCCCGGCATGATGGAAGAGCCCGGCTCGTTCTCCGGGATGATCAATTCGCCCAGCCCGCAGCGCGGTCCGCAGGCCAGCCAGCGAATGTCGTTGGAGATCTTCATCAGCGAGGCCGCCAGTGTCTGCAGCGCGCCCTGCGCGAAGACGATCTCGTCATGCGAGCTCAGCGCCGCGAACTTGTTGGGATGCGAGCGGAAGGGAAGTCCCGTGAGCCCGGCGATCTTCTTCGCCGCGCGCTCGGCAAACTCCGGATGCGTGTTCAGTCCGGTGCCCACCGCCGTCCCGCCGATCGCCAGGTCGTAGAGGCCGTCGAGCACCATCTCCAGCCGCTTGATGTCGCGCTCCAGCAGGCTTGCCCAGCCGCCGAACTCCTGGCCCACGGTCAGCGGCACCGCGTCCTGCAGGTGGGTGCGCCCGATTTTGACGACCGAGTCGAACTCCTTCGCCTTGGCGGCGATGGCGTCATGCACGTACTTCACCGCCGGAATGAGCACTTCCTTCACGCGCTGCGCAGCGGCAATGTGCATGGCGGCAGGGAAGGTGTCATTCGACGACTGCGACATGTTCACGTGGTCGTTGGGGTGCACCGGCTTCTTCGAGCCCATCTCGCCGCCCGCCATCTCGATGGCGCGGTTGCTGATGACCTCGTTCACGTTCATGTTGGTCTGTGTGCCGCTGCCCGTCTGCCAGATGCGCAGCGGGAACTGCTCGTTCAGCTTGCCGCTGATGACCTCATCGGCCGCGGCCACAATGAGCTTCGCCTTGTCTTCGGGCAGCTTGCCCAGGTCCTGGTTTACCAGCGCGCACGCCTTTTTCAGGATGCCGAAGGCGCGGATGAGCTCCGGCGGCATGGTGTCAGGCCCGATGGCGAAGTGGTGGAGCGAGCGCTGCGTCTGTGCGCCCCAGTAGACATTTACCGGCACCTCGATGGTGCCCATGCTGTCGGACTCAGTGCGCATCTTGACGGAGGATTGCTGGGAGGTCGGCGTGGCCATGAGAATCTCCTGATTGCACAATAGGTTGGAAGCCCTGCATTATAGCGCAGCCGCGTGCCTTGCCGACACTGGGCCGCCCGGATCGTCGCCCCAGCGTTTTCCGCGCCCTGTGCGTATGTCTCACACGCATTGCCCTCCGCCTGCTCGGCGCTCGCTTCCTCTTGCCCTGCGGGGATTGGCGATGTAGCTTGTTGCCATGAGCGGCGGGGTGGTGGATGTCCTCATTATCGGAGCGGGCCCGAGCGGGCTCTCCTGCGCCATCGAGGCCCGCCGCGCCGGCTTCTCCGCCCTCAACGTCGAGAAGGGCTGCCTCGTCAACTCGCTCTACAACTACCCGACGAACATGACCTTCTTCACCACCTCCGAGCTCCTGGAGATCGGCGGCATCCCGTTTCCCAGCACCAGCGCCAAGCCCACCCGCCAGGAAGCCATGGAGTACTACCGCCGCGTCTCCGAGCACTACCGACTGGACCTGCGGTTGTACACCTCGGTGGAGAAGGTGGAAGGCGCGGACGGCGACTTTCAGGTTCATGTGCGCGACCGCGCGTCGCGCCCTGAGATTCTGCACGCACGCAAGCTGGTTCTTGCCTCCGGTTACTACGACCTGCCCAATCTGCTCGACGTGCCGGGTGAAGAGCTTCCCAAGGTGCAGCACTACTACCGCGAGCCGCACCCTTACTTCGGCAGTGATGTCGTCGTGGTCGGCGGCAAGAACTCAGCCGCCATCGCCGCTCTGGAGCTGTGGCGCCATGGTGCGCGCGTCACGCTGGTGCATCGCGGCCCGGGAGTCCATCACCACGTCAAGTACTGGATCCGCCCGGACCTCGAGAACCGCATCCGCAACGGCGAGATCAAGGCGCACTTCAACACCTTCGTCAAGGAGATCAACGACTACACCGTGCTCCTGCAGACCGCGAGCGGGCCGCTGCGCATTCCCAACGACTTTGTGCTGGCGCTGACCGGTTATCGGCCCGACTTCCGCTTCATGGAGAAGCTCGGCATCGAATTCACCTCCATTGACCACAAACCGGTGGTCAATCCTGAAACGCTGGAAAGCAATGTGCCGGGGATCTACCTGGCGGGCGTGGTCATCGCCGGAACCCGCACCAGCGAGGTCTTCATCGAGAACGGACGCTTCCACGGCCTGCAGATAGCCAACCACATGAAGGCCAAGCTGCTGACCGCAGCACCCGAGAGGGTCTCCATTCCCACCCACCTGCGCAACCGCGAGTGAATGCGCCCCGTTCTTCCTGAAAGGCCCTAGAGTTCGAAATCCTCGCGTCCGGTCTGCTCGCGGACGAGCCGCTCCACAAGCCTGGTCAGCTCTTCGCCGGTGCGCGCCAGCACGAATCCGCCGTCAACGGGGTCGAGCTTAAAGCTGGTTGTCAGTGCCGAGATCCATATCTGCCGCGCCGTTCGGTGAGATCACGAACACTCCGGGCGGCTCTTCGAAATTCAGGTGCAGCGCGTCGCCGCGCTCCTCGACCTCGTATCCGCCATCCTCTTCGTGCTCGTACAGGGCAGTCTTGAGTGCTTCGAGCGCGGCCTCGGCCTTGCGTCGAACCTCGTTCTCATTCATGCGGAGAGTCTCGATGCCGCAGGCTGCTGCTGTCAAGCGCATGGGGAAGGGAATGAAGAACGGGCGCACGCAGCGCCCGCATGAAAGCCGTTGAGGATTGCATTACTCGATTGGCGGCTGCTGCTGCGGTGCTCCGTAGGCTTGCACGGGCAGAGTGAGCGGCTCATCCAGCCGCAACACCAGTCCGGTGTTCGCCGGCAATTCGAGCTCCATGCCCGACGCGGTCATCAGGTATCCTCCGCCGGCAATCAGGCCGATGGCCAGCCCCTTCCACGGGCTGCCCATCATCGCGCCCAGCAGTGTGCCTGCCCCGCCGCCGATGCCCAGCGCCCTCGCGACATCCTGTCCGCTGATACCGCCGCGAATCTCGCCCTCGGCATTCGCGGAGCGTCCTCGTCCGCCACGACCTGACACGCCCTCCAGAGTCGCAAGCAGCGGAGTTTCGGTTCCGCCCATCAGCAGGCTCTCGAAGTGCAGCGTCATCCTCGCGTAGGCCTGCGGGCGCGGATCGCCCGGCCTGCCCTTACGCACCTCGCTCACCTGTCCGACCAGTATTGCGCCGGCGGGCACCACAATCTCCCCTTCGCGATTGCGCAGAGGCTCAACTAGCGTGGCCGTGAACGGATCGCCGGCGTGCCCCGTGCGCGTGGAGAGCGCTTGGTCAAGCACGGCAAACATCTCCACGCCTGCCTGAAGGGTTCGCGAACTGGGCTGTGCGATGGGCTCCAGCGGGCGCTGCTTCAGCACCGGGCTACCTTGCTGTTCAGCGTCCGCGGGCTGCGCGCCCGGAGGCGCCGGAGGCGCTTCCTGCGACGGCTGATCTGCCTGAGCGCCTGTTTCATACGGATTCGGTGGCGGAGGGACGCCCGCGCCATTCGGCTTCTGCTGCCCGCCCTGCGTGGTCGCGTTGTCCTCGCCGGGCTTCCAGACCTGCTCCCCGGGTGCCGGCTGGGAGGCATTGTTGGGGGCCTGCTGCGCCTGGGGTTGCTCCTGCTTCGGCTGCTGATCCTGTGCCACAGCGGTGGTCGCGAGAAACAATCCGAGAGCCAGCAGGGCGGCTGTTGTCCATCGTGAAGAAAGTTGTTTCACTGTCCTCTCCACTTCTTCGCCGACGCTCCTGCCCGCGCACCGGCGACACGTCTGCCCCACTCATCTTCTACACGTTAGAACCCGCTAGCCGCACACATGTTGTGCGGCTCGTGTCTTGTAGGATACGCGGACGGGGCGGGGGGATTGCATTAAGCCTGCCAGCGTATGATGGCTCCCGCGGTCGGCGATGGCAGAGTGAAAGTGTGCCGCAGCCAGCCTCGCGACCGGG
>Ga0209777_10000872_pt1 | contig 46515 bp, 35 predicted proteins | sample FrelakmetHBP12HB_FD_187147 | JGI IMG/M metagenome (GOLD analysis project Ga0209777, IMG submission 187147) | Freshwater lake sediment microbial communities from the University of Notre Dame, USA, for methane emissions studies -HBP12 HB (SPAdes)... | ecosystem: Environmental > Aquatic >... | reverse complement strand
CCCGACCAACCGCCGATCCGGTCTCTGGTCGACAACCTCAGCGCCGGGTTCCTCGACAAAATCAAGCCCGTATGGAAGTAAGCCGGCGTCATTTCGCCGTTTCCCTGGCGATCGCGTCCAGGAGGGTCAGGGTTTCCGGGCTCCGGAATAGCTCGTAATCTTTCCGAAGATAGTCCTGCGCTCTGCCAAAATCCTTCCTGAAAATGTAGTATCGGGCCGCTTGGACGAGGATGGCATGGTTCTCCGGCTGCCGGAGGAGCATGTCCTGCACGATCTTTTCAGCCTCGGCCGCCTTCCCTGTACGGGCGAGGTAATCGGCAAAGGTGACGTATGCGGCTGCTGCCGGGGACGGCTGAACGCGAAAGAGTTCTCGGAAATATTGCCCGGCCGCGTCGTAATCGCCCTTGGACTCGTAAACCGCGGCCAACTCGGCGGAGAAAAGATAGGGATCGTTCCGGATCGAGCGAATTTGTTCGAGTGTCGCGGCCGCTTCGTCAAACTGGTAGTAATCCCATAGGAGTGTTGCAAGCTCTTTATACACACTCGGCAAACCACGCCCTATATCCAGGATTCCGCTCCATATCCGGCGCGCTTCGCGCAGGTTGCCGGACTCCGCGAGCACTTCGCCGGCGAGCGTGAGGTATTCGGAATTTTGGGGATAGAGCGTCGCAAGATGCCGATACCGCTCCGCCGCGGACATAGTCCTGCCTGGATCGTCCCCGTAGAACGAATGGGCCAGGCCGCGGTCGAGAGAAGCCGCTTCGGAAACAATCGCCGGCGAGCCGGGATAATATGTCGTCAATCTTCCAAAAGGCTCGACGGCGCCTTCATGGTCGCCCATCCAGCGCCTTCCCCACGCGAGCAAAAAGGTTTCAGCGATGTTCCTGTTGTTCTTCCCGCCGATGGAATTCACCGCCCCGGCCAACCGGTTGCGGCTCATCCAGTTGCGCATGAGGTCCGAGCGAATATCGCCTGCAAAGATAAAATATTCCGCCCTCAGCGCCTCCAGCTCCTTCCCGTATTCCCCGGATCGCCGGTTGAAATTGTCATAAAATCTGAGCAGCCCGCGGACAAATTCGAGGTTGTGGGTAAATCGCCGGTGCGCGTATAAATAGCTGTCGAGGTAAAAGCGGCTTTTTACGTCATTGAGGTCTTCCCAATCGGGGGCGACAAACTCGCCGAAGTAATTTCCGAGCGCCGATTCATCCAGCTTCGACCTGACTTGCTCTGTAATCTTTCTCACCGAGTCTTCGCCCTTGTGTCGCAGGTACCAGCGGGCCATCTTGTTATACCATGAGGCTTCGCCGAACTGGGCTATCGCGCGCTGGTACAGCTTCAGCTCCTGGTCGTAGAGGTTGTGGGCGCCCGCGAACTTGAGAAACTCCTCGTACAGTTTTTCATCATCCGGATGCCTGCCTATCTCTTCCCAGTAGAGGGAGAGGGCGTCGAGATATTTCTTTTGATTTGTCAGAGACAGCACATATTCATTAAATGCGCGGAGGTATGCGGCGCTGTTCTTACGGCGGGCCGACTCGTCGAGTATGCGCCTGTAGACCCGGCCTTCCTCCGCGTATTTCTCCCTGTTCGCGAACGAGCTAGCCAGCGTGAACAGCGAGTCGAAGTAGCGGTAATTATTCGGATACGTCGTGGAGAAGGCCACCGCGAGTTTTTCCACAGTTCCCCAATCCTTGTAGAGGGCGGCGGTCTCCATGACGGCCCAATCCGCATCGGGCAGATGCGCCGAGCGGGGGAAATCGCGCCTTATCTCATCGGCGACACGGGCCGCCATTCTTCGAGTGCGATAGGTTCTCGATGTTTTGTCAAGGTCCTCAATTCTCGTCTTCAAATCGCGGTCATTGACAAGAAGGGACAGGACGCCGCCGGAAACAGAAGGGAGATCGTCAAGGCCCATCAGGTCAAAGCCGGGGATAACTCCCGCCGAAAATATTCCGCCGGATTCTTCCCCCTGGCTCAGCGAGCGGAAAAGGCCCCAGAGCGCGTCCTCTCTCGCGCGCGGATCTCTTGAATTCACATATAGCGCATAAAAATACGGCGCTGCGGAACCAGCCCGATCGGACTGAAGAAGCATCTCACCCACCAGCGACAGATTATCTTTCAGTTTTCCCGCCGCCTTGAGCTTTTCGATCCATGCCTGAATCCCCCGGTAGGCCTTATCGTTTTCCCCGCTGTACAGCGTCAGCCGGAACCATGACACCATGGTTTTAGAGTCGGCCGGTTCAGGGGCCGCGCGGGCGGCTTCGAGTTTGCGGCGGTATGCGCCGATTCCGCCAAGCTCGGTCAACATGGCAAAGTAATCGTTATAAAGTTCGGGCGGATCCAGGCGATCCAGGGTCTCATAAAGGGCGACGGCGGCGTCGTCACGGCCGAGTTTGCGCAAAAGCTCCACGCGAACCTTGAACCACTCCTGCCTCTCATTTGTAAATCGCGCCGCAAATTTATCTGCTTCCTTCAGCGCATTCTCCGCCTTACCCGCATCCTCCAGCGCGCGCACATAATCCATTGCGCTTCCGGAGTCGTTTGGAAGCATTGCAATAATTTTGCGGTAGAAATCGAAGGGATTGAAATCCGTAAGACGACGCTCAACAATCAGTTTTACGATGCGCAGGTACGCCGTTTTGGCTTTTTGCCTGTCGGCGTCGCCACCCTTTGCGAGGGTCTGCGCGCGCTCTTCAAGGATGTGCAGCTCCCCGACGTAGGAAAGGCGTGAATGCAGGTAATCCGCGTATTCAGCGAGCGCCTCCGGACTGCGGCCACTGAGCTTAACGTAGGTTTCCATTGCGGCTTTCGCCTCATCCATCTTGCCAAGCGCCACCTCGACCCTAGACCGGAAGATCGGCAGCTTCGGCTCCCGGGGCATGCGGCGCTCGAGTTCCAGAAGACCCTTCTCTATCTCGGCGGTCGGGTTCGGCGCGATTACTGTTAACCCTTCAACAGTTTCCCTTCGGTAATAGACTGGCTCGAGGCGGTCCGCAAGATCACGCGCCAGCCCGATGAAGTGCTCGTTGAAAGGGTCTTCCGCCGGGCTTGTCTCGACGGGAGCGGGCGCTGGAGTCGCGGTTTCCGCCTGCTCGGTTTCTTCCGGCGCGCCTTCTTCTCCTTCTTCCTCCTCCTGCGCGCGACCTATGTAAGGCCCCAGGATGAACACAAAGGACGCCAGCAAAAGCGCAAGAATCAACAATCGCAGGTATGGGCGTTTCATTGCGCGCCTCCTCGCACCGTTACGGTGATTTTCCTGGACGACGTGTTGTGGGCAAAGTCCTCTGCGGTGATGGTCAACTCGCGCGGCCCGGGGGCGAATCCCGCAGGTATCGGCAGGATGCCCTTCGAGATTTTCAAGTCGGGATTCCACCTCAGCTCGATAGGATCCAGCCCGCCCATGCTCGCGCGAATCCAGCGGGTATCAGGGTCGGCGTCAACTTTTATCTCGAGCGCCGAGCCTGCCGTCACGCCTTCGGGCGGAACCGTGACGTTCAGCCTCGGCGGCCTGCTGTCTATGATAAACTCCTTGTTTTCCCGGTAGCCGTGTCCGGCGTCGTCGAACAGGATAAGTGTGCAATTATACACTCCATCGCTCATCCATTTCGGCGCTAGAAACCGCGCTTCCCACACATCGCCACCCGCGGCGTCATGCTCGACCAGCCTCATCGGTTTAATCAGTCCGAAGGGGAATATGGCCGTGACGCTTCTGATGGAAGGGTCAGTCCTGACTCGCAGGATCGGGTCGCCTGGTTTTATTATGCGGGGCCTGAGGAGAGCCCTCGGCGCGGCGAGAAAACTTGTGTACGGGGTTACAAACTTGAACTCCTTGGCAAGGGCTATGATCTCGGCGACCCACTCCTCCCTTTCGCCCTGGAACCTGATCAGGCGCAGCAAGTACGCCACCCTGGCCTTTGCCCATGCGCGGCGAATCCATGGCCGAGATTTTTCCTCCTCGGGGAGGTCAACCCGCCGCGTTATTCTCACGCCATCCCCCGCCACCCCGATCTCGAAGCCATTGCCCGGCTTTAAGTATTTCCCGACGTACTCGATTGCGCCGCCTGCGAACGTCTTCTGGGGGTCCGCCGGGTAGACCTGCGTGAAATTATCGGCGTCGGTTGCAGTGGTCTGGAACCTGATATTGCCGATGCTTTGCGCGCCGACCTTCTCGAAGAACGTTCTCAGCTTGAAATCGAGGTCTTCCGTTTCCTCCGCCCAGATGAAATAGCCGTCGCTGTCTTTTGCCAGCGGCTCAAGCAATTCCGCGTTGGCATTGTTGCCGATCCCGAAGATAAACAGCCGCGCGCCTTCGTTCGCCTTTTTCCATTGCTCCTCGATTTTTTTATATGCGATAGCATCCGCCGTTGGATTGCCGTCTGTAATCAACACAACTAATCTGGGGCGTTCCTTTTCGGGCTTGCCCAGAACCTGGACGGCCTTTGCAAGGCACCCCATCAGATCGGTGCCGCCGGTGAGCGTCTGCTCTCGGATAAAAGAAAGCGCGCGGTCAACCTGTGCCCGGCTCGCTTCCACGGGCCTTTTCTCGAATATCGAAACCTCATCGTTGAAAAGGATCACGCTGAAACGATCCTGCGGCTTCAGGCGGCCCATGAAATCGGAGAGCGCCTCGAAGGCGGCTTCCAGCTTGCGCCCGTGCATCGAGAGGCTCGTATCGAGAGCAAATATTATGTCACGCGGAGCGGAGTCGCCGCTTGATCGCTCTGTCCCGAAAGTCACGCGCCCGAGGAAATATCCCGTGTCGTCGTGATATGTCCGGCCTCCGTCAGGGCTTATGTCCAGCGCCTGCCGGTGAACGTCGCGGTAGGTTAAGAAGTCCAACTGGCGCTCGGGCACTTTCAGCTTCCATGTAAAAGCGATGTCGTCCGCAAAACTTAAATCCCTCGCGTTAAACTCCCGAATTATTTTGTGGACGCCGTCGTCGCCCTGCCCCGTTTTAAATGCGGCGCTCCCCATGCTCAATTCAAAGTTCTCCAGCGGCACTGCGCTTGACAATGTGAATTTAATCTCAAAATCCGCCGCCGACTGGCTTTCGTAAAGCTCGGGTTTAAGCGGGAACACAAACTGAGATTGAAGGCTCGTGACCTCGACCGGCTGCTCGTAAAAAAGCTCGATGCGCTTGACCCCGTGATGGGGGATGGGGTAAACGCGCGCCACGAAAGCGTTACGCTCCTCCTCGCCCTCCTCATGCTCGAGCAATCCCGGGTCTATTTTCGATGCCGTAAGCTCCCCATAGATGCGCGACGCCTTCTGTCTTTCCATGATGACGCCGGGTATCCGCACGCCGTCTTCCCATATAGCAAAGTCGGTAATGGCTGCGCCCTCCGGGATGCGGAACACATATTTGCCTTCCAGGTCTGCGTCGGTGACGTTTTCGAAAAGCTGGAGCACGCTTACAAACGCATGCTGGTCCTCAACCGTGATGTGAAGAACCATTTTGCGCAGTTTGAGCGCATCCGCGCGCAGGCCCTGAGGCGCATTGGTGGCCTCCAGCGCCCCCGCGTCCGCCATTGCTGAAGAAGCCGACAAAAGAAGAATCGCCGTCAAAAAAAGCAACCGCTTTATCATATTCGCCTCTCCTGATTCGCAGAAATTGGCAATCCTATTCGTCCACCCGCTGATCCTCGGATTGTATCACGTTTTTTATTCAATATCCCGCCTCGGCGCGACGGTTATGCCCTTGTCTGTGCCGATGTAATAGAAGTCCCCCGCGCGAGCGAGCGATGTCACATTTAGCGACGCAATGCCGTCGGTAATATTCCGCCATTTTCCGTCGGCCAGATTCATGACAAACAGCCCGCGGTCAAGGCTGCCGACAAGCAGGCAATCCGGAACGGCCAGAATCGCGCCGGGATTGACCTCAAACGCTCCGATTGATCCGCCGTAATCCGTCCATTGTCCGGAGGCGCTGAGTTTCATGACGCCCCCGCCGTACGTCCCGACGAAGAGATCGTCGCCCGAGACGGCGAGCGCGGTGATCCAGCCGGTTTTCAGAGGGCTTTCACCGGGCCTCCAAGTATTCTTCACCTTCATGTTCTCGATCGCGTTCAGCCCGCCCAGTGTCCCGATGTAAATTGCGCCGCCGACGGCCGCGCAGGCGTAGGCGTGGTTGTTGGCCAGGCCCTGAAATGCGTACAGGCTTCTCATCAGCCCGCCACTTTCGATGGTGACGCCCGCCTCCGTCGCGTAGGCGCGTCCGCCGGGAACCGCGCAAATGGCGGAAACCCGCCGCCCGATAAGGCCGTCTTTATTAGTTAGATGTTTGACTAATGTGCCGCCCCGGTAAACGCTCGCCCCGGCGTTGTGCGCCACATAAACCATATTTCCGTCGGCAAGCAGGCCGTTCACGGCCCATGCTGCGGCGTCCGCGGGCCTCGCCTTAACGGAGAGTTTCGCGTCAAGAATATCCACTCCGTTTTCGAACGTTCCAACCCACACTTCGTCCTTAAGCGGCATGATGCCGGTTATGTGATTCCCGGCAATCTCCTTTTTCTCGGGCCTATAAAACTGAGACCATGCCCCGCCTTCAAGTTTAAATATTCCGTTATCGGTTCCGGCGTACATGACCCCCTGATAGGATTTCAGCGCCGTGATCCGGATTCCTTCGAGGGCGCGAGATTTATCCGCATCTTTGCCTAGCATCATAACGCCGCTGCCGGTTCCGATCCATTGGTCGCCATTGTGGTTTGTAATAGCGGTTACAAATGCTCCGGTGTTATTGACAATGGCGCCGTCCGCTCCCATGGTGGCCCACCCCAGCGGTGTTCCCACGAGGAGGGCGCCTTCGCATTCGCCGAGGGCCGTGACCTGGTTCATCGGCAGCCCCTGTTCTGTCGTGTAATGGCTGAATCCGGCAGGCCCCTCTATATAGAGGCCGTTGTCCAGTGCGCCAACTGCGAGGTTTCCTCCGAACCTGTGAAGAGCGGTGACCCGCTTGAAATCAGCGCCCGCCCGGCCCTCCCCGAAATCGCTTATGGCGCGGCCGTCAAAGCGCCACACCCCGGACTCAGCCGTGCCGATGAGCGCCCCGCCCGGCGCCGGGAGGAGCGATGTGATGCGACCAAGCGCCTTCCCCCGAAAAGAGATAGATGTCAGTCTTCCGCCCTTTATTACCAGCAGCGCCCCCGACGCCGTGCCTGCGTAAAGTTTGCCCTCGCTTTCTGTAATAAATGTCACATCGCTATCTGGTAGGCCGTTGAGGCGGGTGTAAAGGCTCGAGGCGCGCCCGTCCGGCGATATCGAAAGGAGGCCGCCGGAAGTGGCCGCCCATACCCGGCTCTCGAACAACGCGATGTCCCTGATTTCCCGCCCCGTCGCGATTATCCTCCACCCTTCGCGAATCACCCTGTCCAGAGGGCCGAGTTCCTTTATTTCGGCGGGGTACGATGCGGGAGCGCTTTTAAGCTTCTCCGTTTCAAGCGCCCTGAGCGCGGCCCGGCGCGCGGATATGAAAAACACCGCAGCCAAAGTCGGGTCAAGGCCTACAAGCGCCAGCATTACCCTCATGAATTTTCGATCAGTCGCCAATTATGCCTTGACCCGACTTTGGGGCATAGAGCGCTATTGCCCCCGCGACAAGCCGCAATTGACGATGAATCTAGCACAAAAAGAAAGGCTTATAAACGGTCTCAACAGTTGAAGAAAAATGGGCAGACTTGACCGCAATATGCGACCATGCACTTGTCCAAATGTCAAACCACCTGCAACATGCTACTTAGGAACTTGAAGCGCGCCTGCGTCTCTATCGAGAGCCATCGTTCGGGACGGGATATGATAATCCCCATTGGCGGGCAATATGAAAAAGTGAACTTGATTACTTATTTCGCGCCGCGGAAAAAGCGCTCGGCGGGCGGGGCGCCAAGGCGAATGCAAACACTGTGTTTTATCACTCGGGAGGAGCGTTTTCCATATCCAGTCTGACTTTTTCGAAGTCGGCCTTCAACATCACGTAAGTGGAGCTGCCGCTTGACCAGTATGCCAGCTTATCCTCGGCGATCAGATCCTGCACCGCCTTCCGGACCTCACCCTTCGGGAAATCCGACACCATCTTCGGAACCTCGGTGATGTACGTCTTCTTTTTGCCCTTTTCAGCGCTTTTCTCAATCGCAGCCATAACCGCCTCTTTAACGTCTCCGCTCATTTTATCATGTCTCCTTTTGGAAGGTCTTATCGAGATCGGTTAATATCCGACCTCATAGGCCATTTTCTTTACCCGTATATTATTTTCATAGCAAACGGCCAAAATGTCAAATGAAAAGGCAAATTTACTATGGAAACCAATAATAATTCAACACATCGGGTATACGATTTAGATAAATTAAACAGTTGGAAGACTCTGATAACAAAATACGCTTGCCATATCCAATTGGTTCTGCTAGGATGGCATTAGCCATGGAAGAGAATTCTCCAAACATAGCTTTTGAACAGATTACCGTGGTGGAGGATCCGGGGTGGGGCGTGGGGTGGGCGGTTTTTGCCTACATCGGTTTCATCGTGATCCAATTGGCGTCGGGAACGTTAATAGGAATATTTTACTCGATCTTCTGCATGATAGAGGGAAGGAACATCCCGATGAAGGTTTCCGATTATCCGGTGATATTAATCGGGGTCATGATTATTCTTTCCCAGATTCTGAGTATCGTGTGGGTATTTTACCTCGTGAGAGTAGTTCACAGGTTGCCTTTCAGGCGGGCGATTTCGTGGGATGGGGGGCGAGCCATCGCCGAGTGGAAGCCGGTGGTGACCGGTTTCGCGCTGGTGCTTCTAAACGCGGGATTTTCCGCGTGGTTCCCGCCATCGAAGGACTTGAAAGTGCCTCTTGAGGAGTTTACCAGGAGCACTGAGGGGCTTGTGATTTTCAGTTTCGTGGCGGTCTTCATAGCGCCCATAAGCGAGGAGCTTACGTTCCGCGGGTACATATTTGCGCCGCTTCAAAAACGCATGGGGTCTGTTGCGACTATCGCCGTCACGGCGATACTTTTCATGACGCCGCACCTGTGGCAGCTCGGCGAATACCGGCGGGGGGTGATATTTATCGGCCTTCTCGGGGTGGCGACGGGCGCGTTGCGAGTTTATACGGGCGGGGTACGAGCCGGGGTTATATGTCATTTAATATACAATCTATGCGCGGTCATCATGGAAGCGATGTCTCGAATAGCGCCAAATTCCTGATCCCTATCCCTCCCCGAACTCTCCGGACTCAATCGCCTTTCTGATCTTGCGCAATAGAAGCTGCCTCTTGATGCGGGAGAGCCTGTCCGGGAAAAGCTTGCCGTTGAGGTGATCTATTTCGTGCTGGAGCGCGCGGGCCATAAGACCCTCCCCCTCGATCTCGATGGGCCTCATATCAAGCCCGTAAGCCCTCACCACAACACTCGTCGCCCGCGTCACCTCGGCCTTGAAACCGGGCAGGGACAGGCAGCCCTCCTCCATGATCTCTTCGCCCTCCGCATGGATTATCTCGGGGTTTATAAGGACGTGCAAATCCTTCTCCTGATCCTGCGGCGAGATGTCTATGACCGCAAGGCGTATGGGCCTGCCCACCTGATTTGCGGCCAGTCCCACCCCCGGCGCCGCGTACATGGTATGGGTCATTGATTCCACCAGATCCTCGAGGCCGGCATCCACTCGTTTGACCAGTCTCGCAGGATTGAGCAGAATCGGGTCGGGCCAGCAAACTATTTTCAAATCAGACACAGGATAAAACTCTTTCCTATTCAAAATAACCATTCATTATCACTGCGTCAAGCAGGAAAGTCACTTCTATTGTTGCTTCCATTCAGCAACCCGCGATATGGCCGCCTTGTTAAATATATTTCAGCGTAACATAATAAAGTCGAATGGATGTCATCACTGATGAACGTCTGCGATACACATTCGGAGGGTTGAGGCGGTGCTGGATTGGGTGCTGAATCATGGCTCCTATGCCGTTTTATTTATTTTGCTGGTGATGGCGGGATTTGGGGCGCCAATTCCGGAGGATATTGTGTTGCTTGCCGGGGGGGTACTTGCGCACCATGGTGTGACATATTACCCCCTGATGTTGGTAATGTGCTTCATGGCCGTTCTGCTGGCCGACACCATTATTTTCTCCACTGGCCGCAAATTAGGCCCGGCAGCCTATTCCTCGCCGAGGTTTGCACGATTGTTGCCGCAAAAAAGGCGTGAACGGATCGAGCGGCTTTACGCCAGGCATGGCGGCATAATAATCCTGCTGGCCCGACACCTTGCGGGCCTCAGAACGCCCTTCTTCGCAATGGCGGGCATACACGGCATGAAACTCAAGCGCTTTGTCATGTGGGATGCGCTCGCCCTCTGCATCACCGCGCCGCTGGTCACCGGCCTCGGCTATTTCTTTTCCGACCGCCTCGATCTTATTTTAAAGGGGGTCAAGAAGACGGAGCATTTCGCTCTTTTGGGCGTTGTAATCCTGCTCAGTGTTTACTGGCTCCTGATATCGTGGCGCTCGTATAAAAAGAATTTTCCCAAGTCACCGTCTTAGCTCGTCCATGAAGTAAAGCTTTTCAATCGGCTCCCTGCCCCTGTTTTGCTCAGTCACTTGCTTCTATCATTAGGATATGCTATAGAATACCCAAATAATGGACACGTAGAACAAAAACTTTATTTTTTCTTGCGAAAAGGGGGAGTCCTTAAATGAAAAAAATTCTGGCCCTCGCACTTGCGTTTGCGATCTTCTTCTCCACCCTTCCACTCCCGGCTGAACAATCTGCGCCGCCGCCGGATGCATCGCCTCCGGCTGCCCCGCCGACGGCAGTCCCACAGCCGGATGCAACGCCTCCGGCTGCCCCACCACCGGCAGTCCAGCAGCCAGCTGCATCGCCGCCAACCGCCCCGGCGACGGAACACAAGCCATTTCTTGCCGTAATGGACTTCAAATTGGACGAGGGCATGGCCGCCAACTTGTCAAGGGCCATTTCGGACAAGATACGCGAAACGCTTATGAGCACTGGTAAATACTCCCTTATTGATCGCGGCAACATGGAGGTCATTATGTCCGAGGTGGCGCATGGGCAGTCGGGCTGTTTTGACGAGAGTTGCGCGGTGCAGGCGGGGCAGCTTTTAAGCGCGCAATTCATCATAACGGGCGCGGTTACGGAACTGGGGCCTAACCAATGCCAGCTTTCGGCCCAGATGACGGACGTGGCTCGCGCGGAGATTGTGAAGGCCTCTTCCCTGATAAGCCTGTGTGAGGGAAGGGCGTTAAGCATAGCGGCGGAAAACATCGCCTATGATCTGGCCGGCATGCCGCGCGAGCCTGGCAATCTGAACATTAAGACCTCGGCTAAAAAAGCCGTCGTTTTTGTTGACGGCGAAAGGGCGGGCCAGGCGCCGTTATCAAATTTTCAGGTCAAGCCGGGCCAGCACAAAGTCAAGGTCTCGGCGCAGGGCTATAAGTCTGAAGAGCAGACGGTGAATGTATCGCCGGGGGCTGGCGTGAACCTGCAATTTTCCCTCGTCAAAGAGAAAAAGAAGTGGTACAAGGCATGGTGGTTCTATACGGCGCTCGGGCTTGTTGTAGCCGGCGGAGCGGCTGCGGCCCTGGCGGGAGGAAGCCATGGGGGCGGCACGACAACCGCGAGTCCAACCCCCACGGGCACGCTTGGCGTAAGCTGGTGATGAGAAAGGAGAAGGAACATGAAAAAAGCCATTCATCTCATAATAATTGTGCTCATCCTGAGCCTCTTTCTTGCGTCTTGCAGGGGCAAACCCGCGGATGAAATGCAGGGTACGGGCAGCCCAAAAACCGGCGCGCTGGATGTGAAAATCATCTTTGCAGCCTTGGCCCGTGGCAAAGCCTCCTGCTCTTCGTGCGATACAATTTCTTTCACCGTAAGCGCCTCGGACATGCTAACCATGAATTTTGGTCCATATCCTTATTCACTCGGTTACGCTGAACTTGCCGGCATTCCAACAGGCAATGGTCGAGAATTGGACGTTGTGATAAAAGACGCGGGGAATGCCATACTTTACTCGGGAAGCAAGCCAGGTATCACCGTAGATACTTCGATAACACCTATCACAATAACTGTCTATCCAAATGCCCCGACATGGCAGACAGCGCCTTCTAACATCACTATAACCGGCGGCTCGACATATAACCAGACGGACGGCACGGCGCAGGATTTGGACGCTGGCCAGACGCTGACCTGCTCTAATAACGGCACGTCGTGCGGCTTTAGCGTCACGGTAAGTGGTTCCGGCGGCAATCCCCAAGACTGCAACGTCAGCTTCACCGCGCCCCAATCGGTTCAGGCGTGCGGCCTGAGAGTTATGGCAGCCGACAACTCTACACCTTCTTTGACGGTCGGCCAGACGATTTTCATTATAGTAAATACATTATCCCACCACTACCCGACATGGCAGACCCCGCCTTCCAACATCATTATAACCGCCGGCTCGGTATCTAACCAGATAAATGGCATTGCCATGGACGCTGACGCGGGGCAGACACTGACCTGCTCGAACAATGGCGCGTCGTGCGGCTTTGGCGTCACTGTAAGCGGCGCCGGCGGCAATCCCCAAAACTGCAACGTCAGCTTCACGGCATCTGTCTCACAACAGACCTGCAATTTAAGGATTACTGCTACGGACAACGACTCGCCGTCTTTGTCAGTTGGCCAGACAATCTCAATCACCGTAACCAACAAGGCGCCAACATGGTCAACGACGCCTTCCAACATCACGATTCACGGCGGGTCTGTATATAACAAGACGGACGGTGTGGCGACGGACATTGACGCGGGCCAGACGATTACCTGCTCGAATAACGGTACATCGTGCGGATTTGCCACCACGGAGACCGGTTCCGGCCTGCCGGCGAATTGCAACCTCAGCTTCACGGCGCCGGCATCCGCCCAGACTTGCAACCTGAGAATCATGGCCTCTGACAACGGATCTCCTTCTCTAACCGTTGGGCAGACCATCACCATAAATGTAATAGTAGGAAGCGCAAATCACAGCCCGACATGGTCAACGACGCCTTCTAATATCACGATCACCAGCGGGTCTGTATACAACCAGACGGACGGCGTAGCGACGGACGTTGACGGGGGCCAGACGATTGCCTGCTCGAGCAACGGCACTTCGTGCGGATTTTCAATAACGGTAACCGGTTCCGGCTTGCCGGCGAATTGCAACCTCAGCTTCACGGCGCCGGCATCCGCCCAGACTTGCAACCTGAGAATCATGGCTGCTGACAACGGATCTCCTTCTTTGTCAGTCGGCCAGACGATTTCCATTACGATAAATACCGCAACCAATCATTTCCCGACATGGCAGACCGCGCCAACTAACATCGCGATCACCGGCGGGTCTGTATACAACCAGACCGATGGCGTAGCGACGGACGTTGACTCCGGCCAGACGCTGACTTGCTTGAACAACGGCACTTCATGCGGGTTTACCATTACGGTGACCGGTTCCGGCTTGCCGGCGAATTGCAACGTCTCCTTCACGGCGCCAGTGCCTGCCGGGACCTGCAATTTGAGGATTGCAGCGACGGACAACGGCTCACCGTCTTTATCGGTAGGCCAGACGATTTCGATCACGATAAGAAACAATGCCCCGACATGGTCAACGACGCCTTCTAACATCACGATAACCGGCGGGTCTGTCTACAATCAGACAAACGGCGCCGCGACGGACGTTGACACGGGCCAAACGATTGCCTGCTCGAACAACGGCGCGTCGTGCGGATTTAGCATTACGGTGACCGGTTCCGGCGCCCCGCCGCGCAATTGCAACGTCAGCTTCACAGCGCCAGTACCGGCCCAGACATGCAATTTGAGGATTACGGCTACGGACAACGGGGCGCCGGCCATGTCTGTAGGCGCGACGATTTCGATCACCGTAAAGAACCATGCCCCGACATGGTCAACGACGCCTTCTAACATAACGATAACCGGCGGGTCTACATACAACAAGACCGACGGCGTAGCGACGGACGTTGATACGGGTCAGACGATTACCTGCTCGAACAACGGAACATCGTGCGCCTTTGCTGTTACAGTAAGCGGCTCCGGCGCGTCGCCACAGTCATGCAACGTCTCCTTCAAGGCCCTCTCTCCGACCCAGACCTGCAACCTGAGAATCAAGGCGGCGGATAATGGCTCGCCGTCTCTTACGATTGGCAAGACGGTTTCCATTACCATATCGGGGAATCATACGCAGTTATGGCAGACGGCGCCTTCTAACATCACGATAACCATGGGGTCTGTTTACAACCAGACCGACGGTGTAGCAACGGACATTGACACGGGTCAGACGATTACCTGCTCGAGCAACGGCACATCCTGCGGCTTTACCGTCACGGTAAGCGGTTCCGGCGCGTCGCCACAGGCATGTAACATCAGCTTCACGGCGCCTTCTTCGCTTCAGACGTGCAACCTGCGAGTGACGGCGGCGGACAATGGAACCCCATCTCTATCCGTGGGGCAGACCATCACTATCACTGTAAATGTCTCGAGCGGAATGCAGGCGATTTCCGCGGGATATTATCACACCTGCGCCCTAACAACGGCGGGCGGCGTTAAATGCTGGGGATATAATTATTATGGCCAGCTCGGGGACAACACAACAAACACCATTCCTACCCCAGTGGATGTAGTTGGGCTATCGAGCGGGGTTGAGACGATTTCCGCGGGAGGATTCCACACCTGCGCCCTCACAACGGCGGGCGGCGTTAAATGCTGGGGAGAGAATGGGTACGGCCAGCTCGGGGATAACTCAACAACCGACAAATGGACCCCTGTTGATGTGGCTGGTTTAACGAGCGGAGTGGCGGCGATTGCCGGGGGAGATTATCACACCTGCGCCCTTACAACAGCGGGCGGGGTTAAATGCTGGGGAGGTAATTGGAACGGCGAGCTGGGGGACAACTCAACTACCAACCGCTCTACCCCCGTGGATGTCTCCGGTTTAACGAGCGGAGTGGCGGCGATTTCCGCGGGAGAGTACCACACCTGCGCCCTCACAACGACGGGCGGGGTTAAATGCTGGGGATATAATTATTATGGCCAGCTCGGGGACAACAATTCGCCCAACGACAGTTGGACCCCCGTTGATGTCGTTGGTTTATCGAGCGGGGTGACGGCGATTTCCGTGGGAGGGTATCACACCTGCGCCCTCACAACGGCTGGCGGGCTTAAATGCTGGGGATGGAATGGCAACGGCCAGATTGGGGACAACACCACAAACGACCGTTATACCCCCGTAGACGTGGTTGGGTTAACGAGCGGAGTGGCGGCGGTTTCCGCAGGAGATGAGCACTCCTGTGCCCTCACAACGAGCAGCGGGGTTAAATGCTGGGGATATAATTCCAACGGCCAGATCGGGGACAACACAACAACCGACCGCTGGACCCCTGTTGATGTGGCTGGTCTTACTAGTGGAGGGGCGGCCATTTCCGCGGGAGGCTTGCACACCTGCGCCCTAACAGCAGCGGGAGGGGTTAAATGCTGGGGATATAATAATGACGGCCAGCTTGGGAACAACAATTTACCCAACGACAGTTGGTCCCCCGCGGATGTTGTTGGGCTATCGAGCGTACCGGCGGCGGTTTCCGCAGGAGGGCATCACACCTGCGCCCTCACAACGGCCGGAGGCGTCAAATGCTGGGGATTTAATGGTAACGGCCAGCTCGGCGACAACACATATACGACCAGGTCTACCCCTGTTTATGTTTTCGGGTTAACGAGCGGAGTAGCGGAGATTTCCGCAGGAGGGGATCACACCTGTGCCATTACAACGGCGGGCGGGGCTAAATGCTGGGGAGCAAACTACGGGTCGACCCCCGTAGACGTAAGTGGCTTAACGAGCGGAGTGGCGACGATTTCAGCGGGAGGGACGAGTACGGGTTGGTCTGGGTTGGTGGGTCACACTTGCGCCCTCACAACGACGGGCGGGTTTAAATGCTGGGGATATAATAACTATGGCCAGCTCGGGGACAACGCAACAACCGACAGTTGGACCCCTGTGGATGTGTGCTCCGACGCGACATGCGCCTCATCTTTGAGCGGAGTGGCGGCGATTTCCGCGGGATATGCGCACACCTGCGCCGTCACAACAGCGGGCAGGGCTAAATGCTGGGGATATAATAGTTACGGCCAGGTCGGAGACAACACAACAAACCAACGCAATGCCCCTGTGAATGTCGTTGGTTTAACGAGCGGAGTGGCGGCAATTTCCGCGGGATATTATCACACCTGCGCCCTCACAACGGCGGGCGGGGTTAAATGCTGGGGATATAATATTTACGGCCAGCTCGGGGACAGCACAACAACCGACCGTTGGGTCCCTGTTGATGTCGTTGGGTTAACGAGCGGAGTGGCAGCGATTTCCGCGGGATTTAATTACACCTGCGCCCTCACAACGACGGGCGGCGTTAAATGCTGGGGATGGAACTATGGATTAACCCCCGGGGATGTGGGTGGCTTATCGAGCGGAGTGGCGGAGATTTCAGCGGGAGGCAGTAATAATTACTCTTGTGGCGGGACTGCTCACACCTGTGTTCTCACAACGGCGGACGAGATCAAATGCTGGGGAAATAATTGTCATGGCCAGCTCGGGAACAACTCAGGAAGCGACAGTTGGACCCCTGTGGATATTGTCGGTTGGTAAAGGGAAAGGTGTCGGATTTTGTTGGAAACCTCGGATTTCGATCCGAGGAGATTCATATTCGGCTTCAAGCCACGCATATAGATGCGTGGCTACCCAAACAGTTGTGAAACTCACCACAATAAATTGTGGGGCTTCCCTTCCATTGCCTTAGGGACGAACCTATGTGTGCGCCCGCATCTCCAGCCCGGCCATTTTCGGGCGGACACATCGGTCCGCCCCTACGTTATATGGATGGGTGGTTCAATTTTCTAAGGCCTGTATTGACAGGCGGGAATCTATCGTCTAAGATTAAAACCCGTATGATTTTAGCGAATCGAAAGGCGCTTTTTTGCGTATTTTTGCTTGTGCTTCCCTTGTTGGCCGGCATAGCCTTTCTTTCATGCCAGGCGCCCAAGGAGGAAGCCGAATACGCATCCAGACAACCGATTCCCACATCCGCGGGTCTGGACGTGGCTATAACTATCACCGAGGAACGGTACCCGGCGCCTCCATCAAAGGTCGTGGAGGGAGCGGCCCTTCCTCAGTCGGTAAAGAGCTGGAACACCCCCGAGATGATGAAGTATCTAATCGGGCCGACGGATCAATTGCATATAATCTTATATTATGGGACAGAGGCATCAACCACAGATGTCGAAGTGCAGATCAGCGGCAAGATAAACTTGCCCCTTGTGGGCGAGATCGAGGTGAAAGATAAGACCGCGGAAGAAGTTCAAGCGGATATTTTGGAAAAGGTTAAAACTTATTATGTAAATCCCGTTGTCACAGTCATCATAACGAAATATAACTATCACAGGGTCTACATAATGGGATGGGGAATTACTAACCAGGAGATCGCTTTAAAGAAACGCACCACTCTGATCGAATTGTTAAGCCAAATAGGGTCGATCACCTCGGGAACCACCGGCACATCCATGACGGATGTCGACATTAGGGGAGCATATTTGCAACGGGGTCAGAAGATTTACCCGGTGGATCTCAAGAAGCTTTTGGAAGGAGATTTGTCCTTCAATTACGAGCTTAACGATAACGATATTTTGCATTTGCGGAGCAAAAGCAATCAGAAGATTTTTGTGCTTGGGGAGATACTACGACCCGGCTCATTGCAACTGGAAACGGATGACAACCTTTTCTGGGCAATTGCGCGAGCCGGAGGGCCTTCTCTTAGGGCGCAACTCCACGATGTAAGGATTATTCGAGGAGGAATGACAAACCCCACTCTTATAACAGTGGACATTGATGTGATGTTTAGGAGGAGGGCGCCGCGCATGTTAACGACGGAGGACATGCAGTCCCTCCGCGTGAGCGCAAACTCGAGCCGACATTCCGTTATGGCCCTTGAAACACTGTACCTTCAAGACGAAGATTTCATATTCGTGCCCCGCACGGCGTTTGCAGCATGGACCGATATCATCAACATGGTTTCACCAACGATTTCATACCTGTTCACCACACCGGTCTTTATTGCGACCAACTCAGTACTCCTAAAGAATAGCCTGAAGTGATTTTTCCTTATGTGTTCTCCGCAGGGGACGATTGACAAATCATGAATGCCATTATAATGGCGGGAGGGAGCGGCACCAGATTCTGGCCGCTCAGCAAGGCGGGCCGACCAAAGCAGTTCCTGTCTTTATGGGGCACGGAGTCCCTGCTCACACAGACGGTGGAGAGGCTCAAACTCATCGCCGGTCTCGAGGGCATATTTATTGTAACCGGCAAAGAGTATGGGGAGATGACGCATTCTCATGCTCAGGGCGTGCCAAGGAAAAATATTTTGCTTGAGCCGGCTGCAAGAAACACCGCCGCATGCATCGGGCTTGTTTCGGTGATGCTTCATAAGCAGGGGAAGGGTAATGAAGTAACGGTGGTGTGTCCCGCCGATCACCTTATAGGGGATGAGGCGCGTTTTCGAGAGGTTGTGCTTGCCGCCGAGAAAGTGGCGGCGCGGGGGATGCTTATTGTCATAGGTATAACGCCCTTTGAGCCTAGCCCTCATTACGGATACATCGAGCAGGGGGATGAGTTGAGGGAATTTCACGGATTCCACGAAGTAAAACGATTTGTCGAAAAGCCCAGCAGGGAACGCGCCCAGCAAATGCTCGATATGGGGGGATATTATTGGAATGCGGGCATATTCCTCTGGACACCGGATGCAATACTTGAGGCAATTCGCATGGAAATGCCCTTGCTTTATGAAGGATTGATGAAAATATTGGAGGCATCCGGGAGTCCCGTCGAGGCCAATACTATAGAAGAGGTATATTCTGCGTTGCCTTCAATACCTATTGATATAGGTGTTCTGGAGCGCTCTGACAAATTGGCGATGATCCCCGCCCAAATGGATTGGTGCGATGTTGGCAACTGGTCGAGTCTTCGAAGGGTTCTCAAGCTCGACGCCGATGAAAATGTGCGCCGGGGGAATACCGTAGCGCTTGGTTCCAAGCGTTGTCTTTTGTGGTCGAATGGGAGGCTGGTGGCGACCGTGGGTCTGGATGGAGTGGCGGTGGTTGAAACGGAAGATGCGATACTGGTGTGTTCACTCGAGAGAGATCACGATTTAAAAAAACTCCTGGAACTGCTGGAAAAGGAAGGTTTTGGCCACCTCCGGTAAAGGATACTCGGGCTGACCGACAGACAGGCGCGTTGTGATGCGCCACTGGATGAAATACATGGCGGAAGAAATCCCTTTTTTTGATCTTTCCCGTCAGACGCGGGACATTATAACCGAACTGCGTGACGCGATTTTCGGGTTGATCGAGAGCGGCAATTTTATTCTGGGGGAGCCCGTCAGGAAACTCGAGGAGGCTATCGCGGGGATGGTGGGATCGCCCGCGGCTATTGCCGTTGCGTCCGGGACAGACGGCTTGTTGCTTGCGCTGAGGGCGTTGGGGGTTGGGGAAGGGCACGCGGTTATAACCACACCCTTCACCTTTTTCTCCACGGCAAGCACCATTGTCAGATCGGGCGCAAGGCCCTTGTTTGTTGACATAGACCTGAAAACATTTAATATAAGCGCTAACAGGGTGGAACAACTGATAGGGGAGGATTCTCGCGGAGAGGACTCCGGCGAAATCAGGCATATCCAAAGTGGAGCCACAATAAAAGGGATCGTGCCCGTACATCTGTTCGGCCTCATGGCCGATATGAAACAGATGGAGGTTATTGCCGAACGCAACGGATTATTTATACTGGAGGATGCCGCCCAAGCGCTGGGCGCATGGGAAGAAACCCGCGAAGGGAGAAGGATGGCTGGAACGGTGGGAGAAGCGGGGGTCTATTCGTTCTACCCCACGAAGAACCTGGGGGCTTTTGGAGACGCCGGCATGGTTGTGACCGGCCGGGAAGACATTGCTGGGAAAATTCGCGTATTGCGGGTTCATGGCGCCCGATCGAGGGACTTATTCGAGGAGGTCGGTTATCTGAGCCGTATGGATGCGTTGCAGGCTGCGATTCTTCTGGCTAAGTTCCCTTACTTGGATAAATGGAATCGGCGGCGCGCACAATTGGCGGCAGGCTACATCCAGCGAATCAGAGCGCGCAATTGGGCTGAAAACATTATATTGCCTGAGGTGGATGCAAGCAGAAATCACATATATCATCAATTTGTCATCAGAGTTGAAAGACGTGATGCTCTTAGAGACCATCTCCGGTCAAAGGGAATCGGGTGTGAAACATATTATTCCCGCCCCTTGCATTTGCAGCCGGCCTTTTCATATCTCGGATACCGGAAGGGAGATTTCCCCAATGTCGAAAAGGCTGCAGATGAAACGTTGGAGCTGCCGATATGGCCCGAGTTGACCGACGGGGAACTTGACCGCGTCGTTGACGCTATTGAAGCTTTTTACAATTGAGTCTGGGAGGAAATATTTTGGATTTTCGATTTTAGATTGAAGAATTGGGAAATTGATGTTCTTCAATCGAAAATAGAAAATCCAAAATCGAAGATATAGAGTTGGCTATGGCGGAGCAGGTTAAAGAAAGAAGTGCGGGGGTCGAATGGCGTATTGAGGATATGGCCTCAATAGTCCTCCGCTGGAAGTGGGTTCTCCTCTTTTTTGCTTTAACTATCCCGATTATCACGTACATATTCTCGCTGACGGTCACGCCGATCTATTCTTCAAGCTCCATGGTTACCGTTGGCGCTCAGACTCCTCAATCACAGGTTCTGAGCGGAGGGATTGCCAGGCCTATGAAGGGCTACAATATGGTTGAGGAGTCGCTTTTTATAAGAAGCCGGATGGTATTGGGCGAGGTAGTACGCGAGTTGAGGTTGGATGTAAGCCTGACACAGGACGTAAAACTCATAGACAGCATTGTCAATATATTAAAGGGCCGACGCACAGAGCCTCTGAACTATCGAGACGCTATCTCCCAGGTTGCCCTCTCCGGTAGCGCAGCAAGAGGAGTGGTCTTGGATTTTGTTGATGGGCGTGTCTTCAACGTTGTCACGGCCCCGCCCGTAAACGAATATTTGGGAAGGGGGGAAATCGGGAAGCTTTTCCAATGCGATAAGGCGACCTTTCTTGTGGAAAGCCTCCCTGCAAAGGCGCAGGATAAATTCATCCTGCAAATATATTCGGCGGATTCAGTAATCGGGGATTTAAAAGGCGGTATCACGATTGAAAGCGTAGGCGCTCAATCTTATGGAGCCACAATTTCCCTTCAAATAAACTATACCGATTCAGAACCTCAAACCGCAATGGATGTCGCCAACGCCATAGCAGTGGCGTACATGAAGCGCAGCATGGAAGCGGCCACCCAGAACGTTAACCAGGTGCTTCAATTTATTGATCAGCAGATGAACACTATAAACAAAAGAGTTGAAGGCAACTTGAACGATATTGACGAATACCGGAGGAAAACAGGGCTTACCTTTCAGGAGCAGGCGGCGGCGCAGGATGTAATGGGAATGCGCTCGCTCGAAGGACAGAAGGATCTCTATAAAGTCCAAATTACAATGATGGAGGATCTTATAAGCAACCTCGAAAGCGGTGGCTCGATGTCGGACGAAGACCTGCTAATGGTTGGAAATGCCCCTAACGTTCTCCTTCAGAGAATCGCAACGGAAATAACCGATGCTCGTTTGCAGCGGGAAACGCTTACCAAGAAATACACCGAAGAACATCCGATTATAAAGGAATTAGATGCCAAGATAGACCTTCTTGGCAAGAGGATTATAGATGCGCTGAAGAGCCAGATAAAATATTTGAAGCAACAGAACGACATGGCGGAAGAAACAATCTCCCGCTACGGCGCCACACTCGATTCCATGACAATAGGGCAAAGAGGCGTTACCCAACTCCAACAGGTCGCCACCATAAACCAGCGCATGTTATACTTCCTCGTCCAACGCAATGAGGAGACCAAGATCACCAGGGCGGGGATTGTCCCTGACGTGCAGATAGTCGAGCCAGCAACCAGCTCCATGTTGATTAAACCCATCCGTGAAAGATATATCCTCTCCGGCATACTTGCGGGACTTCTCGTGGGGCTTGGAATGGTCATGTTCCTCGAATACCTCGATAACACCATTAAAACAGCCGGATGGGTTGAAAGAGAAATGGGCGTGCCCGTATTTGGCCTGATCCCTAACTTCTTTACCTCCCTGTCCCGCAAGGAGCGCTCAACCTCCTCCGGCACGAGAGAGATTAACCTCATTCTGCAACAGGACCCCAAGGGCCATGTCGCCGAATCCTACAGGTCGCTGCGCACCAATATTCAGTTCGCCAATCTGGAAGACAAACTCAAAACCATTCTCATCACAAGCCCCGGACCAAAAGAAGGAAAATCCACCACCATCGCCAACCTCGCCATCACCATGGCCAATATGGGATCAAAAACCCTCATCATTGATTGCGACCTTCGTAAACCTATAATGCACCGATTCTTCGGCCTTTCCCGAGATATAGGCGCATCAGACGTCCTCGCAAAAAACGTCAACTGGCGCGAGGTCGTCCATCCCACCGGCATTGATAACTGCTTTGTCATAACCAGTGGAAAAACGCCCCCAAACCCCTCCGAGCTGCTCGGCTCGAAACGTATGGAAGAGTTTCTCAGGGAGGCCCGAGATGAATACGACATGATCCTCATAGACTCTTCTCCCCTCATCGCTGTTACCGACGCCGTAGTGCTCGGCGCCCGCGTGGACGCCTCCTTCATGGTCTTCGAAATGGGCCGCACCACCACGGATATAGCCTTGAGAGCCATGGCGATACTCGATGCCGTCCACCTTAAACCGCGCGGCGTCATTCTCAACAACCTGAGGCCGGAAGACCGTCGCGCTTACGGCTATGGCTATGGATACGGCTACGGTTACGGATACCGATACGGCTACGGCTATAAATATTATAAATATTACAATTATTATAATTACTATTACGGCGAAGACCAGGAAGAACCCAAGGGAATCATCCAGGCTCTCATGGACAAGGTGTCGGGCAGGAAGACCTGATTTCTTTGGATTTTAGATTTTTCGCGATCTTCTTCAATCCAATCCCGATTCATCGGGAATCAATCCAAAATCCAAAATTGGAAGAGATTTGCCGATAAAATGAATAAGATTGACGTTAGGCGCATTTCAGCCGGAATAAAAAAATTGGCGCAAAAAGCGCTGAATTCATTATCAACTTCCGACCCGGCTTACAAAGTGGCGCATGAACGCCTATATCGCCCGATAGATTACATGAGGTGCGCCGAATTTTATGCGATATCGAACTATTTGAGCGTCAAAGCCGGTATGCGCATTCTCGATGTGAGCAGCCCCCAATGGTTCTCCATGTATCATGCCGCAGGAAATCCCGAGACCGAGTTTGATTATATCAATATCATTGACGCCGAATTGGATTCATTCAGAAAAATAGCCCAAATATGCGGGCTGAATAACCTGCATTATCACAAAGGCGACGCGCGGGCGCTGAGCTTCAAGCCTGGTTCATTCGATAAAATAATCAGTATGTCGGTTATAGAACATATTTATCCCGAAGTCGGCGGCGATGCAAAAGCGTTGGGGGAAATTAAGCGCGTCCTCGTTCCCACCGGGGAACTATTGATAACCGTTCCTTATAAAGACAAACGGAACATCGTATACGTTAATGGGCCGGTTTATGAAAGAGAGGCGATGGGCAAAAGCTTCTTTGCGCGCGAATACGACAAAGAGATGTTCGACGACTTGGTTGCAGCCTCAGGCTTTAAGTTAAATAATACCCATTTTATAATTGAAAAGCCCGGCCTGTTTTCTCCGGATTACTATAAATGGGGGCCTGGAAGAGACACATCAAGCGCAAAATATATCATTAGAGCAAGCGCGCTGATCGAACGCATTTTGCGCAAACCTTTAGATGAACCCCTGGCAAGACGCTATCTCAGGGTATCGCCCCAAAGCGCTTATCGCCTCGTAAACATCGCGGCGCGCCTTGTCAATTCTGCAGACATCGTTAATCCTTAACAAAATCTGCGTGATCTGGGCAATATGCGGTTTTTTTCCTTTTTTCGCGGGTCTATCATCCGCTCTTTTGCATTTCACGAATAAAGACCTCGACCACCTGGGGGTCGAATTGTGAGCCAGCGTTTGAGCGCAGTTCTTTTATGGCTGCCTGCCTTGAGAGTGCGCGGCGGTATGGCCTGTCGGAGGTCATGGCGTCGAAGGAGTCTGCGACGGCGAGTATGCGGGCGCCCAGGGGTATTTCCTCGGCTTTCAGGGCTTGGGGGTACCCTGCGCCGTCCCAGCGTTCGTGGTGCGCCTCTACAACGGGTAGGATGTCCTTGAGGAACTGGATCGGCTCGAGGATTAGCCGGCTTTGGCGCGGATGATCCTTGAACGCCTCGTACTCGCCCCCGGACAGTTTCTCCGGTTTGTTGAGGGATTCGAGGCGAATGCCGATTTTCCCGATGTCGTGCAGGAGCGCTGCCCTGCGGATTTGCTCGATAGCGAAACGGTCCATGCCCATGCCGCGCGCCGCCATAATGGCGTATTCGGTCACCCGCTTCGTATGGCCCGACGTGTATCTGTCTTTCGCTTCGAGAGCGGTGACAAGGCCCTGTATGGTTTCCTGAAGGGTCTGTTGAAGGCGCTGGTAAAGCTGCGCATTTTCGATTGCCGAGGCGGCGGGGCCTGCGAGTATGCTTAGCACCCTCGAATGGCCCTCCAAGAAATGATGCCCCGGCCTGTAAGCATAGCAACAGACGAGTCCGGTGACTTTGGACTTTATCAGCATGGGCACTGTCAGGAAACTGCGCAACCCTGGCCGCTTCGGCATCTTCTCGAAAAACGGCCCCATCCCTCCGCCCCCGATAAGCAGATACGGATGAACATCGAAATAAGACAATATCGAGTTGTATCGGGGGGCACCATAGATATCAAGCTCCCCCTCATCGAGGGGCTCGATGTTTCGGCGGGCAAGCACTCGCCACAGGTCATCCTCGCGGTAATGCAGCGCGACCGCGTCCGCGTCCATTTCCCTCATGATATTATCTATAACGATGTGGAGAATTTCTGGCAGGCTCAACGACGAGGTCAGCGCCTCGCTGACTTTATAGAGGTTCATGACCTCCTTGAGCTGCACATTCTCTTCCTCGATTTTCTTCTGCTTGAGGCCCCGGTGCACAACGGACAGGACCTCGGCCATCTTGAAGGGCTTTTGAATATAATCGTAAGCGCCGCGCTTCATGCTCTCGACTGCGCTCTCCAGAGTGCCGAATCCGGTCATTACAATGGCGGGAATGCGAAATTTGCGGGCCTGAATCTCCTTCAGAAGCTCCATCCCGTCCATAACGGGCATTTTCAAGTCCACAAGCACCAGATCAACAGACTCATTAAGGAGCAGGTCCAGCGCATCCTGACCGTTTGTCACCGCAACAACTTCAAAGCCCTCCCCCTTGAGGAAATCCGTCATGATGTCCCGGATGACCTTCTCGTCGTCAACGACAAGGATACGAGAGGGCACAGGTTGGTTTTGCGCTTTCATAAGAGTCTAGTAATTTCCGATTTTAAATTTTCGATTCCAGATTTACGATAATAGACTTTCGATTTAAATTTGACAAATAGAAGGATGATGCCTTGAAAATCAGGAACCTGAAATCCTGAAACTAAGCTTGGGCCGCATCATCTTTATTGTCGGTATTCCCTTCGTTCACGAAGGCCAGGCAAGTGTTGCGGAGCCAGGGGTTGGCCTTCTGCTTTCGGCGATGTTCCTCGGGGTCTTCGCCGTCGGCGGTTTGAGGGGTTTCGGAGGTTCGCAATCCGGCCATGGGGGCGCCGGAGAATAGGCATGCGAGGGTGAATTCGATGAGTTCAAACAGGTGAGTGCATCCCTTCTTGCGCGGGATGCGCCGCCTAACATCCCGATTCACCGCCCTGCTGTAAATCATGAGGCCTTTCAGTTTCTCTAGACCGGCAAGCGTTTCACGGCATATCTCATAAGGAACCTGCCTCATTTCGGCCCGCGCCTCGATTATACAGAACGTCTTGCGATCCACGAGTAACGACAGCTCGATATCGTGGAAGCTGTCCGTGAAACTCGAAACGGCCAGCGCGCCTTCCTTTATTCCGTAAACCTTGCAAGTAATGTTTCTTGAAAAGGCTTCGGAGGATTGTTCAGCTTTTCGGATGGTTTCTTCAAGGAATGGATTCATGGCGATTGTTTGGGTATGTTTGTCTGTTCCGGGGGCTTGATTTTGCCGTTATAATAATCCAAGCGGTCTCCGGGTTTGGAAATTATGGTGTCGTTGATCATCAGGTAATCGCAGTTCTGCAGAAAGCGGCTTATATCCCGGCTCCTGCCGAAATCGGAGGCCTCTTTCGGGGCGCAGCTCAGCGTAACGAAATTCTGGCTCTTGCGGCGCTGCATCTGGATGGCCCAGCTATCGGCCTCCTTTATAAACTGCGGGTCCGCCGCCAACTCCGCAAACGCCGCGGCCATCCTGTCTATATAATCCTTCACGTCGAAAGTGTCCTCATATACCACTATTGTCAGGCTGCGGAAATAAACGGGCATTTCCTTTAGGGGCCTTCCGAAAACATCGGCGCCGCCAAGGAACTTCACCACCGCCTCTGGAAGCTTCAAAATAACGGGCTTGATCTCCCCATACTCGCGCTTCCCCGTCGGCTTCGCCTCGGACGGCGAAAGCCTCTCCATCGGATTCGTCTCCTTCTCGCAACCTGCAAACAGGATGATAAAAACGACTGAAAAAGCTAACGCCATTGCGCCTGTTATTGAAGCTCGGAGTCTCATCATAATCGAATATTTTGGATTGGGAATTTCGGATTTTGAAAGTTAAACATACTCCAGAATATGCTATCCAAAATCCGCAATCCAAAATTAGTCAGCGCGCCGGGAGGTGTAAGCCGAGTTCTGTTCCCCTTGCGGGGCGGCGACCATTCATCTAGGACGAGGATTTCTCCCCGCCTCAAGCAACCTACCCGGGAGCATCGGACGGGCCATCCTCAAGCGCTCCTCTATTTGGTCTTGCTCCGGGCGGGGCTTGCCTGGCCGGCCCGGTCGCCCGGACCGCCGGTAAGCTCTTACCTCACCGTTTCACCCTTACCGCTTCCCCACTGGGAAAGCGGCGGTCTGCTTTCTGTTGCGCTTTCCGTGAACCTCACCTCCCGGCGAGGCCCCCTGGGAGTTACCCAGCGCCCTGCCCTGCGGAGCTCGGACTTTCCTCCCGGCCCTCTCGGACCCGGCGGCCGCCTGCACCCCCGGCGCGCTCCTCAAAAGTTTATTATTGTTGAGGACGGACAGGAATGTCCGTCCTCCTAATAAAATCAATAAGTTACAGGAGGGCGGACATTCCTGTCCGCCGTTCAACCATTTTTCATCGCTTCATCAAGCGCCTGGTTGGCAAGGCGATCCGCCTCGGCGTTATCTTCCCTTGGCACATGAATTATGGTAAATGATTTGAATAATTTTTCAAGGTTTTTGGCTTTTATAAAGCGGCGGGCCAGGTTATGATTCTTTACGCGGTACAGGCCCTTCATCTGTTTGACGAGCAGCTCCGAGTCCGAGCGTATTTCGATGTTTTTTATTCCGCGATCAATAGCGGTCTGAAGGACGAGCAGGAGTGCTTCATATTCGGCGGCGTTATTTGTTTCTCTTCCCAGGGATCGCTTCATTTCGATGACGCCGTCAAAAGTGTGCACCCATGCCGCGGCGGCTGCGGGGCCGGGGTTGCCGCGGCTTGCGCCATCTATATGAGCTATCCATTTTCCGGCAGGCGGCGCATGGCGGGCATGATGCGTGACGGTATGACGCACATCTGCGGAACCCTCCGGCTTGTGCTGTGCAACCAATTCATGTATCGCGGTTACGGATTCTGCAGCGTGGGAGAGGATAGCGCGGAGGTTTTCGTCGGTGAGTTCGGGGAACTTGCGGCGGAGCTTGTCGAAATTCAGGTCTCGCGCAAGGTTCTCGATAACCTCCCGGGGGCTGGGAATCCGGCGTGTCATCCGGAAGCCGCCTCTTTCTGGAATTCTTCTTCTGCGGAGTAACGGAACAGGAGCAGGCGCATGCAATTGGGGCAGGAGATCAGCTTCTCGCCTCTCTGGAGATCGTTGAAGAGTTGCGGCGGGATGTGCATGTGGCAGCCCATGCATAATTCGTTTCGGGCGGTGATCACGGCGTTTCTGGGGAAACGCGCCTGAATGCGGTCGTAAAGCGCGAGCACCTTCGCCTCGATCTCTGTGGCCAGTCCGGCCCTCTCGTTTTTCATTTCACTCAGCTTCAAGTCCAAAACGGCGCTTTGCTCGCCCGCAAGTTTAACGGTCTCGGCAAGTTTCGCCCTGGTTTCGGCCATGTCCTTATTATATCTCTCCAGCTCCTTGCGCTGATCCTCTAACTCCTCCATGATCTTCAGGATGTTGTTCTCAATCGCCTCGATGTCTTTTTTTATCTTATCTATTTCCCGCTGGTTGGCGCTGTATGCGTGGGGATTCCTGATATTTATCCCCTGAAGTCTGCTCCTGAATTTCTTTAATCTCTCCTGCTCGATGAAAAGCATCTTTTCCTGATCCGAGCGCTCCTTTTCGAGCCTTTTTATCAACTGCTGCTTTTCGTCCGTTTTTGCCTGCTTTTCGCCGAGTCGTGTTTCGAGGTCGGTTACTTTGCGCGATAATCCCTTAAGCTCGTCTTTCACGTCCATTATTGCGCAATCCACGCTCTGCAACGCTTCAAGCTTAATTTGTTCTTCCCTCAATCTTGCTCCTCCTGTCCCGAGCGCCTTTCAAACAATGGGCCCACCAGGATTCGAACCTGGGACCAACCGGTTATGAGCCGGTGGCTCTACCGCTGAGCTATGGGCCCCTTTAACGATGTGATTAGTGATGAATGATGAACGATGAGTAAAGGAACAAGATGCCTTCTTTTTCTTCATTCATCACACATCCCTCATCACTTATTATTATGAATCGTCTACAAAACTTCGCAATTTCTTGGCGCGATCCGGCCTCCTCAGTTTCTTCAGGGCCTTTGTCTCGATCTGCCGGATGCGTTCCCGGGTGACCTGAAATTCCCTGGATATTTCGTTCAGCGTATGCTCTTTTTCCCTCCCAATGCCGAAACGCAGGCGAATTATATCCTCCTCCCGGTGAGACAGCGTTGCGAGTATTTTCCGGGTCTGGTCGGAGAGGCTGTTCTGAATGACCACTTCGCTCGGAGATAAGAAGGATTCGTCGGGCAGGAATATGCCGAGCGAGCTTTCTTCGTCGCCTCCGACCGGTGTATCGAGGGAAATCGGCTCATGGGCGAGCTTCTGCAATTGGGACACCTTGGATGCGGGAATTCCAACGGCCTTTGCCAGTTCTTCGAGGGCCGGTTCCCTGCCCAACTCCTGGACCAGCCTGCGAGTGGCGCGGTACAATCTGCCGAGGGTTTCCGTTGTGTGTACAGGGAGGCGGATGGTTCTGCCCTGATCGGCCAGCGCCCTGTTGATGGCCTGGCGTATCCACCAGGTGGCGTAGGTGCTGAACCTGTAGCCTCTCCGGTATTCGTATTTTTCGACGGCCTTCATGAGGCCGAGGTTTCCCTCCTGTATCAGGTCCAGCAACAACAGGCCACGACGATGATAACGCTTCGCAATACTGACCACCAGCCGAAGATTCGCCTGCACCATCGCCTGCCGGGCCGCCGCCGCCCCCTCGCTCCCGTCCCGGATGCGCTCGACGGCCCATGCCACTCTCGCCGCCCTGACTCCCAGCTTCCTTTCGAGCGTCCTCGTCCGGCTCCGGGCATTTTTCTTCGCCTGCGCCAGACCTTTTTCCGGGACGTCATCGGGTATGGCCGATACGGCAGCCATTTGATCGGCTGTCTCGTAGGCGATTTTTATCAGCTCGTTCCTGACATGCGGCCTGAGTCTTAAATTGAGCAGCGCCTGGGCCGGTCGTTCAAGGGTTTCAGACTCCGGGAAATCGCCCTCTATCCTATCCATCATAGCGGTCACTTTACGGATTTCGCGGGCCAACTCAGATGGTTTAGGATAAGCGGCGCCATCTCCTTGCGGCTCAATGGTTATTTGATAAGGCTTGACTTCGCCGTGGTTCAGATCCTGCGTCCATTTTTCAAGCCGGAGCGCAACAGGGGGCAGACCCACAAGTGACTCGGCCACAACCCGCTCCCCCATCTCGATCGTGCGAGCAACCTCAAGCTCCTCCTCCCTCGTGAATATGGGCCTTTCGCCCATCTCGCGAAGGTAGGCGCGCACAGGGTCCCTTGACGCAACCGGCTCCTCTTCATCCTTTTTCTTGCGGCCCTTTTTCCCGCTATCATCCCTTCCGACCAGCTTACGATACAACTCCGCCTGCACGGGGCTGTCCACCACCAAGACGCGATGCCTCATAAGGTAGATGACCACGTCGTCCAACTCGTCGGCGGAAACCATCTGAGGCGGAATAAGCTCGTTCAGCTCGTCGAAGGTCAAGTAGCCCTTTTTGCGGCCCGCCGCCAGGATTTTATCGAGCAGATCTTCTGCCATTCCCTTTTTCATTGTGGCGCCTGAATGCCCCCTGCGCTTCCTGAAGCCTGTTTGAGCCTCTTTTCGCGGTCCATGAGATCGTTTTTCAGCTTGAGCAATTCCGTAATCTCGTCGGGCTTAGCGCCCGAAAGCTTGACCTGAACATCCTCTTTAAGTCTGCGAATTTTAAGCAGTTTTACCCTGAGCACAGTATCTTTCCATATCTTCGTGATGCGTCCTTCATCGGCGCCCGCCTCCGGTTCCTCCATGATGAGCCGTGACAATTTCGCGGCCCTTTCGGATTCAAGGGCATCGAGGTATTGAGACGGTTTCGCAGGGGCGCCTTCTTCGATAATCCGTTTTAAAAGCCGTGCCAGATGCTGGTCTTCGATGTCCTCCGGAAGGCTCTTTTCAACTTCCATCGCCCTCGACAGCTCCGGATGAGACAGTAGTAATGCAAGGAGGTAATATTCCGGCAAATCTTTTGCAGCCTCTGGAGAGGCGCCTTCACCGCGCAGGGGCGTTTCTCCGGCGCTGGACCGCGGCCCTTCAGTTGACGATCCGGCCATTGCGGCGACCTCGCGCCGCAGGAGGTCTTCCGCGCCCGAGATCGAGCCGCCAAGTCGGGGGGCGAATTTTTGTATATACATTTCCCGCGCCTGCGAATCGCTCATTTGGGCAAGCATATCCGCTATTTCGGCAAGCGATTTCCGGCGTCCCTCGACCGAGGTTCCGTTTTCGGCCAAAATGCGCTCGACTGCGGCCTCCAAGAGCGATTGGGACTCTTGGAGAACCCTTTCCAGCGCCTCTTTGCCCTCTTTGAGCACAAATTCGTCAGGATCCAGTCCTTTCGGAAGCGTTGCGGACTTGCCGACAGCGCCCGCTTTCAATATGACCTCGAGCGCTCTCATGCGGGCCTTTTCCCCTGCTTCATCCGCATCGAACAGGGGATAGAGGTTTTTTGTATACCGTATCAAAACTGCAACCTGTTCAACCGTCAAGGCGGTGCCGCAGGGCGCCACCGTATTCTCAAACCCGTGTTTTACAAGGGATAAAACGTCAAAATATCCCTCAACGATGATGGCGGCGTCGCGATTGCCGATGGCCCTGTGTGCGGCGTTGAGACCATAGAGAATCCTGCTTTTCTGGTACAGCGGGGATTCCGGGCTGTTCATGTATTTTGGCCCATCCTCATCGGCGACCAGCCGCCCGCCAAAGCCTAACACACGGTTCTGTACGCTCATTATCGGGAACATAATCCTGCCCCGGAAACGGTCATAGAAGCCGCCGGAGGAGCGCTCAACGGCCAGGCCCGATTTTTCGAGGTCTTTTGGGGAGAAACCGCGTGGATTGAGGTATGAGAACAGCGCGTCCCACTCGCGCGGCGCCCATCCCAGGCGAAAAGAGCGCGCCAACTCGATATCTATGCACCGTTTCTTGAGATACTCGCGGCCCTCTTCTCCCGCGGCCTCCTTGGTGAGCAGCCGGTGGTAAAAAACGGTGGCCTCCTCCATTACGGCGGCGATGCGTTCCTTGTCTTCCTTGCGGGTATGTTCATCGGCGGTAAGGGGTCGCTTGGGGATTTCCACGCCGGCGCGATTGGCGAGCCGCTCGACGGCCTCCATAAACGTAAGGCTCTCGATCTTCATTAAAAACGAGAATACATTGCCGCCTGTGCCGCAGCCGAAGCAGTAAAACATCCCTTTTTCGGGGCTGACGGAGAATGAGGGCGTTTTTTGATCGGGGTGAAATGGGCAGAGGCCCACCCAGTTGCGGCCCGCTTTTCTCAGGGATACGTAATCGCCAATCACCTGAAGCAGGTCGGAGCGGTCTCGAATCTCATCAATTACGCCTGGCGGAACGGCCACGGCCTTTCGCTGCCCCTTTCTTCTTTTCAGGTTCCTGTTTTGCGGCGCGGTCTATTCGAATAAATCCTGAAATTTCAAGCACTTCCAGCGGCTCGACCCGCCTAATCTGGTCAAGCAGCAGGTTCAAGCCGAGTGAATCGCTCGAGATGTGTCCTGCAACCACGACGTTGATGTGGTGTTTTTCGGCTTCTTTGCGGTGTTCTTCGGTCATGTGCATGGCCACCACTGTGCCTACTCCCGCCACTGCGAGTTTTTCATAAACCTGCTGGCTCCCCTCGGTTCCGCCAGTCATGTCAACAAAGACCTTTCCGGCCCTGCGGTCTTCGGAGCCGACGAAGATGCTGACCGGCGATCCGTCGCGTCCGCTCGCGCGATACTCGGGATTCTCGTACAATATCTCAATGACATCCTTGACTCTGCGGGGCTTTCGCTTGTCGAAAAGCTCCTGAAGGTGGCTTGCCACGTGATTATCGGCAGGGGTGTGTATGCAAATAAACGGCAGATCGAGAGCGCGGGCCATGTCTACGTTCCTGCAATGGTTCCCCGGCATAACCCGCCGGTCTATCTCCTTCACCCGGCCCCCCATGATATCCTCGGCGATGTTTATCGGGACGCCGTATTTCGCCAGGATGGCCGACTGCATGCCCATGACGTCGGCCAGGCGCGCCAGCGCAAGCCCCTCCGGATGATGCGCCATGAGGAGGTCCACACCCTCCCCGCGCTCGCGCAGGCGGTCGGCCAGAAGAAGCTCCGGCCCCTCGATATCAATGCCCACCATTACACGCTTTATTTCCGCGTTCCGGTCGCCGTTCAGGATTCTTGTGTCGGCGTAAGGGTTGACGAGTTTTTCCACGTCGTAGAGTTCCCTGGGGACGCCCTTCAACTCGTCGTATTCCTTTTTCCTTAGCTCAAGCTCCGCGTCCACCTCAGCGGTTCCCCGGGGGTCTCGTTTGCGACCGAGTTCTATAACTTTACGATAGAAGGCTTCAAGTTTCATAAAATTCAGTCCTATCGAGCTTCGTATCTTGGCTTGTCCTGCAAGCCCTATGTGGATTATAATTTATGCCACCGCTTGCGAGCCAAGCGGTGGCACATTAGGGAAAAAGGCAATTTAAAGGGGGCTTCCTTGTGGAAGCCCCCGGTTTTCGGTTATTTCAGTGAGGTGAGCTTTTCTTTTACGATTTCGCTCACCGCTTTGCCATCGGCCCTGCCCGCCCACTTGGGCTTGAGGGCCTTCATGACATTTCCCATGTCCTTGGGGCCTTTCGCCCCTGTCTCGGAGATAGTCTCTTCGACCAGCTTGATCAGTTCCTCGTTGGAGAGAGGGCTTGGAAGATATATCTGAAGGATTTTAAGCTCCGTTTCTTCGCGTTGCGCCAGGTCTTCCCTGCCGCCTTGTCTGGCCTGCTCGATGGTGTCCTTGTATTTCTTGGCGAGGTTTGTGAGGACATCCATCACCTGGTCTTCGCTTAGTTCTTTTCGTTCTTCCTTTACTCGTTTTTGAATGGCGTCGCGGATCCAACGGATTGCGGAGAGGCGGGCTTTGTCCCCGGCCTTCTGCGCCTGCTTCATATCTTCCAGCAATCTTTCCTGAATAGTCAAGTCCTCTTAGCTTCCTTCCTTGCGCATTTTCTTTAGAGCGCGCTTTCGAGCTGCAAGAGCTTTCTTTTTACGCTTGATGCTCGGCTTTTCGTAGTGCTCGCGTTTGCGCATCTCCGACAGGATGCCTGCCTTTTCGCATTGCTTTTTAAAGCGCTTCAGAGCGTTGTCGAAGGACTCATTCTCCCGGACCTTTACTCCGGGCATTACATATCTCCCTCCCTCCCGTTTTGGAGTCGGTAGTACATTGGCCTATCCAAGAAATTATATAAGCCACATGAAGCTTTGTCAAACTGGCCATTCCCCCCGTGAAAAGGGCCGGCACAAGCCCCCCAAAATATACATTAACCCCTCACTTGAAAAAAAATGATGAACGATGAATGATGAGTGAAGAAAAAAGAAACATTGCGCCTTATCTTCCACTCATCTCTTATCACTCATTACTCAATTATTCGCCCATCACCTGAATGCAATACGTTCTGCAAAGGGGGCCGTCGTATTCGGCGAAGTAAATGCGCTGGCGCGAGCCTCTTACCATCCGGCCGTTTTCAATGGGGAAGAAGGCCTTATAATCGCCCAGGATGCTTTTCAGGTGCGCCCCCGCATTGAAGGCCACGCGACCGTCGCCATCGAGGTAGCGGTTATGATAATAATCGCCTTTATCCGGCGCAAGATTTTCCATGTTGTTCAGAATGTCCATCTCCAGGCAGGGAAGGCCCTCGGTAACTAGAATTCCGGAGGAGGTGTGCATTGTCAGGATAAAGACCATCCCGTTTTTAACGCCGCTGCCCTGAACTGCCCTCTCGACCTCGGGGGTTATGTCCAGAAGCTCCTTGTCCTTCCTGGTTTGTATCTCAAGTTTTTCAAGTTTTATTTTCATTGCGCCGCATCTCCGAGCAATTTTCTTGCGTTTTTATCGAAGATCAGGTCGAGGCATCCTTCGCTCAGCCCGACTTTTTTTATGGCGCCAACCATGTTTTTAATCTCCACCCGCGGGTAATTCGACCCGAATACGACCTTTTCTCTCAAACTCTTCTCGAAAACGGTCAATGGCGCCTGCTTCGTCATAACGAACTCGATGAAATCATACGGGTTATCGAAGTAGAGGCACGATGTGTCGAGGTAAACGTTGGGATATTTCAGGGCCAGCATGATCGCCTCGAGCACCCACGGCCAGCCGAGATGTGCGATAACGATATTCATCTCCGGGAAATCGCAAGCCACGTCCTCGAGGAGCGTCGGGCGGCCATAATCCGACCTGGCGCGCGGCTCCCAGCTCATCCCAGCGTGGAAAACGACCGGCAAGCGCAATTCCTGCGCCTTTTTATAGATGGGATAAGCCAGTTTTTTATCGTTTGGAAGAAACTCCTGTGTCGGCCCGGAGAGTTTCAGGCCGGCCAGTTTCAAATCTTTAACCGCCCGTTCAAGATCTCGGGCGGCGCTTTTTTTATGAGGGTCAACGCTTGCGAATCCGATGAAGCGGTCGCTCATTTCGCACAACTCGGCGACCTGCTCATTTGTGTAAATGGCGCAACCCCTGGCCGTGGAGGCGTCAATGGGAAGCAGCACGGCCTTCTCGACGCCGGAGACATCCATTTCCAGCAGAAAGGTCTCGAGCGGCTGAGGATTGTTGCCAATATGAAACACATCGCGGGCAATCCTCGTGAGATCGGGATATTTCTCATACATCTCGCGCACAAGCAGCGGATGGGTATGAAAGTCTATCATCTGTGTCACTCCTGAATAGACTGTAGACACTGGACAGGAGACAGTCAACCTCGATTCCTGCTCAAGGTTTGGGGGCGCCCAAACCTTTCCCTCATTTACTCCAAAGACAAGATAACACGAAAAACCAATAAAAAACCGCAGATTACGCCGATCAGGCCGATTATTTTAAAGGAATAAAAAGATTTCTTAATCTGCGAAATCTATGGTATCGTGGCGGCGAGATGACCATGAGCCAAGGGCGGCGTTGAGCTGCTTGTCCTGCCATGCCGTGGTGGTCATGAAAGTGGGCCATCCCATTCCCTGCGTCGGCTTGATCAGGCCTTTTAGCGCAAGGCGCTAATGATTAAGATGGTCACTGTTGTCTTCATCAGCCGGGAGGTCTTCCAGGGTTCTCTTAAAAATCAAGAAACCGTTTTGCTCGAAGATAAGATCATAAGAATCAAAACAAAAAGATAACAGATCGGGGTATTTTTTTATCGGAAACGGTTTTGTGGCCATGTAGAACGGAGTGGAGTCAATAACGAATACCGGCTGATATTTTTCCAGGTCGTTCATCAGAAGCGGCCAGGTTTTTAACATCGCAAACCTTGATTTGCCCTTTAGCTCGTGGCCGGAAAAGGTATCCTCCACAAGACCCATCTGGAAGGTGGTGTAGATGAAACGGCTTGCCGGCCTCCGATTCGCGAAAAAATATATCTGCGGGTTCATTCCCCACACGAATATACGATCATCGGGGTCGGTTTCCTGTTGGATGGCCTTGCCGATGGATGTGAAAAAGTTGACGCGGGAATTTATGTACGTATCAACACTCCACTTCCGGTTGAAAAGGTGGAAATAGTACAGGGGAAAAATCATGCCCGCGATCATTGACGCCGCGAATATATATCTTATCGCCCTCGATTTCATAAGCGGCCACATTTTTACGAGGCCCCATGTCCACATGAGCACAAGCCCCGGTATCATCATAAGGTAGTAATGGCCGTTCACCCAAACCCCGGAAAACGTGCCCACCGTGCTTATCATAAAATAAAAGGCAATGAAAATGGCATGACGATACACAATGCGATATTTGCCTTTATTTCTCAACCCTTGAACTATCAGCACACCTGCGGAAACAAACGCGGTGACCCATAGAAAAAGATTCGGACCCGCCAGGTTCCACCCCGACCGGACTATCATACGCAAAACATCGCCGCGACTTCTTTCGCCTATGTAAAGCAGATTGTCTATAAAAACAAGATTGAATGCGTCCTTGAGAGCTCCTTCGGAAAATAAATATATCGCAAAAATCAGTGGCACAATCATCGCCCCGGACAATAACGCTAGCTCAGACGAAAATCGGTGTTTCTTAACCAGCGGACAAATTATGACCCATGCGCCCATCAGCGCTATCAGAGCCATGGCCGGTTGTTTTAACATCGCCGCCATGCCCCCTAATAATCCCGCCACGAACAAATCTCTGTAAATCTTCTTTGGCCGCTTGCGTATAAAACGTTCTATCGCCAAAACCTGCGGCAACAGGAGAAACAATTCCGTTTCCGCCGCGTTAACCTCGGTCATCCATCCGGCGGTCGAATAACCCGCCAGGCCCAGTCCCGCTATCAGTCCCGCGGTGTTTCCCCATTCCCTGCGCGCAATGTCCCCCACAAACAGCGCCGTGGCCGCCATTACCATGACCGCAAAAACATGCACAGGTATAAGGCTTATGCTTCCGAACAACCAGAATGTAGCCGCATAAATGTAGAATATGAGCGGCGGCTTCAGCTCCCACTCGTCTCGATATGGGATATCACCATGAAGAATCTCCCGCGCTATTACTCCATATATCGTTTCGTCGGGATTTAATTTTGGAAAATGAACATACGGCAGGCGCAATACCAGCGTAAACCCCACAATTGCCAACGCCCCCAAGATAATCTTCTTGAGATTACCTTTCATTGCCCTTTCAAACAATCATAACATACCACAAATTTTTCGATAACGCAATACCGCCACGACGGCAACACTATAAGTGCGCCTGAAACTTGAAAAAATATGGAGACAGGAGGGAATCCAGTTTAATGGCACAGGGCATGCTCGGTGCGGGAGATTATTTCCATTTGGAGTTCGCGGTTCAACTCGACGAAGTAGGCGTTGTAGCCGGAGATGCGCACCATGAGATTCCGGTAATTTTCAGGATGTTCCATTGCGTCCTTGAGGGTTTGCGTCGAGACCACGTTGAACTGCATCTGCATGCCGCCCGTCTCGAGGTACGTCTTGGCGTAGGCGGTCATGTTGTTGAGCGCCTGCTCTTGCGTGTCCTTCGGGTCGGGGACAACCTTGACGTTGAAAGCGATGTTGTTCGGCATTTTCAACGGATCGAGCGAGGCGATGGTCTGGATGTTCTGGAGGAGTGTATCGCGCGAGCCGGGTGCGGGCGTAATGCCCGGCGTGAACGGCTTATATTGAGGCCTGCCGCTGGGGAGCGCCCCCGAGAGCACGCCGAATGCCACGTGGTTGGACATGCTCCAGAAGCCCGTGGTGTACTTTCCTCCGCGATATTGGGGGAACGACTGGTATAGATCATATAGGAAATTGATCATGTCCTGAGCTATGCGGAGGGTTTCGGGGTCTCCCGAGCCGAATTTCGGGACCTTGTTCATGATGCGCGCGTGCAGCTCCTGATGGCCCTCGAAGTTCTTCCTCAGGGCATCGAGAAGCGTCTCGAAGGGGACGCGCTTTTCGTCATAGACGAGTTTCTTTATGGTCATGAGCGAGTCCACCACGTCGGCAAGGCCAATCATGGCGGTGCCGGAGCTGTTGTACTTAGCGCCACCTTCCACCACGTCCTTCCCCTTTTCCATGCAACCAGAAATGATGGAGGAGAGGAAGGGAGTCGGGCGGACGAAGCGATGAGTTTCGCCGAAGAGGTTGTTGCATTCGATTGATTTTTCGGCGAAGTATCGAAGCTGCTTGTGATAGGCATCCATGAATTTATCGAACGTGTCGAAGTCTTTGACGTCGCCCGTTCTCGGCCCGATGACCTCGTCACAGAGTGGGTGATAGCCATTGTAAAAGGCCATTTCAAGGGGGGCCACGAGGCTGAACATCATGCAGTTGGTGTGGCCGAAGTGGCGGCCGCAGCTTGTCGGCTCGACGCAGCCGGTGGCGCTCCAGTCGCGGGCGTCTTCCGGAGCGAAACCCTGGTTAACGACGGCCGCGATGATGACGTTGTCGTTATGTATCGAGGGGGTCGAGCCGGTGAGCATGTTGACTTCGCACAGGCGTCGCAGATAGGCTTCCGAGTTCACGCCATGGTGATACCGCGCGTTGAGGTTCGGGTCGCGCAGCCGAAGCATCTCGGCCACCTTGAGAATGATAAACGTCATGTCGCAAACGGCGTTTGAGCCGTCTTCCATGACCCCGCCCACGGTGATCACCTGGTCGGAGCTTGATCCGCCAAAGAGCTTATTGCCCAAGTCCGCTACCTGCGGCAGGTGGTCGGTGCATCGCATGAAGAAGCATCCGATCAACTCCACTACGCGCTTTATTGCCGCCACGCGCGACTCTTCATCGGCGCATTTCGCCATATCCGCGAGGAAATAAGGTTGGAGCCACTTGTCCACGCGGCCTATGCTCAGCCCCGCGTTGGTGTTCTCCATGTGGCACGCCACCCACGTGATCCACATGCTGTTCACCGCCTCCTCGAGCGTTTCCGCAGGCCCGGCGGGAACCTTCCGGCAAATCGCCGCAAGATTATTCAACTCGGCCTTCCTGACAGGATCGCGCTCGGCCCCCGCCAGACGCGCGGCCTCCTCACTGAGATGGGCCGCATACTCCATGACGCCCTCGGCGCAAAGCCTCGCCGACTTGTAGAAATTCCTCTTTTTCTCATCCGCGGCTTTTTTCTCAAGCTCCCCCGCCTCCTCCGCAATGGCCGAAAGGCCCTTGCCGAGCACCGAAGGAAAGTTCGGGATGGTGTGAGAAAGCGAGTGGGCCTTCCACTGGAAGTAGAGCACAAATCTCTCATCGAGCTTCATGCAGGTCGGGTTTCCCGCGTTCTTGCGGGCGACTTCCCTCATGTTGCGATCAATCCAGTAAGGGAAAATCTCCTCGTTCAGTATTCTCCGGTCCTCCTCGGCGATAAGGTAAGGGTTAAGATTTCTGACGTGCATGGTGTTGAGCTCGGGCCATATAAACACGCCGCCGAGGTCGGGGTAGATGAGGATGCCGATATTTTTATCGGTTGTTGTGCCCGCGATGAGGTCGTTTTTATGGATAAAGGCCCTGCGATTGCTCATGAGGTATTTATAGGCTTCGGCCTGTCTCAATTCCGGGTCGAGCGCATCGCCACGGGGAGACTTTTCGAATCCGTGTTTTTTGAAGTGCTCGGTCATAAGTCGCGCCCGTTCCGTTGAAATCTCCGGCCTTGTGCGGAAGAAGTCTTCGAGAAACGCCTTAAGTCTGGGAAATTCTTCGATTGTCCAATTTGAGAATGATGGATCCTCGAGGTATTGCACGTTGTCCGATTTTCCCGCTTTCAGCGGTTTTCTGGGCTTGGCAAGGCTGCTCTTGTAAAGGAAATCGTGCTTGGGATTAAATTCCGGCAGCTTTTTCCCGACCAGCCTCTCCAGCAAATAAGAGAACCGGGTGACAACCGCCATGTTGCCGTCAAAGACCAGCTCGTTCCGCAGCAGCATTTCCATGGCCTCTTCCGGCTTGGCGATGAGCATTTTCTTCATGGCCGCGGCATCTTTGAGAACGAATGAGACGTCGGGATTGGAAACAGCGCCCTTCCCCGACTTGATCTTGCCGTCCTCGATGATGACGTGACGAAGAATGCTATTGTCCCTCGTCCGGAATACCAGCCTGGCCTTCCACGGCTCGAGGCCGTTGCCCATATCTTGGTAAAGGTTTCTCCGGTATTTCGGGCTGAACCGGGCCTTAAGCCCCGCAGCTTTCATCACCATGCCGAGCAGCACGGGGGTAAAGCGATCATTGGCATTTTGCGCAGTCGTTGACATAACTACCTCCCGGAAAGGCGTTAGGCTTTAGGCCTTAGGCTTTAGGTTGAAGAATAATTCAACACAGAGACACTGAGTCATTCAATCCAAAATCCAAAATCTAAAATTCTCTGTGCCTTTGTCCCGACTCGTCGGAACTGTTTTCATCTTATGCTGAGAACCTAACTAAGGCCTAATGCCTAAAGCCTAAGGCCTTTCTTAATTATAGTCTGTCTGATGTTAAAGGTAAAATCAGCAGGATCAATCAATCTTCTTGAACATTTTGCCCTTTGTCCCGCAGACCGGGCAGGATTCGGGGGCTTCTTTTTCCGCCGTAAAGCCGCAGACGGGGCAAACGTAATAAGGATAATTGTCCTTTGAGGACCCGAGTATGTTCAAAGCTTCCTGATAGAGTTTTGCGTGAACCTTTTCCACCTCGTTAGCGAAATTGAAAGTCCTTTCCGCCTGCTTGTTTCCCTCCGCCTTTGCGGCCTCGATCATCCCGGGGTACATCTTTTTGAACTCGAATGTTTCCCCATCAACGGCCGCTTGCAGATTTTCCTTGGTGGTTTTTATCCCGCCCATGACCCTCAAGTGGTTATGGGCGTGCACGGTTTCAGCCTCGGCGGCGGCGCGGAACAGCCTTGCCGCCTGAGGAAAACCTTCCTTGTCCGCCTGGGCTGCAAAAGCGAGGTAACTGCGGTTGGCCTGTGATTCGCCTGCAAAAGCTTCTTTCAGGTGTTGTTCGGTCTTTGGCATGAAATACTCTCCTTGATTTTTTAACATGTTGTTGAAAAGTGAATTTGATGGCGGACAGGAATGTCCGCCCTCCTGTAAATCACTCTCGGAGGACGGACATTCTTGTCCGTCAAAATATTCTTGTCCGTCCTCAACAATAACGAACCTCATTATAATCAGCCGCTCAATAAAAAAGGCTCGAAGCGCTCTTTTTTAGCCTTGCAGACGGGGCAGACGTCAGGGGGCGACTCACGCGCGCATAAATAGCCGCATACACGGCATCGCCAGACCTTTATCTTCCCCGTGACCGATTGATCGGCCGGTTTTACCCTTTGATCGGGAGGCGGCCTTCTTTCGGGTATCGAAGATGCCTGTTTTTTGCCGGTTTTTATCTCCCGGCTGACGTATAGAGCGCAATAGCATGCCCCGTATTCGGTTAGATCGGGGTCGCGGTAATCGCATGGACAGATGATGTCGAGGTCCGTTTCCTTGTTTCCGAAAGCAAGGCGGCACGGGCAGGACACATAGCCATACCTGTCCGCGTTCCGCACCAGCCCGCGGCAGAGGTCAAGCGTCATTTCGGGGTCCGGGTTAAGGTGATACCCTCCCGCCTCCGCCTCGCGATCCAGGCGCTCCATCAGCGCCCTGGCGCGCGCCTCGATATTCTCACCGTTCACCTTAAAAGTTCCTTCGCCAATTGCTCCGGCTTGAACCCCACCACCACCACACGGCCATCATCAACAACCACCGTCGGGAAGGACATACCGGGGTTATATTGTCTTACCTCTCTCATGATGTCTTCCCGTTTTTCACCCTCCAGTTTGTCTACGAAGACCGTTTCGCAAGCGACATTATTGTCCTCAAACCATTTAAGCGTCTTATGGCACCACCCACACGTTGACAATGCGTACACATGTACCTTGCATTTCATACTCGATCTCCTTTACTATGATGGTAATATATTTTTTAGAGAGTGCACAAATTAAGTAATAAGTTATGAGTAAATAAGAAAGGGCTTCCAATTTTATCCATAAAGTCTTATAATAGGGTTTACTCCTCTTGAAACGCGCTTGACAAAGCACTGAACGTTGAAGAAAATAAGCAGGCAAAATGGGGGGACGAGTCCTATCATTCTAAAGGAAAGGTCGTAGAACAATCATGTCGTTTGCCTATCAAACCGAAAAGACAACATGCGGGCTGTTTTTCACCCAGGCGGCCAAATATCAGGACAAGCCGTTTATTTACGCCAAGTTCCGTCGCGGGGTTCCGTGCGATGAATGGGTCGAGATGTCATGGGATGATGTCGCGAGGGAAGTGCGGCGCGTGGGCGCGGGGCTTATTGATCTTGGTGTGAAGAGGGGAGATCGTGTCGCCATTTTTTCCCATGGAAGACCGCGCTGGATAATTGCGGACCTTGCCATACAGGGGGCGGCGGCGATCGGCGTGCCGATCTACCCCACCAGCACCGATAAGCAACTTGCCTTCATTCTCAACGATTGCAAAGCCAAGGGAATTGTCACCGGCGACAAGCAACTCACTGAGCAGGCCTTGCGGGTTAAAGCCGAGGCGCCAAGTCTCGAGTTTATAGCGAGCATGTCGCCCGTGGATGACCCGGCCGACCCCTGCATAATTGATTTTGACCGCATTCAGGATCGGGGCGTCAAATCGCAGAAGGCCGAGGATGAGTTCGATAAACGAAGGAAATCACTGACCGGCGAAGACGTTTCGGCCATTATATACACATCGGGGACTACCGGCGAGCCTAAGGGCGCGGTGCTCACCCACTCCAACTTCATGGCCGACCTTGATATGTTGCTTGACACCGCTCTGCAACGCCGCCTGATGGAGCGCGGCATCGGTTTCAGCAGCCTCTGCCACCTCCCCCTCTGCCACATTTATGGCCGCACAAGCGATTACCACGTCCAGATGGCCATGGGTGGCAGGATTTATTTCGCCGAAAGCTACCAGAAAGTCCCCCAAAACCTCCTCGAGGTCAGGCCCCAGATGCTCGTCACCATACCAAGGCTTTATGAGAAGGTTTTCGAAATGGTGCAGGTCAAGACGAGCAAAATGAAAGGCATTCCCAAAAAAATCTTCGATTGGGGCATGTCGGTAGGCAATCAGGTTGTTGACTATATGTCAAAAGGCGAAAAGATGCCCCTCCTCGTTTCCGTGCAGTTCGCTCTTGCCAACGTTCTCGTTTACAACAAGGTAAGGAAGCAGGCGGGGCTTGACCGCCTTGTGTTTGCGGGCAGCGGCGGCGGGGCGCTTTCCAAGGGCACCAATCGCTTTTTCCGGGCCATGAACATACAGCTCGCCGAAGGATACGGCCTTACCGAAACCACCTCCGCAATTACATGGAACGCCACGGAATTCCTGGAACCCCTCCCCGATAAATGGATTTACAGAAAATCACTCGACTGGCTTATAGATACCATGGTTGTAATGCAGGGCAAGGGTATAAACCCGTTCACAAGCCTCATCGGCTTTCTCAAGATGAGCATCGTTGCACAATTAATTATCCCCAAGCTCGTCCTGAAGCCGGGCACCGTGGGGAGGCCTTGCAAAGATACCGTAATCAAGATCGCAGAGGACGGCGAAATACTCGCCAAAGGGCCGCAGATATTCAAGAGAGACCTCGGTTATTTCAACCGGCCTGACCTGACCGATGAGGTTTTCACAAAAGACGGCTTCTTCATGACCGGCGACATCGGCCATTTCGACAAGGACGGCTTCGTCTCGATAACAGACCGCAAAAAGGAGCTTATCGTAACGGCGGGCGGCAAAAACGTCGCGCCGCATCCCATCGAGCTGCAACTAACCTTCGACCCGTACATCGAGCAGGCCTGTGTCATCGGGGACGCGAGAAAATACATCTCCGCCCTCATCATCCCGCAATTCGAGCTGCTCGAAAAATGGGCAAAACAAAAGGGCATCTCTTATTCGTCCACTGACGATCTTGTCCGCAAGCCCGACGTTATCAAGCTATTCGAGGAAAAAGTGGCGCAAGCCAACAAGGAACTAGCCAAGTACGAGCAGGTCAAAAAATTCTGCATCCTGCCTTACCCATTTAGCGAGGAAACCGGCGAGCTGACCCCTACTCACAAAATCAAGCGCCGCGTTATCAACCAGAAATTCGCCCAGCAGATACAGTCCTGTTACCAAGACTAGTTTCCAGTGGACAGTGGGCAAATAGGTGATAAGTGATGAATGATGAGTGATAAGCAATAGAACAAGATGCTTTCTTTTTCTTCGTTCATCACTCATTATTCATCATTTTTCTTAATGTCTACTGTCAACTGTTCATTGTCTGCTTATAGATAAATGGGAATGTGGAAGAGGATTTTTCTAGTTGCGATTATGTTCTCCGCGCTGGCTTTTGCGGTTGCGGAGGAGCCGGAGGGCTTGAAGATAGGGGTCGCGGCGCCGCCGTTGACGTTGAAAAACCTCGACGGCAAGATGGTTTACCTTAGCAATTTTTGTGGCCCCGAGTGCGACGCCGACAAACGCAAGCCCGTTGTCGTACACTTCTTCGGAGTACATTGCAAGCCCTGCGAGATTGAAATTCCCGCATTCCAAAGACTGCTCAACGACCAGTTAGGCAAAAAGGCTGTAATTGTTTTCGTGGACGTATATGAACCCATTGAAGACGTCCTCGCCTGCAAAAACAGATTTAATCTGGGGGCGATAATTCTTCATGATAGACATGGCGAAGCGGCAAGGGACTGGAAAATATTGGATGAAAAAGGCTTTATTGTTTTGCCGTGGACGTTTCTTCTTGATAAAGAAGGCGTCCTGCGGCTCTCCCTGAAAGGCGCCCATCAAGACATTGATACCCTCATTCTGAATGAATTGAAATCTATTGGTTTATAGGCACAAGCCGCTTTGAAGCCTTCAGTCTTTATTAATGACCGGCGGGCGATAATTGTACCAGGAGAAGATAGAATAGGTTATCACGAAGAATCCGCTGACGGCATATCGGAGAAACTGGTTGAACGAGCGCAACGTTTTAAGCCGTCCCCAGATGTAAGAAGGCCGAAAATAAAATCTGCGGTAAGAACGCTTCATGTGCCCGATGATGTCTTTATAGGACAATGGATTTGGCCAGTACGCGATTTGGGTTGTGGGAACGGGGGACTTTGCAAATTCCCGGTAGAAGTCCCGGTCGAAAACATTGGCGCTAAGCGCTTCCGAGTAAGCTTCTGTGGCCGGCAGGAGGCCCATGTAATTGAATTGGGCGAAGTCGAGGTCGAGGGCAATGGCGAAATCCACGGTCTGGCGTATTCCCTCCTCGGTCTGGCCGGGAAGACCGATTATGAAGTAACCGGCGATTTCTATTCCCGAGTCGTGAGCCATTTTCACGGCTCGACGGGTCATATCGGTGGTTACTCCCTTCTTGATCCTCCTCAGCATTTCATCGGTCGCCGTCTCGATCCCCAGGCTTATCCTGGCGCAACCGGCCCTGCGCAGCCAGTCTGTCATGTCCGGGCTGAATTTATCCGGCCGGGCGCGGATACTGAACCTTACATTATAGCCCCTTATCACAATTTCCCGGCAGATCGCTATAACCCGCTCCTCGCTGAAATTGAAGTTGTCGTCGAAAAAGTGAATTTCTTTGATCCCCAAGTCGAGACAGTCTCCAATCTCGTCGGCGACGTTTTCAGGCGACCGGGGTCGTATTTCCTTGTATAATACATCGCAATAAATGCATTTGAAGCGGCAGCCGCGGCTGCTTATCATGGACGTTGAGCACGAGTCCGCATCGGTGGCGAACTTGTAAGAATCCTTTGGCAACAGGCTTCGCGCGGGGAAAGGGATGGCATCGAGGTTGGCTATCGGCTGGCGTGGCGCCGTAGGATAAACCTTCTCTTTGCCCCGCAGATAAAGCCCTGGGACATCATGGAGAGACCGCCCGGTTGCGATCGCTTCGACTAGCTCGGTCATCAGCTCCTCGCCCTCCCCGACGGCGGCGGCGTCCACGCCCTCGAGCATGGCCGTTTCAGATCGGA
>Ga0209777_10000871_pt1 | contig 46582 bp, 116 predicted proteins | sample FrelakmetHBP12HB_FD_187147 | JGI IMG/M metagenome (GOLD analysis project Ga0209777, IMG submission 187147) | Freshwater lake sediment microbial communities from the University of Notre Dame, USA, for methane emissions studies -HBP12 HB (SPAdes)... | ecosystem: Environmental > Aquatic >... | reverse complement strand
TATCAGAGCATGTGATGCCTGGTTAATAAAGAAGGTGATTTCATGTCAAATGGGGTTAGAGTTGCATACGGTATTGAGGGGACTGCGGATGATTTTACTACGCAGGATCCATTTCCCTCGACAACTAAATGTCAAAGATGTGGTAAGACCGCACGTATAGCTCTAACTATTATAGAAAATGGTGGTAATCGTTTAGTACGTAACGAGCATCAGAATAATTGGGATGAAATCGGTGGAGGATTCTGGCTTCATGATGAAGGTGCGTTTGCTATTTATCTATGTATGGATATAGATTGTCGAGCTGCTACAACGTTGTATAATCAGGCGTGAACAAGCGTGAACCATAATATTAATAATAATCAGATGTAATCAGATAATCAGGCGTAAAAATGATTAGAAAACGAGTCACTATAACAGTTGATATGTTGGATCAACAATCAGATAATTCTATCGAGAAGTCTGATTCTATTAGTAATAGTTTGGTTGAACATTTAAACAAATGGGAAATGGTTAATAACTCAGATAAATTGAATGTAATGGTCAATGTAAGGGAAAGACCAAATCAACGAGTATTAATTGTAATAATCTCATATCCGAGAAAGCCTTCACCACTAGCAACTACGTTAACCGCATGCATAGCGTCTGATTATATGATTACTCCTGATATGATTCATATATTTGCTGATTGCGTACAACAGGAAAGTATATATGGTGTTGATGAAATTACTCGTTTACAGCAGGAAAGTAAATATGGTATTGATGAAACTACTCGTTTACAGCATGATAGTATATATAATATTAATGTGACTACTCGTACTCAGGATGAAATGGATTCATTTGATGAATTTGATGGTTGTAAATATCTTGCAACAGATAACATGGTTAGAGCTTTAGAATGGGGAGCAAATAATAATAGTGATAATGATATAGTAGTTGAGCTAGAGGATGATGTTTTATTTACTTATTCATGGTTGGCTAAGGCATTAGATTTATTACAAGTTGCTGAGGCAGCATCGAATCGTCCAGTTGTATTATCAATGCATAATTTATTTATGGGTAATGCCTGGAAAGAAAATAATTGGCCTATAGCTGTTACAATGTATGGATATAAATTATTTGAACCAATACAGGGAAAGTTTGTGAATGGAGCGCAGGGATATATAATGAGGTCTAGTACAGCAAAGGCTGTATCTCAAAAATTACGTGAAGGATTGTGCAAATTTGGTAAATGTGCTAAGGAACGTAAATGGTTTCCTCCAGATTCGGCAATGCATTGGGCTTGTTTTCACGCTGGAGCTAGATATGTAATAGTAGATCCAACTCTTTTATTACATCAAACTACTGAAAGTACATGGTTTTTTAAAGAAGATGCTTCAGTTTTTAAGAGATTTACTAGAAATTTCAGACCATTTTGATTATAATGTACTAGGACATTGAGTTGTGATATGCATAGAGAATGTTATTTATTATTTGAGAACTTAGCTTCAAGATTGCTTGGGTATGAAAATATTCTTGAAGTTGGTTCTTATGATGAAAATGGTAGTATACGACCATTATTTGAAGGCTATAATTACATCGGATGTGATATGTCTGCGGGTAAATGTGTTGATGTAGTACAAGAAAATCCGCATATATTGCCTTTTGATAGTGAATCTTTTGATATAGTTTTATCTGCTTCATGTTTGGAACATTGTAGAAGACCTTGGGAACTTATACTGGAAATGGATAGGGTACTTAGAGGTGGCGGTCTATTAGTTCTAACTATTCCTTGGAAAATTGGTTATCATCCATTTCCGCTAGATTATTGGAGAATATCACCAGATGGTTTTGATGAATTATTGGGTCCATGGATGAAAGAGCATAATCGATCACCATATATCATATTACAAAATAGACTGGATATCATTGATACATATGTGGAAGCATTGAAAAATGGATAAGCAGTAATAGTCATGAGCATTAAAAAGAAAATCAAACGTAAGACAGTTAGAGCTAAGCAAGCTAAAAAAGCTGGCGCTGTAGCTATTACGTCTAGTAGTGGTCGGGTTAGCAAGGCTGGTCAGGATACCCCTAGAAGCCACAAAAATCGCTTTGTAAAGCGTCGCGTCGTGGTCGCGGACCCTACCTCTACCAAGCTGGACTGGCGACAGGAGCAAGCTCGATTACAGGGAATGAGAGAAGGTTTACAACAATCATCTATAGGTCTGTTAGCAAGAGCAGTAGGTGGTTTTGTTAATGGTTTGAATAGTTGTCCCAATTGTGACGAACCATTACCAAACGGCAGATATCAAGTCAAATGTAAATGTGGATATTATCGAATTGGCAGCACAAATGAGTTTGCATCTACTGGAATGTTAATTACTGGTATGTTTGCTGCGGCTTTTGGAGCGATTGCGGCATTATTAACATTGAATGATTTAGATCAGTCTAAGAAGGAATCAAAAGTCGAGAATAATTCTAATTTTAATCCTAATCTTAAGTTGTTACCGCCATTTCCACCTTTGATTGGTAAAGCTAGTTCTATAGAATTCACTGGCGAGCGTAAGACAAGTGTAACAAGTCCTACTATTCCGAATAACATTGATCCATTTGATTTTGATTTCGATAATCCTAAAAATCATGTTGATAACAGTAACGTAATTCATATAAAGCTATATCCGAAGGACGACAATGGTGGTAATAAAGATAAAAATTGAATAGACATGAGATAAAATGTGTCGCAGAGATTACTTTTAATTGAAAATGAAATAGGTACAATAAGTGAATACGATAATCATCATCCAGTATTAAGATTTGATAGGTTGTATGATCATAATATATCAGAATCAAACTTCGAGTATGTGAGAGACGAAGTACAAGATTATCTAGTGGATATAATATATGTATTAGAAGTCGAATGTAACATTGATTATATGAGAATTAGAATAATTCCTGAATTAGCACAGTTCACAAAAGAACACTTCGGATATTATAAGTACAAGCACTATAACGATGATATAGGATGGTATCTCTGGTCGCTGGGATTTTGATGTTGAATAAAAGTAGTGATTGAATTCAGGGGCAGTAGCTCAGTGGTAAGAGCACGAGCCTTATAAGCCCGGAGTCGGTGGTTCAATTCCACCCTGCCCTACTAGTTGAATTTGAAGTATAATAGGAAAATTAAAAATGGAAAATAATCAATATGATTGGGCAAGCGCAATGCTAGGTAGTGCTTATGGTGGAATAGGTATGTTGTCATATCTTATTAATAAAATAAATAAGAATAAAGAGTTTAAGTCGCAAGACATGAATATTCGAGATAGATATGCATGTATGTTTATAAGTATGCGACCATATATTATGAGCATGCCAGAGAATGAAGTAAAAGAACAAATTGATGCATATTATCGAGTAGTTGATAAGTTTCTGATCAGAACAGATGCTTACAAAAAACCATTCGAGTCATTTGTTAATAGTTACAATCAGCAGTCATCGGTGCCAATAAATGATGATATCAAAACCGAAATCAGTAATAGCACGCTTGAATTGATGAATTCAAGTGATTTATCATTGATTGATGAAACAGTTATTACATTAATGGTGTGCACGGCGGATTCGCTCGTTCAATTTTTGGATGAAAATCAAGATCGAATCGGCGATTGTTACAAGTTTGCCGAAATGTTTGTTGGTCAAATGGAGTCATACAAAAAGCATCAACAGAGAATAAAAAAACTAGAGGATAAATATAATAATGAATACAACAAACAACATACACCCGAAGAACAGGCAAAACACGCTGAATGGCTCAAAAAACAATCCGAATCTACCAAAAGACTTAACGAAATCATGCAAACAGGACAAAGTGAGCAAGGATCTGCTCGACAGAGCAAAGAAACTGGAAAAGAAAATCAATCAGAGGAACAAAAGAAGGATTCAACAAAATAAGCGTAGAAACGATAAGCGTTCAGCGGATAAATATCATTGGCACGAGATACTACATGTATCAAGTATAATAGCTCAAATGTTTGATGATTATATACTCGATAATACGGCTACACAGTCAGATAAGTATTTAAGGTTAAAAGTAGATGGTATATCAGATCAACTTTGGGATTTGTATGGAGAAGTAGGACAACGAATTGACTTTTTGGGAGTGAATAAAAGCAAAATATAAGTATTTAGGAGTAAACAAGAATATATAGAAGTAAATGGGAGTGAATAAAAACAAATGAATCGGAAGAATATCGTATTAGTTGATAGCGAGGATACTAACTGGACAGGTGACTTTTTGCTCCCTTTTTGGGTTGTTTTCGACGGCAAGTATAAGTTTAGATTATTAGTTCAACGAGATAAAAATGTAACCGTGAATGTAATTGAAGCAAGTGTTGAAAATGATATGGGTACATTGTTGGAAGATAGATGTTACAAGTTTGAATCATATGAAGTATGGGCCAATGGTAGGTACTACCATAAAGAAGAAACAATTATTCACAATACAGATCGACTTAGATTTATCAATTTGTTGGTTAAAGGTGAAGGATATGCTAGGATAATATTTGAACAAATATCAAACGATAACAAGTCGTTGAATTCAGTGGGTTCTGTTGATTTGGATGAGATTGATTAAAATTAAGTGTGGAGAATGATACAATGGAATTTTTAGTTCTCGATTTGGAAACCGTGCCCAAGACCGAAACCGCTTATACGTGGACGCCTAAGAAAGATAAAGATGGGAAGGATGAATTCCCGCCTTTGCATGTTCATAAGATTTGTTGTATTGGGTATTGTATATTAAGAGATCCGAATGTTGTTCAAGCGAATGATAAAATTCAACCCGTTGAATATAATACATTGTTCGATTATAGTTTTCAGGATCCTAATAAACGAAATGAGAAAGATGCATTGACTGCATTTTCTCAAATCATGGATAAGATGAATGATAGGTTTGTGCTTGTGACATGGAACGGTCGAACATTTGATCTGCCTGTACTGGTATATCGAATGTTTTCTTATGGTTTAGATATTGAGTGGTATTATGGTGATAAGGAAGTCAACGGTCGATATGGAAAACGTCATATCGACGTAATGGATACGTTTTGTAATTTTGGAACATTTGGTGGATGGGGTAGAGCGCATCTTGATTCAATTGCAAAACTATCAGGACTTCCGGGTAAAATGGAAGTCACGGGTGATAGTGTATCCAAAATGCATGAAGCAGAGCAATACGATGATATTCAGGAGTATTGTTTAACGGATGTACTCCAAACTGCTCTTGTGTTTTTGAGATTTGGTGCTCTTTCTGGTAAAATGGACAAAAAATATGCATCTGCGGTAAGTGATTTGATTTTAAAAAAAGCTAGCGAAGATTCTAGAAAACAAGTTAAAGAGCTATTTATGAAAACAGACATGAGTAAGTTCTTTTCGTTTTATAAAGAAGATGAAGATCAGTCATTTTAGTGAATTTGTAGGTTAACAGGAAGGAATTACTACAATGTCTTCTAGAGTCATAAGACATATACATGCAAGTGGAACAGATCAATTCATCTGTTCTTTATGTGGTCGAGGATTCAAAAAGGGGATAGAATCTAGAGCAGAGTATGGTGTTAGATTAATTCTAATTTGTGAATATTGCGCTGCCGACCTACTAGATGTATATGATAATGGTGTCAAAAGAATATCTAGAAGAGTGAGTAGAGCAAAAAATAGAACAGTAGTAATAGATTCAGAAGGTAGAGCGGTAATTAAGAGAGTATCTATCGTTAAGAGAATTAAGTTGTTCGATAATAAAGAACAATATAAATATTGTAAAGAGTAATAAAATGAATATTGTACCGGATTGGATGAATTCATTACCATTACAGCAACAGAGTGTACTTTTATTGGCCGCACGAGGTGCGGATGGAATTTCTAAGTGTCATGCATGTAAACCGATTCAAAGAGCGTATAGAGCAACTGTCTTAGTTGCTGCTAAATATGGCAGATCGCTGCGTTGGGGTGAAAAAGCTGATAGTTTTATGTCATTAGATGAATTTTCAAGTGAAATTGCTTGGGGCAATATTGTAGAATCTTTTTTTGAAAATTATGATTCTTTACCTATGCATTTTGTTATGCATCTTATGCATGGAGTTGAGATACTTGGATATAAACATCCAGATATTCGGTTTCGTAATAGATGGCATGTCTTCTATTTGGCACTCGTCTCTAGTTTTCATCTTGAACCAGAAATTGAAGAACAAATGGATAAACGGCTATCCGACTGGCATAAGGCATATTGGGATAAGTAATAGTAAATAAAGGATACGTCAATGAATAATCTTAGAATGCAACAAAAGTTAACTAACTGCGAATGTATAGATGTAGCCTCTATTGGTCAATTAGTTGAAGATGGAGATATGGGTTGTGTTTATAAATTGAAGGAGTATATAGACGGTAAGGATTATTGTATTAAAGAATCAGAAACTTGGATTTGGTCAATAGGTAAACATAAAGTCACTGGTGAGATATTTGCTTCAATAGATACTCGTTACTATCAAAATCCAGATTACGAGTGTTTATGGTTAAGATAATACTGGTTTAGTAGATATAATATCTGAAATGACTTGTTTTTGGTTAACATTAGTTAGGAGTAAGTGTAACATGCTGAATGGTAAAGTTAAGTGGTTTGATCCAACAAAGGGTTACGGATTTATTCTTTATGACGGAAAAGAAATATTCGTTCATTATTCACAGATCCTAGTAACTCTTGGAGGTATTAGGTTGTTGTGCGAAGGTGAACCAGTAGATTTTGAGATATCGGATGGTAGAAAAGGTCCACAAGCCGTAAATGTTAGACGGCTCGATCCTCCAGCAGATACTAGAAGACCTACTAGATTTAGGAATAACAATAGTAATGACAGTGAGAGTAGTAACAAAAGTAGTGATAGTAATAGCAGTAATGGTAACAACGAGCACTATGATGAATCAAACGACATCGATAATAAAGAATATGTCGGTGGTGATGAATATGATGTAGAAGTGGATCAGGAAGAGAATAATAAAGGTAACACTTGATTCTTGAATTAAGGTAGTATCTAGTAAGTTTAATAACCATAATACGAATAATATTCGGTGTAAAGATAATAGTACTAACATGAATAAGATAGTTCAAGTGTTTGGTAAAGAACGAGTATTCCTACCAGTAATTCATTTCAAGAATACAGTAGAAATCAGTCGTAGCGTTCACATTGCTGTGAATTCTGGTTGCGATGGCTTGTTCTTTATCAAACAGGGGGGAATAAGTACACCTGTACTTAATGAATTAATTCGACAGGCGCATGAACAGTATCCAAAGATTTGGATAGGTGTTAACTATTTATCAAGTGACAATATCAGAGCACTGAAGCAAGTATATAGTCTACCCATGGTTGATGGTCTCTGGACTGATAATGCTTGTATACCTGATTCGGGTAATATGATTAACGAGTATGAATATAATGAGACTATAAGATGCGCAGAAGCTTTTGATATTGAAAGAACCAAATACAATTGGAAAGGTCTGTACTTCGGAGGAGTAGCATTCAAATATCAGACTCCTGTTTTGGATAAAAATCTAGACAGTGTATCTAAAGTAGCAAAAGAATTTATGGATGTAGTAACTACTAGTGGTGATGGCACTGGTAGGGCCGCAAAACCGGATAAAATTGCAGTAATGAAGTATGCAATAGGTGATCATGCATTAGGGTTAGCTAGTGGTGTATCCGTTAGTAATGTTCATGATTATCTTCCATACGTGAATGCTTTTCTGGTAGCTACTTCGATAGAAGATGATTTTGGAATTTTAAACGAAAAGAAAACGAATAGACTCGCTAAGTTGATTAGAGAGTACAAGTCATGAACAGATTATTTAGTAAGGATATAGATGCTATTCACAAAGTATATCATCGATTCTTAAAGTTGTTTAAGAGCGATCATGATGAATGGAAGTACTATGGTTATGAATTTATGCAAAGAGTAGAGCGTTGGGCCAAATATTATCCGAATGATGTTCATGTAATTCAATGCGATGATGAAGGTCACTCAAGTTCAATTATTGTATTAATAGAGCATAAGAGTGATAAATCTTGGTTTGGAATTACTTTGGTGATGATACCACAGAATTTTGGTTCATCTGTTAGTATGTTTTTCTACGATAATAGTACCAAGAATATGATTAAAGTATTGAAGTCTATACTTACAAAAACACGGAAATTGAAGCAATGATTATTGCAATTTGTGATTGTTGTAATAAACAAGTTGAAGAAAATAAATTGAGGCGAGTAGCCGTTGAGAATGAACATGGTATGGTATCTATTTTTGATATAGGTGTTTGTTGTTTGGATAAAACATTTGTTATTCCGCCTACAGCGCGAATTGTACCTAAAGGTATTGTAAGGTAATGAGATACATAATCATGCGATACTCAGCAGAAAAATTGATTCAGGTTTGGAATGATGATACTGGTGAACATATAGATGTTGGACAGGATCGGGATGGATTAGAATTAGTCGAAATACGTAGCTATAATGCTGATAGTAAAATAGGAGCATCAATTGCTATGGAGAAGGAACAGGCAATTATGCTTGCTAAAGCTATTTTGGAGCTTTATGATGAAAAGTAGAACCAAAGATTTCGAGGAAAAGCAAGGCGATGTTTATAGAGAGATATTCGCGGCAACATACGCTATTGCTTTTTTAGATCGTTTTAATAATGGTGATAAATCGGAAGTTGCCGCTAAACATGCATATGCGGAAGCTCATTTAGCAGCAGAAGAATATTTAAAAATCAAAGCAGATGAAGATGGTAAAAAAGAATATAAACGATTGAAGAATAAGAATGCGAAGTAGAATTATATATGCAAAGGAGCCGATCATTCTGGCAAAGAATGAGGTTAGTACGTTTATTGCTGGGCCAACCCCTAGGGATAAGTATACTAAATCATGGCGACCTGAAGCTATTAGAATATTTAATAGGTTAGGATATAAAGGTGTTTTGTTTGTACCAGAAAACCGTGATTACAGATCGCACGGTTCTTATTACGATCAAATAGAGTGGGAAGAGGAAGGTTTAACTACTGCTACTTGTATTATGTTTTGGATTCCAAGAGAAATGAGACATATGCCTGGATTAACGACGAATGATGAATTTGGTACATGGAAGTATTCAGGCAAGGTCGTATTAGGTGCACCAGAGTGGGCTGTGAAGGTTAGATATCAAAGATATTACGCGGATAAACTTGGTATTCCGCAGAGTGATACTTTAAAAGGTACGATTATTAATGCGATGGAAATGGTTGGGTATTGATGATAACTTTAGTAAGGTGATCTATGACTATTGTTGTACATGGTGTTTCTGTCGAAGATATATACAATCGTATATATGTATGTGGTGCTGTACAGCAATTTGTTAAGCAAATAGCTCCTATGATCAATTTTCAGAAGGCTAAATTATTTCCTCCCGATCATGGTGAGTGGTTTTTATCACAAGATGGATCAATTGTATTAGGTTGTTTGAAGTGCAAATCTATGTATTCCGTAAATCCAGTGTATCATACAGTAGATATACATGGTATGCTACATCCAAGTTGGACTTGTATTAACTGTAGTAATCATGTTGTTGTTCAATTAAATGGTTATAGTGAATTTGCATATTGATAGGTGTGACTAATAATTGATAAGGTGATAACAATGGCTCTAATTGGAATGCATACAGACGAAGGTAAATTTGGTAATGCTAGCTGGTTTATCAAGTGTAAAAGCGATTCGAGATTTAATACTAGTGGCAGAGCTTATGGCGTGTTTGATGCTGAACATAGAATAGATGAGCATATAAAAAACAAGATCAAAGAACTAGGATTGAATGACGATCAAATTCCTGAAGATATAGAGATTAGTGCTTGGAAGGACTGATTATTATGGAAAAATCTTACATAGTGAGTTGTAAAAGTGATCCTAGATTCGATATGGAAGGTACATACGAGACCGAATCTAATTATGCATTACTTATGAAGGTAATTGATCTTGTGCTTGATAGGGCCGAAGGGTTTGGTATTGATGAAGGAAATCTACCAGATGATCTTATATATAATGGTTGGTTTCTGAAGAAGATTTTAGATAATAGTTACGTACAGGTTGTATAAGGAGTCGAAACTATGAATGTATATACATACGAAATCAAATGTGAGAGCGATCCTAGATTTAATATGTCTGGTACATACAAAGCAAAATCTATTCACTCGGCTAGTGTATATGTAAATGGTATTATATTGCATTTAGCAGCAGAATATGGTATTGATGAATCAGATATTCCTGAAGACGTCACGCACGTGGTTGGACACAACGTTCTAGCAAGGTGACGAGACGGTGAATGAAGTAAGGAAGATGTGAAGGATAATAAATAGTAATCATGCATATATATGAATATACAATTAGATGCACCAGTGATGTCAGATTTGCAGCAGAAGGAAAGTTTTGTGCAGGATCAAAATTTTCTGCAATTCAGAAAATTTTGGATATGATATTTAAGAAGATGTATGAACTAGGAATAAATGAATCAGAGTTACCAAAGGATCTAGAATATAATGTTTGGAATGATGGATGATTATCATGACTCCCATAATCACAGACAATAAGATAGTGTTGGTTAGATATATTGGTGGTCAAATGTATATTCAAACATTTGAAGATGCTATGGAGCTAGTAGATAAATTGATTTTTGATGGAGATATAGGCGATGGTAGAGAAGGAAGTCAGATGCACATATTAGCTATTAAGAATTTCGAGAGACGATTAGCTAGATATAAGACGGCTCATAGTATATTTTAGGGGTGGTTTGACTATGCATACAATTTTAGGTATATTGGCTCTAATTGGATTGAGTATATTGATTCTACTGTTGTTATGTGGGCCAATCATTTTGTGTGAACTTTGTGGTTATACATGTCCGTATTGTTGTAAGGTGCATGTAAAAGGTTGTTTGAACAATAATAATAATGATTCAGAAAGCTGATTTATGAATATTTTTGTTTTAGACAAGGATCCTCATAAAGCAGCGGAATATTTATGCAATAAGCATGTGGTTAAGATGCTTTTGGAATCTGCACAAATATTATGTACAGTATCTTGGAAATGTGATGTAAGAGCACCATATAAATTGATACACGTAAATCATCCGGTTGTTATTTGGGCTGGTCAAACATTGAGTAACTATAATTGGTTATTAGAGCATGCTTTAGCAATTGGATACGAATATGGATATCGATTCAATAAATCGCATTCATCCGAAAAAGTATTATCTTGGTGTGCCATTCACGGTGGTAGGCCAGATACTGGTGGCTTAACTGAATTTGTACAGATCATGCCAGATCAATATAAATGTGATGATGTCGTGAAAGCATATCGTAATTATTATAAAGGCGAGAAACGATTATTTGCAAAATGGACACCTAGTAGTCGTATTCCTGAATGGTGGTTATTATGATTTGTCTATGTGGGTGTTATCAAGTATTATGACGTATCCACATGACTATAATGATGAATCTGACTGGTGCATATCTTGCGGTCAGCCCGTTAATGTAAATGATCCAATTTTAGAATGTTCATGTTGTAAAAGAACAGGTTGTTTAGGATGTATGCCATACGGAAATAATCATCCGTGTCCGGAGTGTGAAGTTGCTGAGAAGGAAGAAAAGGAAGAATAATTATGTCTGTTAAAATTGAATACGTTTGTAATGCATGTGGATTTGCAGGACCAGCAACTAAGGGTTGGATCGAGTTTAATTCATGATTACGATGATCCGGATGCTCCAGCAAGATGATATGATGATATGGTATTGTAGGAGAATATAAGTTATTACTGGAGAACATAAATTATGGTTGATTTTCGTAAACTCTTGACTCAAGATCAAATAGATCGATTGGATAAATTTGCTCAAGATAGAATAGATATCAGTAAATTGAGTAATGTAGAATTTGGTGCACAGTTGATTCATTACTATCATAATATGGAGCGGCCTAGATATAGAAAAGGTGATCCTGTATATGATGGTCAGGTCTTCTACCTAATGATACCTGAAATGATAAGACGAATGTATAATGGTAATCCACCCGCGAAGTGTCCATGTGAAGGATGCACCTGTAGTGATTGGATGTGGTGATAAGATGAATAAAGATACTTTAATCGATGAAGCGGTAAAAGAATGTAAACTAATTGGTATGCAAAAATCTGAATCAGAGTTTATTAAATAGTTTAGAAAGATACTTGAAAAATTATATTCAGATGCTTTCTCTGCTGGATATGATGCAGCACCTAAATCTGATAGAGATTCGTGGACGGATTAGAATTGATTAGTTGAATTTAGGATAATACTATGACTATAATTAATAGATTGATTTGGCTTCCGATCGCGACTGTAATTGTGTTATCAGTAATTTTTGTTTATAGCGCAGCTCTACATGACTATCTGATACTTGGTCTGAGTTTTGTAGGTTTATTTTGTATATTTTTTACTATGTCCGCTATTATACATTATAAAGAATTGAGAGATGATGAATTAAAGAATTTTGTTAAAAAACTAGATTCAAGTTGTTTAGGTTGTTCTGATTGTGAGTCTAAAGATACGAGCAATCTACAATGACATATTATATGATCGTAGAAGGTGCTAGATTTATGCTTTGTCAAGTTGAGAGTGAATTAGAACAAATTTTCTTCAGAGAAGGTCTAAAATATAGTATCAAAAGACGTAATGGTCTGATATTTGGTGTTTCATATATAACGATTAATGGGAAACGTGATCAGATTTGTAACGTTGTTGATGTCATAAATCAATGGATTGAAGACAATGACTAATACAAAAATATGTAACAATTGTAGGTTTTGGGGTGGTAATGAATATAGAAGGACTGACAGAACAGGTGATTGTTTTAGGAGAATGAAAAAATCTTCAGGTTCCTTGTTGGGAGGGATATGAACAAACACATTCAAATAATAGCTGTGAATTGCATAAGTATTGCGAACCAAGAAATCCTTGTTCTGTTTTGAATAATGTTTGTTCAAGAATAGGAAACATTGCTAATGTTAACACAATTCAAAGCACCCGATAAGGTATGGGTAAGTTGGTGTACTAATTGTGGAGAGGTTATTTTAGTTGACAAGGTAAAAGCTAAAACTAGATGTCCTTACTGTCGATATCCATATGACAATAGTGTAAGGTATAGTCTATATATCAAATGTGGTACGAAGTGTGTAAACGTAAGCAAGAAGTCTACTAATGTAGTCAGGAAGGCACGTAGCAAGTAACGGTTGCGTCTCTGTTACCTCTTGTGATAGGGTGTTCAGGTACGGTTTTAGGGTGCTTGTTATGAAAAGGTATGGTTTTTGAATATTAATACAAATATTTGTTCATTTAGGCCCCTTGGCGAAACTGGCAGACGCAGCGGATTTAAAATCCGCAGCCCTAATAAGGCGTTCCGGTTCGATTCCGGAAGGGGCTACTAGATTGATTGCAATTGATTTAAGAGTCTAATAATGAAAATAAAACATCTTGATACGATTTCTAATCATGGTTGTATTATAACAGGAAATGGATCAAAATTCTACTGTGACATAGTGACCGAGGAAGCTAGGAAGGTTTTAGAAGAAAGTAGAGTAAATATTAACATAGAAGCCGACGAATCTGAATTTCTACCCAGAACACCATTGCATACAGTATATTCGATTACTCTACCTATTAATTCTAGATATACACATGGTACAACTAATAATACATCGTTATTGATTCTACCTAACGGTGAGATACTAGAAGTTATTGTATCTGTAGATAATCCAGTAACGGTAACAGTGACAGAATTCAAAAGACAATAAATATGATTACTAGAGAAAAATTCAAAAACGATATTCTTGATTTTATAAAAGACAGTAATGGTTTACGGTATTCAGAATTTGATGAAATTTCCAAACACTCGCCAAAAGAATGTCCAAAATTATTTGAAATATTTTCTATGAAAGAGATATTAAACGAAATCATACGTGAGGATTTAGTTGTAGTTGTAGAATATCGTATTCCAAGAGGTAATGATAAATGGTATGATGATCTGTTATTATTACCTAAAGGCAGTCGAGTGACATCTATAGAGGATGCAGTCGAAAGTTATGCTGAGCAATTTGATTGTAGAGATAGTTATCCCGGTGAAGATGATTGATAGTATAGGTTGATCATAAGGTTGTAAAGATAAATTGGAGTTATTATGTCTAAAAAAATTCTCATTACAGGTGGTGCGGGTTTTATTGGGCACCACTTTGTTGAACATTTTCTACGTTTTAGTGACTATGATATTATTGTACTAGATCGTCTCAATTATAGTGGGCAGTTGGATAGATTACGTGATATCGAAGCTTTCGATAATAAGCGTGTGCTCACTTTGACATCTAATTTTTCTAGTAGTCTTGAGGGAAACATTCTTCCAGAACTTAAAGATGTAAAATACATATTTCATTTAGGAGCAGAGACTCACGTAGATAATAGCATATCCGATGCAGAGCCGTTTGTTATTTCCAATGTACTCGGTACTATGCATATGTTGAACTTGGCTAGAAAAATATCGTCTCTTGAATGTTTTTATTACTTTAGTACTGATGAAGTTTTTGGTCCCGCTCCTGAAGGTATCTCTTATAAGGAATTAGATCCTCATAATCCAAAGAATCCGTATGCTGCTACAAAAAGCGGCGGCGAGATGCTGGTAAAGGCTTATGGTAATAGTTATAAACTTCCATATGTTATTACTAGGACGATGAATGTTTTTGGAGAGAGACAACATCCTGAAAAGTTTATTCCACTAGTAATACGAAAAGCCCTAGCGGGTGAGACGGTCTGTATTCATGCTGATTCTACCAAAACAAAGGCTGGTAGCCGCAGTTATATTCATGCTCGAAATGTGGTCAGTGTATACGATTTTTTGTTAACTCATTCGACTCTAAACGAAGAGTATCATATCGTTGGCGAAAAAGAAGTAGATAATTTAACTCTAGCTTTGTATATTGCCGCAGTGTTGCACAAATCACTAAAATATGAGCTTGTTGATTTTCATTCAAGTCGTCCAGGTCACGATTTGCGCTATGCTCTTTGTGGCGATAAGATTAGTTCACTTGGTTGGAAATATCCGAAAACTTTTGATGAGAGTTTAGAAAAGACTATCAGGTGGTACATAGATCATCCAAGGTGGCTAGGTATGAACTATGGTTCATTGGGTCATTCAGTAGAGAAGAATTATTGATATGCAAATGCATAGTAAAAAAATGTCAGTGAATGAATTGAACAAGTTTGTGATCAATGTACAAAAGATGCGTAAATATGGTATGAGTCTATCTGCAATAGCCGAGTACTATTGCATTCATCGTAATACTGTTATGGTTAGACTCAGAAAATTTGAGTCTATGTTATCCAAGTCAATGATATTGAAATAAATTTGATAAGAAAGTATTGTGAAATGAAAATTATAGAAAACGGTAACATATTCGATTCTAAGTGTTTAGCACTGGTAAATCCAGTTAATTGCGTTGGTATATGCGGAGCAGGATTGGCTTTGGCATTTAAACATAAGTATCCTAACAATTATCAACAGTATAAATCAGCTTGTAAGGATAATTTGATTAGGCCGGGGGTTGTATTTATAACAGGAATTAATCTATATCCTTCTGAAGATGATCCTAATTATAATCATCGCGTAATCATTAACTTTCCTACTAAGGATCATTGGAAGAATCCTTCCAAGATCGAATATATAGAACAAGGTTTACAAGACTTAGCTAATCATACTGTTAAACATTGTATTAATTCAATAGCTTTTCCATTACTAGGTTGTGGACTAGGTGGATTATATCGAGAAAATGTTGTGTCGTTAATACTTAATTTCGATAAATATGTTAATTCAATTACACGGCAACAAAAGGAACTTCAAGATTGGTGTTCCGTGGAGTTGTACATATGAATGATATTAATAAAAGTCTATTAAGGTACTAGATCAATCAGCATATTTGTTGAAAGAGTTTACCGAGGATCATGGATACTGTACATACTGTAAGCAAAACGAATGTGATTCAGATGTATGTGCAATAGCTGAATGTATAGATCAGTGTAAGAAATTATCTAAAGAAATAGAGAATGTATGGATGGTTAATAAAAAGGATAGTTTTTGGGATAAATTGGTTGACTATCTAGAATATCTTCTTGTAGACTAAAGTAATATGCTTATAATTTGTGCAGGTCTTGTCTGTGCATATTTACTTGGTTTTGCTATATCTATGCGAATAACAGATAGAGATTTGGATTTGTCGTTAGCTTGGCCGCTTATTGCTCCAATATTGATTGTTAGGGCGGCATATGTAGGATTGAGGTATTTGATATATATAGCAAGAGAATATCAAAAACAATGAGCTTAAATCGTTGTCCTAGGTGCGGAGAAAATTTGGAAAAATCATCTGGTTCTCCATTTAGAGATGCTGCAAGATTCGTACAAGAAAAGTTAGGTATTAAAATGAGCAAGATGTCCACTATAGTTATTCCTGAAGGAATTAAAATGTTTGCAAGTTTTGTGGGTTCTTTTATTTTCTTGTTTTTATGTTTTGCAATTTGGGATTTTAATGTTCTAAAGTTTGGTTTCAAAATGGGTATTACGTTTGCTTCTGCTGGAATGGTGATATTCTTTGCGGGACTTGGATTTTGGCGTTTAGGGTCAATAAAATAGAGTGATGAAATAATGAGTATTATTAATGAATTTGTAAAGACTGATTTAACTGGCTCAGTTAAGTTAGGAGAAGGATCAATCCTGTATGTAGACGATATATCAGAAAAAGCTCGTGAATATTTGAATAAAAACAAAACAAAGTATGATACAAATAAAGAAGGCCAGCTTTTGATTACATTACCAAAAGATACTGTTTTTGTTCCTGCTATGCGTCAATCTAATCCTCAAAATTCAGAAAACGGCATTTCTATGGCATTATATATACTTCCAGATAATTCTTTAGTAGAGACTTTTTGTATCAATTTTAATGGTGTAAAAGTGCTACTGGGAGCACCTTAAATGGTTAAGCCATTTGTTGTAGAGACTTCAGTACATGGTATGCCAAGTATTAGGTGTGAGGATTTGCCTAAAGAATTATGTGAACAATTGAATCGTATTATGGTTTCTGATAGTAGTATGTATAATGAAGCTTATCTTTTGAGAAGTGCTGCCGGTGCTTTTCTCCAATCATATTCGATCAATAGGGATACTGGATTTGTTATGATTGAATTTTGGAAGAAAGATTATCAGTCATTCGTTGACTACATAAACAATAGGCTAGGATTAGTATAATGTGTAAACCTGATTTTGGTTGTGGCAGGCCAGAGTGTGGAGCTTCTAGCAACATTAATGAGGATCCATCTTTTGGTACTGGTGAATTGAATGATTTGGGTTTTTGGGAACATGGTTGTTATGAATGTGCAAGAGCTTTTGAAAAAGAACATCCTGGGTATATATGTTGGCCTTACAAAGATGGTATTGATATAAGAACAACGTTGTAAATATAGGAGTATGTTATCATGGGTTTAAGTATAATTGTTCATTGTAATCTGGTTTTTGTTGCTAAAGAAACAAAGAGAAGTCAGTATAAAACATACGAAGCATATAAAAAAGCTTACAGTAAGTATGCAGATCAAGATTTAATTCATCTATACAACATAAAAGACTTCAAAGAACGTGCTGATGGTATTAAGTCCGGCTGGTATTCAGGTGATAGTGTATATAGTTTTCCGGCGGGTTCTTATTCTGGTTATGGTAATTGGAGAAGAATGTTAGCAGAAATGTTAGGTGTTGTTCCAGAAGATATATGGGCTCAAAAAGATTTACAAGGACCATTTGTAGAATTGATTAATTATGCAGATAATGAAGGATTCATTGGACCTGAGACTAGTGCAAAGTTAGCTGGTGATTTTAAATCATTTGATAGTTTAGCTAAAAAGTTTTCAAAAATAACTAGCGGTCCATGGTCAGGGGATGAGTGGTATCAGTTGTATACAGAATTTGGAAATGCATTTGAATTAGCATCACAATGTGATGGTGTAGTTAGATTTCACTGATAGAAGATATAGAATAAGGTATAAATAATGTCCAATGATAATAAAAAAGAAGTAGAGCTTGGTAAATTAGAAATTGACAAGCTAAATGACACTAATTCATATCCTCTTTTGAATTGGCCTCCATCTAGAGGGCCAATGCCAGATTGGATGACTAAAAAGCCTGAATATGAGTATCCTGAATCAGAAAGAATTATCATCGAAAAACCTATTGTGCGACATGCTCATGCAGAAGCAGAAAAGGATGTTATAGAATCATTAGTTAAAAGAAATAAGAATATGATAGGGTCTATGATCAAGGGAAAAATGAAGAAGGGATTTAAAGAAAAGAAGGTCAGTGTTAGAAAGATTGAATATATAGATTTGGAAGTGGATTTGGATGTCAGTGTAAAGGTGTTAGGTAGTATTGATTTATATACAGCTATGCGATTGATTAATGGTTATACCAAAGATGAGCGTAATGATGACAATAAATACTATATAACTCTCAGAGGTATGGTATTTAGATTGCCAAAGCTTCCTATCACAACTGAGATATATTATCCTCTAAGTAGTAAGCTCAAGGTCACAATTCATCCATACTCGATCAAACGTACAAAGCGTATTGATTTAAGTGGTGATTGTCATGATAATAACAAAGACATAGTTGATGTAATCGAACGTGAACCTAGTAAGTATATGGATGTAGCATATTTTCTATGGCGAATTGCACAAGAATACAAGTACATATACAAGAATCACGAACAATTTGGCGTATGGGGTCACTGTTTAGGTGATCTGGTTTTTGAGGGTGTAGGATTTAGAAAAAACGGTACTGCTGAGTTGTATATAGGATCGTGATGTCTATTACTGTACATATAGGAATGTTTAGGCCCAGTCCTACATTAATGGGAAAAGCATTGGTTGATACAGCAGATAAATTAATTGCTGAGAAAGCAGTAAATAAATTGACTACTAAAAAAGATGATGCGAAGAATAAGAATAAGACAGATAATAAGAAGGTTACATGTAAAGTCTGTCTAGATTATAGATATTTGGTTGGTGATCTTCCAGCGGATGGTATCAATACCGGAGATGTATTTCGTTCATGTCCAAAATGTAATCCAAAAGGTAAGTTATTTTCAAAACACAATTTCGGAGTAAAACCGTATGTTAGGTGATTAATTATGTCAAAGCAAAGCAAAATACAAGAGAAACGTCGAATGTACCTGGAGAAGCAACTAAAGGGTAAGAAGTTTATGAGTCTAGACGAGTATCGTGAATTTTATGATAGAGGCAAGGTGAAAAAGATAATCTTAAGTGATATTGATATGAATTTTCCGGTTTCTATAGATGATAATAATGACAGTAAGATGTAAATAATATGACTGAAGAATCTGGATCTAGATGTTGGAAGCGTTCACCTTTTTCGGGGAATTGTAGACGAAAGAAGGGGCATAGGGGTCATCATCGAGACGGAGATGGTGCGCAATGGCAAGATGACGGTAGAATAGTGTGTCCCCCTAAATATGCAGTCATTGGTAAGTGTCATTTTTGGCCGTCTATACCTAGATGACAATGAATATGAGTCAATATATGTGTACTAGAGATCATAATAAAATGCATGAGTTATGGACAGAGAATATGAATAAGATAAATCTAGAATCAACACCATGTCCAAAATGTGGTTGTTATTGCTCGAAAGACTTTGATTGTGATTGTGGAGCAGTACATGATAAATATTGCACAAATTGCGGAAGATGGAGATCACTACCAGTTAATCAATATGTCACGATTTATGGATATGATGTTAGATGTGAATTAGGACCAGTTATGCATATTCATTCAGATGAAGAACGAAATAATAGGTTGAAAAACTGGATCAATTCAAAGCTGAAAGAAAGATAGTAGTACAATGTCAATACCTGAATCTGATCCCAATAGATTATTTGGTAGATTAGGTGCTGGAATTGTAATTGAAGAAGATATTCAACGTATTAGAACAGCTATTATAGTTGGAATTAGATGCGAATATTGCAATAATTATGCTTGGCGTTCAGATACAATGCCATATTGTCTTGTACAAACATCTGCAAGTTTTGAAACATGGCATCATCCTAATTGTCAACTTGTAAGGATGAGAATAGCACAAAAATAATCAAAATTGAGGATGAATAATATTATGGCAACAGTTATTATAGTAAGCGCTGCTGTGTCTATATTTGGTTGGATTATGTATGGAATAGGATTCTATGTTGGATACAAATCGAGTGTATCAAATAGATTATAGATTAGATAGAGCGGATATTCTGAATAAAACAGAGTCCAAAATATATTGGAGTAGTTAAATGGATGAAATCACTAAATCAAGAATAGCTGAAGCAATTGCAAAACAACTTCCTAGTGAAGTCGTCACTGATATTGTTAAGAGTGCAATAGAATCAGCGATACGTGATTTATCATGGCAAACAAGGGATATTCAAAATCTTGTTCAACAAGCAATAGTTGATAGAACACAGGAATTGCTTAAAACGCAATTCAAAGATCAGGTAGAATCGCAATCACAAATACTTGCGGCTAGAGTAGTAAGCGAGTTGATTAAAGCTAAGATTAGTTATTGAAGATATAATGGAGATGGTATATGGATGATCTAAAAGAAGCATTGGATGTGATTGAAAAGGCACAATGGTCTGGTAAATCTGTTTGTTTTGATGATTACGAGTCATGTTGTCCGTGGTGTGAAGCTACAGAAAGACCCGAATATCGACAATCAGAAGGGCACGAATCAACGTGTCCAGCCGCATGTATTTTGAATAAACATGGTAGGAATGTAAAAATAAAGTTGAAGTTAGTACGTTGAATGAATGGGTGATCATTATGATAACTAAGAAAAAGACAACTAAGGCAGATCCTTATAGAAAAAAGACAACTAAAGTATCATTTAGCAAAAGGGCAACTAAAAAGGTAGTCAGAAAAGCATATAAGAAGCCAAAGCAAGAATACAAGGTTATCAAAATCAAAGAAGAAAATGTTCCTAGTATGATTGCAACTATCGAAAAAGCACAGAAAAAGTTCAAAAAGTACAATATATTTGATTGTAATGATGATTGTTGTAATAGGTGTACTTTTGTAAATAATTGTGAGTGTTCGAGTAATCCACATTTGGAACGAATGGATACTCCCAAGAGTATTATTGATAGACTGCAAAAGTATAAGTCCATCAAGGTTCCAGAATACGTATACAATAACATGGTTATGTTTAGAAATGATTTGATTAAGACCGGTTATAATAACTGGCTTCCTCAAATCAAGAAAGCTATGCGTCATAGAATCAATCCTGCTACTGGCAAGCTAGTTAGTTCTAGATTCATAACTATGGGTGACATAGCTAATCTGGCATTTATACAGTTGAAAATAGAATTGAATAGAAAAGATTTTGCTTCGAGGTTAGGTGCAAAAGTTGCAGAGATGATTGGTAGATAAGTTATAAGTTAAATAGTAGACATGTGGACTAGAAGAATGATAGTTGGATGAATAATAGGTAAATGAGATGATTAGTGATAGTATTGATAATAGTAAGAAGTTTACTACTATACAAATTGAAGCTATGAGAGCGGTTTGTAATATACCTGTTCTATCTTGGTGTGATGATTGTAAAGATGAAAAGTTTCTAGATGCTTTGGATTATTTGTCTCAAGTTGGAATAATCCAAGAATTTGTGGTATATTCTCATATAAGCGACAAAATGGGCTCAATATATTGTTTCACTCCGCAAACGAAGGAGATTCTACATTTTATTGATCATGGTAATCACAATGATGTTAATGATACTAATGATGGAATGACGTTTCCATGATGTTTGCTCTTGTAGCCATATCCAGAAAAGGTAAGGATAGTATTATCTTAGATTGTTTTAGCGATGAGGATCATACTGGTGTATGGGAGAATGAATTTGATGCGGTAGATTCTCATAATTTGAGTGATTTGGGTATATCTGTTCCAGAGACAAACGGTATATTCATGTTAGAATGTATACCGATTTATCCTTCAGAATATTTACCAGATGGAACACCTAATGATACTGGACCTGATTGGCAATGTAAATGGAGAATGGCTACATTAAATGAAGTAAAGAGTTTTATGAGAGGTAAGCATATTCATAAGACCGTCAGAATTAAGGAAAAAGTTGAGTCTGATTTTATTGATGAGCATACGTATAACGAATATCAAAATAGAAAAGAATCACGTAATATGAATCCAAATTCAGATGAGACCGATATAATTGATGCTTTAAATAAAAGTTGATGTTTTGGATAAAAAAGAATAGAACAACGTGATGAAAGCATACGATCAACAGGTCGAGTCTAGTGATGTGGATGCTCACCAGGGCCGCGCAAACGCCCCTGGGAAGCGTTCCAGCAAGCCGTTCGGGCTACCCTTCCAGTGGAAAGACAAGCTCGTCTACACGCTTTGTGATTGGTGGGTTAAACAAACGGATGTTTATACAGCACCAGAATGTGCCGTTAAAATAATCTGTGGTAAGGTATTTGGTCATCCTAGATTTCAAGATGGTAGTTTTATTGAGTCATCTGAAATTAAGGACGCAAAAGGTCGATATATACTAACAAGTAAAGGGACTGTCTATAAGCTTCATGGTAGACCTCATAAAGATTATGTCAAATGGATGAAAGAAAATGGTATAGTGTATGACGGTTATGAACCTGTTAAGATAAGACGAATAGGATAGTATTAAATTATGAGAACTTCGTCTGTTTTAAATTCACTGTCTAATAACGTTAGCAAAAGAATATTTATTAGTGATATTCATGCTAGTGCAGGTTGGGGATTAAATCCTGAACCAAATAAACACGTATATGAATGGTTTACCGAATCTGATTGTGCTAGGTTTGTTAAGTTTATTGATGTAGTTAAAATAGCAGATGAATATGATGAATTAGTATTACTTGGAGATATATTTGATAATTGGAATTTTCCGTATGATATCAAACCGCCAACCATGAATGATTTAATGGATATTGGAACGGCTAAAAAGGTTATTACTGTATTAAATGATCTTGCATCTATGAATTTTATGTCTTCTGCTGTGTCTCCTGTGCCTAAATATAGAACTAAGGTATTCTATAACAAAGGTAATCATGATTTGACTATGACAGAAGCGCTGGTTAACTATTATATGCCTAACGTCCAGTTTATCGGTGATAACAAGTTCGTAAATGGTAGATTGCAAGCTGAGCATGGTAATGAATATTGTTTGTTTTGTTCACCCGATGATTCAAAATCTGATAGATTGCCTTTAGGATATTTCATTAGCCGCATAGTAATGGCTGTTGATCGTGATAAAGGCACTCATTCTATGAGTATTCGAGATATCATATCTGAAGTTGTAAAAGTGCTAGAACATAAAGAGAATGTTGTTTTAGCAGTTTTTGATGCTGTATGTCAAAAAGCTGGTGTTTCGGATACCAGTGAAATACTTATGCCTGATGATATTTGGGGCGGTAACAAAATCAAGGTGCAAGAAATAAAGGATATGTACAAGAGTCTATATTCTGAATATGAAAAGAAGCACGGCGAGATTATGGCTGCGTTATCAATACCGGCAGAATTGAGTGATTTGGGTTTGGTCGCTAGTGATCTTTTTATTCGTGGAGGAGTAAACGCTATAATTATGGGTCATACTCATGCACCTGTTCTGCACGAGGTAACAGTTCCTATTGCTGGACATCTAGCATATATCAATTCAGGCTGCTGGTGTAATAATACTCCTAAAGCTACATGGGTTGAGGCTGTAAAAGATGACACCGGAAGTACATATACATTGAATGGTTGTACTGGTCTGGATTCAAATGGTGAGTTATTAACAACACATATAGGTAAGGTGGAATTATGAATAGTGCTACATATAATAATGTGTTGTCTATAGTACTGCTAGTATTTTTGTTTATTAATGCATATTGTTCTTTTATGATAGCTAGAAAATGGAAGAGGGTTAGTAATGCTTGGAAGGAAGTTAGTAAATCTTGGAAAGAAGCCGACGAATCTTGGAAAAGAGCAGGAAAATCTTTACAAAATATCGATAAACTAAACAATGAGTGTGAAAAACATTTGAATAATGCTGTAAGACTAGTAGGTGAGATAGCAGGTATTCATAATATGGTGATTCATAGTAGTTGTGTGGATAAATCTGCCATTTTGGACGATATTATAAGTAAATTGTTGATAGCTAAAAATGAAAACATTAATAGAATCAATAAAGATAAAACAAGATTATCATAAAGATGAAGTTCAAATTGAGAATGTCCATCTGATGAATGTATTAACACCAAAAGTAGATATACACGAGATCATTTTATCTCCAAAGTTGTTCAAGCGTATATGGAATAGTAAATTCAATCCTATTCATTTCAAGATTAGTAAGAATGATAATAATGAATACAAGAAGAATGATCGAGTAGAATTCAGAGAATACGATTCTAGTCGTAGATTATCGAATCAGTATACAGGTAGAAAAGTTCGAGGAATAATACTGAACGTATATTTTGGTGCTCTTACTGTGCACATATCCGGTCTAGAAGATATTAAAGTAATTCAGTATGTTGATTCAGAGACATATAAGAAGTTGAAGGAAGAAAAATAATGACAAAGAAATCAAAAAATGAATTAGAGAATGAATCAAAATTTGATATTGGTAACGTAGCAGATGTAGGTATAGCTGTCACTGTTACATTAGTATTTAGTGATGAGGCTCATAGAGAGTCGTGGTTAGAGGCAAATGGTTTCATTCCGACAGATGAACAGATTGAAAAAGCAAAATTAACTGCTAGATATGATTCTCAGAGATTTTATAATCATGTTTTAGCTAAAAGATCAGACTATCTCATTAGACAAAATAATACTAATTTGGTTTATCATATAGGTGCACTTTGTGGTGGTAAGTATATACGTAATCCATATAATACATCAATAGAACTTGATCAGATGTCGGAACGAAACGAAAAAAAAGAGAAGAAAAATAAGTTAACTAATATCTCTAAAGGAGTACAACATGGGACCAAATAGTCAAGAAAACGATGATAAAGATACTAGTGATAAAGATACCGATAATACTGATACAAGACCAGCTAACGAACAATTAGGTGATGTATCATGGGATGATAGTCATAAATGGTCGTGGTCGTATGTAGATCCAGATCATGGTCATCTGTAAAAATTAGAGAATATAATATGGCGAAGAAACAACTTAGAATAACTATTACTTTACCAGGAGACACATCTAATATCGTGCGTCTGCTAGGTGAGGTTTGGAAGATTAAATCACCAAAAACAATCATACGTAGGGCTCTAGAAAATGCTAGCTTATATTATTTAGGTATAGGATACGGATCAGAAGCTGAGCAGAGTTGCGTGGGGCCAATACGTATACGTGATAAAAGAAAAGCTAAAGACAGATTGAAGGAAAAATAGAATGGAACATGCATACCTAATCATTCATATTAATTCACTAACAAGAGAAATCACTGGAGCAAATATATATTCTGAATGGCCATTAGCGTCTCACCCTGGCAATGGCGATATAATTGATGTATGTATATTACATAAGCAGAATGAAAGCTACGCTAAGGCTAGAACGAGTCTGCTTTCAGAAATTCTAGGCTTTCCGATGGTGCAATCTCATTTGATGGGAAAACGAATTTTTTGATAGAAAAGTGAAATTCTTGACAGGAAAATGAAATGAAAGCGAATAAAAAGGTTAGATCGGCTTCTTTATTTCAAAATGAATCAAAAGGTGGGGATCTTAGTACCGACAAACTAACACTAGCATGTAAAAGTGTGATAAATCATTTCGAGTCTATAGGTTGCGTCAATCGTAATGATGTATTACAAGTTTTAATGCATGTAACAGCAGCGTTTTTAGCAGACTATCCACCGGATCATGTAGCTGGATATTTTGTGAAGATAACTCGAATGCTTGATGGTAAGTTTGATGTAAATAATCTAGAATAACCTAGGTAAAATCATGTCAAATAATTACGTTCAAAATGTATGGGTAGTTTTGGATAAGTGTGATAATGAGATTGTAACAGACAATCGCGGCGGCGGTTTATTAATATCCAAAACTAAAATCGGAGCTAAATATTTAAAGGTATATTGGTATGGAACATGTAGAGACTTTGTTGTAAGAAAAGCTACTATTAATGTTGTAGTAGAAAAATGATATAGGATGTAGTAAAAATGAAAACACAAGAGAATTTATCTAAACAAGAAATAGAATCTGGTAAAAGAGAAGATATATTTTGTAACAAGTGTGGTATGTCTTGTCGTGGATACTATGGTAATAATAATGGTGTTATCGAATCTAGAGTACATTTCAACGGTATAATTAAAGAAAAGGTCGTCGGTGGATATGATTCTACACATATTCAAGATGGAGACATATATGTATTTTCGTTGTGTGAGAACTGTTTGAAGCAATTGATTGATAGTTTTAGTCTGTCAGCTTATTATGGTAACTATATGTTTCCGGAGCCGAATACTGGTCATTGGAATGAATTACCAGAAGAACAGCAATTTAGATATATAGGTATTATGAAAAACAATGAGATAATCGAATGGTTTGTTTGTTGTAAGATTGACTATCTCGATAGATGTTTGAAGTTCTTTACTAGTTTGTCACCGGATGAATTAAGTAAAAGAGATGAAGATGTAGTTAAGTTACTGAAACAGTTTTTAGATGTATCAAATTCGAGGTAGTTTATGAGAAAATTGGATTCAAATGAAGTTTATAAGTTGTCCATTGATGAATTAAATCGTGTATGTGGTGGAGCCGTACAAGAAATAATGTCAAAAGTCGATCCGCTTATATACTTTAGTGGATGTATTCAAGAATTAATGGTTGAACCACATGTAGCTAATGCCGGATACGATATATACTATACAGCTTGTTTTGATAAAAGTATGAGTACGGGTTGTGATACTCCACAAGAAGCGATTATTGATTTAGCTTTTAAAATGGGTATAGAACTATATATAGATGGTATAGAAACTAGTATTGATTCAGATGACAAAACAGATATAAAGGAATAGTGATAGTTATGTCAATCATGATTCGTTATTCAGATGGTGTATGTGATGAAAAGGGTGAATCAATTGCTATACGGGCAAAAGGATGGTGGTATGAGCCTAAGTTGAATAAATTTGGTCTGATAGAAATGGAGGCGTGTACTAAAGATAAATTTAAAGAATATGCTTCGATGCCAATTACGGCAGAAAAAGTACAATCGATTGTTAGTATCAGAAAACATGAAGGAAAACATGAAAGAATACCATCATGAAAGAATATGAGGATCCTTGTTGTGAATTGAAATTAGGACAAGTAGAAGTCTGGTTGGTGAGTGAAGAAACTTTTTCGGGTCTAATCTCTTGTATAGTTCAATTCTTTGGATTAAAAGGAAAAGAAAGTATTAGTTGTATCGAGCTTAATCATAGTCTGGTTCATGATACTACTTATATGTTAAGAGAAACTGAATTAATCAGTTATCGTAAAGTCCCAGAAGGATTGAAAGGATGGCTAATAGAATCTGAGTACATAAATGATAAATTTGCTTTGTGTGCATTAGTTCATGGGTGGATTATGTCTAGTGGAGGTGAAGGTGAATATTTTGGTGTACATGGAAAGACAAGTGAATAAAAAAAACGAATATGAATAATCAAAAATATTGATAATTATGTTCAATATACACAACATAGTAACTTCAGTATCATCTATATTAATGTTCATTGGTGCGATTGATATATTTCGTGGTGGTCATGGATATATTGCAGCAGTTGGTTGTATATTATGGACGATATTGATAATTGTATCAAGGTTAAGAAAGTAGGTAGTTTAAGTATGAAATACATGAACATGAATAAAGATAATGATAATATAAATTTGAATATTAATAAAGACAAAGACAATATAAATTTATCAAAAGACGATTCGTATCCAAATTTTATTCGTGCTTCGGGTGACTGTATTTGTAAACAATGTGGTAAAAAGTATGAGAAGCATTCTTTTGATCTTAGTTATCTAGATTGGGACGGTTATCCATACTTACATAAACTTTGTGATGGGACGTTGGTGAAACTATGAGTGGTTGTGAAACTGATACAAGTGGTTATATTCTTTTGTATGTAATGACTATAGAATGGACTAATATAATCATAAGTGGTTTGGTATCTAAAGGATTTTCTGTATCTGCCGGTTTTGATCCTGGTGAAGAAGATGAACTAAAAGGTAAAATACATGGCAATGATTCAGATAAAATATCTCATGTTATTTGTTTGCGTATACAAAGAAAAATTCCATTCACTAGAGAACAAATTGTTAAAGATGTAGGAGATGTACTAAAGAATAATAATATAAGCATATTTGGTGGTATAGTATCCTTTAGTGGAAATTTTAATCTAATGAATAGTACAATTGAGAAAACTAAAATAGATCATCCATACAGATAACTAAGAAATAAAATTATGATCACTGATTCAATGATAGATGTAGTATTTGTTATCGTATTTGTATTAATTGGACTACTATTGTTTATTGTGGACATTAGAAGAAAGAATAATCCTAGTAAGGAATAATCACTATGGCAGCCGTAAGACAACCTAGTCCACCTTTGAATAGCTATAAGAAAAGTATTAGTATTTGTCTATCAGAGGAGATGATTAAACGGCTTAGACTACATAGTATGAATATTAATGTATCTCAAAGTAAGATTGTTGAAAGTGCGTTAAGTGCTATGTTTGATTTATATGATTCGTCACAGAAAGAGCTTCAGGAAAAGGTAAAAAAATGACTCATGACCGTAATTGTGAACATAATGATCATTCTCACATGTTTATATGGGTTGTGTTATTTTTGGTATGTATAAATTCTCAATGTACAGATTGCACTGGTGAGAAAAGACAACAAACTCAAGATATAAATGATTTGAAGAGTAAAGTTCAACTACTTGAAAATAAGTGTAAATAGTAGAAGAAAGAGCTACAATGACTATAATATATTTGAATCCACCAGGACAAATAAGATTAAGTGATGAAGAACGAGGTAACTATATTGAAGATGTTGCTAGTACTATTAGAGAATTATCTGATTTAGATAAATTGTATATATTATTTTGTATAGCATCTGTAGTAATAGAAGATTGTCCGCAAGATTATGTTGCTGGATATCTAAAAGGTCTAGACGACATTAACAATAAGAGATAACATACAATAATGTACGTAGCTAAATTTCCGCATGGTGTAGCTATTCATGGTGAGTTTCCTAAATCAGAAGTGTTCAATGTCATTAATGATACAATAAAAGAATCTGAGTTTGGTAAGCTACTACTTACGATTATTGATCCGCCTTATGGTAGAGTAACTAACGAAGATTTTGATAATAACTACGATAAAGACGATGATCTGGTTAGTGAATTAGTCAACGCGGCTCGAATTATCCAGAGTTGGACCGTAGGGGGTGGGGCGCTATACGTGTGGGGTGGAATAGGTCAGCCCGGTTTTCGTCCCTTCTATAAGTTTATGTTAGAATGTGAAGAGTTTACGACTTGGAATCTGTCTAATCATATCACCTGGAAAAAGAAGCGAGCGTATGGAGTCAAGCATAACTATTTGTTCACTAGAGAGGAATTAGCGTATTTCGTCAATGGCGATATCAAGCGTCCATTCATATTCAACATACCGCTTCTAGACGAGAAACGCGGATATGCTGGCTACAATGCTAAGTATCCGGCTAAAAGTGAATATTATCGTAGAACAAATGTCTGGACTGATATAACTGAGATATTTCGTGGCAAGCTGGTTGAGACTCAAAAACCGGAACGTGTGATCGAGATTCCTATCGAGATCCATACAGGTAAACCTGAACATTATATTCTAGATACCTATGCAGGTAGCGGAACAACAGCAATCGCTGCAATGAATAAAAATCGTAAATTCATTTGTGTTGAACGTGACAGTCATACATACGATATTATGATCGATAGAATTACCAAGTGGTATCAGAATAGATAATAATGAGTTGAGGTTGAAACCATGATAAGGTTAGAACTATGAATTTGAGGTTAGAATTATGAATGAAATTAATGATAGCAAATCTGAAAAAGAAATTGAACGATTGCGCGGAAGTATTGTTCGTTTTTTTATTAACTCTCACCAATAGAAAAGAATTAACATGGATCAAAGCATATGGAGGTGGATTAATTACGGTAGTTGATTCAATGATATTTGAATTAAAATATAATTCTATGGGTGAGAATTACGATAATTATTCTATAACGATTTATATAGGAAAATTTACAGTAAAGGTCATTAGTGACGATCCAACTGGAAATGTATGCGATTTGGAAACAAGACCACTTATGCGATCATTATATGATATAGCAAATGAAAAAGCTTCTGAAGAATGTGATATTCTTGTTAGTGCAGCATCTTTACTTTACAAAATGACATTGATATAAAGGATAATATAATGGCACGACGTGAACTAAACAAATTCTATGTAATCGAAAAGAGAGAAGCAGGTAAGTCTAGAGAATGGATTACTGAAGCTGATGATTATGGTAGTCCGAAATTATTCTATAACAGAAAAGATGCATTGTATTACATAACATATCTTCGAGATGCAGTTTTAGTTTATAGAGATAGTAAAATCAAGTTCATTCCACTTCGTGTTCGTGTTGAAGTGAATGATAAAAGGTACACTAGACAAAACACAAATAAAGGATAATACAATGGCACGTAAACTGAATAGATTTTATTTGATTGAAATAAGACAAATTGGCAAGGACAGAAAATGGGTTAGTGATGGATTTAATCCAAAATTATTTGATTCTAGAAAAGAAGCTGTAGAGTATATTTCTCGTATTAATGTGTATCATATATCTTATTATAAAAATGCTAAATTCGTTCCACTTCGTGTTCGTATTGAAGTTGACGATAAAAGATGGACTAGGCAAAGTAAAGATAAGCCATAATACTGAATGAATATTAAGAGAAAAACAATGAAAAATAAAACAAAGTTTAAGACAGAATCTGAATCAAAATGTGTACGAAAACAGAATAGAAATATAGACCAAAATCAAGATATAATACCTACAAGTTGTCAGGTAATGGCCTTTTTATGTATTCATGTCACCCATGCGTATCGTTCGTCACCACCTAGAATTGTAGGAGCAGGAATATATGATACACCTACACCTAAACTGGCACCAGGATTGATACCTGGAATAAAACCAATAGCTGTGGCTATGATGTCTGGTGTGACTAAGAAAATAGCTGAGCGAAGATTGATTAAGATGCTTAAGCTGATGAGTAAGTATTATGAATTTTGATGAATGAATATATAGTATATCAAAGACAAGGATGAGGTATAGTTATGGGTATGAATAGACAAAAATTGATAAAATATACTGAAGCTATTTTTGCCACCACGCTTAATATAATTGTAGTAACAGGTTTGATTTTTACTCGATACGATAGATTCTTTTGGCTGTTCATATTTTTATTAGCAGCATTTTCAGCATACGGCGTAGTATGTATCTTAGCTGGCACTATAGTAGCTGGTCCATCTGAACAAAATAACTATCTTGATACAGTATGTAATTGTGATGATTGTAAAAATGCTAGACTACAATGTTGCCATCCACCATCTGTTCAAGGAATGGTAAAATCTGGTATTGGTAATATACCTATTGGTGTGCCTAGTATGAGAGATTATGTTATATCTAATCCATGGTTCGATTGTTACATGGGTTTAACTAGTATGTTATTACGAGTAAGATTACATGAGAGATTATCTAGTGGTTCTAACGATGGTAGCGATAATAACAATGATGGTTTGCCGGAAGAAATTGAAGCCCATTTTGCTTCTATCGCAGATTTGTATTGGAATAAAATGACAGAACAAGAGAGAGATAAAGCAGATGAATTATCTGTTAGGATAAAGGATTATTATGATTCGTTAGCAAAACAGATGGAGTTAGATAATACAAGACATAGTAAGGCACAAGATAATGAAAAACAAAGTTGAAACAAAAGATCCTAAAGTAGAGAAAAAAGGTGTATTAAAAATACACACAAATCCATTGACGATATCGGATGCCCATTTGTCGATGTTAATGTCTCTTCTAACTCATGCTTTAGAACTAGGTAAAGAACTTCCGGGTGTATCATTTCCTATACAAGTGTCAGTAACTATTGATGGTATAAATACTTGTGGTTCTGTTGAATTGGCTAAGGTGGAAAAATCTAAAAAAATAGATGGACTGCTCTAATGAAAGATTACGATAATGAAGAATGATAAATTAGATTTGTCTGATTTACCCGAAGGTAAAATCAAAGTTAGATTTGGTCATTCATTGTTTTGTGATGGAACAGTGACACCATTGAAGTTTATATGTTTATATTGTAAACAATCATGGTCCAGTTTTTATGATGTTCCAAACGAAGATTGTCCAGGTAAAAAGTATCCGAAGGAGTGAGAATTTAAATGAGTACACGTATATCTATTGAAGAATATTATCTACAGGTTGCTAATCTAGTTGGCACTCGTGGAACCTGCGACCGAGGTAGAATAGGTGTTGTAATTGTAAAAGATAAACGTATATTGACTACTGGTTATGTTGGTTCTCCCGCTGGTATAATTCATTGTGATGATGTTGGTCATGAAATGCATACAGTTATTCATGAAGATGGAACCAAATCTAGACATTGTGTTAGAACGGCTCATGCGGAGATAAACGCTATATGCAACGCTGCGCGCCACGGTGTAGCAATCGACGGGGCGACTCTGTACGGCCGTTTTGAGCCATGTTATACGTGCGCAAAGGCCATCATCAACGCTGGCATCCGACGTGTAGTGTGCGAGAAGGCTTATCATGCTGCACAAGAGTCTAGACGAATATTGAAGGAAGCTAATGTTGAATTGGTTGTAATGAATCCTAACGAAACTGAGCAGTATTCGGATCAGAAGGTTAAAGAAGATAGTCAGGTTGATGCTAAAGAAGATGAAAATAATATGGAAAATAAAATAATGAAATATTTATTGAAGGTGCTCACAGCAGAATCATTACATATTCAATGTATGGATTGTATCAGTTTTCATGGATCTGAATCAGGACCACAATGTGATAAAAATTTGGAAAATAAATTAGGTGGATGTATACATTTGATTAAGAAATCATATTGTAGTGAAATATAGGTATAGTGATCATGGCTTGGTTAGTTTTTATAGCATTATGGTGGACTGAATATATTCCACCAGAAAATTGGCCTTCAAGTAATCAGTATAATTGTTACAATCATTTGTTAAACAACGACTACGTAAACATGTGTGGAAACATCTCTCCTAAAAGTCCAGATGTTACATTTAAGTGTATGTATGCCGTACAACAAACATGTACATTTGTAATGAGTAACGAAAGATAGGAAGATAATTATGGACGCTATAAATAATCAAGATCAAAGCATTGCTAATGTTATATTAAGTGGTTTATTAAAATCACTAACAGAATCACAATTACATATACAATGTATGAGCTGTATTAGTATTCAAGGTTCAGAATTAGGACCAAAATGTAATAAAGGATTAAAAAATAAACTAGGTTATTGTGAAAGTTTTGTTGATGCTAACGAATCAAATATTAATGAATCAAGTAAACTAGAACATAGACTGGGGCTAAAACAAACAGATAGACTTGATTTACCGCTTCGTACTACACTTGAGATTATGCAAAGCAGGTCTCTACGTCACAATATTAGTTACATGGGAATTCCGACGACTCGTAATCCGCAAGATACATGGACTTATCAGGAAATCATTGTAAATAGAAAACCTGATTTTATTATTGAAATCGGAGTGTATTACGGCGGGCAAACACTATGGTTTGCGCATTTTTGTGATGCTATGAATCACGGTAAAGTGTTCGGTATTGATATTAATGTTACAAATGTTCCACCTATGGTTATTCAACATCCTAGAATATCTCTTTTTCAAGGGGATGCTACTAAACTTTTTGACACTATAACAAAAGAGATTCCTGCAAATAGTGAAGTACTAATTATTGAGGATTCATCTCATACTTTCGATAATACTCTATCTGTACTTAGGACTTATTCTCCTTTAGTAAAAACAGGTGGGTGGTTTATTGTGGAAGATACAATTTGTCATCATGGATTGAATGATGGTCCCAACCCTGGCCCCTGGGAAGCCGTGGACGCATTTTTAGAAGAAAACAAAAACTTTCAGCGAGATCAGAATAGAGAACCACCTATAACCTGGAATGAAGGTGGATATCTAAAAAGAATACAATGATTATGTATATGCCAGACGTAGATCATGATTATGGATACTATAGAATATACATGTACGGATTAATTGTATCAATAGTACCAGTTTTCTGTTACAATCACACAACGATTGTGGCACATAACGATGTTATGTACTATTCGATGGAACAAAGTATATTATCGTATCACAAATTTATGAATATCATGGTTAATAAATATGAATACGAGCTTAGACTGGTCGTGAATGTAGAGCAGGATCCTGTTCACATTTGTTTGAATAATATGCAGGAGCATAAATATGAAAATGATGCGGTGGATAGATTGTTTAATATGTTAAAGGTAAAAGGGCTGAATTAACAATGGAACGTATTGAAACAATAGGTCAACTTCGTCGTGCAATTGCTAATTGTTCCGATGATCAACCGTGTTTTATACTTGTGCAGGCGCCACCTTCTAAAGATCCGTGTTCATTTGAAGATGAATATGGACCAGGATCAAGTGAACATTTTATAGACGTGAATACAAATAATGATGTGAATAATGCTGTTTTGTTACACATAGGTGAAGAGGCTAGTTATCCAGAGGCATGTGAATAGTGATTGATCTAAAAGATATACAGAAACAAATAATTCAGAATCGTACAAAACGTAATTGGTCGTCTGCTACTGATCTGTCTAAAACAACAGAAGGTCTTGCCGAAGAATTAGGAGAGTTTACTAAAGCACGTAGACATAAAGATCAGGCAGAAATGATTGATGCTTTAGGTGATCTGATGGTTTGGTGCCTAGGTGGTATAGAGATTTTAGGTGTTGATTCAGAAGATGTAATAGAAAAGATAGTCAAGAATAATGCATCTCGTATTTATGGGGATAATCATTATTGAGAAGACTTTGAGTTGAAAAATAATATGGATAATGATGGACAATTTTTAGGCTATGTAGAAATACATTCTGAAACTGATAGAGCTTTATTCCATATTAATGATGTGAATAGATTCTTAAAGTTAGCCGGTGACAATCGAAGAGTGACTTATCCTGAATTTATTGCTATGCATAGTTATGATATCAGTGATTTACTTATTCAAGCACGGAAGAATGTCAGGAAGAAGTGATGGTATCTTGGTATTCTATTCAGACAGGTGTTGAAGTCAAATGGATGGTACATTCCAAGTCGTGTTTGTATCATGCGACCTATGATGGTATACATTCGCTATGTGGAGTCTCTAATCTAAAACCAATTGATCAACCCGTATGTCATCCGTGGCGTCTACCGTATCTTGATCCTTCTAATGATGGTATGACCTGTTTACATTGTCAAGGATTGGTTAGAAGAGTAAAGAATAGAGAATATTTAGAAATGATTAATAAGAAATCGTCTGACAAAATAATAACAGCTAAGGCTAAAAGATCGCCTAACGCACATAAAAATAATACTAAAAGAGAATTCTATCACATACAATGTCCAGATGGTAATTACCGTGAATATCCTTATGGTATGAAAGATGATGCGGAATTTGACGCTAAATTGTTTTCAACAGATGAGAAATATGCACATGGTTGCAATAATCCTGAATATGTAGAACAGGATCCAGATGATCCATCTTATTCAGTATGTCCAGGCGGAAAACATATAGTAGTGAAAGGATTAATAGAATCATGAGTGATGGTTGTTATGATTCAAGTTATCTAGGTGAATGTCCTGAATGTAAAGAGGTTATGTTAGAAGGGCACCATGTATCATGGTACATTGATAGTGATGGTATCAATAAGAAATATCACAGTTCATGTCTTATTCAAAAATTAAAAGGAACGATAGCAAGAATGATTACGCCACCACCTGTGAATATGTTCAAAAGAACAAGACACTTAACCTATCTTGCTAGTCCATATACTCATGATAATATGAATGTTAAGATTCAAAGATACGAAACCGCTGTTACTGCTGCATATTTATTAACTCAAAAAGATGAACTTGTATTTACTCCTATTGGTCTTTGTCATCCGATTGCTCTACGTGGCAATCTGCCCGGAGATTGGAAATACTGGAACGAATTTGATACACGTATGATTCTTGCTTGTGATTCAGTTACAGTATTAATGATTGATGGTTGGCGCGAGTCTGAAGGTGTACAAGCTGAGATCAAACTAGCTCGTAAACTCAATAAACAGCTACGTTGTATGGATTCAGAAGATTGGAAAGTAAGAGAACTAATAGCATAATATAGCGTGAGGTAGGATAAATAAAATGCTATATAAATTCTACATTGAATACGAGACTGGCCGTCAAGATGATAGAACAGAAAAGGTCATAGTAGCAGAGAATGTTCTTGAAGCTATATCACTTTTAATTGAAGGTGAGAAGAAACATCGATCAAAAGAATGGGATAAGCATCCAACTGGAATGATAAGTGTGAGAGCTAGGCTGTAAATACTGGACTAACTTATATCTATACTAGAAAAGGTAAGCTAATTAAGGAATAGTATTATGAATGTAGAATATTACGTAAGAGAAATGATGTTAGAATGGGATCCTGAACATCAACCAATGTCTATAGATGACATGAAAAAGTGGTTAGTAGCACATTTTCTTATAGCTATTGATTTGAGTAAAGAAAAAGAAGGAGAAACAAAAATCGTAGCTGAACTTCAGAAAATTCGAGATAAAGCAGTATTATTGCAAAATCTAACTATGAGAATGAATAATACTTCTTATAGATTAGTGAATGTTACAAGCAGTCAATTAAATGATTTTAATGATTTGATCAAAGATAGTAATTTATTGTCCACACAAATAATCAAAATTACTGAGGTTGGTTATGTCAAGTAAACATACTTTGAATAAGCACATATCAAATAAACAAGCATGGAGCGAAGCTGAAAAACAACTAAACAAATTGTATTTAGAAACAATAGCTAATCCATTCAATGGTGTACCTACGACCCCAGGAGAATTATTAGCCTATCTACATAAACGAATTATTAATGGCTGGAGAATTGTATTCTCTCACAATATCAACGTTATCGAAAAAGATGGTAAAAATTATAAACTGTATATTCTAACCGCACAACTTGTGCCGGAAGGTAGGGGTTCAACTGTAGAGGATTGGTCGTTTATAGGTCAAGTAACAGGATATATCGAAGGTAGAATTAATCAGGACAATAATAGTGATGTTCGAGTCAATCTGATTACTCCTATTGAATTCACACATCCTAACGATATATATAAATGGTATTGGAAAGTATGTGAAAGTGTAAAGAAGGATCAAACAAATGATTAATATGATTAGCAACATATCTCCAGAAATTCGATGTAGACTCATTTGGAGCTATTCAATAGGCTTTCTATGTAGTTTTCCATTTATATTCGTAGCTTGGGCATTACACTCAACAGTATTATACATTCTTCCTACGATTTTTTCAATAGGATTTTTTCTTATGGTTGTTGTACTTATGATATTTCGTAAACAAGCGAATGATGATAAAATAAAACGTTAATGAGTAAATAGCTATGACTATCAAAACTACTAAAAAGACCAGAAAACGTGTTGGTATTAAACGTATCAGCACTAAACACATTAACTACAGTAGTGTTCCTAAAATCATGCGCGAGATTTTGGCCGTGTATGAGGTTCTACGTAGATTAGGATTTAAATCAGATAATATATTCACAGCATATTATGGAAGCGGAATATACGTAGTACTAAAAGAAAGTCCGGTTGGTGAAACAATATTCACGATAACAATCGACGAAGATATTATTAATACGATAACAGAGGAAGACTTTCATAGTATGTATATCAAGTATTCAGCGCTTTGGAATGGAACCGAACCCGGAATGAGTGATAAAGTTAGACAAAAGATATTCAATGAAAGTATTATCATTTCTAAACGTCAAATAGAATCGTTAGTATGTGCTATGCAAGATAAAGGTGTGTATGTTCCATATCTGGACCAGAAAATGTATAATTAAGATAAAACATAATCAACAGGACAATAAACAAATGACTAACGAATGGCGTAGTAAACAAAGTGATGATCTTGAACTAAAAGATACCGAATCAAGATTAACTGAACTAAGATTAGCCGAACTAAAATATGCCGAATCAAGATCAATTGATCCAAGCACAAAAACAGAAACCGAGGAACTTAAAGAATTATTCCAGTATGTTATAAGTCTGGCTAAAAATAGAATAACTGATCCAAGGGTGGATCAATGCCGAAGAGGAGAAGATTTGGCTCGTATATATCGATTTGAAACACTTTTTGGTAAAATAATGTTCAAATAAAATTTGGTACGTATGAAGATCATTATATATAGAGGTCATTATGTATGGCTTAAATGTTGATATATTTGAGGAATCGATTGGTGATAAATACCCGGTTGTGACACATATATTTTGGGGTAAAACTAAGCAAGAAGCTTTGCAATATTATAATGCTCACCTTAAAACTGACTCATTCTTTCGCGGATGTTTAGAATCTAGTAATTATAAAGGTATTCACTGCTGGTCAAAGACTAGCTGGATGAAACGATAGATTGATTTAGAAGAAGGAATAAATAAAAATGAATCTCAAACCATTGAACGATGTAATTATCATTACAAGAGACGCTAGCGAAAGTACCACAAAAAGCGGATTGATTATTCCTCATATTGCTCAACAAAAGGCCCTAAGATCAAAGGTTGTAAATGCTGGTCCTGGTCACTATACGAATAACAATGTGTTCGTACCAACATGTGTAAAAGATGGTGATTATATCATCGTTGGCAGAGAAGCAAACGAAAAGCTAGTGATCAAGGAAGATAATCAAGATTACGTATTCATTCGCGAGAAGGATATTCTTTGTATCGTTCAGCAGATTAATGATAGCGTAAGACTCAATCCTGTTAGTAATCTTGTTATGCTTAGACGTTTGAATCCGGATGCAATTAGTAAAGGTGGAATCATTATTCCAGAAAACGCTAGACCTAAGTCGATAGAAGCAGAAGTTGTAGCTGTTGGCCCTGGTCGCGTGTATGACAACGGTGTTTTGATTGAACCTACTGTCAAAGTTGGCGACATAGCTATTCTAAGTAAATGGGCTGCTGGTGATCTAGTGATTGATAATGTCGAGTATACATTCATACGCGAAACAGAGATTATGGCTGTTTACGAGAATAGAATACAATAATAATCATAATCAGTGGTAAAAATTATAGTTAATGGGAGCTAAAAATGGAAAATAATCTCATTCTAAAAACAGCCAAAATATTAGCGTGTGCCAGAGCGGCACATGAAGTGAATAGAGCATATTGTATTGCGTTAGGAGATTGCTCTCAACTTAACTGGGATAATGCTCCAGAATGGCAACAATCTAGTGCAATAAATGGTGTGGTAGGAGCACTAAAAGGAGATACACCAGAACGATGGTTACAGGATAAAGTATCAACTGGTTGGAAATATGGTCCAATTAAAGATCCAGATAAGAAAGAACATCCGTGTATGGTTCCGTATAATAAATTACCACAAGAACAACGTGCTAAAGATAACATTTTTACCACTGTGGTTCGTATTATGGCTGAGTCACTTGGATTAACAACAACAGAATGCTGAAACAATGAAATGGCTATGGGTGATACTGCTGGTTATATGTGCATTGGTTGTGCTTGTAGCTAGAACCTTGCCACCTATACCAACTAGAACAAAATCAGCAGTATCGCCTTCAGCTAAAGTAATAAAAGACTTGATTCTGGATTGTAGACAAGAATGCGAATCAAGGTTGTATATAGCAGATGATGGTAGAATGATTATGTCTTGTATATGTCCAGATTCAGGATCGGAATGAATACGTGGTATAGTGTAGTACAATGTATGCAACACGTAACGGTTGCAGGTTCGTTCCGCTTGCAAGCTGGTCACTACTTGTGGTAGCGTGCTCATGATCCGTTCAGGTAGCTCAGATGAGTAGATATATTCAATTCACTGGAACAATGAATAATAAAATCAAAATATATCTAGATGATGAAAGAAAGGCACCTGAAGGCTGGATACGATGTCGCTGGCCTAATGAGGTTATAGAATTGATTCAAAAGGGCAATGTAACACATATATCCTTAGATCATGATCTGGGCGGTTATTATGATGACAATGATAAAGAAATCACTGGAATGGATGTTTTGAATTGGTTGGAAGAAAAAGTTGAAGAAAACAAAAACTTTGATTTGCCACTTATTACTATTCATACTCAAAATGTAGCTAAAATAGATGAAATGATTAAACTAGCTGATAAAATACACAGAAAATGGATGGATAATGATTTTTAGTGTAATATGATTGTGCACTACGTAGGAAGAAGTATAAAAACATGAAACCTGAACTAAAAACTCTGCTGCGTCCACAGATCATAGAAGCTCTCTGTAAATTGTATAGTGAATGTAGAACAGATTATTCAGGTTCAGCAACAGAACATTTCTTACTTACGCTTGCAAAACTGACAGATGAAAAACTATTGAAGATATATGTAGACGTACTACGAAACGGATTTGAACATACATTCGGTTCTGAAAAATAAAGGAAAACAGTTACTATGAATTCTCAGATTAATAACGAAATCAACGTATTTTGGATGCGTGGACCAAAAACTGAAGTAGGAAAAGGCAAACCTATCAGTTTGGTGGCATATTATGTAGAAGGAACAACTGTTCATTTTGCAGTTGTTACTCATGATCCAGTAGATACATTCAGCCGTACATATGCTCATAATAAAGCTATAGGCAGACTTATGTGTAAAGACTATAAACAGTCTATTCCAATTCTCAAAGACCTTGGCCCAGAAGGTACAATTGTTCGACATATCTTGGATATGTACGAAATTGATCTAAATAACATGATTAAGGAAATGATTGATCATATCAAGAATAATCCACCTAATCTTGTTGTCGCTGCTAGAGAATCAATTGAAACTTTGCAAGAACGATACGAAAAACGCAGAGAACTAGGCAGAATGTAACTAACTAGGTAGAATATAAATGTGTATGCTTTGCATAACCAAGCCTCTTCATTATGGTGAGGTTTTACCAGGGTGGTTTCTTATGAAAGCCACCAAGAATGCTTATTCTAATCTTGATCCTGACGGACCACCTTGGAAAGCGGATCAATGGGCTTTATGCCGATACGATTTGCCAGAATATGTATGGACTGTTAATCCAATCAAAGATCCATGTTTTGGGCTGACAGATGAAGAGATTACAAGGCTTGATATAAGCACAAAAAAATTCAACGACTTTGAAGATAGTTTGTTCGCATTCGAGAAAGAAATATACGCTAATAGGTCTGATCCGCTTATTGGATACAGATTAGTTGACGCTGCTATTCAAGCAGGATATAATCAAAAGATACATGGTTTCAGATTTCTGGATTGGTTATTTCATTATCTAGCTGTATGGATTGAATCACATGAAGGAATACCCGAAGACGATTTTAATAAATTAGAAACAAATTCGGTTGTAAAAAGCTAATGAATAAAAAAGCAAATAAACAAGATCCGCGTGTTGTGGTAGATGCTAAAGCAGAATTCAATGAACCAGAACCAAGTTATCTGTTACGATATAGACAACTATTACACGATAGACAAGAATTTTGGACAAGCATCTATAGATTCATCAATGAGGTTAGATTTATAACTGATTTTCAATTACACATCATTGATCCTGTAGCTATAAAAAAGATCAGACGAGCAATTGATTTGTTATCCGAAGCTATAGAAATCGAAAGTAAAATTCCACTCAAAGTTAGAAAACAATACATTGATAGAATCATAGAAACTGAAACACTAATACAATCCAAAACATAAACATAGATGAATACTACTATCATTGTATTACTTGTTGCCACATCTATCATTGTATTACTTGTTGCCACATATAGTATCGGTATACCAGTTATTTCATTTATTCTAGGCAGAATCAAATTTATAGATTGGGATCAATATGAAGAAGGTAGTCAAGACTATATAAATGCTGAAATGGGTATACTTGCTATGCATATATTCTGGCCGTTAACTATGCCAGTATATTTGTTCTTTTATCTATCTAGGAAAATGTACAGAATTGGAATCAACGATCTTAGTAAACAAAGAACGAATGATCTTCAGAAAGAATTAGAACTAAAAAAGCAACTTAATCAATTAAATACCGTACCTACGTCGATCAAATTTGTTGTTGGTAAAACAGAAGGATCGTATAGAGAACCTAGTCAGCTTGTACAATTGGTTATTGATGGTATCGAACAATCTAAGGATAACAAGTACAAATTTCAACTGAATGATGATTCTAGTATTATAATTGATACTGGCATTAAACAAGAAAGAACTAGTTTTACACAACTAATATTTAAAGCTGTTTCGCTGATGAATAAGGATCACGCGAACTAATATAAGCTAGTGAATAGTTATGATAAAAGAACTTAAACAAAAAATACTGAAAAAAATTTCTCCTTACAGAGAGAAATATGTTAATCCTAATTCTAGCAAAGAACAAGATATTGGCGTATGTAATCAAAAACCAGAAGTTATCTCACTGATTATTAAGTCTGAGGAGACCGTACCTCTTCAGATAACTATATCGTTTAATGGTATCGAGCAAACTGAATCTGGCAAACGTTGTGAATATATCATCAACGATAAAACAACTATCACAGTCGAGCGCAACGGAGAGATTGAATCTATTCATTCGTTTAATCTACTTGCTAGATTGTTTTTGGATAGATAATGTATAAGCCTACATTATCATGGAAGCAAAAATTAAGACAAAAATTATTTGATCTATATAAGCAAAATACACAAGTTGGAGAAAGAGTAGCTTGCTGTTTTTGTGAAAAGTTATATACATTACAGGAAATAACAATCGAACATATAGTACCTAGAAGTAAAGGCGGTACGAATGCTATTTCAAATTTATTGCTTAGTTGTTTCAAATGTAACAATGATAGAGGTAATATCGACTTTGAAAAATTCAAAGCATATGTATTGAATGGATACGATCCTATTAAAGTAAGGAGACAACATACAAAAACAAGAAAACGCCGTGTGAGTACATCTAAAATTAATCAATCTGAATCACATATGTTTCCATCAGATGTACAAATTCTGTTAGATCAAAGAAGAAAAAATCACGAAAGAGAACAATTAACTCTATTTCTACAGAATTTGAGTAAACGATAATGGCACCTCAAATTATTTATCCTCAAGCTAGAATGTTCATATACTCAATTCGTATTCATTGTCCATACTGCCATGCTGAATCGCTAAACAGAGAAGGTGCTAAACATAATGAATGTGTAGCAGATAAAGCTGGTAAAATCAAAAAATGTAAAGAATGTGGCAAAAAATTTGAAATACCTAAACTACTTCTCGGTAAAGAGATTAAAACTGTATTTACTAAAGTAAATGTACCTAGACGAGAATATGTGATCAAATGATTAATATTAAAATGCACATGATGCCAGGAGATATATCAAAACAAGAAAAAGCAGATATGCTTGAAAATAAGCATTCTGACAAAAATAGATCAAAATCTTTCAGACGTATGATATACTCAAGATTGCGTGCGATACTGAAAGAAAGAACTAGAACAGAAATTAATCGAGAATACGTGATCAAATGATTAATAACATTAATTTAGATCCAAAAAAGAAATCCCTTGCTTATGCTTTTGATTGGAATCCTCCTTCCGAAGCTATTGCTGCAACACTAAACGAACGTGGGCAGACTGTTTGTGAACACGGTTACTGTCCTTGTTTTGTCTTCTGCGGTGTTCAACTAAATTTCTCACATGAATGGGAGCCTATTTCTCCCGAACGTCGAGCAGAATGGTTTGGACGAGTTTTTGGCCTGCTCTTTCGCGACCGAGAAAGAGAATATGATCGAAAGATTATTTGTAAAATGTAAAATAAGTCGATCAGGTGAAAAAAATAACATAAACAGAGTATATAGGAATATATAATAGCTATGGAATCAAAATTAACAAAACAAGGTGTTAGGGATCTTGGTAACGATACGAAGCCAAGAAAAAGACAAGACCAATATAATCAACGATATATACAGTTAACTAGAAACTTCAATTGTGACCACAGACATATGCGTATTTATGATAATGATTATACAATCTGTCCAGATTGTGGATTAGAATTTAATCCTAATTTTCATAGTTAAAAACTAGTAATATTCCTGCTTCATTGAAGCAGTTTCGGTCATCATCGGGATTTTTCGCGTAAACGTTAACTAGAAAAATGGAGAACGATCATGCCTAATGGTAACGATAATAATAGTCAAAATCAATCTCAACAGACACAAATTGATTTCAACAAAATAGGATCTATTGATCCATCTACTCAAAATCAGAATCCATCTGATCAAGCATGTGAAGTAGATACCAAAAAGCCTATTGGTCAGTATTCTGAATCTGTACGTATTCTCATTGCTGATATGCAAAGTAAGGATTCAGATGAATCCAAACTATCTAGAGCACGTAGATTACTCGGTCTATCACGGAAAGTTGAATCAAACAGAACTAGACGCGAGCTTAAACTATTAGCACTTGATCTTGATCCTGCTTGTATAAGTAGAATATTTAGACCAACACCTATTGACTCGGATGAAAGCAATAATATAACTAACTACAAATTTGAAAAAACAAAGTATGAGAGGTGTGTTGAACTTTGGCCGAATACTATAGTACATATAACTAGAATTGAACCAGATAGTGAATACCATGGTACATTTATAAACAAACATTATGTAAAAGATGTTCCAACATATGATGAGTTGATTGAGCTTGTTAAAAAAAACTCTATTCCAGAACGTAACATATTTGACTGGAAAGTATATGAAAATATACATAGACTGAGAGCTAAAGGTATAATTGAAATAGTAGATACAAAAAACAATAGTACCGATACAAATATTCCCTCACAATCAAGTCAGGAACCATCGCAACCTTGGCAGGCCCCCACAGTACCTACTGGTGCCAGCGGAGCGGTCAGAAAGCCGGTTCCGGTACGCCAGATGCCTGTTAAAACCATGCCTATGGGCCATCCGACCAAGGCATCTGTATCAAAAGCTGGACAAACAAAAGTCAAACAAATTCATGATCCCGCTACTAACGTTATGTTAAGTAAACAAGAGGATATTGTTATCTCTTGGGTAGCTAAACAATATTCGGATGCTTGTTTTGATATTTTGAACAAATACTGTTCAATGAATTTTGGACATGGATTTTATCCTTATCCTGTCAATCCTATTCAAGAATTCCAAACAGATGATGGTGTTCTAGTTAGGGTCTTAATTCTAACCAGTGCCACTGTTACGTTTAACGGTAAACGTCATTTTATTCATTACGAAATTGATGGTGAATTGATTAAAACCAATCATCCTTCGATTCTCAAAAACGAAAAAGGTATTCCGTGTGAATACTATGCCGATTCAGATCGTGTACCCGAAGGCGAGAAACGTTGTGTAAGAGCTATTCGATACCGTGATGGAGCTATCATTAGGTATTGGTTACACGAAATAGGTGGTAAAGATATTAACGAAGGCTCAGCTTACTACAAAGTACGTGATTCAAACATCATTGAGATTACATTCGGTTATTATGTTAAAGAAATGCACCGAATGGGTAAGAAAATGAATATAGGACAATGAATTGAATATGAACACAAAAATAGAGCCAATATACACAAAAATTGGAGTCGTGATCAAACAATTACGTGAGGAATCTTGCTTGACACAGCAACAATTAGCTAGTATATGTGGACTAACTAGAGCATCTATAGCTAATATAGAGGCAGGAAAACAAAGAGTATTGCTGCATACGCTTATGAATATATCTGAAGCATTGAACGCTAATGTTTTCCATACAATAATGATTCCATTAAGTAGAGAAAATAATAAAGGTAGTATGGCTATATCTAGGTGGCGCAATAAAGCTCAAATAGCGGAAAATAAAATTAAATCAATACGTAAAGTATTGAATAATAAATAAGTGTGCATATAAATACATAATTCACTGATACGGAATAGAGAGAAAATAAAAATGAAAACTCAAACATTTGAGACAAATTGGACTTCAGAAATGGTTACTGTAGAAATAATCAAAAACAGAAACCTAAA
>Ga0209777_10000870_pt1 | contig 46601 bp, 42 predicted proteins | sample FrelakmetHBP12HB_FD_187147 | JGI IMG/M metagenome (GOLD analysis project Ga0209777, IMG submission 187147) | Freshwater lake sediment microbial communities from the University of Notre Dame, USA, for methane emissions studies -HBP12 HB (SPAdes)... | ecosystem: Environmental > Aquatic >... | reverse complement strand
CCTCCATCTGCGATGATGAAGTATGGCTCATTCGGAACTTTGTATCGAAAAAAAACATTTTATGGTTAAACTCCATTGTATTTAAAAGCTTACAGAACTTTTCCCACACAACGTTGGGACAGTAGTGCCATTGGGTATCTAATCAGCGTCCTAACCTCAACCTTTTAGAATTACAGTAAGGGATCTCTTTTAAAGGAGCGCCTAAAAATAAAGTGCCCGAAATGTTTCTCCCATCTTACTAAACTGCAGGCCCATGCACATTTCCATCGATAATCATTAACTTTCAGTATTATCCCAGACTGTCGACTTGTGAAAGAAATGACCGAGGGGGTCGAGGCGTGAGCCAGTTGATGAGAGCGAAAGGAGGGACCATTGTCGAGATAAATCTTTCTGGGAAGCCCCCTCTTGCTCAGGGCCTTGATCAGACAGTCGGTCAGGTTTTTGGGGTTTTCCTGGAGATAGAACTCTCCATGGGGGATGAGGCGAGAATGATCGTCCAAGAAGGCAAAGAGAAAACTCTTTCGTACCTTCCCCTCGACGATCACCGAAGGCCCATGCATACAGTCGGACTGCCAGAGATCGTTGGGCAGTTCGGTTTCATATCTCCGGAGATCCGGTTTGAGCCCTTGAGGTTCATTGAGCCCCCGTCGTTGAAAGAGCCGATAGAGGCTCTGGACGGAAGCATGAAAGTCGGGGGGCAGAAGCTTCCGTTCCCTTGCAACCCGAAGAATCACGGGCAGGGAAGCCCCTTTGAGTTCTCCCTTTAAGCCTATGAGAGTCTGCTCTGCCTCTTGATCCAGAGACCGGGCTTTCCCTTTATCTGAACGCTGCCGGGGTTCAAGACTTTCAATTCTGTCTCCACTGTCTCGATACTTCTTGAGCCACTCGAGAACCGTGGATCGTCCCAAAGCCGTTCGGTTGGAAAAAGGGATCTCCCAAGCCGTGGAGGTAATCTCTCGAAGCAAGGCTTCTTGCTGACGCTCGTCCTCTCTGATCCATAACAGCCTTGAAATCACCCCAAACCGAAATAGCGCAATCTTCTCTTTCTTCTCTTTGTTCATGATGAGAACCTCCTCCGTGGGTTTTGATCCATCCTACCCCACTCCATGAGGATAGGTCACTGCAAACCTACGGTGTGGAGATTCTCCAAGAGGCCTCCTCTCATAATGGGTCAACGAATGAGTGGCCAAAAGAGAGTCTGCTTCAAGCAAGTCCATCAAGGCAGCCAGAGCGGTTTCAGGAACAATGTTTTTCACCCTCGATGCGTGCTTTCTAAACCCCCTCCACCAATACTGCTGCCTCTGACGGCTCAAACCCGAAAGCCATCGTCCCAGAGTGATCTTCCCGAGGAGACTCAGAAAGACCGTAAACCAGATCGCCTGAAACCGCCGATCATACAGATGGGGCCGGAGTGTATGGACCGTTCCACAGTCGGGACAACGATAGCGCTTCAACAAAAGGGCTTTTTCAAACCCGTCAAAAAACCGGCCCGTATAACCATGACCCCATAGCCTCAGGCTTCCACATCGGGGGCACCGGGGAGGACGAGGCCACGGATACTTCTCTCCCATCTGCTCCAAGAGCTTGACATCGAGATCGCAATACAGTATCAAGTAAGAAGTCTTTGGGGGATAACTGGGGACTCTTCTCCTGCCAGGGATTCATCCTCAGTTATCCCTTCTCTTTCGCTTCAACTTATTCTGAGAAGAAAAAAAACTTATACAACAAACTGTGAGATATTGGGTAGGGTATTAGGCAGGACTATGTGAGGGGAGACACCCTCAGAGTGGTCAGAAGGCGTTTTACCTGGAGTGTAAGAGGCGGATGCCGGTGGGGAAGCGAATTGGGTATTGTCGGGCGGACAGTGCATCGTATCAGGCAGAGGTTTTCAACCAGTTAGAAGAAGATGGGGTGAGGTATGCGATTACAGCGGATCAGGACAAAGCGGTGAAGGCGTTGATTGCCTTGATCGGGGAGGGGGAATGGAAGGAACCGGTGAGGGGATGTGGCTATGAGTTGGCGGAAACGGTTCACTGTATGAATGAGACGAAAGAGGCCTTTCGTTTAGGGGTGAAACGGGAGATAAGGAGGCAGGGAGAGCTATTTGACGGGAAAGAGGGGAAGTATTTTTATCACGCCGTAGCGACGAACTGGTTGGAGGAAGAGAAGGATACGGCTGCGGTGCTGAAGTGGCATAATCAGCGGGGCCAGGCAGAAAACTTTAATAAGGAGGTCAAGGTTGGGTTTGGGATGGAACGGATGCCCTGTGGGCAGACCCACGCCAATGCGGTGTTCTTCAGGATAGGAGTGTTGGCCTACAATCTTTTCATTGGATTCAAACGGCTGTCTTGTCCGGAGTCTTGGGTAAACCAGACCATTGCGACCATTCGGTGGAAGGTGGTACAAGTAGCCGGTCGGATTGTCAAGCATGCTGGGGAGACCGTTCTGAAGTTAATGATGGATCGGGAAAAGCTGGAAATATTTAGAGGGATCAGAAAGAAGTCTTTTGATCTAAGTTTGTGTCCAGATGGATGAGATTTTGGAACAAGGAAGGATAAGGAGAGACAAGGGAGAACAAGAGGGTGGTTTGTCCAAAGTTTTCCAAAATCAGGAAGGAATATGACGTGCCTTCGTTTCATGAAATTGGACTCTGGAACAATTTACCAACACAGGGACTTTTAACTCAAAAAATCTCTCCAAATCTCTCAAGGCGGACATCTGCAAATTTCTATATCGGGATTTGGGTGACGGATTCTTCTTGACTTTTTAACTTAGCCTTGGTATATTCTCCTTAAACTTCACCCATTAAAAAGACGAACCGTCAACCCAGCTCTTTGTTTTAGGGAGCATTTCGTTCAACGGGATCTAATGAGGTATAGGTACTAACCAGATCAAGCAGTGAGGTGGTCATATGCAATTGGGGCGTCCTGGTATTGAACAGAGTCGAAATGTTGAATTTGTTGGCTTTCACGATCTGAACGGGAAGCCTGGCTTTAAAATGGCGATCCAGTGTGTAAAGGAACGCTGGTATCTTTATGTTGCGAGTTTGTGGCATCCAGGGTGGTCGATTCTAGATGTAACGGACCCAACGAATCCTGAACTGCTTAGGTTCATTTCTGGCCCGGAGAATACTTCTACTACACAGATTCAAGTGGCTGAGGGGAAAATGATTACGCAATTTCAGAAGAAAGGCGCTGGAATACCGGAGGATCGCGCCCTAATGTGGGGATATAACCCATCCAAGCCCTTCGAGGAAGGGATCTCGATTTGGGATCTCGCTTCTCCGGCGGAACCAAAGTTAGTCGGTCGCTTTAGTACCCACGGTCTTGGGACTCATCGAAACTATTACACAGGGGGAAAATACGTTCATCTGGCGGCAAACATGAAAGGGTTTCAGGGAAATATCTATGTCATCATCGACATCAGCAACCCAAATAAGCCGACTGAAGTCGGGCGCTGGTGGTACCCAGGACAATGGATAGAAGGAGGAGAAGTCCAAGCTGAGGTATTGGGGGTGCCAAAGGACGTGCTAGGCATGCACGGCCCTGCAACGGTCGTGGACGACCTGGCTTACGTTTCATATGGTCGTTCCGGCTGCGTAATTCTTGATATATCAAACCTTGCAAAGCCAAAGATGGTGGGACATCTTTCCATCGGAAGCTTTGGGAGTATCGTAGGGAACCACTCTTTCTTGCCCATCCCTGAGCGAAAAATAGCTATTGCAACAACGGAGCCAGCGCTCGAACATGGTCAGGATCCTGCTCACTTTGTCGCAACGGTAGACATTAGTGACCCCCGGAAACCAAGATTTATGGCATTGTTTCCAACGCCAGTTCCAAAGTCAGGGCTTGGTTACACGAATTTTACGCAGAAAAATGGAAATTTTGGCCCCCATAATCTGCACCACCCTAACTTCAATCCTTTCCATGCATCAGTGGACAACATTGTCCATCAATGCTATTTCAACGCAGGTCTTAGAATCTGGGATATCTCGGATCCGCAATTGCCTCGTGAAGTTGGCTATTTTGTTCCTGAAGATCCAAAGGTGCGTCGCGGACCAATGCCCCCTTCACTTGCCACACAGTTTGACGATGTACTGGTTGACAGTCGTGGTTATGCTTTTGTGACAGACAAGCACCATGGGCTTTTCGTGTTGCGTTATACAGGTTAAAGGCATGTAACTAACATCTGACGTTAGACCAACCTCATTATTAGTCTTAACGTTTTAGGAAAAGGGGAGCTAGCCATGAAAAAGAGGAACTCGGGTGCCTTGGCTTTGATTTGTCCGCTAGTATTGTTCTTTATGGTAATTTCTGTGAAAACAGAAGCGGCAGAAACATTACATCTGGGTGCAACCGTTCCTTTTCAATACAGGGTGGGGATCGAGATAAAGCAGAACCTTCTAATGCTTGCCGACCTTCTGAATAAGGCTGGCGGCCTTAGTGCTGGAGGGAAGAAATATACGATTGAATATCATATTTATGATGACAAATATGATGCTGATGTCGGGCGGGCCGCTGCTGAGAAGTTGGTGCATGAAGACAAGGTAAAATTCATGGTGGGACCGTTTGCTTCAAATGTCAATCTGGCTATCGTAGGGGTAACTGAGCCCAATAAGATACCGATTTTTAGTGTGGCTGCTTCAGAAAAACTGCTTGACCCCAAGCTGAAGTATTTTGTGCATACCTATGCATCGAAGTACGCCTATGGGCAGATAAAGGGATATATTGAAAACTGGCCCGAAATAAAGAGGGTCCTATTATGCTCTTACGATGATGCGACTGGACACTCATTATGCGAGACCCAGGAGAAAGCTCACAAGGCCTTCGGTTTGACAGTATTACCAACGCTCTATTTTAAGCGCGGCGAAATGGATTTTACTCAGATAGCAATCAAAGCAATCAACATGAAGCCGGATCTGCTCTATTGCCACGGGATTAACGGTGAGGCAGAAATTATTCAACTGGTAAAGGCTTTGAAAGATCTCGGTTTCAAGGCGCATATACATGCGAGTTATATGACACCGAAGGTATTGGAGGAACTGGTGGCAAGAGTGGGTAAGAAAGGGGTTGAGGGCCTCCATGTAATTATTGAGGATCCCACATTGTTTCCCGAAAGCATTCGACCGCCAGAGGCTGTGGAACTTCGAAGACATTATGAAAAGTACTACGGAATGTGGGAATCGACAGGAGCCAGTTGGGTCGGAAATTGGTATACATGGCTTGCGGCAGTTAAGAAGGCGGATAGTCTTGACCCGGATAAGGTCGTAGGAGCTATAGATAGAAATTTTGAAGTTAGGACACCAATTGGTACCGCAAAATTCTTCACTCGACCTGATCTAGGTAATTACAGATACTGTGACTACTCGACGATGGTTGTTGGCGGAATAATTAAGGACGGAAAGATAAACTTTTCCTTTGCAAAAGATGCGGACTGGGGAATTGAAGCTATCGAGAAGGTGTATGGAGTAAAAATGCGTTAGTTAGAAGAAGGTAGGCGCCGTGCCGGTGTAAGCCACGATTTCGCTGGCGGATTGAAGCAGAGCGGGGCGATATACAGTTTAGGAAGGCAGGGAGCAGCTTACAAAGGATGCTGATTTACAGTAAAAGGTGCTGGTCGATAGCGAGAGCTGGTGAAATAGGGAACACTTCTCAGAACGCTGGGCGTGGATAGCATGTGTGCCTATGGATGAATGCGAACTCGCCATAGTGCGGTCAAGCATACCTGTGCTTTGGAACAAGTGGCACGTTTATGCCCGTCGGTCTTTACGAATTTTGAAAGAAAAGGAAAAGAGAGACTGGCAAAGACTAAATTCATGATAGGTCCTATTTATTACTATCACTGCTAATGGGCTACCTATCAACCTGTAATCCGTTTTGTGGGCTTTTTTGCAGTTTTCAGCTGCTCAGAGATGAGATTTGCCATAGTCCACAGATTAGCACTTCGATACCCGGTTGGACTCTCGTATCTGGGTTCGCTGTTGCCGAGCAGAGCGTAAGTATATCAATAGGGAGTAATTGAAATGAAGGGTAAAGATCGCAAAATGAACTTAATTTCGACTGATGTTCTAGTGATAGGGGCCAGCTTAACTGGCCTAACTGCAGCGGTTAAGATCAAGAACCTGAATGAACGAATAGAGGTAGTCGTTGTTGATAAGGGAGGCATAGGGTGGGCTGGCGAGGTACCGCCTGGAGGGGGACACTGGGTCACGCTGCCACCGGAGACGGATTTGGATGAATGGGTTAAGTGGGTAGCTGACAGAGGAGAGGGTTTGAGCAACATTGGCTGGTTATACAACTATGGGGGTAGTGTCCATGAGTCGACGATAGAATTATACAGTTGGGGTTTAGCATTCATGAAGGATCCGAACGGAAATCTCCACCTCGATGATGTTCCTCATAGGAAGATCATCGGGAAAATGGTCTGTTTTCTTCCCCATAAGGTTATTTTAGAGCTGACAAAAATGGCTGCCAGCAAAGGTGCCAAGCTGTTAAGCAAAATAGAAATGGTCGATCTTCTTAAATATGAGGGACGGATCGTGGGTGCCGTAGGCTTTTCTATTCTCACCGGTGAATATTATGTGTTTAAAGCCAAGGCCACTGTCATAGCAAGCGGTGCCACCTCGTATAAGAATCGTAGGTTGTGGACGATGTGCTGTGGCGAAATGGAGGCTGCTGCATATAGAGCAGGGGCTCGGCTTTTAAATTCAGAGTTTGGTACTCTTCACTCAAACTGTTCTAAGGAATGCGGGGCATGGTGGAGGGGAGCGGCACATCAGGACTCACTTGTAAATAATTTAGGTGAACCTATTGTGAGGAGGTATTTTCCTGAAATTCAAACTGAGTCGTATTGGAGAACAGCTTACGCAATGGTCAAAGAAATGGAGGCTGGTCGAGGGCCTATATACATCGATGTAAGAGGAGGGGTCCTGGAGGATGAAGCACATGGTGAAAATATTTTTACATGGTTGATTAGACATGGAATAATGATTAGGGGCGCCAGGGTGATAAGGGACAAGGCAGGGATTGATGTCAGCAGACAGAGAGTTGAATGGATGACTGGGTTTATAGGAAGCCTAGGTAATATTCAGGTGGATCTGGAGTGCAAGAGCCCAGATTTGGAAGGTCTTTGGGCAGGTGGAAATGCAATAAAGACCGGCATTGACATGGAGGGAGCCATGCCTCCTGGCGAGTATAGTGGATGGGGGCTTCCTCTGGCCCACGTTTCGGGGCGGAAAATAGCCGAGAGTATTGCCCGGATTGTCCCTGAAATGTCTGAGCCGAAAATTGACGAAGAACAGCAACACAGTTTGAAAGAAAGACTTTTCGCGCCTATGACTGTGAACAAAACAGCTTTTGGACATTTTGTGGCTTTTCAAAAAATCCAACAAGCGATAGTTCCTTATAAATATAATTTTATTAGGACGGAAGAAAGGTTGAAAGAATCTCTGGCTATGCTCGAAGAGGTGCAAAAGGAGGTGATCCCCAACATCAAGGTAGAGAACCCCCATGAGTTGCTAAAGTATCATGAGGCGGACAGCATGGCTTTGGGTGCGGAGATGACTCAGAGGGCAGCCCTGTATCGGACGGAAACCCGTGGTGGCCATATCCGGGAAGATTACCCAGAAAGGGATGATACGAACTGGCTTGCATGGACAGTGATCAAGGATGAAGGTGGGACAATGGCATTATCTACTAAACCAGTACCAAGAACTAAATCATAAGCTTATTCATACGCAATAAGAACTCCCAAACTGATTAAAGAAGGGGGCATTTCTCATGCCGATAGAGAGCTTGAATGCCGATTTTTGCGTAGGCTGTAAAATATGTTTTGATGCTTGTCCTGAGGACGTTTTTCGGTTCGACGAAGTGGAAAAGAAACCTATTATTGCCTATCCGGAAGATTGTTGCGCCTGTTGGGTTTGTGAGTCGTTTTGCCCAGTACAATGTATCGTGGTATCTGAGCAACCAGCAAGGCCGATAATAACTAAGTATGAGTGACCCTAAACTCTTCTTCGTGTCAGTTGGAGAAGGTGCGCTCTTAGATACCGTACGTAAGGGAGAGTTCAACTGGCTTCACCGCGATTTAGGCTTGTTTGAGATTCCCAATGATTTGTCTGCTGATGCATTTCCACTGCAAAGATCTCAATTTGGCAATAACCTCCTTTTTGAAGGAACGGCCAGTCACTGGCCAGGGCATAATTAAAGTTTAAATAGTCGTTACCTAGCTAACGACTGAGATTATCGCCTAACGCGTGGGCTGTCGAGCCCCGCTCGTGTTTCGTCCCTGACGATTAGTCCCGCTGTGCAAAGTGTAATCAATTAAGCACGCCCACTCCTAAGGCTTTCCGAAGTGGGATAAATTCCGACCATAAGAGCCAACCATTGAAAAAGCTGGGACTATGAACTTTCAACTCTTTATCCAATTGCTTCTGAATGGTCTCGTTACAGGGTCGATTTATGTCTTGGTGGCAACAGGATTTACTGTAGTGTATGGGATCGCGAGAGTACTAAACTTCTCACATGGGCATTTTTATATGCTTGGTGCTTTTATCTATGGGGGCTTAATCATCTTAGGTGTTCCGTGGGGGGTAAGTTTAGTTCTTGCTGGGCTAGCTACAGGAGTATTGGGCTTAATAGCCTGGCATCTCATATTTAAGCCTCTATATTTCGACACTTTTTTGACAGTTGCTGCTTCAATAGGTTTGGGATTGATAATGATTCAAGGAGTAATACTAATTGCTGGCGAAAGAGATATAATAGTTCCATCTGTTGTTAAGGGGAGTTTCACCATAGGTGATGTCTCAATTTCGTTTGAAAAGATTGCAATAATTGCGATTAGCTTTGCGGTGATGCTGGCTCTCTATTTCTTTCTAAAAACTAAAACCGGCAAGGCATTAGAGGCCACGACAATAGACCAGGAAGCTGCTGCCCTTCAAGGAATAAATACGAGCCGGATGTTTGTAATCGCCATGGTATTAGGCTCTGTTTTGGCTGGAATAGCCGGGGCAGTAATCGTTCCCCACCTGACGGCTCAGGCTACCATGGGAGAGCCAATTACTATTATATTTCTTTCTATCGTGGTTGTAGCAGGGCACGGCAGTACAAAGGGAGCTGTTATTGTTGGAATCCTATTTGGAATAATAAAAAGCTTCGGTTATTACTTTCTTGGAACGATGGATTTCATAATTCTAATGATTGTGGTTGCAATTCTCATTTATGTTAAGCCGTGGGGAATATGGGGCGTGGAATTCAGGAGGGCAGTATAGATGCGGTTATCAAAATATCATAGGAGAATTGCGTTACTTCTGGGGTGTCTCCTTGTCATATTCCTGCCGTTCATCTTCAAGAGCCCCCATCTGATGCACATACTAATACTTGCCGGCCTGGAAAGCATAGTCGTGATGGGATTCGTTGCGCAATATCATGTAAGATTAATAAGTTTTTCCGCGGCAACATTTATGGGAATGGGGGCTTATATTTCGGCCATTTTGGCAACAAAGTTTGGGGCCGATTTTTGGCTTTGCCTGCCGTTAGCGGGTCTGGGGACAGGTGTTTTTTCCTTTGCTCTAGGTTCACTGATCATCAGGGGTGGGTTTCATACCTTTATTATGATAAGCTTAGTTTTCAGTGAGGTTTTTGTGCAGGCATTGGGACAAATTAGCGTGCTAGGGGGTTGGGATGGTATCGTGGGTATTCCACGGCCAGCTATAGGCTCTTTTGTGTTCGTGAGCAAACCTGCCTACTATTATTTGACTTTAGGGTTGACTTCAGGGTGTGCCTTGGTTTTTGCGGCATTTTACAAGTCTGCTATCGGAGAAGCCTGGACGGCGATTAACCAGGATCCAGATTTAGCAGCATCGGTGGGGATCGACCTGGTTAAATATCGAATGGTAGCATACGTTACGGCTGGTTTTACGAGCGGCCTATGCGGAAGTCTATATGCACACTACTCATGTTATTTAGTACCAAGGACGTTCGGCATAATACGGTCACTCTATGTATCGATCGATGCTGCGGTAGGCGGCCTCAATTTCTTCATTTGTGGACCAATCACCGGCTCGATTATAATGAGAGCCCTTCCTGAATATCTCCGAATTACTGACAAGTATGAGCCTATTTTTGAAGGGATTATGATAATACTAATTGCTCTTTTCTTTCGGAAAGGGGTCATAGGCATCTTTCGAAAAAGGAGCGCACGGGGCCTATAGAAGAATGGTCGACAGGGTTTGGTGATGAAAGTACTAGAAATTAGGGGTTTGACAAAACGGTTTGGTGGATTAGCAGCGATCAATAATTTCGACCTTGAGATCAATGAATCAGAAATTCATGGGATAATAGGCCCCAATGGTGCAGGGAAGACTACTCTCTTCAATGTGATCAGTGGTTTCCTTCCTGCTACAATTGGGGATGTGATATTTAGGGGAGAGAAGATAACGAAGCTGCCAGTTCATTCCCGAGTAAAGCGGGGTATTGTGAGGAGTTTTCAGTTGACAAATCTATTCATGGATCTAACTGTATACGAGAATGTACATGTAGGATTCCATAAGAACTATAGCGGAGGGCTGCTTCGTCATTTTCTGCACACAGCGGAGGCCAGGAAAGAGCGTGGGATTTGCGGTCAAAGCACCATGGAATTATTACAATTCATGGGACTAAGTTCATTGAAGGATGAATTAGCTAGGAGCTTACCGTATGGGCATCAAAGGTGCCTTGGAGTGTGTGTAGCTCTAGCTGCCAGACCATCTCTATTGATGCTGGATGAACCGGTCGCAGGGATGAATCCTGAAGAAACAATGCGTATGGTTAAGTTGATACGCAAGATAAGGGATACTGGTGTCACCGTGTTAATGGTAGAGCATGATATGGCGGCAGTTGCGGATCTTTGCGCGAAGATTTCAGTACTCAACTACGGAGAAAAGATTGCTGAAGGATCTATGGATGAAATAAGCCAAAATGAAAGAGTAATCGAGGCCTATTTGGGTAGATGGGAAGAAGGGAGTTTATAGTGCTTGAAGTAAGAGATTTAAGGTTCCATTACGGGATGGCAGAGGTAATAAAGGGTGTTTCAATAAGAGCTGAAGAAGGCGAAATAGTGGGGCTCGTGGGAGCAAATGGAGCAGGGAAGACTACCCTATTATGCACAATTGCCGGATTGAGGAGGGCTACGCATTGTGAGATATGGTTTCAAGGTCAAAGAATAGATGGCGCGCCTGCACATAAGGTTGTCGGCTTCGGGATAGCTCTTTGTCCTGAGGGGAGAAGGATTTTTTATTCTATGAAAGTGATAGATAATTTGCTTCTCGGTGCCTTTTTGCGTAATGACAAACAAGAAATAGCTAAGGATATCTCGAGGGTTTACGACCATTTTCCTATTTTGAAGGAACGGATCAATCAATTGGCTGGTAGTCTCAGCGGTGGTGAGCAACAGATGCTGGCAATGGGGCGGGCCTTAATGGCCAAACCAAAGCTTCTTCTATTGGACGAACCGAGCCTCGGGCTGTCGCCTATATTTGTACGCAACGTGGCCACAATAATTCGGAACATTAACAAGACTGGGGTGAGTATTGTACTGGTAGAACAGAATGCGCGTATGGCTTTCGGCTTGTCGAATAGAGCGTATGTGTTAGAGACAGGTAGGATTATTCTGGAAGGCAAATCGGCAAATCTAGTGAAGGACGAAAGGGTCAGGAAAGCCTATTTCGGTGGTCATTGAATTGAACTTTGCCCCCAATTACAGACACTTACGCAAACATATCTAGGGCTTGAAGATCAAACAGGGACCTTTCCTTATCCAATCTAGGAACATACGTTTGGCAAGATACTCTCGCCTTTGAGGGGGGTAAAAGCCCCCCTGGAATATCGGGGTCGTAAGGGTGATTTTTCATTTTGAGATTGATCCCCTGTCTTCCAGTTATCCCTGATGCTTCTTTAGCAACCGCTGAGTCATCACAGGCGGGCAGTCCTCAAATCGAGCTGGTACCTCGCCCCGAAAGACCTCTTCAAGGCCAAGGCTATCGGAGCGTCGAAAGAAGGAAAGGGCAGCATCCGTCATGATTGGCTCGATGCCGGCCGCTATCACGTTCTCCTGGATCATCTCTAACTCTTCACTGCGACGACCACAATGGATGAGGTGAGTCGTCACAAGCGCATTCGCAAAATCCCGAAACCGTTTCCCTTCAAGGGCATCTGCCACTGACCCCAAGACCTCCTCAGCCACGTTAAACGCCTGGGCAGCTAATAGCATCTCCACTAAAGGAGCCACAATACCTTTCATCGTGACCCCCCGGAGCATTTTCAGAGAGGAGGCCATTCCCACTCGGTCCCCGAGCACTTTCACATTTAAATCGTATGATGCCATCAGCTTGGCCACTTCCTTCGCGTTGGGGCCCGAAAGATAGATGGGGATCCGGTGACCATCAAACTTGATACCGCCACCCATGGGACCAACATACCAACAAAGGCGAAAATCAACATCCTAAATAATCTTACATTTATCTTCGATGGCATGCGTATTCTTGTCATAGGGACCCAGGAGAGATGGCCTCGAAGGTTCTTAACACCTCCCTCTTTGAGATTGGCTGAATTGGTGTTGGGATGGTAACCACAACTTGCGAAGGAACATGCTTGGAACAAGTTATGGAAGGAAAGAAACGCCAGATCTTATCCTAATGCAAAGGAGATAAAGGATGAGCCACACAAAAGAATACTACTAGGATCATAAGGAAAAGGGGCTATGCACCAAATGCGGTGATCTTGCGGTGCCATATAAATCGCTTTGTTCAAAGCATCTAATTTTAAAGCAAACGACCAACCGCAAATATCGACTCAAACTAAGAAAGGAATCAAGGTGCACATCGTGTGGTGTACCTCTCGACGAGGAAATGGACGAAGGATGCACTAAGTGCGTAAATTGCTGTCAGGGACTGCATAGACGTAAATCGTTTCCAGAGGACGCTCCATTCTCAAGCTGGAGAAGTGCTTACCATGAAGCTGGGCATGCAGTGGCGAGCTACAACCTCGGTATAACATTTGCCTACGTCCCAACTTTACCTGAAGAAGATTGTTGTTTGGGAACGTGGAAATACGGCGATAAGGATTTGAGAACCATAGTTCGAACTCGGACAGAAAAAACAATCATGGTCCACATGGCCGGTCATGTCGCTGGTAACATATTCGCCGGGAGGCAAAATTGGAGAGCGTCGGGACCAGATTGGGAAGCTTCTTTGGACCTCACCCTGCTTCTGGGCCATCATGGAATGGGGCTGAAGGTTTATACAGCCTCCTTGCTGGGGAGAACGAAACAAATGCTGCGCCAACGAGAAAACTAGTGTGCCGTCGAAGCCCTTGCAAGAGAAGTGATGATTCACATGTTGCGTAGCAAGATAGAATACCAAGAAGCAAGAAGAATAATTGGTTATGCCCAAGGTCAGTACCGGAAGTTGGCTAAGGATGTCAAATGTGGCACTGACTCAAAAGCACCTTCATCCAGAGGTGGAAGGTTAGAGAATTAGGGATCGGTTCGGCCTTCCTCACCTGTTAAGACCTACCCGTGGAATTGATAATACCCCTCCGGGCGTAGATCCAGAAGACGGGGAGGTGTGAGGATACCCGATTCCTGATTCACCTAAACCACCTTCTCTCTCCTCTTCCTCTCATCTACTGGTAGGACGCGATTCATCCCTCTTTACCCTTGGTAAAATGCCTAACTGTCATCCAACACTCGATGAAGCTAAGTCTCATAACCACCGTCCCAAAAGAAAGGCACTCCTTAACAATTTGCTTGACCTTCCTCCCAGGATTTCATGGCACATTTGGCCCATATTTGCCATGAGAAGACATGCCATGAGAATTGCCTCGAAAAAAACAGACTCGAAAAAAACTCTTGACTTCCGGAAAGGTTCATTGTAAATTACCCTATCAAAAGGATTAAGGGATTTAAGCAGGGATTACACTGAAGGCGGGGAATGCATCCGGCCTAAGTCGGAAATGGAAATTGCACTCGGGGAAAGTTGGATCACACAGCAAGTTGTAACTTCTCGCAAAACGGAAGGTTCTACGGTTTCGATTCATCCAGTTTTTACGCATGATATTCGACGACAAATCGCTGTTTATAAACGCTTAGGGAAACCTTATTGATTATTGAGAGAACTTGGTAATTGAGTACTCAGAACTGAAAGTCTATCTGGTTAAATGTAAAACCACTTAATAGGACTCGGTATTCTCCAGTAGTTTGCAACCGGCACAAAATAGAATACCATAAGGAGAAGAATAGCATAAGCCTTGGGAGACCGAAATGGAAGCCACGGTGTTATTAGAAACAAGAAAGTTAACCAAAGTTTTTGGAGGTTTGGCAGCCGTCAATGACCTCGACATTCGGGTCAATCAAGGGGAAATAATGGGGTTAATTGGGCCCAACGGTGCCGGGAAAACGACCATCTTTAATGTGGTCAGTGGGGCCCTTCCACCGACGAAAGGACATGTAATTTTCCGAGGAGAAGATATATCCCGCCTCAAACCGCATATAATAACCGGGAAAGGACTAATCCGAACCTTTCAATTGACCTCCGTCTTTTCGGATTCTACCGTGTTGGAAAATGTGCTTGTAGGTTGTCACCTATCCACAAAAATAGGGTTCTGGGGCGCACTATTTCGGACTCCATCAACCCACATGGAAGAATCGAAGGCGCTTGAGAAGGCCTCAGAAATCATAGAGTTTATGGGTCTGGGTTCCTTGAAATGTGAACTGGCCAAGAACCTCCCCCATGGCTATCAAAGGGCTCTTGGAGTTGCCATAGCCCTATCTGCTGACCCGAAACTACTTCTACTAGATGAGCCAATGACTGGCATGAATCAGGAAGAGACTTTGAGGATGATGGACCTGATTAACAAAATAAGGAGGAGAGGGATTGCAATTTTGCTAGTTGAGCACCAGATGAGGGCGGTTATGGGGCTCTGTGATAGGATCGCCGTGATAAACTACGGGAAGAAGATTGCTGAAGGCTTGCCCGAAAGTATTAAACAAAACGAAGACGTAATTAAGGCGTACTTGGGGGCTGAAGAATATGTGGATGCTTAGTGTTAAGGACATCTGGGTTCATTACAATGCAGCCGAAGCCATAAAGGGTGTTTCTTTGGAAATCGATCAAGGAATGTTGGGCACCCTCATCGGCTCCAACGGTGCAGGCAAAAGCACTATCCTCAGGGCTATATCTGGCTTGAGGCCTCTGAGCTCAGGCGAGATATGGTTTGAAGGGCGAAGAATAGACAGGCTGTCAGCGCCGAGAATTGTCAAATTGGGAATTAGCCATGCGCCCGAAGGAAGAAGACTCTTTCCCTTCATGACGGTAGTGGAGAATCTCAAAGTGGGTGCATTTTTGCGCAAGAATAGAGAAGAGATAACAGAAGACCTTGAGGGCGTTTTTAGTTACTTTCCAATATTAAGGGAAAGAAAGAAGCAGCCGGCAGGAACCCTGAGTGGCGGCGAACAGCAAATGCTAGCAATCGGGCGAGCTTTAATGACTAAACCGAAGCTACTACTCCTGGATGAACCGTCTACGGGCCTCGCACCGCTCTTAGTCCAGATAATCGCCAAAATCATCTTACGTATTAACAAACAGGGAACGGGTATTGTCCTCGTGGAGCAGAACGCCAATATTGCCCTACGACTTGCCCATAGAGCCTACCTAATAGAAACTGGAAGAGTTGTTTTGCAGGGCGACGCCAAGGACTTGCTACGTGACGAGCACATAAAAAGAGCTTATTTGGGCGGTTAAACGCATGGATTCCTGCATTAAGGAGAAGTGTGGGGGAATAATGGGAAAGATACGGCATAAAATTGAAGTCGGCTCAAAATAATCAAATCATAGGGAGGAAGAGCAATGGAAAAATGCATTAGATTGAGTCTCGTCGCGGTGATGTTGTTCATGTTGGGGGCCTCCTGTTTGGCAGCAACGTCAACAGGCGCTGATTACCAAGAACTTAAGATTGGAATGAGTGGTGTCATGACAGGTCCAGCAGCAGCTTGGTCCCTGCCCTCTTACCAGGCGCTAGTGATGCGTGTCGAAGAGATTAATGCCGCTGGGGGTCTCACTATTGGGGAGAAGAAATATATGATCAAGGTATATGCCGAAGACAACAAATTCGAGGTTCCGGCGGCAATAACCGCCATGGAAAAACTGGTCTATAGGGATAAGGTCCATGTGATGTACACCTATGGCGGTCCACCTATCCTCGCCACGCAGGAGAAGCTGGAAAAGATACCGATGCTACATTTCATTATGGGTTGGGATGTGAAATTCAGGGATCCTAAATATCCTTATACCTACAGCCCGGGAATGAGCCCAGCTGACTTTGCCAAGGAATTTTTGGAATGGGCTAAGAAAGCTTATCCGGTGAGGACCCTGAAGGTGTTAGGTGAGAATACCCAAGGCGGATGGCAAAACGATGAGCCGGCGAGGAAGGCCGCCGCAGCCGCAGGATTCGAAGTCCTACCATCCGAGTTTTACGAGCCTGGTACGTCTGATTTCTATTCTTTGATTTCGAGACTGGAAGCTGCCAAGGTAGATGCGGTGCTCTGCGTTCAGGTTCCTCCTCGAGCCACCGGGTTGCTACTAAAACAACGAGATGAACTTGGTAGTAAATTACTCGTCATCCACTGGGCTGGAAATCCAGAAGAAACAATGAAGATCGCGGGTAAGGCGTGTGAGAACAATTTCGTCATGCGGCACACTGATTTTTCAGCAACACCAAAATTGAAGGCCTTCGATGAGAGCTACAGGAAAAGATGGAACGAAAGCCCAATGTTATTCTCACAAGAGGGTTATGATTTCGTTGGCATTTACGCCAAAGCTGTGGAGAAAGCAGGGAAAATCGATTTGCAATCAGTGAAAGCGGCGTTGGATGACCCGGCCTTTGTATATGAGGGCTTGATGGGAACCTACAGATGGGGCGGGAAGTCGCTTTACGGAAGGAATGTTGACATGTACTATCCTATAGGGGTGGCCGTTATCAAAGAAGGTAAAGTGAAGAACGTTGCCATAATACCTATTGCACCAAAGTAGAGCAATATGTAGTGAAAGGATGGGCATTTTGGAGGTCCATGAGGTTATCAATCCAACCTCACTTGATAGCCTCATGGACTTGGTCAATGGCGGCTTAAGAAGGGAGCAAAGATGCCACTTCCATTAATTGTTCAGACCGCACTAAACGGATTCACGCTAGGCATGCTGTATGTTCTTGTCGCATCTGGAATCACTCTGATGTTTGGGATCATGCACATAGTCAACTTTGCCCATGGAGCCATATTAATGCTAGGTGCATTTTCGTTTCTTATTCTCTATCAGTTTTTGGGTGTCAACTTTTTTCTGTCATTACTAATATGTCCAGTTGTCATTGGCGCCTTGGGGATCATCTTAGGGAGGATTTGCTTTCAGCCCTTTCGCGGAGAGCTTGACCGCAGTTTTATTACCTCTCTGGGCTTGATCCTTATTTTCCAGGCCTCCATGCTGGTCTGTTTTGGAAATTTTGCTTTTGCGCTGAGAGGTCCGGTTCAAGGGGTTGTGAGATTGTTTGGCATTGCCATTTCGTGGGAAAGAATACTAGTCATAGTAGTTGGGCTCGTTGCTATGACAGGTCTATTTCTATTCATAAAATTGAATAAGTGGGGCCAGGCAATGGTTGCATCGGCACAGGACGATGTTGGTGGCATGTTGCAGGGAATAGATCTCAATAAGGTCGCGGCCGCATGTATGTTCATTGGGTGTGGGTTGGCCGGTGTAGCAGGGGCGCTGGTAGGGACCATATTTAGCATCGAGCCGTTTATGGGAGAGGCCTATGTGGTTAAATGCTTTATGATAGTGGCTCTTGGGGGGCTGGGAAGTCTTCCTGGTGCGGTGGTTGGGGGTCTTATCCTCGGGTTCTTGGAAGCGTTCGCTACTGTTTTGACCGGGGCTGCGATCGGTCCCTTGATTGCTTTTGTAATCGTTATATTTTTTCTGCTATTTAGACCTAGGGGGTTGCTTGGCCATGCATAAACTAACTTCAGTAAGGTTTTTGGCCTCTTTCAGTTTGGTCCTTATTCTGACACTAATGCCACTTTTTACTCAAGACACTTATCTGCTGGGAGTTTTTGTTCTCATATTCTTTAATATTATCCTCACTGCTACTTTTCGTCAGATATGGAATATAGGATACTTGAATATTGCTAACATCAGTTTCTTAGGCTTCGGAGCCTATACCTCGGGCCTACTGGCGATTAAGCTGGGCCTGAATTTTTGGGCGTGTTTACTTTTCGCTGGTATAGTGACTGGATTGCTCGCCCTGTTGATAGGCTATGTCACTCTAAGGGTAAAGGGGTTTTATTTTGTCATGATGACTGTGGCATTGGTCGAGTCGATTAGGATGACGATTATGGCCAGCCCGAGAGAGTGGATGGGTGGTGCTACTGGATTGACGAATATTCCAGTGCCGGATTCCATTGTTATCCCGGGTCTAGTCACTATTGGGTTTGACTCCAGGGCGAATTTCTATTATCTCGTACTTGGGGCGATGGTAATCTTCCTTGTGGCCTTGTATAGCATCGAGAGTTCTCGATTTGGCATGACCTTGCGAGCTATAAAGCAGGCCGATGTGCTGGCGGAGCATGTTGGTATAAATACCATGCGATATAAGATTGTAGGCTTTGTCTTTGCCTTGACCATTGTCGGGCTAACTGGGAGTTTATACGCTCATTACTATTCTTTTATCGCCCCAGCGGAGCTCGGGTTCATGGGGACCTCTTGGAGCATTATCTATGGGGTCATCGGAGGCTGGGGGAGCATCGCTGGACCCATCATTGGGGCCTCCTTAATAACCGCTTTATCAGAGTTACTCCGACCGTTCAAGCAGTATCTGCCGATCCCCTTGGGTGTGGTGCTGATTTTTATGTTGCTATTTATGCCTGAAGGTATCATTGGGTTGCCGACCCGGATTTCTCGGTTGGCCAGAAGAGCCCTTAAGAGTAGGTAAGGGACTAAGTGTAATGTCTCATGAATGGCTGGGGTTATTTGTATGGAATAACTCTCTGGAGATGGAATAGCAGCTTGCCGAAGGACGCAAATAGTTGGGAAAGGATACCTCGAGTTTATTGAGAGACACAACCCTAGCAGGGCGGACATGAGGAAAGTTAGAACAGATAGGGGAATTTAAGGAGGCCCGAGATATACTGGAAACGGTGTATGGGTTGCGTCGCTTTTGGCGCAAGGTTTGATAGGCACGGTAGAGGAGCAGTTTGGATGGAAGTTATTAACTTAAGAGGCAGCCCATGGGAAAGAGGCCAGCAACACGGGAAAGCCCTATCAATGGCCATAAGGAAAAGCCTTTCAAATTATAGACAGGTTTTCGAAGCAAAAGGCCTGGCTTGGAATAAAGCGCAGGAACTTGCACTTAAATATATCCCTTATTTAGAGAAGGGTGCCTCAGACCTGTTGGAGGAAATGGAAGGTATTTGTAGCGCGATTGATTGTCGCTTTGCCGAAATTGTTGCCTTGAATGTAAGAAGCGAGATATTGAACTGGGGCACCGATGGATGTACGTCTCTTGGGGTTTCTTACCCAGCTACATACAAGGGAAATACGATGATTGGACAGAACTGGGACCAGCAACCCCGATTAGGGCACTTGGCAGTGTTGAGAGTTCATCAGTCGCCCAAGCCTACGGTGCTCTTGGCTGTTGAACCCGGGATGGTGGGTAAGTTCGGCCTCAACTCAGCTGGAATAGGTCTAGGGGCAAATCTGCTGTTCTGGCCGAGAAGTGACTTGGGATTTCCTGTCCGAGCATTGGAAAGAAAGGTGCTGGATTGCGGAAAGTTAGAGCAGGCTATCGATTTAACTAGGAACGCCCAGGTATCTTTTGCGTTTGCTTTTAGCATGGGCTCAGCAGATGAAGATGGGCTCATGGGTGTGGAACTCACTCCCAAGGGTCCTTTTTTGATACCTCCGGAAAAGGGGATCCTGGTCCATACCAACCATTTCTTGACCGAACCGGGCGTTCATGATGCCAGTCGCGAGAAGCTTCCGGATACACTATATCGTTTTCAAAGAGCCAAAGAGTTATTGGCTGAGCGTTTTGGCACAATTGGAGTTAGAGAGATCATGTCTATCCTGAAGGACCATCGCCATTATCCTCGCAGCATTTGCCGACACCTTGAAGCGGATAAGGAACCTCCCGTGGAATGGAGTACACTAGTTTCGCTCGTGCTCGACCTTCGGAGTAGAACAATGTATTTAGCTCAAGGACACCCCTGCCGCAACAGCTATGCCAAGATTGATGTTTTGGATGAAACTGCATCCGCATGAGTTATAGAAAAAATTCAACTCAATGGGAGAAATATCCGTTTGGTTCCCTCTCCAGCAATTTAGACTATTACGGCCAACACCTAAGTCAAGAGACAGAGGGGTGGAAATGATCGCTGACTTAACAATTAGGAATTGTCAAATCGTCCGACATGATGGTATTTTCCCGGCTGGGATCGCGATCGAAGGAGGGAAGATCGCTTCCGTTTCCAAAGACGATATTCTTCCGAAAGCTCGTCGGGAGGTTGATGCTCGCGGCAAATATCTCTTCCCGGGTCTCATAGATCCTCACTGCCATTTAGGATTGTACCGACCCTTTGATGAAGATTGCCGCAGCGAGACTCGCGCTGCGGCTGCGGGAGGTGTCACATTGGTCATCACCATGCTTCTTCATCAAGGAAGCTACCCTGACCATATTCTAACGCAGAAGGCAATTGCTGAAAACGAATCAATGGTTGACTTTGCTTTTGATTGTCGTATGATCTTGGATCGTCATATTGAGGAGATAGAAGAATGTGCACACATAGGAGTTAGTTCCTTTAAATTTCACACGGGCTATCGCGGCACAGAAGTGATTAATCTGGGACAGCTCGGACCAGATGACGCCTTTCTCTATAGGGGTTTTGAAGCTGCGGCCGTTGTAGAACGTCCAGCACGAGTACACTGTGAAAACACACAAATTATTAATTCCCGGCGAAAACAACTTGAGAGGCAAGGCCGAATAGACCTGTCGGCATGGTATGAAGCCCGTCCTCGATTGGTTGAAATCATGGATATTCTCAAAGTAATCGAGATTACAAAACGGACCCGTAACCGTTTATGCATCGTTCACATGAGTTCTCTTGAAGGGGTTGCTGCCGTAGCCGATGCGCAAACCAAAGGAGTTGAAGTTCTGGGAGAGACGTGCCCCCACTATTTATGTTTCACCAAGGATGAACCTTGGGGAATCTTAGGCAAGGTCAACCCATCGATAAAGGACGACGATTGTCGTCAAGCTCTTTGGCAAGGAATCGCTCAAGGGGTCATCGGTTCCATTGGCACGGATCACTGTGCCGTCGAGGAGAGTAGGAAACGAGGAAATGGAGATATTTGGTCTGCCTTGGCCGGGTTTCCAGGAATGCAAACGATGCTTCCTGCCCTAATTAGTGAAGGCTATGAAAAGGGTAGGCTCAAGCTTGAGGACATTGCTCGGTTATGTTCCTACAACACCGCTCGCTTCTATGGCTTTTATCCTAGGAAAGGCGTCATTGAAGTGGGCGCGGATGCCGACTTATCCATTGTTGATTTAGACAAAACCGTGACTTATCATCCTTCCTTAAGTTACTCTTCTTCAGGCTTTGACCTCTTCACTGGTCGTACACTTCGAGGTTGGCCTGTCCTGACGATGGTGAGAGGACAAATTGTGTTCGACGATGGAAAGATCGTTGGGACACCAGGTATGGGACGCTTCATTCTACCCAAGGAAGGTATTGAGAAGGATAGATGATGACTGGAATAGCCCAGATCCCGCCGTTCCAAATAGGTCCGTTTCTGTGAATTAGGGTATGGTAGGGTTTGAGTATCTGCTACGGACCTTTATTAAGCAAACCCGGCAGAAACTCTTACGAACCTTCGTAGTGAAAGGCTATCCGGACGGCAAGGACGAAGGGTCGAGCTTCTGCAATTGGTTCTTCAGCGAGCAATTGCTGCATCTTAACCTCCTCTCTGGGAAATCATGATCAAAACGAAATTCCATGACATCTTCCAAACAAGGTTCCCTATCATCCAGGCAGGAATGGGTCCTTATGATACGACGAAATTGCCAGCACCGGTTGCTAGGGGAGGCGGACTCGTGTTGATATCAACCGTCGGCATGGGTTTATTTGAAATGGCTTCGATCGAAAAGAGGGCTAGACCCTCTCTTTTTTAACAGGCACACTATCTGCCATCTATGCGCTGTCCCCAATAATTGCTGAGAAGTGCGGATATGATGCCCATATATTCAATACAATACTAATTCCTTGCGTCAGGTCTGCAGGGCCTCCCATGCTTCAATCGACGCCATCCATGGGCATGGCTATTCCTGCTTCCGCACAGGCAGCTTTGACCTTCTTAACCCAGATTGATCCACGTTTTGCCAAGGCTTCCCAGGCCAACCTGATATCCCCGGGACGATCTTCGTGTAATAATACGAGCAGGCTATTGGCTTGCAGAATGTCTTTTTTCTTCTTTGCGGCTACCGTTGGGTCGCGCTCCTGGGAAACAATCAGCTTGTGCAACGCATACCGTGCAGGTTGAAGGACTTTCACAAGGCAGGGCGAGCCGGCAAGCATGACCGCGTGGACCGGCTCTTCGATAATATAATCGAGGTATTTTACCGGTGCGGCAGAAGCATTGAGCCTGCGGATAAAAACCGGAGCCGCAACTCCCCGTCTGGCCGGGGTCAACAGGTCCACCCGTAATGTCTTTCCCCGGATAGCGTAAGAGGTTGACGGTTCCTTGAGAGACAACCCTGGCACCGGGAAAAATCCCATTTGAAGGGATTCGATCGCCGCCGGCACGTCGGCCTTCAAATCGGGCACTGCAACCGCTATGCTGTTGTCACCGGCCAGATCAACGTCTTGCGTCATGTGAGTAAGTCCCTGCCAGGCAACACCGAGGTGCGTCCCCAGGATCTTGAAGGCTACGGTTCCGACGAGGACACCCCCTACCCGGAAAACCCCACTATCTGCCAGGCGGGTGATAATCCGGGCCATGTCCGGCTGGATCGGCGGGACACCTCCTGCCATGATTTGAGCAGCGAGGCGTTGAAGCATTCTTTCATCAGCGCGGACCTCTTTCCCGCCGGCTTGCCGGGCCTTGATCAACCGTCGGATCTCTTCGCTATCCGGACCCAGATAAATCTGACGCCTTCCGCCCGGAAGCATGGCCTGAAAATAGTGGTAGAGATGCTCTTTGATGACTTTTGTCGTAAATTCGCCGGGGAGGCTTGCAATGTTTCTCACCGCCTCGAACGCCTCCAGTCGCTCCAGGAGATCGCCATACAGCACCATGGTTTCGCCGCCGATTCGCTCCATAAAATCCTCACATTGGTTATACTCGGCCTTTATTTAGAATGAGTATAACTTATAAAACATGCCAGAAAACCCTAGGTTTTCAAACCTGGGGATGAATGGCATCCTTTGGGTTTAAAGGCCATTCGCCCCTCTCTTTGAGGACTTCCCTGAAAACTCCAAGGGCCTCGTTTACGGCAGGCATCCCTCCATAGGGGGCGAGCTGGAAGAAGACCTCGATCAATTTTCTGGGGTCGCAGCCTACATTCAAGGCAGCATTGAGGTGGAGTTTCAGCTCGTCCCTGGCCTTGAGCGCCGCCAGCATGGCGCAGGCGACCATCTGCCTCTCCGGCAAGGTGAGCACTGTTCGGGAGTAGAGGTTGCCTGTGATGAACATGGAGAGATCATTGGCCAGGTCTTTGTCGAATTCCTTCCACAGTCTGTAGGGTAAATCCATCTTGATCCCTTTACCGAAGAGCTTGCTGGCTGTCTCCTGGGTTCTTCTCTTTACCTCATCATCCATGGAACTTCCTCCTTCCGATCATTCATGGGGTCGTTTTACCCCGCTGGTCAGCACGATGGGAGATCGCTGAAATGACCCGCCGCACAGCCTCTATGAGCCGATCCGGTCTTTATTCTAAGGGGGTTCTGACACCTTTGGTTGAATTCCTGTTGGTTCCTTTAAGCAGGAACGTGAAAGGAATTGAAAGGGCAAAGAGGCAGGCAAGAAGGAAGAACACATGATTGAATGCCAGCATGCTTGCCTGTTTCATGATCTCGCTGTCCATGAACTTCAATGCCCTCTCGCCTGCTGTGAGAGGATCTGAACCCCGCTTGAGCATCCAGTTCGACAGGACGCGCAGCCATTCGGCGGTCATATCTCTGCCGCTTGTCACCTTTTCCATCAGAATAGCCCTTGAGATCGTCTCCGCCCGGGTAAACTGGGAGGCGGCAAGGGCAATTCCGATACTGCCGGACACTTGTCTGACAACGCTGTAAAGCCCCGTGGCAGCCGTCATCTTCTGCCTGTTGATCTCGGAGAGGGCCGCAGTGGTCAAGGCCACAAAGAGCATCCCGTTTCCCGTTCCCTGTATGAATTGCGGGAGAAATATATCCCAAACCCCGAGGGAGAGAGAGAGGTGTGAAAGCCTCCAGAATGCGAAGATGCTGATCAGGAGACCGCTGGCTACCAAAGGCCGTGGTCCCACCCTGTTGTAGAGCCTCCCTGCCAGGGGCATCGTTACCGCCATCGCGATGCTCCTCGGCATGAGGGCGAGCCCCGAGTCGAGTGCAGGATACCCAAGGAGCTGCTGTAAAAACTGCGGCAGAAGGAAGAGACTTCCATAAAGCCCCATGGACAGGATACCGCCGATCATGGTCCCTGATGCAAAGGAGACATTTTTCAGTATGCGCAGGTCGGCTGCAGGATGATCTGTCGCAAGCTCCCTCCAGATGAAAAGTAGAAGACCTGCTGCTGCAGTCAATGTCAGGTAAATGATGGTACTCGATTCAAACCAGTTCTTCTGTCCTCCCTTTTCGAGCATGAGCTGTAACGCCCCGAGCCCGATGATCAGAAGCATGAGGCCCGAAAGGTCGATCTTTCCTTTCTCACGAACGAGATAAGGCGGGTCGGAGATGAACCGCATGACCAGGAACATATTGATGACACCCACAGGGACATTGATATAGAATATCCATGGCCACGTATATCGATCTGTCAGCCATCCCCCGAGGGTGGGACCAAATGCGGGCCCAAGAATAACCCCGAGGCCATAAATGGCCATGGCGGTTCCCTGTTCCTCGAGAGGAAAGGTTTCTCTGAGGATTGCCTGGGCTACAGGGATCAGGGTGCCTCCTCCAATCCCCTGGATTATTCTGAACACCACCATCGACGTCAGGTTCCACGCCATCCCGCACAGCATGGAACTCGCAGTAAAAAGAAGGACGCTGAACTGATAAAACCGCTTCCTGCCGAACCTGGAACTCAGCATGGCGACGATCGGCATAATGATGACGTTGGAAATCATGTATCCCGTGGCCACCCATGCAATCTCTTCAACGGAGGCGCCGAAACTCCCGCGCATATGAGGGAGGGCGACATTGACGATACTCGTGTCAATCGTACTCATGAGAGTGCCGGTCATCACCGTGATGGTGACGATCCATTTATTGGTAGGGTCATCCCTCGTCATGGAGTTTTCCTGGGGTTGTTCTTCTCGGTGGCCACGTAGGGCACCACGGACAGTCCGGGCCACAAAGGATGTGCCGGATCTGGAGGCGAGTCGATGATGATTTTGACAGGGAGGCGCTGGACGACTTTGACGAAATTCCCGGTGGCATTTTCAGGGGGAAGGAGGCTAAAAAGCGCTCCCGTGCCAGGTTGAAAACTGCCCACATGGCCTTTAAAAACGATACCCGGATAGGAATCGACTTTAATATCGACGGGCTGGCCAATCCTCATTTTTTCAATCTGTACCTCCTTGAAATTGGCCACAATCCATATATCGGTTACGTCCACGATGGAGAGCAGTGGCTGCCCCATCTGGACATACTTCCCCGGGTCCACATTTTTGGCTGCGATCCTGCCGGAAATGGGAGCGGCGACCACTGTCCTTTTGAGATCAAGCCTTGCAAGGTCGCAGGATGCCTGGGCCTCTTTGATCTTGAACTTCTGGGTTTTTAGCCGGGTGTTCAAGGTCTCTATGGCTGCCTCAGCCTCTGCTTCACCTGCACGAGCAGCCTCTTTGCGTGCCTTAGCCACCTTCCACTGGGATTCGACATGGTCATACTGGCTTCGCGAGATCACACTCTTTTCGATTAAATTCCTGTAGCGCTTTAACTCTGCCAGGGCAAGCCCTTCGTCCTCCTGGGCTGCCTCCAGATTCGCCCGGGTCTGTGCGAGTGCCTTTTTCTTCTCTTCGATGGAGGCATGGATCTCCTTTTCCTCTGCCTCCAACCGAGAACATGCTTCTTCTTTTTCTTTCAGATAATGAGTGTAGTCCTCGGGGTTAATCTCTACGAGAGGATCCCCTGCCTTGATCATCTGATTGTCTTCGATAAAGACCTTGATGACTTTTCCTTTCACTTCTGCGCTGATCGGGACGACCTTCCCATTGACATAGGCATTGTCCGTGCTTTCGTGTGAAAGGTAATACAGAATCTCGGGTTTGTAATATGCCGCTGCTGTGCTTAGGGCGATGAGGATGATCAACCTGAGAGACCATTTTCCGATGCTCCCCGCACGGGTCCTTTTTCGTGGAGGTTCAACTGGTTCGGTCTTGGGATGATCGCTTTCATCTGACGACTGCAATGGATGCTCCTTCTCAAGCTTGTTGAGAATAGAAGCCTCAGCGTAGACGCCAAGGACTTAGACGGCGATGAATTGTAATGCATTATCGGCCTAAAAAAGGGGATTGTCAACTTCTCTTCTTCCTATCGGAAATGGGATGCCGGGTATACGGTGAGGTTTGTCTGCGGGTGACGGAGCCGTATTGATTATTGATGGTGAGATTCCTTTGCTTGGCCCATAATGAGTATCATGGAGAGTTCTTGCAAGAGCGTCCAAGATGGGTTAACACAAAATGACTCCTCCTGTAAAGTTCCATAAACATGTTATTTTCGGTTACAGAAAAAAGCCATTGATTTCTTGGGATTATGGGAGGCAGTTGAAAAGCGTAAAGAAAAATGACAGATGGAATTCGATGAAGCCCGGGATTTCTGCAAAAAACCCTGTAATTATAGCTCATTCATCCGGATGAGTTCTGGCATCGAACTTGCTGTAAGACAGAGAGTAGCGCGCGTGAAAGGAGGGAAATAGAATGAGGCCTACGGTGCCTGAGAGGTGGGATGTGGAATATGATGTGGTGGTTGTGGGCTGGGGAATGGCTGGTACTGCTGCCGCGGTTACTGCTCATGACAGTGGGGCGAAGGTTCTTATCGTGGAGAAGATGGCAGAGGGCGGGGGAAACACACGGGTCTCTGGCGGCAACATTATCATCCCCAAAGGGAAAGAATTTATTGATTACCTCGACACCCTCAGCTTCAAGACCACGGAGCGCGAGATCATCGAGGTCTTTGTCGAATATGCCCTGAAGAACGGCGAGTGGATCAGGAAGATGGGCGGGGACGTTCAGGTCTTTATGCCATTGCAGGTTGCTTATCCGGAGACCGCCGCCGGCGCTGGTTTCCCTCACATACCGGGTGCAGAAACCGTGGTCAAGTATAACATCAAGGGGACCGCAGAAGAAGGGAAACCTTCTGAGCGTCTCTGGAAGTTTCTCTCCGGCCTGGTGGCCAAGAGGGGGATTAGCGTGATGACTTCCACGATGGCCAAAGAACTGGTTTCTGCGCATGAGGGGGAAATCGTTGGGGTGATGGTCGAAAGGGAGGGAAAGACGATCCATGTCAAGGCGCGAAAGGCGGTGATCCTTACCTGCGGCGGATATCAGAACGACCCCAGGATGAAGTGGGATTATCTGCCGGTAAAGCCTGTTTTTTTCTTTGGGACTCCAGGTAATGCTGGAGACGGTATCAGGATGGTTCAGAAGGTCGGTGGAGACCTCTGGCATATGACTCGTTTATGCTGCGTGGTGGGATTCAAGGCCCCGGAGTTTGAAGCGGCGTTTCCAATCACCTTCCTCAGTGAAGGATTCATGTTTCTGGATAAGCATGGTCGACGGTTCGTTAATGAAGCAGGGATGGAGATCCACGACTATTTTACGGAACTCTCCCTGTTTGACGTGAAAAAAATGGAGTTTCCCCGTGTACCTATATGGGGGATCTTTGATGAACAGACCAGGAAGAGAGGTCCCCTGAGCCGGGGCACTGCTGGGTATAATCGGGACCTGTATGGTTGGAGTCTGGATAACTCAGCGGAGGTTGCGAAGGGATGGATCCTCCAGGGGAAAACCGCAGCCGAGCTCGCAGCGAAGATATCCATCCCCCCCAAGACCTTAGAAGAGACGATCGCGAGATACAATGGGTACTGCAAGAATGGTAAGGATGCAGATTTCGGTAGACCCAAAGAAGATCTTCGTGCCCTGGAGCCCCCGCTCTGTGCCATCGAGCTTTGGCCTGCACTGATCAACACGCAGGGTGGTCCACGTCGTGATAAAGAGGCCAGAGTGCTTGATCCTGAAGGCCAACCGATCCCGAGATTGTACGCTGCGGGTGAACTCGGCTCCATTTGGGGTTATCTGTATCAAGGAGCGTGTAATATTAGCGAAGCCCTCGTCTTCGGTCAGATCGCTGGCAGGAATGCCGCTATGGAGAAGCCCTGGTCATGAGCGCACCCGTGATGGACACAGAAATCGCTTCGAGAGATTTTGTGGTCGATGCTTCCAGGGAAAGAGTTTGGCGTCTGATCGGCAAGGTCATCCTAGGCAGCCTGCCTGGCATGGAGGAAATGGAAATCCTGGATGAGAACAATTTCAGGGCGATGTTGAGGGTGAAGGTCTCATTCCTGGAATTCAAAATGAAGCTGAAAGGTGAAATCGTGGACATGGCACCGCCGGACTCCCTTGCGGTTAATATTGGCCTTGAAGGCCTTGTTGGATATTTCAGAATGAGCCAGAAAGTGGCCCTGAATATGACCTCCGCCGAAGGAGGGAAAACCACGGTTGCCTGTAAAGCCGTCGCCCTGGACATCGGAACTTTGTCCCGTGTTTTATTCCTCGGGCAGGCAAGGCGTTTTGCTCAATCGACGTTTGAGGCCATAGAAAAACGGCTGCAGGAACTGGCCTGAATCCGGATTTTTCTTTCAAAGAGAGGGGTTGTCGATGATCGAAGCGACGAAAAGGCTGGCTGATTTATCAGCGCAAGTCCGTTACAAAGACCTTCCACCCGAAGCAGTTTCCAGGGCAAAGGAGTGCATCCTCGATACGCTTAGCTGCATGTTAGGAGGGTGTAAAGGGGCAGAAGCCCCCATCCTGCTGAAATATGTCGAGGAGGCCGGAGGCAGGCCGGAATCGACGATCATCGGGTTCGGCAGGAAGACCAATGCCCCGAATGCCGCTCTGGTAAACGGGACCCTCGGACATGCCCTCGATTTCGATGATTCTCAACATTCCTTAATGGGGCATCCTTCGGTGGTCATCGTACCGGCTGTTCTTTCACTCGGTGAGAAGATGAAAAGCTCCGGGGAAGCGATCCTGGAGGCGTTTATCCTCGGCTTCGAAGTGACCTGCAAAGTTGGAAGAGGGCTCAATCCTAAGCTCTACAATAACGGCTGGCACGCGACAAGCGTGATCGGAGCCTTGGGAGCTTCGGTGGCTGCAGGAAAGCTCCTGGGGCTCGATTCCGGGAGGATGGCCTCTGCCCTGGGCCTTTCGGCCTCCCTGGCCTGTGGTCTGAGAGAGAACTTCGGGACTATGACAAAGCCTCTTCATGCCGGGAAGGCAGCTCAAAACGGGGTGATCTCGGCCCTTCTTGTGAGAAATGGCTTTACCGCTTCTCAACAGATCCTCGAGGCGAAGAGAGGCTTCTCCGCCACTTTTTCAGGACAGTATGATTTGAATCGGATCCTGGATAACTTTGGGAATCCTTTTGAGATCGTCTCCCCAGGCGTCCATTTGAAGCCCTATCCTTCCTGTCTGGAGACGCACTCCATCATCGAGGCCACCCTTTTTCTTGTAGAATCAAATGACATTCACGCGGAAGATGTGGAATCGGTTAAGTGCGGGATAGCGCCACTGGCACTTGATATCTTAATCCATGCCAACCCGCAAACCGGCCTTCAGGGAAAGTTCAGCGCTCCATACGCTGTCGCCACGGTCTTACTTCACAGGAAGGCATCTCTGGACCAGTTTACAGACAAAGAGGTCCAGGATCCAAAGGCCCAGGCGATGATTCAAAAGGTGAACGTCGTCGCCCACCCTGAGATGGAAAGGAGTGTCCAATCGGCCATCGTAACAATCCGATTGAAGGACGGCCGGGAGTTTAAGAAAAGGCTTGATATTACGACCGGACACCCTGAAAAGCCGATGTCCTTGAACCAGATCATCGATAAATACAGAAGTTGTGCGGATACCGTGCTGGACAAAGGGCAGATAGAGGAATCGATTGAAAAGGTCCTCCACCTTGAAAAGGCAAGCGACGTCGGCGAGATGATTGCGTTAGCCGTCCCCAACACCTCCTCTCCCCTTTCGGGGAGAGGATTGAGGTGAGGGGGAAAACTTTTGGATCACCCTCACCCTCTCCCATCAACGGAGAGGGCAAATACAGTTGATTTTCAGGGTTCGAGGAGGACGAACCCGTCATCAAGGGTGACGTAGAGGGGGCCGGTAAAGGCTCTTGAGTGGAATCAGAAGCAAACGGGGGACTCACATGAAACTTAGCCATATTGGCGTTGCTGTACGAGATGTCGATCGAGCGGTTCAGTTTTTTAAGGAGAAATTTGGATTGGAGACAACGGACCAGGGAACCGGAAGAGGGTTCCATGTTGCTTTCCTATCTACCGGGGGTACCCCAGTAGAATTGATACAGGATGTGACTCCCGGAGGAATCATAACAAAATTTCTTGAGAAGAGAGGCGAGGGGATGCACCATATCAGTTTCGAAGTGGACGATATCCGGTCCACCCTGGAAAGAATGCAGGCCCAGGGGATCACCTGCCTTGATAAAGAACCGAGAGGGGGTGCTCACAATTCCCTGGTCGCTTTTTTGCACCCGAAAGATACCTTTGGGATTTTGATCGAACTGGTCGAATTCCCGGATAAGCATTAACCCTGGACAGAAGAAGTTTTCTTCGAGGAGACGAAATAGAATGGACCCGAGAGACTGGAATGTCGGTTACATCGCTAAGAAACGGGCGGCCCTTACGCCCCGTAAAACAGCATTCGTTTATGACGATCGGCCTTTCACCTATAAGGAGTTGAATGATAACGCAAACCGCATTGCCCATGTCCTCCGGGGAAAGGGGATCCGGAAAGGTGACCGGATTTCCGTGTTACTTAAGAACTGCCCTGAATTCCTTGAGGTCTTTTTCGCTGCGGCCAAGCTCGGGATCATTTTTGTCCCCCTCAATTTCCGCCTGGTCGGACCGGAGCTGGAATATCAGTTGAACAATGCCGGGGTACGCCTGCTCGTGTTTCATGATTCGTTCGTCGAGAGAATCCATCCCATTTTATCCTCCGTCAAAGTGGAAAAGGATAAGCTCATCTTTGTGAAGAGCGGTCTTCCTGGAAGCCCCGGGTGTCCCGAGTGGGCGTCGGACTACTACGACCTCGTGAAAAACTGCCCGGTAGATGAACCACAGCCTGATCAGCCCGTGGGCTTAGACGATCCCATTGCGATCATGTATACTTCCGGGGTGACCGGAGTTCCCAAGGGTGTGGTTTCTTCCCATCTACAGACCTTTTTCAAGTGTTTCCAAAACCACCTCTATTTTGACATGAGATTTGATGATGTCTATCTATCTCAAATCCCCTTGTTTCATTCGGCAGGCCTTTTGATCGTGGTCATGCCGACCTTATGCCGCGGGGCCACCTTCATCATGAGGCAGAATTTTGAACCGGAAGAGTTCGCCAAAGATATTGAGAGGTACAGGGCGACGATCGTTTTTGCCTTCACAACGATGTGGCGGTTCATCCTCCAGACCAAAAAGCTGGATGAGATTGATGTCAGTAGCATTAGAGCAGTGCATGGTGGAGGGGAAAGAACGGCCCTAAGCATGTTCGAAGAACTGGCGGCGAAGGGGATTCATATGCAGCAGGGCCTTGGCCAGACGGAAAACTCCTTTATGATGCTCTTGCCTAAAGAAGATATCCAGAGAAAGATGGGCTCCACGGGGTTACCCAGCTTTTTCGGAGAGGTATGGATCGCTGATAAGGAGGGCAGGGAGCTTCCTCCCGGCGAAATCGGCGAGATTGTGGCGAGAGGCCCCACCATGATGACGGGCTACTGGAATATGCCTGAGGAGACGGCGAAGGCAATGGAAGGCGGGGTGCTTCACACCCGGGACTTGGGCTACAGGGATGAAGAGGGTTACTTTTATATGGTGGACAGGGAAAGCGAGACGTATCGAACCGGTGGGGAGAATGTCTATCCGGCAGAGGTTGAGAAGGTCCTGGCCCGCCATCCCAAGATCGAGAATGTGGCGATCATCGGTGTGCCCGATGAAAAATGGGGTGAAACAGGGAAGGCCTTTGTGGTATTGAAGGAAAACGAGGAGATCACGAAGGAGGAGATTCATCAGTTCCTTGAAGGCAACGTGGCGAAATATAAGTTTCCCAGCCATGTGGAGTTTGTCAAGGAGCTTCCGGTGACCGCGAGTGGCAAGATCAAGAAAGTGGACCTGAAAGAAAGAGAGAAGGGAAAATAGGATTCGGTGAGAGGAAGAAAATGATTCACACCAGTGCAGCAGGGAGGCGGGGACACAGAGTGGGAATCTCAAAGATTTGGATTCGCTGACAATTTGGGTGCCGAAGGTTGGGGCTTCAGAAAATAACTTTGGATGATTTCATCAAGGAAGGAGGGAGGCAGCGATGAGAAAGAGGAGAGAAGCAATATTCGCAGTGATGACAGCGATTTGCATCCTCTTACTATTTTCCGGCTGGGCTCAAGGTGCACAGGGAGAGAAATATCCCACAAAGCCTATTGAGCTTATTGTCCCCTACCCACCCGGGAGTGCTGTGGATGTTATGTCAAGGGTCATCGCCGATGTGGGTTTGAAATATTTGAAACAACCTCTCGTCGTGGTCAATAAAACGGGTGCTAACGGAAGTATCGCCGCTGCCGAGGTGATCAGCTCAAAGCCGGATGGCTACAAGATTCTAATGACTTCGAATATTTTCTTTGCGACAACCGTTAAAACGCAAAAAGTACCTTTCAATCCTGAAGATCTCGTGCCATTAGCATGTTTTTTTGAGTATAAAGAAGGAGTTGTTGTTAGAAGTGATTCCCCCTGGAAGACCCTCCATGAGCTGGTCGAATACGCAAGGAAAAACCCGAACAAACTAAAGGTCGGACACACAGGCCGTGGAACCGCAGCGCATCTACCTCTGATGGAGATCTTTAAGGGCACTGAAATAGTCGAAATCCCCACCAGAGGGAGTGCGGAGAGGATCCCTGCTTTACTGGGCGGACATATCGACGCGGCCATCCTGACCTATCAACCCACGAAAAGTCATATACGGGCAGGCAAACTCAGACTCCTGGTTGTTTTTAGTGATCGGAGGTACAGTGATCTACCGGATATCCCGTGTTTACTTGATCTGGGATATGCCGATGCGGCAAAGATTAAGGCCTCCAATGGACTGTTTCTCCATAAGAACGTTCCCGAAGACATTAAGGGGTTTCTCTTAGACGTCTGCAAGAAGATTTATGATGATCCTCAATTTAAGAAAGGAGTAGAAAATTTTGGAGAGGAGCTTACCTTCGGAGGACCTGAGTACCTGAAGAAGACAATTGAAGATGCGAAGGAAGTGGGTATCCCGTTCCTAAAAAAGCTTGGACTTTATATTGATAAATAACTCGGCCCCGTTCTTTCGCTCTTAAAATTGATTGAACCTTTTCAACATGTGGAGTTTGTATGAAGATGAGAAATCAAATCGGCGGTCTTCTCTGGGTAACGGTTTCAGTCGTTGTCTGTGCCGATTCCATTGGTGTGGGAATCGGGTCCTTCCGATCTCCAGGTTCAGGATTCTTTCCCTTCTGGTTAGGGGTGATTTTATTTGTGCTTGCACTGGCTCCTGTGGCAGTGAAGCGTCTTCGGGAAGAAAGAGGGAAGATAACGGATCTCTGGAAGGGTGCAAAATGGGGCCAGGTGACTTTGGTGATGCTCTCAACATTAATCTATCCGCTCCTGCTAAACACCCTGGGGTATCTGATCGCGACCTTCTTACTGCTGGTGGTTCTATTTCGTGCGGGAGAAAGTAAAGGGATCTGGACGAAAATGGCAATCGCTCTGGTTATTGTCCTGGCGTCCTACGGCACTTTCGGGTATTGGCTGAAAGTTCCATTGCCAAGGGGCATCCTTTGATAAATGGAAATCCTGGAATAATGGAATCCTGGAACACTGGAATATTGGAGAAAAGCAAAAATCGGAAGAGACCATTGCAATGTCCTTCTTTTAGGTTTCCCATTATTCCAATATTCCATCTTTCCAATCTTCCGTTCTCATTCCATTATTTCAACAGTAACGGATAGGCGATATTATGGACGTTCTTCAGCACCTTATCTCGGGTTTTGCTATAGCACTGCAGTTCAATAATCTCCTTTTCTGTTTTTTGGGGACCCTATTGGGAACAGTGGTCGGCCTTCTTCCGGGAATAGGACCCATTGGAACGATGTCAATCCTTTTGCCACTGACTTTCCACATGTCTCCTATCACTTCCATCATTATGCTTGCAGGAATTTATTACGGCGCCATGTATGGAGGAACGATTACCTCCGTTCTCATCAATATTCCCGGGGAGGCGGCGTCGGTTGTTACTTGTCTGGATGGCTACCAGATGGCCAAACAAGGAAGGGCCGGACCCGCACTGGGAATCGCTGCGATCGGGTCTTTTATCGCAGGGACGTTGGGCCTGGTGGGACTCATGTTTTTCGCCGAACCCCTTTCGGATCTCGGATTGAGATTCGGCCCTCCCGAATATTTTTCGGTGGTCCTGTTCGGACTGACCCTGGTCGTTTACCTGACCCATGGGTCTGCATTAAAAGGTCTCGTCATGACGGTCTTGGGCCTCATCTTAAGCTGCGTCGGCCTGGATAATTTCTCTGCAACCCCTCGAATGACGTTTCAAACAATGTATTTGTGGGACGGGATTGACTTGGTGCCGTTAGCAATGGGACTGTTCGGAGTCTCCGAAATCTTTCTTAATATCGAAAAAGGGATCAGTTTGGATGTTCTGACGGATAAAATAGGGAATATCTATCCGAGCGCTCAGGATTGGATCGAAGCGAAATGGGCTTTGGTGAGGGGGACGATCATCGGGTTCTTTTTGGGCATCTTGCCCGGAGGCGGACCCGTGGTGGCTTCATTTGTATGTTATAGTGTTGAAAAAAGAGTATCCAAGGACCCTGAGAGATTTGGAAAGGGGGCTATTGAAGGCGTTGCGGGACCGGAAAGTGCGAACAATTCTGCAGTGTCCGGGGCTTTTATCCCCTTCCTGACCCTTGGGATTCCCCCCAATGTCACCATGGCGATGCTTTATGGAGCATTCCTCATCCATGGATTGGCGCCGGGACCTTTCCTCATCACTGAACATCCAGATGTATTTTGGGGCTTGATCAGTAGCATGTATGTAGGAAATGGAATGCTTTTAATACTGAATCTTCCTCTCATCCCCCTTTGGGTCAGGATTCTGAAGGTCCGTTACAACATTCTTTTCCCGATTATTTTGCTCTTTTGTATTATCGGGGCGTATAGCGTTCGGAGCAGTGTTTTGGACGTATTCGTGATGATGCTTTTCGGAATCGTGGGTTATCTGCTTGGAAAGTTCGGCTACGAACCTGCCCCGCTGATGCTGGCTTACGTTCTGGGCCCGATGTTCGAGAAGAACCTTCGTCAATCCCTTCTCATGTCGCAGGGAGATTTTTCGATCTTCTTCCTGAGGCCGATTTCAGCAGTTGCATTCAGTCTCGCAATCCTATTCTTCAGCACGTCCTTCTATTTCTTTTTTTACAGAAAGAAAAAATTGCCGCTGGTCTCGGGTGAAAATGACCATTAGCTTTTGCCGGTTACTTTATCAAAGCGAGAGAATGAGGGACGGAGGCAGTACCCTTTGAAGCGATAGAGGTCTTCGTGTCAAGGAGATTCGAGATCATGAATCGAAGGGGAAATTCATCTTATTGAATGAAGGAAAGGAGGTTGTCATGAAAAGAGGTGGAAGAGGAATCGTTCTGTTGGGGGTAGTTTCTTTCATTGTATTAAGCCTTGGAATTCCACAAACCGAAGCTGCGAGCTCTGAGATCATCCTGCGTTATGCCGGAAACCTTCCGATGGATCACTTCATTACCCGCAGCCAGGACCTTTATGCCAAGCTTGTCATGGAGAAGACGAAGGGAAAGGTGAAGGTAGAGGTTTACCCCACCGGACAGCTCTTCATCGACAAGGACCTGGTAAAGGCCCTTCCTGCAGGAGCCGTGGACATGGCAGAAGTGACTTGTGCACAATGGACCGGCATTGTTCCTCTCTGGTTGTATCTGGATCTGGCCCTGTTTTTTAAAGACCGCGCCCAGTGGCATAAGGTGGTCGACTCGGAGATCGGCGAGATCCTGAAAGAGGAATTTGAGAAGAAGTCAGGAGTGAAGGTCCTCTTCTGGATGGACTTCGGATCCTCCGCAATTGCGTCGAAGATGCCCCTGAGAAAACTGGAGGACTTTAAGGGCAAGAGAATCAGGGGGACCGGGGAAATCGTACTGGAGGCGATCAAGGCACTGGGAGCGGCTCCGGTTTTCATGGGGGGCGGCGAAGTCTATTTGGCGCTGCAAAGGGGAACCATTGATGGGGCCAATTCGGGAGTGAGCTCCTTTGTAGAAAGAAAGTATTACGAGGTGACAAAATATATTACCCTTCCTGATATGACCCTCGGGATGTTTGCAACGCTGATCAACAAAAAGAAATGGGATACGCTGCCGGCGGATGTTCAGAAAGCCATGCTCGAAGCTGCCGTTGAGGCAAAGCAGTGGACCCGTATGGAATGCGAAAAGGCGGACAGAGAAGGCCTTGTCTTCCTCAAAGAGAAGGGCATGGATATTTATGATCCTCCCGAGAAGGAAAAGCAGCGCTGGAGAGAGGTGTGTAAACCCCTTGTCGATATCTTCGTGAAGAGGGGGGGCGACAAGACGAAGATGTTATTGGACATGACGGAGAAAATTCAGTAATGGCCATCTTGAAGTCGAAGTTCGATGCATCCTAAAGCGCAACCCTCCCGGCCGGAATGCCGGGAGGGTGATTAACCTTTGGAAGAAGGAGTGGGGGATAATGGAAAATCAAGGGAAGCTGAAGGCATTTTTGGATAAGGCCATTACCGGCTTTGGCCTGGTTGGCGGCATTCTTGTCCTCTTAAATGGACTTTTTATCACTTATGAAGTGGGCATGCGATACCTCTTCAATTCACCCACCGTCTGGGTCATGGAGGTCAGCATCTACGTGGTCATCGTTGCCACGTTTATCTCTTTCGCTTACGTCCTTCTCGAAAAAGGCCATGTCAAGGTCGATTTCGTGACCGCTCACCTTTCCGGTAGAACGGCGATCCTTCTTGAAATCGCCACTTCTCTTTTCTCCATCCTCTACTGCGTGGTGATGGGGTGGGAGGGCTTCAAAATGGCCCTTAAATCCTATCAATTTGGAGAGCTTTCCCCGACCATTTTGAGAGTGCCCGTCTGGATTCCCCAGTTCTTTATCCCCTTCGGAAGTGCCCTGCTGACCTTCCAATTCATCCGGTACATGAAGGATCTCTTTCGATCTCTAACCCTTCCACAATCCCCAAAGGATGGGGAGGAGGCGGTCAGTCTCTCAACTCAGGGATCAGCGGTTCGTCCTCTCCTGGCGCCTGTCATTTTCGTCGTGTCCCTCGTTTTGAGCCTCGTTCTTCTTAAAGTGAACATGAACCTGGGCCTTACGCTCCTTTTCTTTGTCCTCCTGTTCAGCGGCCTTCCAGTGTCCTTTGCTCTGGGTCTATTTGGCGTATTCAGTCTGTATTTTTTATTCGGCGGGGGCCCCATGCTGATGCAAACGCCCATCGTCGCTTATTCCACTTTAGATTCCAACGTCACGGTTGCCCTTCCTTTATTTGTCCTAACAAGCTGCATTCTCAGAAATGGGGAGGTGGGTATCCGGATCTATAAGTTTGCCGATGTCCTGGTGCGCCATCTACCCGGGGGGCTTGGGATTGCCTCTGTTATCTTTTGCTGTCTGTTTGCTGCTATGACCGGCTCCAGCGTAGCGGTAGCCGCAACGGTGAGCATGATCGCTTTACCGGAGATGCTTGCTCGCGGATATAGCCGCAAATTGACGATCGGGTTGCTTTGTGCAGGGGGGACCCTTGGCATCCTCTTCCCTCCGAGCTTACCTCTGATGCTATACGGGGCTATGACGAGTGAATCGATCGGTTCACTCTTTGCGGCCACGTTGATTCCGGGCTTGATCTTGGCAGCCATGTTCTGCATCTATGTGGCTGTCGTTGCGGGGAGAGACAAGAACATCAAACGGCAATCCAGGGCCTCTTTCAAAGAGATCCTATTCACCACCAAAGGAGCCATCGGCGGGTTGATCACCATTATTATTATTATGGGTGGAATCTACTCAGGCGTTTTTACGCCTACTGAATCCGGGGGCATTGCTTCGGTTTACAGTATCCTTCTGTGCTGTTTCATCTACCGAACGCTTTCAAGGGAAGGGTTGAAGAAATCCATCCTTGATACGATTCGGGTGAACTCGATGATCATGTTTATCGTCATCGGAGCCAACCTCACCGGTCAGGTCGTTCTGATGGCCCAGATCCCTCAAAATATTCTCACCTTTGTTAAAGCGATGGCAGCGCCGCCATGGGCCGTCATCCTCTCCATCAATGTCTTTCTCATCATCTTAGGGGGGCCTTTAGAAGCGATTACGATCCTGGTCATTACACTGCCCATTCTTTATCCCCTCGTTACGTCACTTGGCTTCAGCGGACTCTGGTTCGCTGTCATCATGGTGGTGAACATGGAACTGGCTCTCATATCGCCGCCCGAAGGGTTGAATCTTTTCATTTTACAGAACCTGGCCAAGTCCACTGCCAGCGAAGTCTCGTGGGGGGTCCTTCCTTTCCTCGTGGTGATGGGCATCTTCCTCGCTTTGATTTCTGCCGTACCGAGCCTGACAACTTGGTTGCCCTCCGTGGTCATGAAGTGAAGCCAATCCTATCATTGTTGGATCTTTGATTTATTGAAAAGAAACAGAAAAGAGATTGGGAGGAGGCTGGGATGGGGCAAGAAAGAAAGATCAGAGTTCTGATCGCGAAGCCGGGTCTGGACGGCCACAGCCGAGGAGCGAAGGTGGTCGCTTATGGATTGAGAGATGCCGGCTTTGAAGTGATTTACACGGGTTTGCACCAGGTCCCCCTGCAAATTGTCAATACCGCAATCCAGGAGGATGTAGACGTCATCGGTCTCAGCATTCTCTCCGGAGCCCATTTGACCCTCACGCAACGCATTATCCAGGGTCTCCAAGAGAAAGGGGCGGGAGACAAGATGGTCATCGTCGGCGGGGTCATCTCTCCGGACGATACGCTCAAGCTTAAAGGGATGGGTGTTGCTGAGGTCTTCACCTCCGGGACCTCGATTCGGCAGATCTCCCAATTCATCAAAGATAAGGTAAGAACCGGGGCGCTGGCGTCCTTTGAGGGGAAAGGAGATTAGGATGAGTGATGATCTGAAGGCGATTGCTGAGACCAAAAAAGAGTGGGAGGAGCGCTCCGTTGCCCCTGCCATGAAGAGGTTCAAGCTCGCGGAAAACCCCACCCGCTTTTACACTCCCCTTGACCTCCCTGATTTCGATTTTCTCGAAAAGGTCGGATTTCCCGGGCAATACCCCTTTACCGCAGGAACCTACGCCTTCTTGCCCTACCAGGCGGGGTTAAAAGGCACAGGCTTCATCCCCCAGTCTCCAGAGCTGGTGAGGGCAGGGCGCTACTCTGGTTATGGAGCACCTGAGGATTACCGGGACTATCAGAAACAGATGTATTCGCTGGGGGCAAGAACCGGGCCGAACATCGCCTTCGACCTGCCTACCCAGTTGGGCTATGACTCTGACTCACCCATGGCAGAGGGAGAGGTGGGCAGGACAGGAGTGGCGGTGAGCTCGCTGAGAGATTTCGAGGTCATCTACGAGGCCTTTACCGGAGAGATGAATATTGATCGAATCGCCTCCAATTTTACGATCAATGCACCGGCCAATATGATCATCGCGATGTATGTTGCTTTAGCTGAGAAGCGGGGGATACCGATCGAGAAGCTCCGGGCTACGCCGCAGAACGATATCCTGAAGGAATTTGTGGGTCGGGGAGCTTATATTTTTCCTCCCCAACCCTCCATGAGGATGATGCGGGACAGCATCGTGTTCATTACCAGACATTTGCCCAATCTGAACATTACCAGTATCGGCGGGTATCATATGAGGGAGGCGGGCGCCACCCGAGAACAGGACCTGGCCTTCAGCATGGTCATCGGAGCAGCGTACCTGCAGGAAGGGGTGAATGCGGGATTGGAGATTGATTCTTTCGCCCCTCGGTTCAGCTTCAACGTTTTCGGCGGGTCCATGGAGTTTTATAAAGAGATCGCCTTCCAGAGGGCCGCCCGCCGGATGTGGGCGAGAATACTGAAGGAAAGGTTTGGCGCCAGGGAGCCGCGGTCGATGCTCCTGCGGCAGGCTCATACGGCGCACATCGGCTGCTCGGCGACGACGTTACAACGGCCGCTCAATAATCTGGTCAGAACCGCTGTTGGGGGGATGGCTTCTGCCATGTCAGGAGGAGCACCGGAGTCCTGGCCCCCCTATGATGAGCCTTTGGGGCTTGGATGGAGCCTGGAGGCGATTCAGTTGGCCGAGGATGCCCAGAGGATCTTGCAGCATGAGGCGAAGATATGTGAGGTGATGGACCCTTTTGCGGGTTCCTACTTTATGGAATCCTTGACGGACCAGATGGAGGAAGTCGGCTGGACGGAGTTCGAAAAAATTCAGACGATGGGCGGGGTTGTGGCGGCCATTGAGAGCGGCTACATGCAGCAGGAAGTGGCAAAGAGTGCTTACGAGCGTCAGAAGAGGATCGAGAACGGGGAAGACCTAGTGGTGGGTGTCAACTGCTTTACCGGGGAACATGAGCTGGAAGTGACAACGGCACGACTGGTCCCCCATCCGTATGATCCTGAAAAGGTGGAGCTGGCCGAGAGTAAGCAGATGGCCAACCTCAAAGAGGTGAAGAGGGCAAGGGACAATCGCTCCGTGACACAGGTCCTGAAGGACCTGGAAGCGGCGGCGAAGAAGGAAACGGAGAACCTCATACCAAAGCTGATTGAGTGTGTGAAGGCCTATACAACGATCCAGGAAATGTGTGATGTCCTCAGGGGGGTCTTCGGGAAGTATGAGGAGACGAATATATAAAGGAGAAAAGGGCATGGAGGTGACAAGAAGACTGGCTGAGTTCGCAGTGGAGACCCGGTACCGGGACCTTCCAGCCGAGGTGGTCGAAAAGGGGAAGGAGCGCATCCTGGATACGCTGGGATGCATGATTGCAGGATGCACAGAGGACTTAGCCTCGCTCATGCTTAAATACGTCGAGGAGGCAGGAGGGAGACCGGAAGCCACGATCGTCGGATTCGGCCATAAAACGAATGTTGCAAATGCTGCATTGGTCAACGGGACTCTTGGCCATGCCCTCGATTTCGACGATACCCAGACTTCCTTCAGTGGACACCCGTCAACGGTCATATTGCCGGCTGTCCTTTCTTTAGGCGAGAAGATGAATTGCCCTGGTGAGGCAATCCTGGAAGCCTTCCTGATCGGATTCGAGGTCGCATGCAAGATCGGACGAGGCGTCAATCCCCGGCTCTATGAAAACGGCTGGCATGCCACGAGCGTTATCGGGGCTTTAGGGGCTGCAGTTGCGGCAGGGAAGGTTCTCGGGCTCGATGCGAGCAAAATGGCCTCTGCTCTGGGACTTGCGGCTTCGCAGGCCTGCGGCTTGAAGGAGAACTTCGGGACGATGACAAAGCCCCTTCACGCCGGGAAAGCAGCAGAAAGCGGGGTGATTTCAGCCCTTTTCGCCAAGGACGGCTTTACAGCTTCCCAGCAGATCGTTGAGGCGAAACGGGGGTTCTGTGCTACATTTTCAGGAGAATATCATTTGGATCGTATGGTCGAGAATTTAGGGAGTCCCTTTGACATCATTTCTCCCGGGGTCCACACAAAGCCCTATCCTTCCTGTTTGATGACTCATCCGATCATCGACGCCACTCTGTCCCTTGCCGAAGCCCATAACATCCAGCCGGAAGACGTTGATTCGGTGGTATGTGAGATTGCACCCATGGCATCCGAGGCCTTAATCCACTCAAACCCCGTAACAGGGCTTCAGGGAAAGTTCAGTGCTCAATACGTTGTGGCGGTATCCTTGCTTGACCCCAAATTGTCCCTGGAGCAGTTTACAGACAAAAAGGTGCGGGACCCGAAGGCTCGAGCCATCATGCAGAAAGTCAGAGTTACTGTTCACCCTGAAATTGAAAAGGCCCCTCCTCCTGCCGTCGTTCGCATTCGTCTGAAAGATGGCAAGGCGGTTGCCAAAAGGGTGGATATCGCAACAGGAAATCCGGAGAAACCGTTGTCCTTGGATCGGATGATCGAGAAATTCAGGAGCTGCGCTGACTCCATGATCCATCGAAAAAGAATCGACGAATCGATCGATATGATTCTCCATTTTGAGAGAATCAGGGACATCACCAAGCTTTTTCCACTGATCGTACGGGATTAGAGAGGAGGGGTGGTTAGACAGAAATGGGGTGGATTAAGCGTAGCTCTGCACCGTCCCGCCTCGGCGGGATTCAGGGCGTAGCGAATCCACCTTTCAAACCCATGAGGAAATTCAAAAAGGAGGTTTCGAATGAGTAGTCAGAACTTAGAAAAGAAACGGATACCGGCAGTCGAGGGAGTCTTCACCTGGCCTTCCTCGGAACCACGTCTCATAGCGAGCAGATGTAAGGAGTGTGGCACGGTTTCTTTTCCCAAGAGCTCCGTCTGCCGTAATTCGAAGTGTAAGAAAAAGGCCGGTGTCGAAGAGACTCTGTTGACACGCAGGGGGAAACTGCTGAGCTATACATTAATCTGTTACCCTCCTCCGCCTCCCTTTGTGGCACCTCAGCCTTTTGTCCCGTTCCCCATCGGAGAAGTCGCATTCCCTGAAGGTATTGCGGTCATGGGACAACTGGTCGGAAGGAAGTACGAAGACTTAAAGATCGGGATGGAAGTTGAGATGATTGTCGACAAGCTCTTTGAAGACGATCAGGGAAATGAGGTTGTGGGTTGGAAGTTTCGACCGATATGAGCGTGCGTCGTACTTTCGAGGAGAATAATTGTTTCCGGGGTCCGTTGCTGAGATGAAAATCGACTCATTGCAGGATAACACTGGTAAAGAATTGTCGATCTTTTGCGATTTCAGAATTAGACGTAGGGCAGGCTACCGCGCCTGCCTTGATCGGTCGGCACGGTGGCCGACCCTACGTTTGTTAAGGAAGACGAAGAGAAAAGGCGTAGGGGCAGACCTGCGTGTCTGCCCAAGGACAAGGGCGATCACACAGGATCGCCCCTACAAGAATCCGAATATCCATGACATTAGAAAAATAAGGTTTGAGATGATCAGAAAGGAGTATCTATAATGGGAAAATTACTTGGAAGAGAAGTCGCAGTGATCGGGGTGGGCATGCACCCATGGGGAAAATTTCCGCAAAAGAGTCCGCATGAACTGGGATGCCATGCAGTATTAAACGCTCTCGACGATGCCGGGCTGCAATGGCGTGACATTCAATACCTGGTCACGTCAGTCACTCCAGAGGTAAAAGGAAATGAGAGTATCCTTCCCGGTCAGGTGCTCTGTGAGAAAATGGGGGAATTGGGCATTCCTGTCATCAACGTCTCTAATGTTTGTGGCTCTGGCGGCGTCGGGATCAAGCTTGCCTATCAGGCCGTAGCACTCGGGGAGTGCGATATCGCCCTCGCTGCCGGGTTCGACTGCAGCCCGGACGGGTTCTTCCCGGGCACCCTGGGCAGCCGGGATCTTAATGATGCGAACTTCATGCGCTGGAGGATCGTTGGAGCCCCGAACCCATCTCACTGGGCGATGGAATGCAGGAAGCGGATGGAGAAGTATGGAACGACGGAGCGGACTCTGGCGATGACGAAGGTGTTACCGAGCCGGAACTCGATTCACAATCCCTACGCAAGATACAAGAGAGTCTATACGGTTGAAGAGGTGCTTGCGTCCCCGATGGTCTGCGAGCCGTTGCATCTTTTAGAGATCTGTGCCACGAGTGACGGTGCTGCGGCAGTCATCCTCGCAAGCATGGACGTCGCTAAGAGACTTTCGACAAAGCCGATCACAGTTGCCGCTGTGACGACGTCTCATGCCCAATATGGTGACGGGACGCTTCATCTGATCGCCGTTTCATATCACGACAAGCAGGAAACCCCGGTGGCGAGCGAAGGCTTTATCGCTGCCAAACAGGCCTATGAATGGGCAGGGATTGGCCCCGAAGACGTAGATGTGGTTGAGGTCCCGGACAACAGTGCCTGGCACTATCTGAACTATCTGGAGAGTCTCGGTCTGGCAAAAGAAGGCGAGGCAGATCGGCTCGTGATCGAAGAGGCCACCGCGGTCGGCGGCAAGATCCCCTGCTGTACAAGCGGCGGATTTGCGTCCTTTGGTGAGACCACGGCGGCGATGGGACAATTTCAGGTTTGTGAGCTGGTTTCGCAACTTAGGGGAACGGCTGGCCCAAGGCAGGTGAAGGGGGCAAAGGTCGGCCTGGGACAGCTCTACGGAGGAAACGGAAATAGTAGCGTCATCATCCTGAAAACATGATGGGGCGGCAATGGACAAATAGGACCATAACCCCACCTGACCTCCCCTTGCCTCAAGGGGAGGGATACACCCCCTCTTGGGTTAAGAGGGGGGAGGGGGAGTTCTTCCTATCGATTGGAACCGTAAGTTCATTAAAAGCGTCCATTCTATTTTAGACTGTTATTATCGGTGTAATCGTTCTTTGAATCTGTGTAACCATTTTCTACCAAAGGAGAAGACCATGGACTTTGAGTTCACCAAAGAGCAGATGATGTTTCGTGATATGGCCAAGGAATTTGGTCAGAGGGAAGTTCTTCCTTCAGTTCAGGAGAGGGACCGGGAGGAGAAATTCCCGTTCGAGATATTAAAAAAATTGGCCTCGCTGGGCCTGATGGGTATCAGGATCCCCACCGAATACGGAGGGTTGGGTCTCGATTGGACGACGCTGGGATTGGTGACTGAACAGTTGGCCTATTTTGACTTTAACGTCAGCATGGCCTGCTATGCCCAGACCTCCCTGCAGGTCATCCCACTCCTCGAATGGGGGGATGAGGCTCAAAAGAAAAAATATATTCCCGCAATCGCCAAGGGAGAGATCATAGGCTCCCATGCCGTGGTGGAGCCAAATGCGGGGAGCGATCCTACGGCAATCGAGACGAAGGCCACAAAGGCTGGGAATGAGTGGGTCCTCAACGGCAACAAGACATGGATTAGCAACGCGACCGTGGCCGATTTTACGATCGTCGTTGCTCAGACGGACAAGGAGAAAGGGGCCAAAGGCCTCACCTCCTTTATCGTTGACAAAGGTACCCCGGGGTATTCGGCCACGAAGATCGAGCATAAGCTGGGACTCCGTTCCTCGGATACGGGGCAGCTCTTCTTCCGGGATTGTCGCATCCCCGACTCAAACAGGCTGGGCGCGATTGGGATGGGGCTTCGCGTTGCCCTTGGAGGAATTGAACATACCCGCTTTGGCATCGCCATCTCGGCCCTGGGAGTTTTACAGGCATGCATCGATGCCTGCGTGAAGTACTGCAAGGAGCGATCCCAGTTCGGAAAGCCGATTGCCAGCTTTCAGCTCGTACAGGAGAGGATTGCAGAGATGGTGGTCGACTGTGAGGCTGCGAGATGGCTGGCTTATCACCTTGCTTACATGAAGGATAAAGGTCTTCCCCATTCCCGGGAGACGGCGATCACAAAATATTTCTGCTCCGAAGCAGCCATCCGGGCCGCCAGACAGGCGATCGAATTGCACGGAGCTTATGGCTATACGGACGATTTTCCAGTGGAGCGGTTCTATCGGGATATGATCTCGAACCACCTGGTGGGCGGCACAGCAAATATCCAGAAACTCATTATCGGAAACTTCGCAACAGGCATCCGGGCATTCTCGTAGCAGGGGTTAAGGGGGACCGAAATTCGTTTTGTCCACCCTCACCCTAACCCTCCCCCATCGAAGGGGGAGGGGATAAAACTTGGAGAAATTCAAATATGTTTGGTTGGAGTTCATTTGGTATCTGGTGCTTCGCTTAACCGAAACCAGTGAAAGGAGTTCAGTGGACAAATTTGATGCCATCGTAGTAGGGGCCGGTCCTGCGGGATGCGCCACTGCCTACCTCATGGCCAGATCGGGGCTGAATGTCCTTGTCTTTGAACGGGGCAAGTACCCCGGGGCCAAGAACATGTGGGGTGGAGCCTTTTTCGGACCCC
>Ga0209777_10000869_pt1 | contig 46610 bp, 47 predicted proteins | sample FrelakmetHBP12HB_FD_187147 | JGI IMG/M metagenome (GOLD analysis project Ga0209777, IMG submission 187147) | Freshwater lake sediment microbial communities from the University of Notre Dame, USA, for methane emissions studies -HBP12 HB (SPAdes)... | ecosystem: Environmental > Aquatic >... | reverse complement strand
GGATACCAGCAGGCGTCAGCGGAATCACAAGCCTGTAGGCTGCGCTTGGCCTCAGGTGGAAACCCGCCCTGCCGCTTGGCTGGTATCCTGGGGCAGTAACCTCTACATATCTTCTGCCCGGCCTGCAGTGGAATGTCAGATGCCCATTATTATCAACATTGCCAAAATCAATCCATCTGTTCCAGTGCAAAGCTCTGCCTCCGAGATTTGACGCTCTTCTCAGCAGTCTGACGCGCGCATGCTGCACCGGAGCATGTGTGCCACTGTCAACAACCTCAACATTAACAGTGCCCTCCCTGCCTTCTCCTCTTTCCGGACCTGGAGGAGCTTCATGGCCGTCAGTTACATGAGTTGCGTGGTCGCCTCTGTCACCGCCTCCGCCGCCGAATGCGCCGATTAGCATGCCAATGCCGCCAACCAGGGCAAGTATCCAGCCCCAGGCAGAAAGCACAGGCGACTGGAGAAGCATTCCCGCAAGTATCATGCCAAAGCCTGCTGAGAACAATGCAAGCTTCCAGTTCTTTCCGCCGGTTGCCTCGCCAAAGCCAAAGAACACAATTGAGAAGATTATCAGCCCAAACGCAAGCCCGCCAAAGATTCCAAACATTGGCAGTATGCGCTTAAGCACTTCCTGAGGGCCAGGAGGAACTGTAAAATAGAATATTGAAAGATTGGTAAGCGCTGAAAGCGCAATGCCGAAAATCTTTCCCTGCTTTGAAAGCCCGTGCTCGCCCTCAAATATTTTCACCCTGGCCAGCGCTGCTGCGAATATTGCGTAGAACAGGATGAACAGCAGGACAAAAACCATGCCGTAGATAATCCACTCATTGTTCAGAAACGCATTCAGCTGCCCAAACGTTGTCTCTATGGCGCCAAGCGCGCCCGAGGCTGCATGCGCAGCTGGCAGCAAAGCTAAAGCTAGGATTACTGCCGCCAGTAAATAAATCCTCTTTTTCTGCATGGCGATTAACCTATATGTGTCCTCTTATTAAGTCAGGAGTATAAAAAGTTTTCTATATTTGTATGCAGAAGTATAACCAAATGAATAAATAGGCCATTCTGTAGCCACTCTTACATGGTTGTAAAAGATCCGATTGGGTGCCTTATGGGCCTATATGAAGCTGCTGAAATGCATCTTAAAGCAGTTGGGGATGGATTTATTGAATCATGTAATCTGTGGTCAGAAGTGGCAAATCGGGTGCGCAAACTCAAAATACCCGAAGTATACTCTCCATGGCATGCCAAAGGCACTGCACTGGTTATTGAATCAACCAGTGGGAGCACAGAGGACATTACAAATGTGCTTAATCTCTGCGACATTTATGTTAATTCCACTCCGCGCTGCGAATTAGCACTTGAATACATTAAGTCTGCCAACCCGCCGTATGACGTGCTCATTGTATCAGGATTAAAAGCGCAAGAACCGGCAATTATAGATTGTTTGGATTCGCTCCAGCAGGATGTGCCTGGCTACAGGCGCCCGCTGCTCGTGCTGGCAAATGCAAACCACTATCCGCAAGAACTCGTGTCCAGGGCATTTACCACTTTTCAGCCAAACCCAAATCCAGTGCACTTTGCGCACTTAATTAATACCGCTGTTAAAATGTCCAGGTGCAGGCGCGAAGTAAACAGCTAGGTTTACCTTCTTCTTCGCCTTCTTCTTTTTGGCTTGTCTTCCTCTTCCTTTTCCTGGAAGAACAGCAGGTAGACTATCGGCAGTATTCCGAGGGTGTTCAGTATAAACATCCAGAAGAACCACCATTTCTGCCTGTGCTTTCCTGCCCTGTAGCAGGCAATCCCTTTCCAGACAAGCTCCCATAACATAACAGGGATTAAAAGCATTAAACTTGAACCAAGCCATGTTGGATATGTCATTATTACCACCTCAGGTTATGTAATGCCCACGGCAGGTGTATATTTATATTTTGTGTTTTGATTGGCTAAGTTATTCTCTTTCCATTACTGCTATGTTGTGAAAATACGCATAGGAAGAGTTATAAATAAGCGTGTTTTCACCTCAATTATAATGGCAAACTTCAAAAATGAAATAAAAATGCTTTTGGAGCCGCACGCAAATATATACAACAACCTTGACCGCGAGCAGCTGAAATAGGTGAATACAATGCCAGAACTTGGTCCACAGCAATTCTTAAACCCTGGTTTTTGGTTAACCTATTGGAAACCAGAATACCTGGAACCCACAATGTCGTTAGGCACATTTAGGGAAACTGATATTGAAAGGCTGAAAGATTTGCTTATGCGGTGTGAAATCAAGGGTTTGATTTTGGATATTGATGCCACACTGTGCAACCATGGGTCAGAAGTGCTTGATGAGGACATTGTTGGCCGGCTTAATTTCCTTAAGGAAGACATTTCCCTTTGCTTTGCCTCAAACAACGGTGGACAAAGGAATGCCAGTCTGAGCCGCCAATATGATATTCCGGTAGCAGTAGCTTCAAGGCCAAAACCATATCCTGATTTATACCAAAATGGTATGCATATAATGGGCACTACACGCGAAAACACAGCAATGGGGGGAGACCGCGCCATAACAGACATTGCAGGCGCCAACAGGCTTGGCATCATGACACTGCAGTTTGAGCCGATGGGGTTGCAGACAGAGCCAACCAAGATGAAAATCGCAAGGAGATTTGAAAAGGCAATTTATCAATTTATTATGCACTGAAGATGAAAGAAACCTTCCATGAATTTCTGGAACTCATTAAGCTTGACAGGAAGAATTCTGCCTGGGCGCGCAGCAATACAATAAAGAGCAGGTTTGAGGAGCTTAAGAGCGAAATTGCTGAAATTGAAGTTGCAATTGAAAAGGATGACATGCAGAACCTCAAGGAAGAGCTTGGCGACGCGCTTCTTGACCTAATGACTGTTATGGTTATTGCAGAAGAAAAGGGCTATTTCAAGGCAGAGGATGCTGTTAAGGCGATTATTACTAAAATAAAGCGCAGAAAGCCCTGGATTTTCAGCGGAGAAAAACTGACAGCAGAGCAGGAAGTGGAGCGCTGGAAGGAAGCGAAGAAGAAGGAGAAAAATTCTTAGTTGTTGCTCAAGTGACTTTAACTTAACAGCACACAAAAACGTAACCCTTATATAGAACCAGTTATCTACCTTTTCCGGGGTTTTTTATTTTTATAAATAGGAGTATAGACGAGAAAACCCGCAAGACAATCAATACCAACAGGAACAAAGGAGGAATATAAAAATGTCAAACCAGAACATACAGCCGATATTTATCCTGCCGGAGGGTTCAACAAGGACCAGCGGCAAGAATGCGCAGAGGACAAACATCATGGCAGCCAAAATGGTTGCAGAGACAGTCCGTTCCACATTGGGCCCAAAGGGCATGGACAAAATGCTTGTGGACGCACTTGGAGATGTTACAGTCACAAACGACGGAGTCACAATTCTCGAAGAGATGAGCATAGAGCACCCTTCAGCAAAGATGATTGTTGAAGTGGCAAAGACGCAGGAAGACGAAGTGGGAGACGGCACAACCACAGCAGTTGTGCTTGCAGGCGAACTATTAAAAAAAGCAGAGGTGCTGCTGGACCAGGAGATTCATCCAACAGTCATTGCAAAGGGCTATAGGATGGCTGCTGAAAAGGCGCAGGAAATCCTCGAGGCAATGGGTGAGCCAGTCACAGAAAAGGACACAGAGCTTCTCAGGAAGATTGCCATTACCGCCATGACAGGCAAGGGAGCAGAGACAGCAAAGGAGAAACTCGCTGACCTTGTTGTGCATGCAGTCAGGCAGGTTATGGACAGGGAAGGAAACCAGATACTCATTGACGCAGAGAATATCAAGCTGGAAAAAAAGGTCGGCGCAAGCGTTGACGACACAGAGCTTGTGGAGGGTCTGGTGCTGGACAAGGAAAAGGTGCACCCGGGCATGCCCAGGCTGATAAAGCAGGCAAAGGTTGCGCTGATTGACAGCGCACTTGAGGTAAAGAGCACTGAAACCGAGGCCAAGATACAAATCAACGACCCGAGCCAGATGCAGGCGTTCCTTGATATGGAAGAGAAGATGCTCAGGCAGATGGTTGACAAGGTTGCCAACTCAGGCGCAAACGTTGTATTCTGCCAGAAGGGCATTGACGACATTGCCCAGCACTTCCTTGCAAAGAAGGGCATATACGCGGCAAGGAGGGTTAAGCAGTCAGACATGGAAAAGCTGGCAAGGGCAACAGGCGCAAAGATTGTTACAAACCTTGATGACCTTTCAAAGGACGACCTGGGCTTTGCAGGCATTGTTGAGGAAAAGAAAATCGGCGACGAGGACATGACCTATGTCAGGGAGTGCAAGAATCCAAAGGCAGTCACCATCCTCATCCGGGGCGGCACAGAACATGTCATTGACGAAATCAAGAGGGCCATGGATGACGCAATCGGCGATGTTTCAGCTGCGCTTAAGACCGGCAAGGTTGTGGCAGGCGCAGGCGCTCCTGAGATTGAGCTTGCAAAGCAGCTCAGGAAGTTTGCAGACTCGCTGAGCGGCAGGGAGCAGCTTGCTGTCGAGTCATTCGCAGAGGCTATGGAGATAATCCCAAGGACACTGGCAGAGAACGCAGGCCTTGACCCCATTGACATCCTGACAGAGCTCAAGGCAGCCCATGACAGGAAGCAGGTGTGGGCAGGCATTGACGTCTTCAAAGGAAAGGTTGTTGACTCCTGGAAGCAGGGCGTCATTGAGCCATTGAAGATAAAGACCCAGGCAGTCAGCAGCGCATCTGAAGTTGCAATCATGATACTGAGGATTGACGATGTGATTGCAGCCAGCGGAGCAGGCGACAAAGGGCCCGGAGGAATGCCCCCGGGAATGGGCGGCATGGGCGGAATGCAGGATATGTGAGATTTAATCTTTTTATTTTTTTTCTTAATATTAGAGGCCCAAGGCTTTCTATCCCTTTATCCTTTTCACTGCCTCAGAAAGATTAACTGCCGTACTCGCATTTTTTAGGGCTGAATATATCTGCCACGCTCTGCAGTGGACTATCTCAGATGCTTCTTTTATATGAATTTCAGCCAGAGCTGGAGACCTTGTTTCCTGCTCTCTCATATCTTTAGGCAAATATGCTAAAAGGCCCTGCACAACCTCATGCCAGCTGGAAGGATTTTGGCTATGGCCCATATGCACACGATGATAAACAAACTCGTATTCAGTAAAATACCCCTTCATTTCCCCTCTGTGTTCACCCCCAAGCTCTACAATCTGCATTTCATGAAGTTCTAACCAGCGGCAGCTGCTGTTCCTGAATTCCTCATAACCGGGAAAGACAAGAACACTGGTTTTCTGCCCTTCAAGAAAACGGATAAGGGGATCAATTCCCATCACTAATTTCACCTGAGAGATATAATCATAAGGTTTGCCGTCTGGAAATAATTCTTCATAAATTATAACCTTCTCCAGGCGGATATCTCTAAGGTCTAATATGTTCATATCCCCGGGGTTGAGGATAGTATATTTAAAGATTTGCTTATTCCAAAGTGGTAAAGCCTCAGGCACTACCCACCGAAACCTTTAAATAAATCTCCCTCTAAAAAGGAAGTATTATCAAAAAAAGAGGGGTCATTATGGCAAAAGAGGATGATTACGAGATTCTGCCTCACAAGCAGATAGAGGAGCTGCAGAGGGAGGCTGAGAGGCTCAAGGAGCTTCCGTTCGGCAAGGGAAGGTCAGGAAAGGACCTTGTCGGCTCTTTAGAGTTGCTGAACGCCAGCATCAACAAGCTGATTGAAGTCTTTGGAGCGGCAACTGACATGCTGAAGAAGGATGAGCATGTCAGGCATGAAACAACTGTTGTCACATCCGGGCCCAGCCAGGCTGTCTATGACAAGATGGAAGCCCTGATTGATCAGAACAAGATTATTGCCCAGGCGCTGCTTAATGTTGCCAGCATGGTCAAGGATATTAAGAAGGAAGAAGTCAAGACCAAGGATAAGGTGGAGCAGGTTGTGCAAAAGGCTGAGGTAAAGGACCCGATAAAACTTGACCTCAGGCCTGCAAAGCCCAGGTTCGAGCCGAGGTTTGAGGAGCTGCAGCCGAGGCAGCAGTTTGTGACTCCTATGCAGACGCCCAACATGCCTCCAAGGCAGCCGCAGGCCAGCCAGCCCATGGATTCATTCTTTACCACAGGCGGGCCAATACCAATGCACATGCAGGGGCCTGCTTCATCGCCGCCAATGCCTGACATGATTCCGCCGCTGCCTGACCTGCCGAAAATAGGTGAGGATGAGGACTTCGGGGAAGAGGAGCCAAAGAAAAAAGGGCTGTTCGGCTTTCAATGATAATGGATTATTCTTTTCTTGAAAGGGTAGAGGAATTTATGGTAAACCTGGGCACAGCAGCCAGGGGCCTGCCTAAGATTGAAGAGGACATAGCCCACGAAAAAGAGCTTGTGAAAGAAATCTTTGTGCCGGAAGTGCCTGAGCCGGCAAAGGCAAAAAGGCGTGCCAACAGCAAAGAAATAAATGAACTAATTGAAACAATCATTAGATTGAAGAAGCTGTTCAAACAGATTGAGAAGAAAGAAGGCAAGAGCCAGGCAGCCAAGAAAGTCAAGTTAAAGCTTGACCTGCTGCACAGCCGGCTGGTGGCGCTGGAGAAGAAAAAGAAGAAATAATTATTTCTTTATTATCTTTTATACAGCACAACAACAGAGCCGATTGCCTGTATTACAACTGAGCTTGTCCTGGCGGCAATCTCGCCTGCAACTGCCTTTTCATCCCTGCCCTCTGCAAAATTCTTCAGCAGCCTGACCTTGACAAGCTTCCTCTTCTTGAGCATTTTTTTTATTTCGCCCAGGGCTGCCTCTGTCAGGCCGTTCTTCCCAATCCAGCAGGTTACAGGCAGCAGCTTTGCCTTCTGCCTCAGCTCATTCTGCTCCATCTTTCCTCTCATGCAGTGGGTGGCGTTGCCCCATTTCCTGCCTTTCCTCAAGCTCGTTTATATGCTTTACCCTTGCCAGCACAAGCCTGCTGAAGTCGCTGTTGAAGTCCTCCAGCAGCAGCGAGACATGCTGGCCGCCAAGGAAGTGGGGCAGTATTACATAGTCAGCGCCAAGCTCGTAGAGGCTGAGCGCATCCTCCACAGTGTAGGCAGTAACGAACACAAGGGCCGTTTTGTTTACTTCCTTGGCTTTCTTGACAAGCAGTTTGTTCGTGGCCGAGTCAGGTATTGTGGAAATAAGTATCTTAATCCTGTCCAGGTGCACCCTCTCCTGAATCTCGCTGTCGGCTGCGTCGCCGTAGATGCAGTGCACGCCCTGCTTGATGAGCTTCTTGATTATGTCCGGGTTGAAGTCAACAATGACAAAGTCCTTTTCCAGCTTCTTGAGCGTCTTGAATATTGAATACCCTATTCTGTCGTAGCCAATGAGCAGCACCTCCTTGTTGAACTCCTCAGGCAGGAATTCAAGGTGCCGTGCTGTGCTCCTGAACTTAAAAACCCTGGCCAGCCAGCTGTAAATGGCTGCCTCATACTTCATAATATAGGTGGTGTAGATTATTGACGCCATGGCAAGCATGACAACCAGGGTGAAAAAGCCCTTGTCAAGGTGCTGCAGGTCATAGATTCCCTGGGCAACTATTATCATGCCGAACTCGCTTATCTGCGGCAAGGCGCCTGCTGCCATGAAAGAGGTTCTTTTTGTATACCCAAAAATGCTGCAGATGGTGAAGGTGATTATTGGCTTTATCACAATGACCAGCGCAAGCAGGATGAGTAGCGGCACAAGGTATTGGCGTATGGAGGAAAGCGTCAGCTCCATGCCCAGCGAAACAAAGAATATGGTCAGGAAAAAGTCCCTCAGCGACTTGACCTTGCCGATTATATCAAACGTGTAGGGCAGGGTTGCAAGGCTTATGCCTGCCACAAACGCGCCGATGGCAATGGAAAAGCCGGGCTCGAGCATTGCCTGGAAGCCAGAGGTTACTGATATGCCCAGCAGATGGATAACCCACATGATGATTTTGCCCACATACTTGAACAGGAACGCGAAGATGAAGCAGCTGGAGAGCGCAGACAGGAACAGAAGCTCCTGACTCTTTGCAGAGAACTCAAACAGCGGCCTGAACAGGAGCTTGTTAATGCCGAAGGAGATGAGCACAAGCAGCACTGCCTTTGCAACTGCCACCAGCAGGAAAAAGAGATTGAAGTTGTTGAGGGTGTTCAGCGTTGACAGGGCTATGATGGCAAAAAAATCCTCAATCAGCAGGAACCCTATTATGATTCTGCCGTGCAGCGTGTCCAGCTCTGACTTGTCTGACAGCAGCTTCACAACAACCATTGTGCTGCTGAAGGCAACCACCAGGCCAAGGTAGATAGATTCAATCTGCCCGAACTTGAGCCAGCCGCCAATCAGCAGGCCCAAAAAGAACAGCAGCACTATCTGGATTGTGCCGCCCAGTGTTGCCACAAGCCCTATGTCCTTCAGCTTCTTCAGGTTGAGCTCAAGGCCCACTATGAAAAGCAGGAACGCAATGCCGATTTCAGAGAACTGCCTTGCGATCTCAATGCCGGACACAAGGCCAAGCACAGGCCCGATTACAAGCCCTGCTATGATATAGGCAGGCACCCTGGGCTGCTTGATACGCTTGGCAACCAGGGCAAACAGCGCTGCCACTATAATCATTACACCGATGTTAAAGAAAATGTCTTCCATTTTCACCCCTTTTACCTGAGCATGAGAAGAGGTTCTTTTTAAATCTTTCTCACTGCCCGGGCAATCTCCGGCAAAAAGTCACTGCTGATAAACCCGTAGCCCAGCTTCTTCTTCAGTCTGTCCCCAATCCTGCCGTTGACTTTGGCAGCTGCCCGGGCAGAATCAAACAATGAATTGCCCTGCGCCAGAAAGCCTGCGCAAAGCCCTGCAAGAATATCGCCTGTGCCGCCGACTGTCATGCCTGCATTGCCTGTCCTGTTCAGCGCAACCCTGTTTTTTGAGATGATTTTGTCAACTGGACCTTTAAGCAGAACAACATTATTGCCCAGGTGCTGCCTGAAATTCTTATCATTCAGCTTTGAGTTCTTCAGCAGAATCTTAAATTCCCGCTGGTGCGGCGTAAGAATCGCGTTTTTGACCTTTTTTAGGTCTACTACCTTAACAGCATCAGCATCTATAACCTTTGGAAGCGTTGTGCCCTCAATAAGTCTCTTCACAAATGAGCTTGTCTCTTTCTGCAGCCCGAGCGCAGGCCCAATCAGCAGCACGTCTGCTTTCTTAAGCAAAGCGCCAATTTGCTTAGAATGCCCGGCATTAACATAGTTGCCTCTCAGCTTTACAGTCATCAGGTCCGGGTTCATGGAATTAATTGCCCAGGCAACCTTTTCCGGCGCAGCAATATAAACCAGGTCAGCGCCGCTCCGAAGGCAGGCAAGCCCTGCAAAATATATCCCGCCAACATACTCCTTGCTGCCGCCCACTGCAGCAACAATGCCGTTGTCGCCCTTGTGGGAGCCAGCGTTCCTCTTTTTGAGTTTCATATGATAATAAAAACAGAAAGAGTATTTATAGGTTACCTCATAACAAGCTCCACAACCGCCTCGCTATGGTTGGTGTGCGGGAACATGTCAAACAGCGCAGCGCTCTTAACTGTGTGGCCTTTGAACTTGGGAATGTCCTTTGCCAGCTGCTGCAAATTGCAGGAGATGTAGATAATTGCCTTTGGCTTCAGCTTGTTAAGCTCTGCAATTGTTTCCATGTCCATGCCTGACCTTGGCGGGTCTGTTATTACAAACAGTGGCTGCTCAAGATTCAGGCGCTTCAGCTTTTTGGCGTCAAGCACAGTTGCTTTTGCGTTGTTTATCCCATTCTTTTCAATATTCTTGTTTGCGGCTTCAATCGACGGCGCGTAGTTTTCAATCATAATTACATCCTTAAATAATTCTGCGTTGATTATCCCGAATGTCCCGACGCCGGAATACATGTCCAGCAAATGTGCATTTGAAGTGTCATATGCCCTAAACAATTCATTCACATAGTGCTGCATCTTCTCAGCCATTTCATGGTTGTTCTGGAAAAAGCCCTGCAGCGGATAGATGAATTCACTGCTTATGTAGCGCTCAGTGAGCATTTCCTCGCCTTTCTCAAAATAGAATTCTGCTGATATGCTCTCTTCCACATCAGGGGGGACATAGGCAACAACAACACTGCCTGCTGTTGTTTTCTGCGCGAACTCCTGTATCTTCTCAACAGCCTCGCCGAGCTTCTGGGACTCCTCGTTGAGCACAAATGATATTGACGAATTGTTCTCGGGCGCCCTTATTACAGCATATCTCAGCGTGCCGGTCCGCCTCCTCAGGTCAAAGGCGTCATTCTTCACGAAAAATGCCCGCAACTCCCCAAGCAATTCGTTTATTCTTTTGTTTGCAATAGGGCACTCACTTACATCAACAATCTGGCTCGGCTCATCCTTTCTCCTGAAGCCAAGCCCTGCTGCGTGAAACATGAAATCCATCCTGTTTCTGTAGCCGTATTCAGGGCCTGAAAAGATTTTCACGTCGCTAATCCCTGTTGCCCTGGCAACAGCCTGCTTTTTCTGCTCAAGCTGCTTTCCATATTCAACGTGCTGCAGCTGGCAGCCTGAGCATTGTCCGAAATAGGGGCATTTTGCCATATTAAAGAAGAAAACCGAATTGGTTTATTATTCTATGCGTTATTTGCCCATATGGAGCCTGCCGGTAATATTGCATCCTCTGGTAACTATTGAAAGATCTGGAATTTCCAGCAGGGCGTTTTTATAAGGAACGTTAAATCCATAATCCCGCACAGTCCTTAAGAATTTATTCCAGTCAGCCTGCACTCCGTCTTGGGCATTTTGTTTGAACATTCTGTAAAAAGGATAAAATGTGAGCGCAGTAACTGGTATTATTCTCGAAAAGGATGTTGCTTCAATCAAATGTTCAAGAGTCAGGTCCTCACCAAACTTAGTAACAGCATCATATATCCTGCCAGGGTTAAAATTAGGATTCATTTCCCGATATCCAGCAGGCACCTGAAAAAAAAGTGTTTGCATAGTTTATTGTTTTTTCTTTTGATATAAATGGATTTCTATTCTTTATTTGCGGTTTTGCAGGCGCGAAAACCTAATAAATATGTAATTAATCCTGAGGAGTAAAATGTATCAAACACAACCAAATTCGGATTATAATCCCAACCCCACCCCTGCTATGATGGAATTTTATTCTGCGCAGGGAAAGAAAAAGGGAGGATTGCAGGAAATACCGCAAGGGTCGGTTGTTCCTATTCCAGACAAGAAACCGCAGCCAATCAGGGAGAGGCACAGGCCAATCTGGAATAACCATGTCATGCCTATCCCGGGCAGGCACACGCCTATTAACCCCAGGAATATCAGGAGATAATATTCTAACTCAGCGACACTGCTGCCAGTATCACAAGAAAGCAGGCTATCAGCAGCACAATCACCGCAGCAATCCTGAACCATACTGACGACGGCTTCTGCTTTTTCTTCAGCACAATGCCTGTAATAAGCAGGCAAAGCCCCAGCAAAAGCAGAGCCACTGTCCAAAGGAGTATTCCGTGCATGTTAATGCTGGAGAACTTGAAGGATTATTTAATGGTTTAGGTCTTTTGAGATTTGTAATGGCAAACAATAACTCTTATAAAGTGGTATTAATTCTCTATCCCCATGCCTGACCTAGAGGAAATTACCAGCACTGAAGCAGACTCCCTGCAGGAGAAAAACCCTAACCTTGTTAGGAGAATCTACGACTATAGCAAGCATCATATAAATTACAGGTTAGGGCTTTTGGGTGCCACGGTCATGGGTATATGGGTATACTTCCAGAATTACAGTCACGGCATTGCAAAGGCGTCTGTAGCATCTCTGAAACAGGCTGCTTACACTTTATTCATTGGCGGATACATCCTGAATGGGTGTGAGAAGCTGGCCACAAAGATAAAAAACCCAAAACTAGCCTATGCTCTTTCCTTTCTTGTTCCTTCAGTCACAACCGTTGCATTAACCTACCTTGTCCATACACTCAAAGGAACACCTGAACCATTAAATTCTACCATCCCAACAGCAATAGTTGCTCCACCATCATTCGCAGTCTTTGGCTATGTAGCAAGGAAACGCATGGATAAAAAGAAAGATACCTCTCCGCAGCCATCGCAAACCTTTTATACAACAACTAAATAGGTTTTCCCATGTTCCGCAAAAAAGTCTACGGCCAGTCAAAGGTTGACAAGTGCCCGTTCTGCGGCAAAACCGCAACGACTGAGAACAGCCAGGGCGTGCCAACCTGCATCAGCCACAAGAATGAAGAGCTTCTTGACTACAAATGCATGTGCGGTGAGTGGCTTGAGCTGAGAAAAGGAAAGTGGGGGCCGTTCTTCCTGTGCATGCGCTGCGGCCCGATAAGCTTCAAAAAGGGCATGGAGGTCAACGAGCACATCCTTGCGCAGAAAAAGGCAAGGCAGGCAAAAGCAGATGAGAAAAAGCCTGAAAACAAAAAAAGCGCCTATGACATCACCCCTGATGAGGACAATCCGAAAAAGAAGAAAGAAACCGTGATTACTTCTGATGAAGTGGATTTGTATTATAGCTGATGTTTCTGGACTCATTCTACAATAGTAACATTTAAATAAAGAATCAGATTCACAATACCCAGGTGAGTAATATGGCAAATGATGAATCAATGATTGTCAAATTTTGGGGAGTAAGGGGCAGCATACCTGCACCCATGACTGAAGAAGAATACCTGAAGAAACTTGAGAAAGATACACCATCTAAACACGGAACTTTCTATGGTGGCGACACAACCTGCATTGAAGTCAGGGCAAAGGATGCACCGCTTATTGTAATTGATGCAGGAAGCGGTGCAAGGAATCTTGGCAACTATTTGTTGACCAGGCAGTTCAACGGACAGAATTTTAATCCTTTGGACAGTGAAGCTGCACGCAAGAGAGACATCAACATGTTTTTCACACATTATCATTGGGACCATATCCAGGGATTTCCCTTTTTTGCACCTGCATTTATTCCAGGGGAAAACAGGGCAAAAGTCCATTTTTACGGAAAAAAGAATGCCAAAGTCAGGCTTTCCCATGTGCTAGCGTTTCAGCAGCAATATCCCAACTTCCCAATTGAATGGGGTGCAATGCCCTGCGATAAAAAGTACACTGAGCTTGGCAGGATGGCGCCGTCACCAATAAAGTTAGGCAATGCAACCGTCACATATGCTGAGCTTGACCACCCTGACAGGGTGTTTGGCTATGCTGTCGAAGTTGAAGGCAAGAAATTTGTCTGCGCAACTGATACAGAGCACAGGGATTTTGTTGACCCTCAGCTGGTAAAGCTTGCAAAGGGTGCCAATATTCTTTATTATGATGCACAGTACACGCCTGATGAATATGAAGGCAGGAAAGGAATGCCCAAAGTTAGATGGGGTCACAGCACCTATGAATGGGCGATAAAAACTGCGATTGCTGCGGATGCAAAATGCGTTGTCCTTGGCCACCATGACCCTAGCCATGATGATTTCAAGCTTGATGAAATCAAAGAAAGGGCAATTAACTTTAAGATAGAGACTGCTGGAGTGTTCCGAACTCTGCAGGTCATCATGGCATATCAGGGTCTTGAGCAGAGGATTTAAAACAGCTAAACCTCATCCAGCCTTTTCTGCACATTCTTCTTGTATTGAATAACTTCTTCTGTTTTATCTTCCTTTATTATTTTCCTTTCAATAACAACCTTTGCCTTGTCGCTGTTCTCAAGCTTTAGGGAAATTTCAGTTGCCTTTTCAATTGCCTCTTTCGGCATGCCTGCAAGCTTTGCCACGTGAATTCCGTAGCTTTTGTCTGTTCCGCCCTCAACGATTTTGTGCAGGAAGACAATGTTGTCCTCTTCCTCCCTTACAGCAATGTTAAAATTCTTTATGCCCTTGTATTGCTGCGCCATGTCATTCAGCACATGGTAGTGCGTTGCAAAAAGCGTCTTTGCCCCAATTTTATTGATTATGTAGTCAGCAACACTCCAGGCAATTGAAACTCCGTCATAGGTTGATGTGCCCCTGCCTATCTCATCAAGGATTATCAGGCTGCGCTCTGTTGCACTGTTAAGGATGTTTGCAGTCTGGGTCATCTCCACCATGAATGTTGACTGGCCGTGGGAAAGGTCGTCAAATGCGCCAACGCGCGTAAAAATCCTGTCAACAATGCCAATCTCTGCTGATTTTGCAGGGACAAAGCAGCCAATCTGCGCCATCAGAACAATAAGCGCAACCTGCCTCATATAGACTGACTTTCCAGCCATGTTCGGCCCTGTTATCACCATCATTTTTGCATCCTTGTTTAAGTGGGTGTCATTTGGGATAAAGATGCTTTCAACCTGCTCAACAACAGGATGCCTGCCTTCAACAATATTCAGATTATATCCGTTTTTTAAACTCGGCCTCACATAGCTGTTGTCCACTGCAACTGCTGCAAATGAAGAGCAAACATCAATCCCTGCCAGAACATGTGCAAGCCCCTGTACTGCTATTGTCTCAACAGCCACCTTCTCAAGCAATTCCCTGAACAGGGAAACTTCAATCTCAATGCACTTTTCCTCAGCATTAAGTATCATTTCCTCTTTTTCCTTGAGTTCCGGCGTGACGAACCGCTCAGAATTTACCTGCGTCTGTTTCCGCACATAATTTTCCGGCACAAGGTGCAGGTTTGCCTTGCTTACTTCAATGAAATATCCAAAAACCCGGTTGTAGCTGACTTTAAGGGATTTAATTCCGGTCTTTGCCCGTTCAGCTGCCTCAAGCGCTGATATGAACTTTTTTCCGCCGCGGGATATCTCGCGAAGGCTGTCAAGCTCTGAATTATAACCCTGCCGGATTACATTTCCGTCTGAGATTAGGGCTGGAGGTTCATCGCTGATTGCCTTTCCAATAAGCTCAGAAACATTCTGCAGGTCTTTTGCCTTAAATACCATCCTCAGCAGCTCTGATTTGCTTTCAGCCAGCACTTTTTTTATTGCAGGCACAGCATCAAGGCTGTTTTTCAGTGAAACAAGGTCTCTTGGGCTTGCATTGCCAAAAGAAATGCGGGAAATCAGCCTTTCCATGTCATTTATTTCCTTTAGTTTCTCAGCCAATTCCTGCCTCTGCATTGGATTATTATGCAATTCTTCAACAGCATCCAGCTTCCGGTTGATTTTGTCAATATTAAGCAATGGCCTTGAAATCCATGCCCTGAGAAGCCTCTTTCCCATTGAAGTATGCGTCCTGTCAAGCACATGGATAAGCGTGGTGTTCTTGGCAGACACATTCTCAAACAACTCAAGGTTCCTCTGTGTAGTCAGGTCAACAAGCATATACTGTGAGCTTGAGTAAAACTTCAGCTTATTGATGTATCCCAATGAATTTTTCTGTGTATCATAGAGATAATTGAGAAGGGCCCCGGATGCCATAATCGCCAGCGGCTTGTCTCCTATGCCAAACGCATCAGCTTTGCACCTGAAGTGGGTTTCCAACTTTTCCCGGGCATTTGGCTCATAATAATTGTGCTCCGGGTAGGGGTTGGCGACAGAAACCAGTTTTTTTATCTCTGCGCCATCCATTGAGCTTGCGAATATGATTTCCTTTGGCTTATACTTTGCAATTTCATTTGCAACAGCCTTTGCAGGTGCTTCTGTTGTCCTAAATTCCCCGGTTGATATGTCGCAAAACGCTATTCCTGCCCTGCCATCCCTTACAACAATGCTCATAAGGTAATTATTTTCAGCTTCATTAAGCAGGCTGCCTTCAATAAGCGTGCCTGGCGTAATAATCCTGATAAGGTCCCTCTTAACAAGGCCCACTGCCTTCCTCGGGTCCTCTATCTGCTCAACAATTGCAACCTTAAAGCCCTGCTTTATCAATTTTGCAAGATACTGGTCAAGTGCATGGTAGGGAATGCCTGCCAATGGCACAGGAGGGTTTTTGCCTCTTTTTGTCAGCACAATGTCAAGGGCTTTTGCAGCTGTCTTTGCATCGTCAAAGAAGGTCTCGTAGAAATCACCCATCCTGAACAGTATAAGGCAGTCCGGGTTCTCCTTCTTTATCCTCATATACTGCTGCATAGCAGGAGTTAGTTCAGCCATATTTCACCCCGGAGAGAAAGAATTACCCAGAATATTAAAAGGTTATTGGTTTGCGCTCCACAAGCCTTGGGAAATCAGGGAGCGCGCCGAAGTCAAAGTTCTTCATCCCCGTCTGGCACTGGCGGCAGCTGTTGTAGTGCCTGTTATAGGCGCGGGTCACACTTTCTGACAAGCCATTGAGATCTGTCGCCATCCTCAGCATTATATCCGCAAGTTTCCCAAAGATTCCAACATGGTTGTTCCTTGTGGTGTTAAGCAGGTATGGCGCTGCACCCAAAACCTCAAAGTTGCGGTGGGCAGACTCATCTGTTATTATGCCTGCGCATGTTTCGCGGAACTGTCCGATTGTCCGAGGAGGGAACTCTGTAATCCCCCTGCCCAACTCAAGCTCATACCACGGCAGCAAAATATAAATTCCTTCATCAGTGTCTTGGCACTGGCCGCAAATGGTAACATGCTCTATAAATCTCTCATGCTGCACAGGATTCAGCACTCTGCGGTTCGCATAAAAGCTCAGTATCTCAGACAGCACAGCCTCGCTGGAATGCCTGCCTGTGTTTTTATCCAGCAAATGCATCGCAGCATCAGAATAATCCTGAGGGACTATGCCATGTGAGCCAGACTTTGCAAGCCCTTTGGCAATTTTCTCTAATGCCCTTTTTTCAATGTCATGCGGTTCTATTGGAGGCGATACCGATGAAAAAGATAATCCCATGTTATCCCACTCATTTAAGGTCATGGAAGAATAAACCATATCCCTGTCCCTCATGATTTTTGCCTTTGCTTCTTCATAGAATGCGTTGTAAGCTTCTTCCTGCCTAAGCACTAAATCAATAGATCCCGTTGGCATACGTGGAGGAATGCACAGCAGATTTATAAACTTTGTGGTTGTTACCACTGTTGAGACATATCAGAATAGCAAAAGTCTTTTTTAGATGCACTAGGGCAGGTTAATAGTTTCATTCAGCTCAGCAGCCACAGCCAGGCAGCTGATTTCTGCCCATCTTTTTGTTTTCGCTGATGTCACAACAAGGATTTCCCCTGGCTTCATGCTGAACTGCTGTTCCAGCTCGTCAAAGCTGCCCCTGTATTCGGCGTCGAGCAATTTCAGCCTGCCGTTGCGCTCAAGAATCATGGCAGCCTCTGCGCCGTTTTTTATGGCAATATCGCGCAGCTTGTAGCTGACCTTCTTTTTTTCATCAAACTTCCGCAGGATAATGCCCACATTATAGTATTGCTGGAAGAACCTTGAAAGCATAATCCTGGCAGGCAGGGACATGCTGGCTTCAAGCCCATTGTAGAAGGTTTTGCCCTTCTCAGACAGGTAGTGGCCCTGCTGGGTTCCCTCAGTCAGGCCCTTCTGCTTCAGAATATCAAGGATTGTGCGCAGAGTTCCCTCGCCAAGCTCAAGCTCTGGAACAAGGCCAGAGCGGCTTTTCTTCTCCCTCAGCGCAATAAACGCCCTGAGAACGTCAAACTGCGTGAAGTTAGAGATGTTGCCGACCATGGACAGAAAGAAAGAACCGATTTATTTATACCTTTCTATCCCGCCACAAACTCAAGCCCGTTCCCTGACCCTGACGCCTTTCTTCTTCAGTTCAGAGGCAACCTTGAGATAGGCCAAAGAGTAGTAGTCTGTGAAATTTGGCTTATTGAAATTTAAAGAAGAAGATAAAAAAAGCCTGTCTTCATTCATTGCTTGACAAGCTTGACTGCCTGCTCTGACTTCTCCCACACTGCATCGAACATGTTGACCAGCGCAGCTGAGAAATACGGCGTGGAAACCCACACAGCAGAATCATAGGCCGGCTGGATGCCCTTGTCGTTCAGAAGCATGAAAACTATTTCCTTCCTGTCGGCAACGCAGAACCTTGCCTTGATGGTGTCAGTGAACCTTATCTCCGCAAACTCAGAAGCAGCCTTGACATACTTCTCGATTTCCTTTGCGTAGTTGGTCAGAATCTTGACTTTTACTCCCCTGGCAGCTGCCTTCTCAAATACCCTTTTCAGGCCCTCGACCTTTCTCACAAGGCCAAGCGGCGTTGTCATAATCATAACTTCCTTCTCAGCGCCCTTAATCATGGTGCTGAGCTGGTTGTAGATCTGCGACCTGTCCTTCAGGCTTCCTGCCATGTTTGTCGGGTCAACCATCTCAATGCCCTTGTTGTGCAGCTGTGTGAGCTCGTTCAGGATTTCGCTTCCGTCAAGCTCCTCCACAATCTCTATCTGCTTCTGGGCATCCTCTGAAAGTCTCCTCTTAACCCTCTCGACAACCTCAGAAGGCTTGACAGCAATATACTTTATCGGCTTGCCAATCTTCATGATTATAAAGCCCTTTCTCTCAAGGCTTTCCAGCACATCATAACTCCTGGACCTTGGAACATTTGAGATGTCAGAAAGCTCGCCTGCCGTCGATATTCCCCTAGAAAGCAATGCAACCCAAATCTTTGCTTCGTAGCTGTTAAGGCCGAATTGCTTCAGCTTGTTTAAAAACTTTTTCTCAACAATCATTTTGATACCACCCTTATAGCCGATACCGATTAAACACGGATGTGTTTGTGTAACAATAAACTTAAGAGCATGAAATCCCGCCTAGTATTTAAATCTTTCGGTTATGTAGTTATAGTTGAGTAGTAAAAATAAGTGGATTGAAAAGACAAAAACTGTGTTTTTGCGCGTTTCCTGCGCATTTTTCCTTCAAAACCTTTATAATCCCCCCTTTTGTCCCAACATATATGTTCGTCGGACTGGTCGGAAAGCCAAGCGCGGGAAAAAGCACCTTCTTCAAGGCGCTGACGCTCATGGACGTGGGCATTGCTAATTATCCCTTTACCACAATAAAGCCCAACACAGGCATTGGCTTTGTCAAGATTGACTGTGTTGACTCTGATTTCAATACCCAGTGCAACCCAAGGGAGGGCTACTGCGTGAACCACAAGAGGTTTGTGCCTGTGCAGGTGCTTGATGTTGCCGGCCTTGTGCCAGGCGCCCATGAAGGAAAAGGCCTTGGCCTGGAGTTCCTCAACGACCTGTCCCAGGCAGACTGCCTCATCCACGTCGTTGACATTTCAGGCAGCCTTAATGAAAAGGGCGAGCCTGTCCCAAAAGGCTCCTACGACCCCGCCAATGACATAAGGTTCCTTGAGCATGAGCTTGACATGTGGTACTACAGCATATTCCAGAAGGTGTGGAAGAAGTTCTCAATGACGCTGAAGCTGACAAAGGAGAATATTGCAAAGGCAATTGCAAAGCAGTTCTCTGGCATAAAGGTCACTGAGGCAATGGTGCAGGACAAGATGAAACGCCTTGGCCTCATGGAAAAGCCCATTACGGGCTGGACAGAGGATGAGCTGAAGAGCCTGACAAGGGAGCTGCGAAAAGAGACAAAGCCAATAATAATTGCAGCAAACAAGATTGATGTTCCTGGCGCAGAGGAAAACTACAACCGGCTAAAGGGGCAATTCAAGGACTATATTATAATCCCATGTTCAGCAGAAGCAGAGCTTGCGCTAAAAGAAGCAAACAAAAAGGGAATAATCCATTATATTCCGGGCGAACCTAATTTCAGGATTGTGCATGAGGACAAGCTCAGCGAAAAGCAGAGGCATGCGCTTGAGTTCATAAGAAAGGATGTCCTGCACAAATTCCATTCAACAGGCGTGCAGGAGGTAATCGACAGCGCTGTCTTTGGGCTGCTGAAATACATTGCGGTTTTCCCGGGCGGCACAAAAACCCTGGTTGACAGGGAAGGAAGGAGGCTGCCTGACTGCTTCCTCATGCCTCCGGGCACAACAGCAATCAGCTTTGCCTTCCATCTGCATACTGACCTGGGAAACGGATTCATCCGCGCAATAAATGTCAAGACAAAACTTTCCATGAAAGAGTCAGAGCCGCTGAAGCACAGGGATGTCATTGAGATTGTGCATGACAGGTGATTCTTCGCAACATTTCCAGCCAACACCTTGCGCCGCTGTTTATTTGATTTTTTTTCTCATTTTTTCTTTTCTCTTTTCAAGCAACATTTAAATAGTAATTAACCACTGGAAGCCATAATGAAATTTAAATACATCAACCTGCTGTTTGCCTCGTCATTTTTCATATTTTTCATTGCCGCAGCCTACTATTTCATCTGCTGGTACAACAAAGGCACCTGCGGGACTCGCTGGCTGGTTGTCTATGGGATACTCAGCCTCATAACCGGCCCCATTGCCTTCTGGAAGAGAAAGGAATAGCTTTGGAAAATAGGTGCGGCTGCCGCCACCACAGCAGAATCAGTTTCCGAAACATTTATATATACCCCCGCATTTACACGCTCCAATGGAATTCTGACAGGTGTTCAACTTGGAAGATAAAGACGTATTAAAAACTGGAACCACAACCGTGGGAATTGTATGTAAGGACGGAATAGTGCTAGCTGCAGACAAGAGGGCCACAGCAGGCAACTATATAGTGGACAAGAAGGCCAAAAAGATTCACAAAGTCAACGACACAATGGCGCTGACCACCGCAGGAACAGTCAGCGACATACAGCTGATGATAAAGTACCTGAGGGCAGAGGTAAAGCTCAAGGAATTCAGGTCAGGCAGGAAACCCAATGTGGCTGAAGCGGCAAACCTGCTGGCAGGCATGGTCTACGGCAACATAAGGAAGATGAGCATGATACCGGGGATAAGCCATTTCCTGTTTGCAGGAAACGACCAGAAAGGCTTCCATTTGTATGATATTTTCGCAGACGGCTCGCTGACAGAGATTGATACTTTTGTCTCAAGCGGCAGCGGCAGTGTTTTTGCCCTGGGTGTCCTGGAAACCCTCTACAAGAAGGACATGTCAATCAATGACGGCGTTGCATTGGTTATGAAGGCAGTCAATGCAGCCCTGCAGAGGGACAGCGCATCAGGAGACGGCCTTGACGTTTTCAAGATAACCAAGGACGGCGCGCAGGAAGTGCTTTCAAGGGAAGTCAACGGAAAGCTGGAGATGTAAGAAATTTTTGGATATTTATTTTTTAGCTTTATCATTAAAAAACATAAGATATATTCTTGAAATAACAAAAAGGTGTATTCTTTGGCTGAGATAATAAAGGAAATCATGAAGAGCCTGCCTGAGGATAAAATCAGCGCAGCATGCTTTGAGGGCGCTAACATAGTGCTCTACACAAAGGACAAAAGCTTCTTCATGGACAATGAGGGAATGATTAAGCATATAGTTGACTCCATAAAGAAGCGTGTCGAACTAAGGCCTGACCCTGCCATAGCAATGGACATAGAGAAGGCAGAGAAGGAGATTAAGAAGATCATCCCTGAAGAGGCAAATATTGGCAATGTCATATTTGACACGCAGAGGTCAATAGTCATCATAGAGGCTGAAAAGCCCGGCCTGGCAATCGGAAAGCAGGGCTCGCTCCTGCGGGAGATAAGGCAGAAGTGCCTCTGGGTGCCATTAATAAGAAGGACGCCGCCAATCAGGTCAGAGCTTATTGAAAACATACGGGCTGTGCTCTACAAGAATTCTGATTACAGGAGGAAGTTCCTTGACAAGGTGGGGCACCGTATCTACGACGGCTGGATAAGGGGCAAGAAAGAGGAGTGGATTAGGGTTTCCTATCTTGGCAGCGGAAGGCAGGTTGGCAGGAGCTGCCTGTTTTTGCAGACTCCGGAATCACGAATCCTGCTGGACTGCGGCATTGACGTGGCAAACGAAGCAGAAGCCTATCCCTATCTTGAAGCGCCTGAATTTAGAATCAACGAGCTTGATGCTGTTATCATCAGCCACTCGCACCTGGACCACAGCGGCCTGCTGCCATATCTTATAAAGTTCGGCTACCAGGGCCCAATCTACTGCACTGCCCCCACAAGGGATGTCATGGCGCTGCTGCAGCTGGACTTTGTGAAGATACAGAGGAGCGAAGGCAAGGAGCCAATCTATACCAGCGAGGAAATAAAGGAGATGGTAAAGCACACTATCACCCTTGAATATGGCGAGGTTACGGACGTAACTCCCGATGTCAGGTTAACGCTCTACAACGCAGGCCACATCCTGGGCAGCGCAATGGTGCACCTGCACGTGGGCAACGGCCTGCACAATTTGCTGTACACAGGCGACCTGAAATACGGCAAGACCAATCTGCTGGAGCCGGCAGAGACAAAGTTCCCAAGGCTTGAAACCCTTATGATTGAAGCCACCTACGGCGGCAAGGACAACATACTTCCTACGCGGGAAGAGGAAGAGGCAAAGTTCGCAGAGCTTGTAAAACAGACCATTGAAGCCGGCGGAAAAGTCCTCATCCCGGTGCTTGGCGGAGGCAGGGCGCAGGAAATCATGCTTATAGTTGAAAACCTTGTGAGGAGAGGAGAGATACCAAAAGTGCCTGTCTTTGTTGACGGCATGGTGTGGGATATTACAGCAATACACACAGCCTACCCCGAATACCTGAGCAACAGGGTTAGGAAGCTTATCTTCCACAAGAACCAGAATCCTTTCCTGAGCGACATATTCAAAAGAGTGGGCAGCCAGAAGGAAAGGAAGGATGTCATTGAGGAAACAGGGGCGTGCATCATCCTGGCAACAAGCGGCATGCTTGTGGGCGGGCCGTCTGTTGAATATTTCAGGGCACTGGCTCCCTACAGCAAGCACATGATGTTCTTTGTGTCCTACCAAGGCGAAGGCTCGCTGGGAAGGAGAATACAGCGCGGCGAGAAGGAAGTCGTATTCAAGAATGGCATGAAGCAGGAGGTTGTGGAGGTCAAACTGCAGACCCACACGTTCGAGGGCTTCTCAGGCCACTCAAGCAGGAAGGAGCTCATGCAGTTTGTCTACAAGGCAAGCCCTAAGCCAAAGCGCGTCATTGTCAACCACGGCGAGAACAGCCGCTGCCTTGACCTGGCATCCAGTATCCATAAAATCAACAGAATTGAGACGAGCGCGCCAAGGAATTTGGAGTGTATCAGGGTTAAGTGAGTTCTTAGTTTTTATTAGTCCCAATAAAGACAGGGTAAAATAAGAAAAAAAAGAAGAAAATTACCCCTCACCAATACCAGTTTTTGGCACTGCCCCTTTACACAATCGGGATCTGGTGGAAGTCATTAACCCCAATAGTCGTCGTCATGCATATTATTATCAAAGTAGTTCTCTACATTGGTTGAATCGACATTTTCACCAGCATCCATGTCTATTTTATCCAGACTCTTCAAATCATTTCCTTTGCTACAGATGTCTTTACCAGATTTCGCATACACAATGGCCTTCTCACCAAAGCTCCAAGCACGCATAAGATTCATTATCCCAACTGCGGGCAATTTGTCTTTCTTCTTTGCTTCTGCTCCCATTGCCTTGCCAGCTGTCTTAAGCATGGCATCGTAGCATTTTTTGTTGGCATTGTTTTGTACTGCAGTATTTTTTGCGCTATCCACTGCAGCCTGAGCTATTTGCAGGTCTGCGCCAACCAAGTTGCCGTCAACCTGCGAGCACACAGTGGATAGGCTATTCTTGTTGCCAAGTTCCTTATCCGAGCACTGTAAAACTGCCTTTGATTCATATTTGAACACATTTCGTCCATTGTCTTTTCCTTTCTTGGTATTTAGCCTTAATTCATCCACCCAATATGCCTGCTTCAGGCTGTTCCTTATGCTGTCTATCACCTTGTCAATCAACTTGTTATTTTCATCTATTGCTTTGTTGTCAGCTTCGCATTTTGTTTTGTCTTTTTTGCTTAGTCCAATGCATGATTTTGCAATACCCTTAGCATTTTCAAGCAATGTTATTGAATCCATTTTCAAGTTTATTGGGCATCCCTCATCAATCTGGCCGTCGCAGTCATCATCAATGCCGTTGCAAAGTTCTGTTGTTGGTGTGCCAGCTGTTGCTGAACATGCTCCCCAATCGCTGCTCCAGCCAGAGGCGCCATTGCAGGTTTTTGCCTGAGTGCCTGTACGCAGGCAAGCGCCAACACCCACTGTGCAGGATTGGGACGGGGCTGTTAAGCCATTGTCAACAATTCCGTCGCAATTGTCATCAATGCCGTTGCAGACTTCTGTTGCGCCAGGATGTATTAATGCATTATTGTCGTTACAGTCAACTATTCCTCCCCAGTTCAAAGGAGATCCGTCCAAATCATTATCAACCGGAGCTATCACAGCATATTCTGAGAAGTGTGTTGTTTGCAGAGTAAGTTTGTTATTAACACAATCTTGTGTAGCTCCTTGGGAAGTCCATCCTGATACAGGATCATTATAATAAATATCTAATTCATCTTCCTGGCTTCCCAGTTGTCCGCATTCTTTCATGGTTCCTTGCTCATAAGAGAGTGTAATTGTTATCGGACTATTGAATGTATGACCTGATGGGAACATGCCATAATCCAATAAAATAAATCCTTCTCCCTGAGCCGTCGAAACAGCATAATTATTCCCATTACTGACTAAGGTGATTGATGTATCTTCGTCCAAAGCACCTTGGGGAATAACTACTTTGGCATTTCCATTTTCTGTTGCAATTGTTCCTCCTGCAGAACCAATTGTGCTGCTTTCATCTGCTAAAGGATCGCATGTATTATTTGCATCGCCTGGACAGCTATCACAAACATCCCCCAATCCTTCCCCATCTATATCCGCTTGGTCAGGATTTGCAACATTAAGGCAATTATCTGCATCATCTGCAACCCCATCGCCATCTGAATCTACGACTGAAACACCTAGTTTGAGAGGCAGGTAATCCACATTGTTTGTTGCTAAGGTATAAGCCGAATCACAGATGCCGTCGCTGTTCGCATCAGCGCATGTCTGTGAGAATCCAGTTCCTGATGGATTTGCCCAGTAGTTTCCTCCAGATGTTGTATTCCAGAAGTTTGCATAAATCGTTCCCACAAAGAATGTACCATTTGTACTGTTAAAAAGATTGTTGTAAAATTGGTTATTTAAGCTGGAGAAGGTGGAGTAGATGATATACTGTTCATGTGAGTTGGCATCGCCGCTCATGACGGTGTTCTTAGTGAAGATATTGCCTGAAATTGCAGAGATTCTAAATCCTACTCCAGCATAGCCGCTTGTTGTGATAGTATTGTTCAATATCAGATTATTGTTTACTGATGTTCCGGCTACTCCGGGTACTCCGGTTACTCTAATGCCTTGACTCGAGCCCTCACCGTTAGTAACGGCTCTGATGTCGTTGTTTGTGATGTTGTTTCTCTCCGAGTAACCCAACAATATTATACCTACGCAGCCTAAATAGCCTGCAGGGGCAGTGCCAGTCACAACGATTGTGTTATCGTTAATAGTGCTGTCAAAGCTGGATTGAAGGTAGATACCATACCCTGTATCACCAGTGTCAGGCACAACTACTGTGTTATTGTTAATAGTGTTGTCAGAGCCGGATATGGCGTAGATGCCAAGCTCAAAACCATTAATTACACAATTTTTTAGTGTCACTCCGTTGCCAAAAAGATAAATACCTGTATAATAATTTAAATCAGTACTTGTCTCGGTTATGCTATGGCCAGCGCAATCGAAAACAATATTGTCTGCACCGATTGTAATTCCGTCGCCAGAACAGGACACGTCAGAGTCAAGTGTTATGTCTGTTGTTATTGTGGCTCCGCATAGCTCCGCTGAAACAACTGCTGTGAGGGGCAGGTAATCCACATTGTTTGTTGCTAATGTATACGCCGAATCGCAGATGCTATCGTTATTCGTATTAGCGCATGTCTGTGAATAGCCCTCTCCCGAAGGAGTAAACCACGCATTTCCGCCTATGAAAGATCCGCCAATGATGTTCGTTCCAGGGGTCTTTGTGGTGTTCCAGGAGTTGGGATTGGAATCAAGAACATCAGCATTATCTGCATTGTTGAAAATATTGTTGTAAATTTTGTTGTTGGAGCTTTCGTAGAGGGCGACGCTATACCAATCGTTATTATTTGCGGTGTTGCTTGTTAAAATGTTGTTGTTGGACCGCCCTAGGACGATGCCATGTTGAGTGTTATTATTGGCAGTGTTACTTGTCAGAGTGTTACTGGAACTGTCAACGAGGGAGATGCCGTCGTTTGTGTTTTTTGAGACAGTGTTGCTTGTTAAAATGTTGTAATTGGAGCCTGATTGGAGGAAGATGCCAGGTTTAGTGTTATCATTGGCGTTGTTGTTAATAATGTTGTTGTTGGAGCTGGACAAGAGGAAGATGCCCGTGCCCATGTTATTATTGACGTTGTTGTTTGTGATGATGTTACTGGAGCTGGAGGAGAGGAAGATGCCTTTACCACCAAATTTAGTTACGACACAATTTTTTATTGTCACTCCAGTTCTGCCAAAAAGATAAATACCTGTATAATCATTTAAATCAGTGCCTGACCCGATTATACTATGGCCAGCGCAATCCAAGGTGATGCCGTCTGCACCGATTGTGATTCCATTGCCAGAACAAGTAAAATCAGAGTTAAGTGTCAAATCTGTTGTTATTGTGGTTCCACATGGATTAAATACAACAGGAGGAGTTTGCCACACAAAATATGGATAACTGGCTCCTTCTTGAATTGCCCAGACATCAGCAAAATCCCAGCCAGCGAAGGTTGCCTGCTGCTTCATTTCTGCGGTTGTCATCCCTGTTCCACCCGCACTTGTAGACTGGCCAGAGGTTTCTGTATCCCAATAAGAGTCTATAACGGATACATAATTATAACCGGCTAATCCTCCCGCATAACTGCTGCTAGTTACGCTTCCAGCCGAATAAGAATTTGTTATGACTCCAGAATTCATTCCAACTAATCCTCCTGCATAACTGCTGCCAGTTACACTTGCAGTTGAATAGGAATCTGTTATATGACCCCCCTGCCCAGGTCCCCAACCATAAGCATTATAACCAACTAATCCTCCTACCCAATCACTGCCAGTTACACTTCCAGCTGAATAAGAATTTGCTATGGTTCCATAACTATTACCAACTAATCCTCCTACCTGTCCATTGCCAGTTACACTTCCAGTTGCATAGCAGTTTGTTATTGTTCCCCAAACATTATAACCAGTCAGTCCTCCTACCCTAGCTGCGCCAGCTATGTTAACATTTACTAAACCAACATTTCTTACTATGGCGACACTGCCAATAGAACCAAACAAGCCAACATCGTCACTAGAAGGCAAGTTTATGAACAAGTCGGTTATTTTATACTCTTGTCCGTCAAAAGTTCCTGTGAATGGGGTTGCCGCTGACCCAACAGGCACAAACCCTGCTCCGGAATTCCAGTTAACAGTATCAGAACAGTCAATATCATTCATTAAAACATAATCTGCAGTCAGGTCATTGTTCATCCCTTGTAATTCAGCGCAATTAGTTATCTGATAAAGGCTTACAGAAGAACCTTCTTTGCAGAATCCGGGGTTCGCCGGGTCAGGGATATATCCTGATGCGCAGTTGCAGTCTGCCTTGCAGTGAGGTGTGCTGTCGCATTGCTCTGTTCCTTGAACAATTCCATCACCACACAGTTGTGTTGGCTTGCAGAATCCGGGATTTGCTGAGTCCGGAATATATCCTGGCGCGCAGTTGCAGTCTGCTCCGCAATTAGGCGTGCTGTCGCATTGTTCTGTTCCTTCAACATTGCCATTGCCGCAGACCGGCTGAGCAGTTTCAATAATTTGCCATAAGAAGTAAGGATAACCTTTATTTTTATTTAGGTTAATTGCCCATATATTCACAAAATCCCAAGTTTCATAAGTAGATTGTTGCTTCATTTCTGCGGTTGTCATCCCTGTTCCACCCGCACTTGCAGGCTGGCCAGAGGTTTCTGTGTCCCAATAAGAATATATTACAGATCCATAATTATAACCCGCCAATCCTCCTATATCCTCAATGCCAACTACACTTCCAGTTGAATAAGAATTGGTTATGACTCCGGAATTCATTCCAACTAATCCACCTACATCACTATTGCCAACTACATTTCCAGTTGCATAGCAGTTTGTTATATAGCCCCCCTGTCCTGGCCCCCATCCATAATTATTATAACCAACTAATCCTCCTACCCAATCACTGCCACTTACACTTCCAGTTACACTTCCAGTTGAATAAGAGGTGGTTATATTCCCAAAATTATCACCAACTAATCCCCCTATAGAATGACTGCCAGTTACACTTCCAGTTGCATAGCAGTTTGTTATTGTTCCATGAAGATTATAACCAGCTAACCCCCCTACCCTAACTCCGCCAGCTATGTTAACATTTACTAAACCAACATTCTGTATTATTGCGCCACTGCCAATAGAACCAAACAAACCAACATCATCAGTAGAAGGCATGTTTATTAACAAGCCAGTTATTACATGGTTTTGTCCGTCAAACGTTCCTGTAAATGGGGTTGCCGCTGACCCAACAGGCACAAACCCTGCTCCGGAATTCCAGCTAGAGGTGACGGAACAGTCAATGTCATTTGCCAAATAATAATTTCCCGCAAGATCGTTTTGCATATTCTGCAATTCTGTGCAATCACTTATTGCAACATCAACAGCACTAACTCCTGCTGTAAGAGGCAGGTAATCCACGTTGTCTGTTGCTAATGTATAAGCCGAATCACAGATGCCATCGTTATTCGTATTAGCGCATGTCTGTGAATAGCCATCTCCAGAAGGAGTAAACCACGCATTTCCGCCTATGAAAGATCCGCCAATGATGTTCGTTCCAGGGGTCTTTGTGGTATTCCAGAGATTAGGAGAACTGACGTATACAATATTCATGCTGTTGTTAAAGAGGTTGTTGAATAGGCTGTTGTCAAAGCTGTTGGAGATTTGAATACCACCGTTGTTGTTTGAATTTACAGTGTTGCCTGTGAAAGTGTTATGGTGAGTGATGGAGCCCTCGGAGTCTTCCCAGATGGAAATGCCGATGTTGGCATTGTCACTGACAGTATTGCCAGTGAAAGTGTTGTCGGAACTGGATTGAAGGTCGATGCCGTTCAAGGCATTCGAGCTGAAGGCGTTGCTTGTTAAAGTATTGTCGAAACCGAATTGAATGCCAATGCCAACTCCATCATTCGAGCTGACAGTGTTACCAGTGAAAGTGTTGTCAGAGCTTTCGATAAGCCGGATGCCACCGTAGCTATTTGAAGTTATCATGTTGCTTAGAATTGTATTGCCAGAACTCAAATGAAGGTCGATACCAAACTGATTATTGTCGCTGACGGTATTGCCAGTGAAAGTGTTGCCGGAGACCGAACCTATGGAAATTCCGCTCTGGCCGTTTGAATTTACGTCATTATTGGATATGACATTGTTAGTGGGATTTTCATCAGAATTCCCTAGAGCAATGCCATTCGCGCTGTTTGATTCGACTGTATTGTTTGATATAATATTGTCAGAGCTGGAAACTGACTCGTGGGATTGAAGGAAGATGCCCTGGCCATTATTGTTGTGAATATTGTTGTTGGTAAATTCGTTGAAGCTGGAGTCGGTCCAGATGCCTTCCCGAGCATTATTATATATAGCGTTGCCTGTTATTAAATTGTTGTCTGAGCTGACGCCGAGGCTGATGCCTCCGCTGAGGCCATTCTTAACCACGTTCCCATTAAGAGTATTGTAGGAACCAGTGGAAAGCTGAATGTTATTCCCTTTATTTGAATCTGCAATATTGTTTTCCAAAGTGTTGTGAGTGGAGTCAAAAATGCTGAGGCCAGACTGACCGTTATTAATGGCAATATTGCTTGTTAAAGTATTGTAAGAACTGGATGATATAATTTCAATGCCTGGCCAGATATTTGAGTTGGCAGTGTTGCCGGTGAGCGTATTATAGGAACCAGATTCTATGGTGATGCCAGCACCGAAGTTAGTTACGACACAATTTGTTACCGTCACTCCGGTTCTGCCAGGAAGATGAATACCTCTATACCCGGCTATATCAGGTCCTATCCCTGTTATGCTATGACCAGCGCAATCAAGAACAATATTGTCTGCACCGATTGTGATCCCGGTGCCCGAACAAGACATGTTAGCATCCAAGGTTACATCAGTGGTTATTGTGCTGCCGCAGTCTAGAGCACTAACACCTGCTGCAAGAATCGGAACCAGAAACATAGCCATAACAACAAATATCACTAATCCTGATTGGTTTTTCATTTTTACCCCCCTAATAATAATTGATTTAGATTTGATAACAAAATACTTTGCTCATTTATATACTTTTACATTGACTATTTAAAGCGTGCAACGCGCCCATTTCTTAGAGGGATACGCCCCTGTCAGGTTACAAATTGATATACAAAGCGATGAATAATCAGCAACAGCGAGAACGCCCGCCAAATAGAGATTTGGCACAGCTAGGCAAGGTAAGATTTATAATCCCTTGAATTATTCTTCAGTTTATGGGCAGCATTGTTGAGATAAATGACACGTTGCAGATTACAACAGAGCAGGGCTTTCCAAAAGAGCTGAACCTGGAGAAGCACAGGAAAAAGCCTTTCACAGCTGATGATTTCAGGGGAAGGGTGTTTGAATTCTCAAACAAGCCTGGAGCAAGGCTCTACCACCATGCGCCGGTAAGGTGCTTTCTTGTGCACAACATTAACGGCAAGTGGCTGTTCTGGGGCAAGGCTCTTATTATTGAGCAAACAATAAAGGGAGAAACAAAAGAGACCCAGGCAACAGGCGGCAAATACAAAATTATTGAAATCTACAGCCCAAAATATCAGGAAGAAATAACCAGGAATGAGTCCCGCAAGGGGCTGAGTTATTTCTAAAGTCTGAAAACTTTTCAACTTCTCCGGACATTCTCACTGGACAAATGAGAAGAATTCCGGCACAGCTTCTAAGCTGCGAATTCTTTGCTTCCAGCCTGTCTTAATTATTGCCCAAAAACCAGTAATAGCCTAGATTTACCCATGTCCCACGACGCTATTTCTTGTATCCGCACTGGACACTGGACAACCCCGCGTGAGCTATTTAAGGCTGCAAAGCAAAGTAAGTTTTGTAGGCAACATGAAGGTGACGAGGCCTCGAAAAACCTTCAGAAAAATAAGAAAGCCAGGCAAGGCGCCTGGTTGAGAACCAAGTCAACGTGTTTGCACGACTAGATAATATTCGCACAAGTATTAAAACTTTGCGGTCAGCAATGGCAGGGTGGTTTGCCGACGCGGAGCGGAGCGCAACTAGCGCAACGTGTTGCGCGTGGCTGAATCAGGTAAAGCGCCTGGTTGAAGGCCAGGTCAACTCTACCCGAGTTGATACGGGTTCGAAATGGGTGGCCACGGATATCCCGTCCCCGGCGCCGATTATATAAAAGAGACAAATGAAAGAAGTAAATCTCAGGAAAGTCGTCTTCGAATACGACAACGGCAGGAGCATAGCTCTTGAGGGAAAGGAACTGCAGGAGTGGCTGCTGTATCTAAGCCGGGCCAGCAACGAACTATCCCTACTGCAAAATAGAAATATTTAAATACGAGCATCTCCAGAATTAAGGCTATGCCTGAAGAGTTCCAAAAAAAGAGGGGAAGGGACAAGCTGGTCTACATCTCCGTTGTTGTAATAATTCTGCTGGTTATTTTCAGCCTCTTTGCACTGAAGCAGAGCAAAAAAGGAGAGGAGCTTAGTGGCGCAGTCGCATCAGCGCTCCAGGGCTCAGAAGGAAGTAATGGAGCTGGCGGGGAAGGCGCAACAACCAGCACCATAAAATCATCAGCAACCACAACGTTCAAGCCCGTAGTGCTGGCGACACCGAGCGACATAATTAAGGCAATAGTTGAGCTCAGGCAGCAGTCCAACGCCAATGAGTTTATTGAGGTTGCCAGGCTTGTCACCTATCTTGATGACCAGTTCACAGCAGGCAATATTGACCCTGGCTCGTGGCAGCCAGTGCTCAACTGTGTCTATGACAAGTGCACAGACTCAGAATACGCCTCACTAATTGATGATTATGTGCGCCAGAACCCATCAAATAACAAGTTCAAGCTGACAAGCCAGATTGTCAATCTGTACAACCTATGGTATGGCAGGAACATCATCCAGCTCTCAAAGGATATAACAACAGTAGACGGCATGGTAACTGCGATGAACAACGCAAAGGTCAGTGAAAAATGGAAAGCAATCTCCTCGTGCAAAATCACAGGCACCTCATGCAGCGACTTCCCTGACAAGATATTTGACATGATTCTGGCAATCAATGCTGCCTGAGCCTGGATAGAACTTCTTCAACACTTGCTGTTAATGGCCCTCTTTTCTCAATCTTCATTGTAGCGCACATTGAGGCAAACTCTATCTGCTTTTGTGGCTCCTTAAAGAGCTCCAGCGCCCTGATAAACCCTGCCTGATATGTGTCACCAGCCCCTATAATATCAACCAGCTTGTCAGGCGCGAATGCTGGGGTAAAAAAGCACCGCTTCCCTGTAAAAAGCAGTGAACCCTTTGAGCCTCTAGTGGCTATTACATTTTTTGCTCCCTTGGCCTGCAAAAACCATCCTGCCTCAAAGACATCTGCCTTGCCTGACACAAACTTAACCTCCTCCTCGCTAAGGAAGAGGTAATCAACATGCCTGAGGACCCCAAGCATGTTTTCAGGGTTCCTGTGCTCCAAACCGGCTTTTCCTGGATAGGCAAACATCCCGAAATTGCCCAGTATTATCTTCTTGTGCGACAGGAAGGAAAAAAGCTCCTTTGGCGTGTTGTCATGCAGCAGGGGCCCGAATATAACATAGTCAAAGCCAGCAAAATCATGGCTTGCAATGCTCTCGGGCAAAATAGTATTCTTATAGTAAGTGACTTCCTTTCTGCCCAGATCAGGGCTGCTGCGGGAGTAGATGTTGTTGAACTCAAGGGTGCCTTCCGCAGGGATGCGTATTATTTTTACGCCATGAAAGTTCTTTTGCACCCATTCATCATCATTTTTCCCATAGGTAACAAAGGCAGTAACCTCAGCGCCAAAGCTGGCAAGGGCATTTCCTATATAGAAAGCAGGGCTGCCCATCTGCTCAAAGGCCTCGCCGTCAATTGTGACTATGTCCCTGCATATGGGCCCGAGGATTGCAACGCGCATATCCTGCTGTTAATAAGCCGGGGAATATATATCTTTTCCAAAAAACAGGCCTAAGAAGGAGTTGTCTGGCAGCGGCAGCCAAAAGCACAATGCCCCGGCAATAGCCGAAATACGAAAAGTTTTATATACTATCTGCCTGTAAGATGAGGATATGCAGGGTTACATTGACCTGGCATACAAGCCAAAAAAAGAGGACCTGGTTACAGAGTATTATATTGAGCCGAACGGGATTTCCCTGGAGGAAGCCTGCAACCATATTGCAGCAGAGAGTTCTATAGGCACATGGACTGACATAAGCACCATGAGCAGGTCAATTGCTAAACGGCTTGCGCCCCACGTCTTCTCAATTGACAAAAAGACAAAAGAGGTAAAGATTGCCTACCCTGCCGAGCTTTTTGAGGCAGGCAACATGCCTGAAATCTTTTCCAGCATTGCAGGCAACATCTTCGGCATGAAAGCAGTCAAGTGCCTCAGGCTTCAGGACATTGATTTTCCAGAATCAATCATTGATTCTTTCAAAGGCCCAAGGTTTGGCATTGGGGGAATAAGAAAACTTCTCCGCGTTCCTGACAGGCCGCTTGTCGGAACAATCGTAAAGCCAAAAGTTGGCCTGAGCGCAAGGCAGCATGCAAAGGTCTGCTATGAAGCCTGGGTTGGCGGCCTGGACATTGTAAAGGATGATGAAAACCTCACCTCAATGAAGTTCAACAGGTTTGATGACCGCATCAGGCTCACCCTGAAGATGAGGGACAGGGCAGAAAAAGAGACCGGCGAAAAGAAAATCTACATGCCCAACATCACAGCAGAAACCAATGAGATGCTCAGGCGCGCACTGAAGGTCAAAAGGGAGGGCGGCGAATACATCATGGTTGACATCCTCACCATTGGCTGGTCCGGCCTGCAGACAGTAAGGGACTTCAATGAAGAGCTTAACATGGTCATGCACGCCCACAGGGCAATGCACGCTACGATGACAAAGAACAGAAGGCACGGCATAAGCATGATGGCAATCGCAAAGGCCTCGCGCCTCATAGGCGTTGACCAGCTGCACGTTGGCACAGTCAATGTGGGCAAGATGGTGGGCTCTGCCGGTGACGAGCGGCCTGTTGAGCATGAGATTGAGAGCTCATTCATCTCGGAAAATCCTGCCAGGCATGTGCTTGAGCAGGACTGGCACAAAATAAAGCCGGTGCTGGCAGTTGCCTCAGGCGGGCTTCATCCAGGTTCTATTCCTAAGCTTATCAGCATCATGGGCCGAAACATAGTGATGCAGTTCGGCGGAGGCGTCCATGGACATCCCCAGGGCACAAGGGCTGGCGCAAAGGCAGTGAAACAGGCGCTTGATGCCACGATGGCAGGCATTGCACTGGGGGAATACGCAAAGAATCATGCTGAGCTGGGAAAGGCAATCTCCAAATGGGGGATTGCCTGAACTATTAATAAAAAAAGGAGGTGGTTTTTGTGACAGTTTTAGGAGATGCAGTGGCTAACCCGTTTATTGTGCTGTGGAACAGCTTTATGAATACAGCGCCAGGAGTCCTGGCAGCAATTGTGGTTATACTTCTGGGCTTTGTTGTTGCCCACCTGGTATATGCACTGCTGGTAAAGCTGTTTGAGAAGGCAAAGCTTGACAAGTGGCTTGTTGAAAAGACGCGCCTGCACAAGACAATCGGCGACATGAAGATTTCGCACCTGCTGGCAGTGATGATGAGGTGGTTCATTTTCGTGCTGTTCCTGCCGCCGGCAGCAACGCTGCTGAAGCTTGACATGCTGTCAGTTTTCCTGCTGGACGTGGCCTACTGGATACCAAAACTGATTATCGCAGTGGTTATCCTTATTGGCGGCCTGATTGTGGCCAATTACGTTGCAGAGAAAATGCATGAGACAAAGGCAAAGAGCATTGGGATTTTCGCGGAGATTGCCAAGTTCATCATAATAATTGCAGTGGCAATCATGGCGCTTGACCAGATTGGCGTCAATGTGAGGCTTGCAGAGAATTCGTTCCTCATCATACTTGCGGGCATAATGCTGGCGCTGGCAATAGCATTCGGCCTGGGCATGAAGGAAGAGGCAGGCGACATTGTCAAGAGGCTGAAGAAAAGGCTCTAGGCCTGAATTTATTTTATTTTTTTCTAATTTTTTTATTTTGTGAACACGACTTTTTCCATTGCCTTGACAAACGACTCTGCCTCCTGGTAGTAGCGCTCGAAGTCAGAGGGCTTTATCTCCTTGATTTCCCTGTGGAGAATCATCTTAAAGAGAGAGTAGAACATCCTCATGGTCTGCACATACTTCCTTTCCAGCAGCTTCTTCTTTACAAGCCTCTCCTCAAGCATGTCAGCAACCTCCTCGGGCCTTGGCGGGATTTCGCCGGTCTTCATGATTGCCGCATGGGCAGAGTCAATGACCGCCCAGTAGAGGTCAATGGTTCCCTGGAGCAGGTGCCACTTTGCATTGTAGAGAGTCCTGGGCGCCCGTGAGAAATATGTCCAGATGCTCTCATAGGTCGGCCTTATCCTGCCCTGGAAGAGCAGCTTCTGCAATGGCTCGAAAAAGCCCGAGTCAATTAGCGGAACGCCGTCGCGCAGGATGTTGATGCCGATTGGGTCGCCTGCCCTGATGTATTCCCAGAATGTCGAGAATTTCAGGGTTGTGACATGGAGCTTTGTTGATATGTCTGCAATAAGCCTTTCAACAATTATCCTGTAGGTCTCCACAATCTCAGCAGAGAGCCTTATGGAGACGTCGTCCACCACAAGGAGTATGTCAATGTCCCCGCCTGTGTCCGCCTTGTCCTTCATTGTGCTGCCGAACAGCACTATGGCCTTGAGGAATGTGCCGAACTCGTTGTAGGCCCGCTTTGCAAAGACATAGGCAACATCAACATTGTGCCTGTGGTACTTGTTGATATTGGGATTTTGTTGCTTTTCTACCTTGAATTCTACCATTATTCATACCCCTAGCTAACCTTATGCATAAAACTGGGCTCTTAGTTTATTAAGTTTATTAACTCTCGGGGGATAGTAAAGGAAGGAGTGCCTCCATAACCAAAAAATCAAAACCATTAAATACCACTGTGACAATTTTGTCATCATGCCAGGCCGTGACCTTGACAGGGTTGTTGACAAAAGGCTGAAGGAGCTGGAGCCTGTTATTGAGGCAACCATGCACCGTTTTCTCGGGGTGAGCATCACCGAGCTTTCTGACGACATATCAAAAAAGCTGAGGGTAAACCCCCTCATCGCATTTGACATTGACTCATCGCTGAAATACAAGAGGGCAAAGAAGCTTTTCAAGAGCTGGTTCCTGCACCGCCTGCTGGAAAAGAAGTACGGCAACATAAGCGAGGTTGCAAGGATTGCCAATGTGGACAGGAGGTCAGTGCACAGGATTGTGAAGAACTCAAGGATAAACGTTGAGACAATCAGGAAGCACATGTTCAGGCCGGACTACTATAAAACAAACGCCCTGAGCAGCATTATCGGCGATGCGCTTGAAAAATACCGGGAAGTAATCCATCCCGCAAAGCTGGAGCATGTCTACAGGAATGTCTCCGAGATATCAAAGGACATCCTGAAGGAGATTCCCGAGGAGGAAATAACCCTCAGGGAGGCGGAGCAGGAGTTTGAAAGGCAGTTCCTGGCAAAAGCGCTGTTCAAGGCAGGCCGCAACATTAAGGAGGCTGCCAGCAGGCTCGGCCTCAGGTATGAGACGCTGATAAGGAAGATGAAGAAGCTGGAAATTGAGTGATACAACACCATAAAATAAAACCAAAAGGTATATAAATGATGGGGCATGTTTTTAGGCAAGAGGTAAGGGAAGCTTTTCCTATTTCATTGCAGCATGAAAGAGAATTATGAGATAAGGATGCACAGCAAGTCCGGCCAGGGCGCCAAGACAGTTGGCCAGTTCATAGCTGAAGCTGCGCTGAGCCAGGGCAAGTTCGTGCAGGCCTACGCAGAATTCGGCGCAGAGAGGATTGGCGCGCCAATGGTTGCATTTGCAAGGATAAGCGAAAAGCCGATAAAGACCCATGCGCCGGTAATGGAGCCGGACATGATAATGGTGTTTGACGAAACGCTCATGGCGCTGCCAGCAACTATTACCGGCCTTAAGGATGATGGAATCATACTCATAAACACTACAAAGAAAAAGGATGCCTTTAAGATAAAAGCAAAGGCAAAGATATGCACAATTGATGCAACGAAGATTGCCATTGACAGCCTGGGAGAGGCAAGGCCCAACATGCCAATGCTCGGCGCATTTGCAAAGCTCACAGGAGCAATTGAAATCAAAGCTGCAGCCAGGAGCATTCATGACAAGTGGGTAAAGAAGCTGGGGGCGGAAAAGGCAGCAGCCAATGAGAAGGCATTGAACGAGGGATACAAGGCGGTGAAGCTCTAATGGACCTCAATGTAACCTGGCAGAAGAAGCCGCAGGCAGGAATGATTGACAAGCCAGGCACTGCCATTGAGTTTAAAACAGGCAGCTGGAGGGGCTTCAGGCCTGTGTGGAACAGCAAGAAGTGCATCCAGTGCGTGCTATGCGCAGTCTACTGCCCTGAAAACACAATCCCTGTAAAAGAAGGAAAAAGGGTTGAGACAGACCTGGATTTCTGCAAGGGCTGCGGCAGGTGCGCTGCCATATGCCCGGTCAAGGCAATCAAAATGAAGCCAGAGGGTGAATTCAAAAAATGAGGGTTGCAATAACCGGCGCCCAGGCAGCTGCAAATGCAATGCGGCAGATTAACCCTGACGTTGTCCCTGTATATCCTATTTCACCGCAAACAGCCATAGCAGAGACATTTGCCCAGTTTGTGGCAGACGGAATTGTTGACTCTGAGCTGATTCGCGTTGAGTCAGAGCACAGCGCCATGAGCGCGGCAGTCGGCGCATCCGCTGCAGGGGCGAGGGTTATGACTGCAACAGCTGCAAACGGCCTTGCGCTCATGATTGAGATTGTCAATATTGCCTCTGGCCTGAGGCTGCCCATTGTCATGAACATAACCAACAGGAGCATTGGGGGGCCGATAAACATCCACTGCGACCACAGCGATGCAATGATGGCCCGCGACCTGGGCTGGATACAGCTGTTCTGCGAGGACAACCAGGAGGTTTATGATTACAATTTCATTGCCATGAGGCTGAGCGAGCACCCGGACGTGCTACTGCCCACAATGGTAAACCAGGACGGCTTCATAACCAGCCACACTGTTGAGAATGTTGAGCTGCTTGATGACAAGGCTGTGAAGAAGTTCGTTGGCGAATACAAGCCAAAAAATCCTTTGCTGGACATAAGGAAACCAGTAACAGCAGGCTCGTTTTCGCTTCCCTACTCATACTTTGAAACAAAGAGGCAGGAGGCAGACGCTCTTGACAGGGCAAAGGTTGTCTATCCAAAGATTTGCGAGGAGCTCGGCAAAATAACCGGCAGGAAATACGGCTATTTGGAGAGATACATGCTTGATGACGCCGAGGTTGCCATTATCGTAATGAACAGCACTGCTGGCACAGCAAAGGCAGTGGTTGACATGATGAGGCAGAGAGGTAAAAAAGTCGGCCTGCTCAAGCCAATAATGTTCAGGCCCTTCCCCTATGCTGAAATAAGGGAGGCGCTGGGAAAGATTGGCAGGATTGCTGTCCTTGACCGCGCTGAGAGCCTCGGCGCAAATGCCCCGCTGTTTTCAGAAATCCAGAATGCTATGTTCAATTCCGGCCACAAGCCAAGCATCCAGAGCTACATATTCGGGCTTGGGGGCAGGGAGATACTTGAAGAAGACATTGAAAAGGTCTTCAGCAACCTGCTCAGCGGCAGGGTTGGCATTGAGAAGAGATACATAAGATGCAATGGTGAGGAATTTTGAATTATAAGGAATTCATGGCAAAACCCGTGCGGTTCACGCCCGGCCACAGGACATGCGCAGGCTGCGGCATACCCACAGTAGTCAGGGCTGTGCTGGCTGCAACCGACAAGCCAGTCATTGTAAGCAACGCAACAGGCTGCCTTGAGGTTGCCTCCACCATGGACCCGTTCACCAACTGGAATGTTCCCTACATACACAATGCGTTTGAAAATGCTGCTGCAACCCTGTCAGGCGTTGAGACAGCCTACAGGGCGCTGAAAAAGAAGGGCAAGATAAAAGATGATATCAAGTTTGTCGCATTTGGCGGCGACGGCGGCACCTATGACATAGGCCTGCAGAGCCTGAGCGGCACGCTGGAAAGGGGCCATGACATAGTTTACGTGTGCTACGACAACGAAGGCTATATGAATACCGGTGGCCAGAGAAGCAGCGCATCGCCAATCGGCTCGTCAACAACAACAGACCCGGCCGGAAGGGTCAGACCTGGCAAGCAGGAGTTCCAGAAGAACTTCACAGAGATTGCCGTTGCCCACAACATACCCTATGTTGCCCAGGCAACAATCGGCAACTGGGCTGACATGATGAAAAAGGCAGAGAAGGCCTTTAACGTGAAGGGCCCTGCTGTGCTCAACATACTCACACCCTGCATACTGTTCTGGAAGGTTCCGACTGACAGCGCAGTCCAAATCTCAAAGCTTGCCTATGAGACAAACTTCTGGCCGCTCTACGAGGTTGAGAACGGCAAATACACGCTGAATTACAACCCACAGAGCAGGAAGCCAATCATTGAATGGATAAAGCCCCAGGGCAGGTACAGGCACCTGCTGCTGCCTGAGAACAAGGCGCTGCTGGAGAAAATCCAGAGGTATTACGACGACGAGTTTGAGAAGCTGAAGAGGAAGTGCGGGGTTAATTAGAATTCATCATAGTGCGTCAATATTCTTTCACGCAATTCCCATTCTTTGCTGAGCACCTTAAAGGACAGGCCAATTGGAGCAAGGCACTGCTCTTCAATTGACTGGATTCCCTTTGGTCCAAGGTTGCGAGTGTGCTTGTAAACCGTGTAAAGCTGGCCAAGCACATCCCTTACTGTGTAGATGTTCTTTTTTTTCAGGGCGTTACGCGCCATTGTGGATAGGTTAAATGCAGTCAATTCCTGGGCAAGCCAGCTGTGCAGGTTGCTTGGAAGTATTATACTTCCTCTTCTGTCAACTAATTCATCCTGTATGTCTGCATAGGAGTCAATCAAACGCGCAAATTCAAGCTTTCTTGTCATTTCAGGCTCCACCATGTAATAACGATCAAACTCCTGCAAGGGTATGACTTCCTCCATGTCTTGCAGGAGATTCTCCACAATCTCCTCAGGCGCAAGCTCTCTTCCTGTTATTGTGGTTGTCAGAGAATAAGGCTGCACAATCAAACTCAAATTTCCGCCTTGCCTGGCTATCCCTATAAGAGGCGAATCGCCCTTGCGCTCAATGTAGTTGAGATTCCCTAAAATTCCTTCAAGTTCTGCATGGCTAAGCATGGTCAGCCAGAAAAGTGTTTCCATTTATATGTGTTTCCATGACTACCACTATATCATAGCAATAAACCTTTTTAAAGAAAGAGCCCAATAAAGAAAATATGGACAAATCCAGCACGTTTATTCTCTGGTTCGACCAGATTGGCATTGAGGATGTGGGTTTTGTGGGCGGAAAGAATGCCTCGCTCGGCGAGATGTACCGCAACCTTGCCCCCAGGGGAGTAAAGATTCCAAACGGCTATGCTGTTACTGCATATGCCTACCGCCTTTTCGTTGAGAAGACAGGAATCAAGGACCAGATAAAACAGCTGCTGGACGGCGTTGACAAGAACAAGCTTTCTGACCTGAAAGAGAGGGCAAAGAAAATCAGGGAACTCATTGTAAAAACGCCTTTCCCAGAGGAGCTGAAGCAGGCAATCTTTGAAGGATATTACCATCTTAGCCTGCAGTATGGCAAGGACCCTGATGTCGCAGTCCGGAGCTCTGCCACTGCCGAGGACCTGCCTGGCGCAAGCTTCGCAGGCCAGCAGGAAACATACCTTAACATAAAGGGCAACAGCCAGCTTTATGACGCCTGCAGGAAATGCTTTGCATCATTGTTCACAGACAGGGCAATAAGCTACAGGATTGACAAGGGCTTTGACCATTTCCAGGTTGCGCTTAGCATTGGCGTGCAGAAGATGGTCAAGAGCACTGCATCAGGAGTCATGTTCACCATTGATACAGAGTCCGGCTTCAAGGACGTTGTCTATGTCACGGCAATCTATGGCCTTGGCGAGAACATTGTGCAGGGCAGGGTGAACCCGGACGAATACTTTGTCTTCAAGCCAACGCTTAAGCAGGGCTTCAGACCAATTATAACCAAGAGTCTGGGCACAAAGCGCAAGATGATGGTCTACAGCAGCAAAAAAGGCGAGACCACAAAGAACATTGACGTGCCTGACAGCAAAAGAAAGCTGTTTGTGCTCACCAACGACGAGATTCTCACGCTGTCAAACTGGGGTTGCCTAATCGAGGACCACTATTCCTGGAAGCACGGAAAGTTCACCCCCATGGACATTGAGTGGGCAAAGGATGATTCTGGGATTTACATTGTGCAGGCAAGGCCCGAGACAGTTGTTTCACAGAAAAATAGGAATGTGCTGCAAAGATATATACTGAAGGAGAAGGGCAACCTGCTGCTTGTGGGCCACAGTGTTGGCACAAAAATAGGCGCAGGCAGAGCCAATGTCATAAAGAGCGCCAAGGATATCAACAAGTTCAACGAAGGCGAGGTGCTTGTCACAGAGATGACAGACCCGGACTGGGAGCCCATAATGCAGAAGGCTGCTGCCATTGTCACAGACAGGGGCGGCAGGACGTGCCACGCGGCAATCATCAGCCGCGAGCTGGGAATACCCTGCGTTGTGGGCACAACTGACGGCACAAGAAAGCTGAAGCACGGACAGCCGGTCACTGTTGACTGCAGCTCCGGCGATGAGGGCTTTGTCTATGAAGGCAGCCTTAAGTTTGAGATTGAGGAGCATGACCTGGACCAGATTCCAAAGCCAAAGACCAAGATCATGATGATTGTGGGCAACCCGGACCAGGCGTTTGAGGAGTGCAACATACCAAACGAGGGTGTCGGGCTTGCAAGGATGGAGTTCATCATCAACGCATTTGTCAAGGTGCACCCGGAGGCACTGCTCAACTTCAATAAGGTCAAGGACAAGCACACCCAGAAGATGATTTTGGAAATCACCCACGGTTATAAGGACAAGGGGGAATACTTTGTTGAGAGGCTGGCAGAGGGCGTCGGCAGGATTGCAGCTGCATTCTACCCCAAGGATGTGATTGTAAGGATGTCTGACTTCAAGACAAATGAGTATGCCAATCTTATAGGCGGCCATGACTTTGAGCCAAAGGAGGAAAACCCCATGATTGGTTGGAGGGGCGCTTCAAGATACTATGATGATGGTTACAGAAATGCCTTTGCGCTGGAGTGCAGGGCAATCAAAAGAGTTAGGGAGGAATTCGGCCTGAAAAATGTCATTGTCATGATTCCATTCTGCAGGACAGTGCAGGAGGGAAAGAGTGTCATTGAAGAGATGAAGAAAAACAGCCTTGTCCAGGGGCAGGACGGCTTTAAGGTCTACTGCATGTGCGAAATCCCTTCAAATGTGCTGCTCGCAGACGAGTTCCTTGATGTCTTTGACGGATTCTCCATAGGCTCCAATGACCTTACGCAGCTGACGCTCGGCCTGGACAGGGACAGCAGCCTTGTGGCAAGGCTCTATGATGAACGGAACCCTGCAGTTGAGAAGCTCATTGGAGAGGTCATCCGGGTTGCGCTCAGGAAAGGCAAGTATATAGGCATCTGCGGCCAGGCGCCGTCAGATTTCCCGGACTTTGCAAGGTTCCTTGTTGACAACCGGATAAGCAGCATCAGCCTTAACCCGGATACAGTCATAAAGACAATGCTTATGATAAAGGAAGAAGAGAAAAAGCTCGGTCTTTAGGAGCAGACATCAGGCTCGTCTTTTGGGTTGTCTATTCTGTTCTTGCCGTCGCAGTCAACCACCTTCTGGACTGCCTGGCAGTTGGCACACACAATTGCCCTTGCATAGCCCACTCCCGGACCGCTGTATTTGGCTGACCAGATAACCACTGCGCAGAATGTGTGAGAGCCGCATTTGCTGCATGTGAATACAGGTGTTCCCTGCAAATCAGGATGCACTACCTTTATCTTTCCCATGAAAAAAACAGCTTATGGCAGTCCTATAAAAACTTTTCTACAAGAACTCCGGGCCCTATTCACCCATATCGTTGACACGCCGCTTGCCGTCGCAGTCAGTGGTGGCAATGACGTTCTGGCAGTTGGTGCACACAAGAACACGCTCATAGCCAATGCCCGGGCCTGCATACTTGCCCACATTGGTCGGCACAGCATCAACATAGTGCGCTCCGCACTTTGGGCAGGTAAACTCAAACTTCCACTCAGGCTCAGAAGGCTTTACAGTGATTTTTGCCATGTTATCAGTACATTATGCCTATGATTTATTAATCTTTCTTTTTGGTTATTGCCTCAGGAATCCTGTACTCCTGCCAGGAGACTTTCTTTCCCTGTATTGTGTCCCGCAGCTTCCTCTCGTGGCTGTTAAGGCTGCTCCTGCCGCTCTTTACCTCAACAAACACAACCTCACTGATATCCTTCTGGTCCATGCCTTTGAACACAATAAAGTCAATGGGCTTTCCCATAAACCTTACTTCTGTGGGGCTGTAGGGAAAGTCAGGCAGGTAGGGCGCAAGCTGCTCAGAAAACTGGCCGCCAAGGACTGCGCGCGAGCCTTTGATTGCATCTTCCCGTATCTGCGGCACCAGCCTGAGCTTCCAGTGCAGGTCAGCCAGCTTCCTGCCCAAAAGATAACCAATGAAAACAAGAAAAATAGCAATGAAAACTGCAATTGCCGCGGTTAAAGTGTCCATGCAGCTGATAATATCCTAAATAATATAAATAGTTTGCTGGTTGTCATGTCAAATAGTTGCTTGAAGCCCTGCCCCGCCCGGTGCTTTGCAAGCACCGAGTCATGTGACGCTCCCCGCACCTGGCGAGGGGAGCAGACAAATGAGCCGTGCGATAGCACGGCCGGGGCAGGGCAGCAAAGTCAGCTAATAATTTGAATTGTTACAGATTACTGTCAAATGCACTGTCCCAGCCCTGCATGAAACCGTCCTCCTCGCCGGATATTTCGTCCTCCTCCAGCAGGAATTCCCTTGCCGCATCAGAGTAGATTGACTGGTCGTCCTCATAATCCTGCTCCAGGTCAACAAATACTGTGTTCATGCGGCATCACCGCAGGCATTGCAGGCAGCCTGCTGCCAGTGCTCCCTGTTCCTCTCTTTTATGCCCAGGTAGAGAAGGTAATCCACTTCATAACTCCTCATGCCCAGACCAATCAATTCCCTTACTGACATCATTTTCCTCACCTCATCTGATTTGATGGGTGTAGTATGGTGAAGGTTTTATAAATAGCCTCGGAAGGACCAATCAGGAGGAAAAGTCTGGAAGATACATCCGCAAAGCTTTTAAACCGAAAAAAGGGTTTTTCCGTTAATTATTTATACCTGCACTCCAATAAATTAATCAATAAAACAGAGAGGGTGAAACATAATGGTAAAAGTCGCAATTAACGGTTTCGGAAGGATTGGCAGGATGATTCTCAAGGCAGGGCTGAAGGACAAAAAGATTGAGTTTGTGGCAATAAATGACCTGACAGACACAAAGACGCTTGCGCATCTGCTGAAGTATGATTCTGTGCACGGCAGGTTCCCTGCAAAGGTTGAATTTACCGCAGATTCACTTATTATTGACGGCAAGACCATCAAAGTTTTTGCCATGAAGGAGCCGGAGAAGCTTCCCTGGAAGGACCTGCAGGTTGATGTTGTGTGCGAGTGCACTGGAATTTACACAAAGGAGTCTGACATCAGGAAGCATATTGATGCCGGGGCAAAAAAGGTGCTTCTCAGTGCGCTGCCAAAGGAAGGTGACATTCCGCTCTATGTGATGGGGGTTAATGACAATAACCTGAAAAAGGATAACCATGACATTATATCAAATGTAAGCTGCACTACAAACTGCCTGGCGCCAATTGCTAAGGTGATAAACGACACATTCGGCATTGAATCAGGCTTTGTGAACACAACCCATGCCTACACCACAGACCAGAGGCTGCATGATGCGCCCCATGCTGACTTGAGAAGGGCAAGGGCTGCTAGCCTTAACATAATCCCGACAACAACCGGAGCTGCAAAGGCAATCGGAAAAGTCATCCCTGAGCTTAATGGCAAGCTTGACGGCATTGCAGTAAGAGTGCCTGTTCCTGACGGCAGCCTTGCTGACATAACGTTTGTCCTTAATAAGAAAGCCACAAGGGATGAAATCAATGCGGCGATTAAGAAAGCCGCAGACGGCCCGATGAAAGGCATTATCGAATACAGCGAAGAGCCGCTTGTCAGCTCTGACATTGTCGGAAACCCGGCAAGCAGTGTCTTCGATAGCCTGTCAACAATGGTAATTGGCAGAACAGCAAAGCTCTTGTCCTGGTATGACAACGAGTGGGGCTACAGCTGCAGGATGATTGACCTTATTAAGAAGATGGCTTAGGCCATCCTTTTTCATTCTTTTCTTATTCGTATCTGAGTGCGTCTACAGGCTTCAGCTTTGACGCCCTTCTTGCCGGGATTGCGCCTGCAATCATGCCTATCAGTATTGAGCCCACTATCGCTTCAACCAACAGGCTTACAGATATCAGTGTTTTTATTCCCCCAGGGCTTCCAACATTAAGGGAAATCAGGCTGGGAAGCACAGCAGATATTCCCGCGCCAAATGCAATTCCAATAAGGCCTCCAACAAGCCCTACGAGACCAGCATTAAGCAGGAAAATAACCATTATGTCAATGTTCCTTGCGCCTATTGCCTTCATTATGCCTATCTCCTTTGTCTTTTCAAGGACAGAGGTGAACATGGTGTTTGCAATTCCCACTGCGCCCACAAGCAGGGACACTGCAGCTATGGCTGCCAGGAATATGGTAAATGTCTGGGTAACGCTCTGCACGTTTGCCTGTATTGCCGTGGGTGATGTTACAGTAAAATCCTTTGTCTTTGTTGTCTCGTGCCTTTCCAGCATCAGCTTTGCATCAGTCTCGTTTGCGATTATATCCACCTGGCTGGAGTCGCTCACCTTAACTGAGATTGAATCAAAGTAATCAACCGGCTTGTCCAGCACCTGGCGCGCCATGACAATGGGCATGTAAATTGAACGGTCATTGCCCCCGCCAATCCCGCTTCCTGAGGATTTAAGTATTCCCACAATCTTGAACTGTTTTCCGTCTATTGTAACCGCCCTGTTAAGCGCCAGCGGTTCCTTAAAAGTCGATGCAGCCAACCTGCTGCCAATAACAATTACATTGGTATCGCCGGGATTAAGGAGTCTCCCTGAATCGAGCTCAGCGGTTGTCATTTCCTGCCACACTGCAGGATCAACGCCCTGTATTGAAACTGAAGCTTTCTCAGCAAGATAGATTATGTCCGCCCTTCCATCAACCATGCCGCCGATAAATGCTATGCCCTGCACAGAAGATCGG
>Ga0209777_10000868_pt1 | contig 46627 bp, 59 predicted proteins | sample FrelakmetHBP12HB_FD_187147 | JGI IMG/M metagenome (GOLD analysis project Ga0209777, IMG submission 187147) | Freshwater lake sediment microbial communities from the University of Notre Dame, USA, for methane emissions studies -HBP12 HB (SPAdes)... | ecosystem: Environmental > Aquatic >... | reverse complement strand
AAGCTTTGTTATCGTACGACTCCACCGCCCAAAGCGGATAAATTACCAAAGATGGTGTAGATAAAGAGGACATATTATGAAACCGCTCACCACCTTGATTGAAATAGCATTCTCTCAGCTTTGTAGGATTCAACCATAGATAGCTAAACTGATAATTTAGAGGCTCCTGTGTCGGGTCTACAAAATTTATTTTCTTGGAGTAGTACATATCTATTAAAAGTCGATTAAAATGCTTAAAAAACACTTCCAAAGAACTTTGTATTATTCCAGTCTTTATATAAAATTTTTCATGACCGTTGTATTGGAACAGTGTCTCTAATTGTGTAGTATCAGGTACTAGTTTTGCAAAATTTTTTAATTGGTTTGGAGAATCTTCTAAGATATTGTCTTTAAAAAACAGACGACCTATAATACCTTTAAATTCTGGCGGGTATAGTGACTTTACTTTTCTAAAAGGCTCTAATGGACATAAAGCTATTTTAGTCTTCCCTTCAGCAGTCTTTACCATATGTAAAGGCTCTGAGCAGACGTCACATAACATGGACATAATGTCAGCCTTTCAAAGAATTAAAAATTTAAGATTGATCCCCCAGCTATAAAATATATAGGAGCTAATAGGTAAAATCAACCTTTTTAAAATCAAAAGTTGATATTTTTTACAGCATTCTATAAAATAGCCTTATGCAAGACAGCAGCGTCTACGAAACCCTTAAAAAAATACGAGAATCCAAAACAGTAAAATTAAAGCCAAATAAATATATGAATCCTGCTATAAATCTCAGATACTATCAGACTATCGGTGTTGCTAATCTTTATATGATAAAGAAAATGGTCTTAGGAGATGCCACCGGTACTGGAAAAACCGGGACAGCGGCAACAACTTACGCAGCTTTATTAAACGACGATCCTAATCAAAAACTTATGGTAATATGTCCTTCAAGTGCCCTCTATCAGTGGCAAAGTGAAATTAATAAGTTTTGTGTAGATATCACATCCCAGATCGTTGAATCAGAAACTATTAAAGTCGGTAGAACAGCCCTTTCATCTTTTGACAGTAGGGAATATCAGTTTAAGCAATTTGAAAACAACAACAAGCACGTACTAATCTTTAATTATAACACCCTAAAGACAGATTTTCATATACTATATGAGTTGACAAGAAAATATAAATTTATGGTCATTTTTGATGAAGCTACTGCTTTTAAAAATCATAAATCCCAAACTTTTGAATATGCCAAAAAGTTAGTCGCTTCAGTAGACCGCGCTTATGCTTTAACAGCAACAATTATAAAAAATAATCTTATGGAAGCTTTTTCTATATATAAAGTCTTATTGCCTACTCTTTTTGGTTCTATAGAGCATTTTCAAAACAGATACTGTATCATAGAAAAGAAAAAATTATGGAAAGGACGAGGTAATTTTAATAGATTTATAAAAGTCATAAAGGGTTACAAAAATCTAGATGAATTTAAGCAAATTATCTACCCTTTCTTTTTAGGCCGACGCACAACAGACATATCTAATGAACTACCTGAAATATCCTCAAGAGAGATCATCATAAATATGGATAAGGAACAAGAAGAGCTTTATCAAGATGTCTTACATGGGTTTTTAGATTATAATAAATTTAAAATACAGACTTTTAACATATTCTTAGATAATGAAGATGCTGAAAGTACTGAAGAACTTAAAGAAACAAAATTTATAGATAAATTAACAGCCCTCATATATTGCCAACAACTATCTAACAGTCCAAAAATATTAGGCTTTGAGGCAAGTTCATCCAAAGAAAAAGAACTTCTAAGACTTCTCACAGAAGAACTAGCAGGTGAAAAAATCGTCATTTATACAAGATTTAAAAAAATGATAAATAGACTAGAAGATCTAATTAATAAACTAGACCTGAAATGTACAAAAATAACTGGAGATGTGAAAAGCAGAGATAGAGAAGTAAACAAACAACTTTTTAATGAAAGCTCTGACTGTAATATTATTCTTATTAATGCAGCCGGGAGCGAAGCCATTAATTTGCAGTCATCTGGTCATCTGGTGTTTTACGATTTACCATTTAGCTATGGAGATTTTCTTCAAATAATAGGAAGAATAAGAAGGATAGGCAGTACACATAAAAACATAATGCTGCACTATCTAATAAATAAAAACACGGTAGATGAAAAAGTCATGAAAATACTTTCTTCAAAAAAGATTTTATTCGATGAGGTACTGGGAGATAGCGCTACCGGTGCTCTTACTATAAAAGCAGATACAGATAGCACAATCTTACAAATTTATGATGAAATAGTGTCTGAAATTAAAAACAGTAAGGATATCACAGGCTTAGGACTAGATCAATAAAACACTAATTATTTTGCTATAGGTGATGAGTTCTCCTAAGCAAAAGCAAGAACGTGCTTTCAAAAAACTCATAGATTCCCTCACAAGTGATAATAAAGAACTTCGCCGACAGGTGAGACAGCTGCGAAAATTAGCAGATCGTGCTAATGTAAATTACGAAGATGCTGATCTATTTGAGGAGACTGAAAAAGAAATAGAAAGAATCAATGCTGAAGAACCTGATAAGAAAAGATGTAAATGTGGTGGAGAGATAAAAAGAGTAGTTGTAGGCAAATTTATTTTTGATATATGCCAAACCTGTAAAGCTAGAGAAAAGGTTCTAAAGAGTCTTACAAGCTAAGATAGCAGTTTGCCAAGGTTCTGGGTGAGGATCTCTAATATCAGGCACTACCAAAAAAGGTATTTGCCTGAGATCCGTTACTTCTTGGACAAAAGTAAAACCACTAATATTTAGCATAACAGAAAGTCGTCTGGCACTAAGAGTAATTTTATGCTCCCCGTATGCTAAGACTACTTTATCAATTATTTCTTCAGATAAACCAGAACACTTAGTATAATCGGGGCTTACAATTATAAAATTTCGTAAAGGCTTTAAAATTTTATAGCACTGTCTCATTATCAGTACGGCATCTTCATAGGAAAAATGTTCAAATATATGTCCAGCATAGATAAAATCTACAGAAGAGGGTGCAAAATTATTTTCTAGATGTCTAAGGTCTATTAATAAGTCAGGATTGACCTTAGGATCAATATCTATATTTATAAAACTAGGCAGTTTAAATACTGAACAGCCTAAATTAAGCTTGATGTCCGTCATCTGTCTTAAGTTCTGCTACTTCTGTATTTAAATACTTTTTTCTTGCCTCAGACCATTCCGTTATAGGTAGATCCTGCCAAGCTTTATACTTTTCTGCAGCTTCTTCTTTATTTGCTTTTAATTCTTGTTTTTGTTTGGCATTAATTTTAGCCTTTAATTTTCTTTCTGTTTTTCTAGTTTTACTCTTTCTCATTTAGTTCTTCCTTATAGTTAAGTCGTCCTATTAAAAGTTTATCATACTCATTAGACTCGTGTTCCCAAACATGAGTCCTAGAATTCCAACCCCAAAAATTAGCTGATTTTTCAAAAGCTACCTGATGAAGATTGTATCTCTCTTTTAATATCTTGTAAAGAGGCTCTTCTATCTCAGACAGTTTTGAAAACAGTTGTGAATCACTACATCTTGCTAATACATCATCTTTTTCAACTTCTATTTTAGTGTCTTCTTCTGATTTTATGGTGATATAGGCCTCCGTAAAAGCTTCTATAAATCTTAAATGCAACTCTTCTTCAGATATCTGTTCTTCAGAATAAAGTGTAAGCTGCTCTGATTCTTCATAAGAAGTCAAATAAATTTTATAAAAGTAAATCATAGACACACCAGTTTATAGTAATAGCAGGTGACCCATAAAAAATTATTTGTACCAAAATTACTTTCAGACACTTCACTTACAAAACCTTCTGGGCAATATCCCATAAATCTACCATAATACTCGGCAGTAAGAGTACAGCTGTTTAGTTTGGTATAGACATCTGATAAATCCTTCTCTATCTTGTGAAGTCCTTCATCAAGATACGCTATTTTTTCATCTAGTGCCTTTATACGCGCATCGGTAGCGGTATCAGCGTAGCCTATACAAGAAAAAGAAAAAGCAATCAATAGCACAATAAAAATTCTCATAAGTCTCCCCCCTCAAAAGTTATAGCACGTCCATATCATGAAAAACAACAGGCAATTTCTCTTTTAGCTCTTTAAATAAAGGTATCATCAAACGTCGCATATCTGGATGGGCACTCCGTTGACAACGTAAATTAAATATATGTCTCCATTCACGTAAATTAGCTGTTACTATCAACTCAGTTTTTAAAGAAAGCGGTAAAACAGCTCTAGCTTGTTGAGCAGGCTGTCCCTGTGCTAGCATACTCATATATGCTGTTTCAGCTTCAACACACAGGTTAAACCAACTAAAATATGATTTACTCTCCCCTACTTTTAATTTACTGTAGTCCTCAAATTGCTCTGGAATTATAAAAGTCAATTTATCCTTATTATAAGACACGTATCTTGTAGATTCTTGTGAAATTGAGCATAATCTATGACGCACAAGCTCATTAGCAATAGCCCTATCACAAATCAATCTTACTGATATAGAAAAATGTTCCAAGACAGATTCGTGTCCTTTATTAATCAACATTTTAATAAAAGGCACACAGGAATCTTCAGTGATCTTATCCTCACTTTTGTAACAGACTCTTCCTATTTTTTCTATATGCTTCAAAATTTTAAGCTCATCTAATTCTGTAAGTATCTCATGATAGGGCTTTACCAATTGCATAGACATCTTTCTATTTTCTAAAAATTCTAAAAGATACTTTTAGACTTTTGCCACAGCTCAAACCTAATAGCTATATCAGGATAAGCAGTGGTAAATTTGTCCACAAAATTCCTTACTTCTTTTTCTTTATCAAAATATACAGCACTATATTTCATTTCTTCGACTATTTGATCAGCAGAATAACCCTCTAATAACCAAACATCATCGGAACCGTCAGACCCGTATCCCCAAGAAAAATAAGCAAATCGCTTATCAGGTAAATACGCAAGTATACTCACATCACCTTGAGGCTCTGCAAGACTGTGCTCCCAAATCACATCTGCCCCTTCCAACAGTATTTCTGCAGCATAAGCATATCTACATGTACTAGCTTTTGTATCTGTAAAATTCATTTTAATTCCTTTGATTTTACTTTAGGTGCTCTTGTTCTGCTCGCCAGTAATTCAGCGTCTTGCAACCCTCTACCCATTTTATCTGCTTGTGCCAATTCCTCAATACAGTTTACTAAGCCCAGACTGTATAAGACTTTAGCAAGATTGGCAATTGATGTTTTTCCCCTTCCAGATTCTAATGCTATTAAAGTATTAGCAGAGATTACACTTCTTTCTGCTAAAGACTCAATAGACATTTTCCTTCTTAATCTAGCTAATGTAATATTTTTACTCATAGTTTTTAATACCCTATGAATAGAAGGAGAAAAAAAATCTTTTTGAGGTTTCATTTAATTTTCTACAGTTTCTGTAAATTTTCTAATATGCTTACGTAAAGCCTTTTTCAGCATCCCAACTCCAGCTATCGTAATCTTTAACTCCTCTGATATCTCTTTATCTTTATAACCGTTTACATAATATCTAAATACCTGATGTACAGACCTTCTTTTTATGTTATTAAGAAAGTACTTTTTATTACCGTCTTCTCCTGTCACAGATCTTATTAGCCCCTCTTTCTCAATAGCACTCAGTTTATCATAAGAACTTCCCAATTTTTTGAGGATATCTTTATCAGAACACCCAGCTTCTCCACACTTATCTATCATCTTTAATAATTTATAAGGATCTTCTCTGAGTTCTACAAAACGCCCCCTCTTCCCAGTAGCATTTTTCAAGTATTCATCTATTTTAGCAAGATATATCTGTGTATCAAAATCAAGCATATACTGACTCTCTAATTTTATTTTTTTCCTGTCTACTCTTGAATGGCAAGAGTCATCATAAATATCTAAAGATATACACTTATTGTTACCGTCTATTTTATTCTTATTATAGTAAGAGCATAAACAGTTTTTTAATAAAGAATAAATGTATGTTGAAAACTTAGCCGCAGTAAGCTCTACTTGCCAAGTGTCTTTATCTACATCTACATAAATATTAAACGGTCTGTAATTTTCAATATAATGCTTCTCAAACAGACGCATATAAAGATTTGACTTCACATCTTCTAAAGACTGATATTTAATAACATTTCTAAACTTCTTTAAAATAATCTTAGACACTTCCGTATCATAATTCCTGATAAATTGGTCGATAGACCTGCAAATTTTCATTTTTCCCCCCAGATATGAAAATAAAGGTCACTTGTTTATATATGATAGATTTTCCACAAAACACTAAATTTTATAATATCAACCCTTCTCCACTCGTCGCTAATGATTTCCTTATTCTGTGTAATTAGTTTCACTTTTGATGAGCCCAGACACTGATTAAAAATATACTCTATAGTGTTTGCCTTAGACTCGTCGACAGGATTATGTACTATAGCATAAAACTCCAAATCAAGATCGTCTGCAGACGGTATTCCACTTAAAAGTCTTTCATACTCACTCTGATAAAACTGCTTCTTAAGTTTTGTATATTCTTCTATTGGAAGATCTTTGAGTTTTAGTAAATTAGGATGAAAGGTCGCCTCTTCAAAAGCACCTTCTAAATTTATATTTTCGTCTTTTTCTGCAAAGACTGTATCCTTTAATTGAGTTTTTATATCGGGTTTTGTATCATTTAATGATATATTATCCTGTTCTGGCACAATCTCACTAGCACCCTCAACTGACCCCAAAGCTTTCAAAGTACTATCTGAAAAAGTCATTACTTCCTGTATGGACTTTTCCATTAACTCTTCTGGAAGCTTATTTGTATGTGGGGCTATCTCACCCGTCTTAAGATATTCCTTAAATTCTTTTACAAAAAGATTATAATCAGACACATTTTCACACACAGTTGTTAAAGTAAGCTTTCTTTCTTTAAGGTACTGTTGCACCTGATTAAAATCATATTTTTTAAACAAAGAGTATTCCCGTAAGACGGTCTCATAATTTTCTGGTAATATTGTGTATAAATAAGAAATATCCTCAACATTTCTCACGGTCTTTAAAAATTTTAGCATAGCTGAATATTCATATTCTACATCCCAGCTTTTTCCTACCTCAGCATCTACTTTTAGAGGTACTTCCCATTTAATTTTTTGGAGTATAGGATCTAAGCACATTACTTCAGAAATTTGTCGAAGCACATTTAGATTATTCTTTTTTACTCTAAACATCAACTCGTCATGAATAGTAGCTAACATTTGAACGATATTAGATATATTATTCTTGTCGATATATTCGTCTATTTTTACCATTGCTATTTTCATAAGATCACCGGCTGAGCCCTGCACCGGAGTATTTACCGCCTGTCTTTCTCCCTTTGCTCTTATCTCATTAATAGGAGATTGAATTTCTGGTAATAATCTTTTTCTTCCAAAAGCAGTCAGACTAAAACCGTCTTTATAAGCTTGTTTCTGTAAATCTTTTATCCATTTTTTTAATACTGTGAGCTTTCCGAAAAAAGCCTCTCGTCCGCGCTTAGCCTCGTCTATAGTGATTCCTGCCTTCTTAGCAATGGCCCCCGGACCTCCCCCAAACAATGTCTGAAAATTAAAAGTTTTTCCTATTGCACGTTTATCATAAGCTTCCGACTCAGAAAGATTGTAAATAATAGCTGCGGTCGATAAATGCAAATCCCCATCGCCGTGTAAAAATCTGTCTAACCAGATAGGTTCTTTAGACATATTCGCAGCTACACGTAATTCCACTCCCGACCAGTCTAATGCCGCTATTACTTCATCATCCTCACATGTAAAACATTTTCGTACATTAGGCTTTGTAATGTCATAACGTGTCGGGGTTGCTTGTAAATTAACTCCGCAGTATCCGTCTTCTGATTGTGTAGAATCTTCCGCTACCTCTTCTTCTTTAGGTGAAGAGAATCTACCGGTATCTGTACCTAATGACTTAAAATTAAATTTCAAATAACCTTCTGAATCTACGTTCAAGAGCATATTTTTTATATAGGTACTATGAAATTTAGCTGCTGTCCTAAATTCCATAATTTTATCTGCTAAAGGATATGTCAAAGCTAGCTCTTCTAGTACCACCCTGTTAGTGGAGTAGACCCCGTCCTTGCCCTTTTCTGGCTTAGGAGACATATCATAAATATCAAACAATATATATGCTAGTTCCTTGTTAGAATGTATATTAAATTGCTTTATCTGCCCGTTTGTCTTAGCTTCTACTTCAGTGAAAATCTGTTTAGACACATCATCAAGTTGCTGCATAAGAGACTTACTAAGTTCTTGGGTATGGTTCATATCCAGCTTTATCTTATTACGTTCCATCTTACGCACTACCCGCATGACTTTACGTTCAAGATTATAGATAAAAAGCTGTTCTTTTATTGGCTTTTGAATTTCATAATCAAAAAATAGCTCATAAGACATGATAGCATCAGAAGCAGCATATAAGAGACCCTCTTGTGGCTTCAAAGAATCAAAGCATATATGCTTACCCGCAAAGAGATCCTTTAAATCAAACATCTCTTTTCCAAGTCTTGTTTTTGATAAATACTTTAATCCTGCAGGAGACATCCCCGCCAAACGAGCTAAAATATAAGTGTCATGATAAGGTATATCTTGGCCCGCTTCTACCTTAGGAAAGGTAATACCCTCAGACATCTCCATTAACTCAGCATCATATTTTAAAAGATTGTGCCCAGTAATTACGCAATTGCTGACTAATTTTTGAATAAGGACGTTTACCTGTACAGGATCTAGGTTGCAACCTTTCTCTGATTCAGCTTTGTGTCTTATAGGAATATAGTACCCTATCTTCGGCTCAAAACTTACAGAATACCCCACAACATGTACGCAGCATTTACCGTTAAAAGCTCGTACATCTAGTCCTGTAGACTCCGTATCTAAAGCACAGAAGCCACTTCTTATTGCACTATTGATAATTACTTCTAAATCAGGGATGCTTTGAACAAGAATAAAACGATAATCTTTCATCCAAGCTTTAGGCTCCAATTCCATCTCAAAAAGCATATTTCCCCCAGATGAAATTAAGTATAGCTTGTCAAATTAAAAAAACAAGAAGATTTTTTTGACTAGGACATATCAGCAGGTGAATAAAGTTTTTTACCACCTTTTTCTAAATCAGACTTATCAATTTTTACAAGTTGCTTAGTTTTAAGAAGCTGTACCTGATCATCACCTACAAATTTGAAAAGCTTTCCTCTTAGATGAATATCTGGATGATCTTGGGTAAAATAGTTATATTTTAAAAGACAGACTTTTTCTAAAGTAGCTATCACAGCTTTTATTACTTCAACAGTTTTGTTCATAAAACACCTCTCTGTTTGAGGTGAAAATTAGTAGACTATCAGTTATGTTATGGTGCTGGTGCTGGTGAGAAGATTTGAACTTCCACAGAGCTTAGCCCCGAGGGATTTTAAATCCCTTGTGTATACCGTTTCACCACACCAGCCCTTTGACATACCTGTTAAGAGTGCCGTCTACCAGACTTAGCACTTTTTGCTCATACTCTAGATCTTGTAAAGCTATCATAATCTGATCCTTATTTACCTTTATAATAGCAGATATCTTTTGAACAAGATTATTGATCTCAATTCCCGGCTGTATTAGCTTTCTATTATGCCAATTCTCATAATCTTTTACTATAATATCCAAAATTATATCTTTAAGCTGAGGTATGACTGTTAAATCTAGAGTCCTTTTTGCTTTTTTATTGTCGGCAATTAGGGTGTAGTTTGTTGTCATACACGTTTTATTAGATGTTTTTCTATTTCAGGCAACACATCAGATACTGGTTTAAATTCTTCCCAGTCAAGCTCTACAATTTTAGACCCCTTATTAGCTAATTCATACAACAATTCCTTATGTAAGGAGTCTAACCCTTTTAAATAGTCAATAGAAATTCCTTGTTCACAAGTTCGTCCTCTTTCTATTATTCTTTTATAGGACGTTTCAGGACTACATTTTAAATATATTACAACATGAGGTACCATTAAATATCTCAGCATTACGTCTCTCATTTTATTATAATTTTGATAGTCCAAATCAGACATATTACCGTTAAGCCAATTTAATTTTGCAAAAACTATATCACCCCAAATCGATCTATCGAAGAGGCAATTTTGTCTTTTTGTATAAAGATGTTCTATAGCTTCTCGGTGCATTTCAAATCTCTGAGACATCAAATAAAATTGCATCGGAAGGGCGTACTTTTCCGGGTCTTTATAATAATACTCTAAATAAGGATTGGTAGAAACAGGTTCATAAAAAGTTCTAGCATCCAGAGCCTCTGCAATATTTTGAATAAATGTAGTTTTTCCGGCTGATAAATTTCCCTCTACACACAGAATATTCATGATTTTCCCCCCACCTTTACTTGCTAAATAAAGCTAGCACCCAAAATTAAAAAACTCAAATAAATTTATAAAAAATTTTTAGGAGAATTATTCGAGATATTTGATACGTTTAAGACCTTTTAAATTATAATTGACTAAAATTTGACCTACAGAAAGAAAATCACTTGCCATTACTTTTACAGTACCTGTCCAAGTAGCACTATTCATAGATAAGACTTTAAGGATAGGATCTGCTTGTGTCTCTAAAAAAGGATTTCGATAATAAGCTACGTACTCTCCCGTGCTAATTCCAAAATCCCAGAAAATGATATTATTATAAAGTGCCAAGTTTTTTTGCTACCTTTTCCACAAACTGTTTCTTATAGGTCTTGTGCTTATTATTATTATTGTCTTTCTGTGTTACTAACTCAAGATTCTTATAATGATTATCAGAGTTATTCAAATTTTTGTGATTTATAGTCATATGAGGCTTCAGCTCACCATTATATTTTCTGTACACAACCCTGTGTACAAATAAAAACTCATTCTTATATCTAAACCTAATATAGCCATCTTTTTTCTTATAGCCCAATTCCCGCCACTCATCAGTAATACCCTGTCCATTTTTAGTCAGCTTAGAGTAGACCTTACCTTCTTTGGTGACTTTGTATAAAGGATCCTTTAATAACTGATCTATTAAAGCATCATTTCTTGATTCAATTCTTGAAACAATAAAGCTTTTTAATGACATAGTAAGAAATAGATATTAATTGAAAAACTCGTTGTGCCGTAACTATATGATAATAAAGGTTTTAACAAAAAAGCCTGCTAAAACTCTGCCTGACTCGCCTATTTACCCAACTATTTCAACTACTTAGCTATGATTTTTTGCTTGACTTTTTAAGCAATTTATGTTATAGTTACTTATGGAAAGAATAGATCGTATAATTTCTGGTTTTTTAAAATCACAAGCAGCTTCTTTTGAAGAAGCTCTTAGTATTTTCATTGAAGACTTTATTAATGACCTTAAAAGACTTACGCATTATAGAGTTTTAAAATTAGGAAAAGGTATTATAAATATTAAGAATAAATTATTAAGGCTTCAATTAGATTATGCCAATATGTTTTTAGAACGATTTAAGGCGGCTCTGTCTGAGAATATTTCTTTATATATTGAATTAGCGAAAGATTGGAAGAGGCCTAAAGATATAAAAGAAATAGCTTTGTTAGTAGAAAAAATGGAAATTTTTAGAGGAGAGTTTAATAATATTTTTGGTATAACATCTAACACGGCAGACCAGATTGATGACAACTTTATTTTTTTACAAACAAAATACACACTGACTCAAAAAGAAGAAAAAAAAGTTAACCAAATAAAAACAGCATTAAAAGAAGTAATAAAAATGAAAGATTATAAAAATTTTGTTCTATATTTAAAAGAACAACTATTTAAACAAAGGGTCTAAAATAGACCCTTTTTGTCAGTTGATTAGTATCCTCTTAGGTCTCTCTTTCTCAATCGTCTCCTTTTTCTTAGGCACCTGTACCCTCAACTCACCGTTTTTATATACTGTAGTAATCTTTTCCATATCCAAAGCCTTTTCGTTTAACGATATATTCCTAACAAAACTGGCTTTTTTAAATTCCCTCCTTATATAATTTAATTGTTCTTCCTGCTTCGCATCTCCTTTAATACAAAGAATACCGTTTTTATAAGATACTTCTAAATCCTTCTTTTCAAAGCTGGGTGTGACTGTTATTATGTCAACCTCCTCTTCCTTTTCAATTATGTTAATCTTAGGATATGTCTCATTATCTAAAGGGAATTCCTCAAACAAATCGAAAACATTTTCTAGAGTAGAAGGCACACGAATAGCTGACATAAAATTTAACATATTTAGCTCCTTTTTAAATTTTTTGAATGGTTGCCTTATCCCTTTAAAGCAACCTTGATATCTCTAATATAAGTGCTATTCCAACAAAATCAAGGGGCCGTTAATCCTATATTATATAAGCTTTATATAAGGGGGTATTTATTGTTTGCACTAAAAGGTAGAGTCATAAGCATTACCACTTCCAAGGTATATATCGATGTTTTGGATGAAGATAACACCATATTTACCGCAGAAGTAAGCAAAAGAGATGTTAAGACACCTTTGAAAGTAAACGATTTTGTTGAGCTTATAGGAGAAGTATTCTTTCACGTAAAGCGTACAGAAGATGTACCTGAAGTCATACAACTTCTCTCATATAAGGAGATTGCGAAAGTGCTAAAACGAAGTAAAAAGAAGTAATTGCTTTATTCTTTTTTGTTAAAATATAGCAGAGAAACTTTGCCTTTAAAGCAAAGTCATATTTTCTACTTCTGCTAAAATTTTCTCTTTCACCATATTATTTACTATCTTAGGAATAATTTGTTGCACCGTAGAATTACTACGCCTAGCTTGTGCTGCAAGTGCCTGTTTTACCATTGACTCTAAACTATCAATGATCACTGAATCAATAACTGTTAGAATAGGCTTAGCTGAAAGGACAGCTTCTAAAGGTGAAGGTTCTAAAGAGGGTGCTTCAATAGATGCTGTTTCAATAGAGGGTTCTGTAACAAATCTCACTCTTTTTGTTCCTCTATTGGTTCTAAAAGACGGCTCTGCTCTGAGCATTAAATTATTTAAAGAACCACCAATGTAAGCATTTCCATTACGATTGGTGTAACCTTCCTTCTTTAAAATTTTTGAGCACTTGTCATAAGGGGTTCCTTTCCCACGCAACTCTTTCAATCTTTCAACAATCAATTTCATTGATTCTGACATCATTTCCTCCTAGTTAAAATTATAGTCACCGCCAAGTGTTATAATGCATTAAGGGTTTTGTCAAGAATTATTCAATTAATTATAACGCAGAGTGACTAAAATCACATATGTGGAATTTAATTTACAACTGTCTTTTTGACTTTTTTAGGCTTTTCCTCTTCATAACTCTCAAGAGCACGGGTCAGTAAAACAAATTTCTTAGCCTTTAACTCATCTCCCATCTGCTCTTTAAACACTTCATACATAAGCTGTTCTTTGCCTTTAAAGGGTCTTAAGAGAGGACATGTTTCAGCAGTTTCTTCCTTGCATTTACAAGCCAGATAATAAGAAGTATCGCTGGAGAATATTAAATTTTGACAATTAAGCGTATTACAAAGATCTGCTTTGTCATTAGGTAAAGCTACACAATTTGGGATATATTCATATTTTTTACTCTTCAGGTCACCAGTAATCTTAGGTACAGGCTTGCTGATATTTTTTTTAGCCTCGGTCTTATTTTCTGCAATAAAAAGATCTGTAATGTATTTATCAAGATACTCTTTCATCTTTACTTCTTCAAAAGGCACTTTATATACACGTTTTAAGACTGTATAAATTTTTGGGGATATTTTTTCTAAATCCTTTCCCGAAGAATCACCATATTTCTTATAATAATGCTGAATAATCTGTTCTTCTGTATTGGCTGTCCATGTTGCTAAAAAAGAAGAATCAGGCACCTCATGCTTAAGGGTGTCAGACGTACCCGTATCCTCACCTTTATAAAAGGATTTCCAACTACCTATAGAGACCCCTTCGTTATCCTTTAACAGTTCTGTGTCCATTACCTTTTTCATAAAACCATCCTCTTATGCTACAGTCCATAATTAATTGATCCGCTTTTTTCCAAAATCCAAACATCTTTCGTACATATAGTATAATTACATGTTCATTTTCTGATATATTTTTATGTTTTACCCTATACTTCTGAGGGTAATTAGTAATCAACACCTCAAATAAAATTGCTTTATCTAATGTCATCAGAATATCAACTTTAATATATCATTTACATTAGACACATACTCAACTGTTATCTTTTTCCTCAAATGCTCAGCAATATCTTCAAAATCTTTCTTATTATCTGCTGGTAAAATAACCATTTTAATATCCGACCGTATAGCTGCTAGAATCTTCTCCTTTACCCCACCTACAGGTAATACTTTACCTAATAAGGTAATTTCACCTGTCATAGCTAAAGAATCCTTTACTTTTTTCTGTCTTAATAAAGAGACCAGACTACCTACAAGTGCTATTCCTGCAGACGGACCGTCCTTTGGTACAGCCCCAGCGGGAGCATGAATATGAATTATATTATCAAGTACATTTTTAGGTATTTTCCATTTCTTACAATTTGTTTTAATTAAAGAGAGAGCTATGGTAGCTGACTCTTTCATGACCTCTCCAAGTCTTCCTGTAAGGATTGGAGCACCCTTGTTCTCAAGCATACTTGCTTCTAATTTAAGAATCTCTCCACCATAAGGTGTCCAAGCTAGTCCCGTCACTAGACCTATTCCGTTTTTATTATCTGTTTGGGTATCATATTTAGACACTCCCAAAAATTCTTCAATATTCTTATCAGTCACATTAATTGTTTTATCAAGCTTACCCTCTGCCTTTTTTCTAGCGACTTTTCTACAGATTTTATCAATTTGTCTGTCTAAATCCCGCACTCCAAATTCTCTGGTATAATTTCTAATAGCAGCTCTTAAAGCATGTACGTTAATGGAGACTTCCTTATCATAGAGCCCTTTCTCGGTCTTTTGTTTTTTAATAAGAAATCTTTTAGCTATTTCTATTTTTTCTTCTTCACAGTAGCCGGTAAGATGAATAATCTCCATACGGTCTTTTAAAGCTGGAGGGATAGTCTCGACATTATTAGCCGTTGCTATAAACATTACCTTACTTAAGTCATATTCAAGATTCAAATAATGATCCTTAAACATATAATTCTGCTCGGGATCAAGCACCTCTAATAAAGCACTTGAAGGGTCCCCTCTGAAATCATGAGAAAGCTTATCTATTTCATCAAATATAAACACAGGATTTAATACCTTTACCTGTTTCATTCCATTAATGACCTTACCCGGCATGGCCCCAACATAAGTCATTCTGTGCCCGCGAATCTCTGCCTCGTCTCGTACTCCACCTAAAGACACCGAAACAATTTTTCTGCCTAAAGCCCTTGCAATACTTTTAGCAACAGAGGTCTTCCCAGTACCTGGAGGACCGGCAAAACACAAAATAGGTCCCTTAGACTTTGGATTTAATTTTCTTACTGATAAAAATTCTATAATTCTATCCTTCACATCTTCTAAATCATAATGATCATCGTCTAATATTTTCTGTACGTTCAACATATCTAAATTATCTTCAGTCTTCTCATTCCACGGTAAATCAAACACTATATCCAAATAACTCTTTGTCACAGAAAGCTCTGCAGATTCTCCACCTGATTTTTCAATCTTTTTAATTCGTTTATTAATTTCATCATGTGTAATTTCAGAAATATAAGGCTTTATTTTAGCAAGCTTACGCTCATACTCCTCTACCTCAGATTCTTTATCTTCCCCTAATTCCCTACGAATTGCTTTAAGCTGCTCTTTTAAAGCATATTCCTTCTGAGATTTGCTCATTTGCTCTTTTGTTTTTTCAGCTATTTTATCTTTTAAATCTATTATTGTCCTCTGAGTCTGTACTTCTTTATAAGCCTCCTCAAGAATCCATTTTGAATCCGTACTTTCTAGTATTTTTTGACAAAAGTCTGATTTTTTTGTCTTTGATAAAAATAGATAAGATACCACAATAGGCTTATTTACATCATTAATATTTAGCAAAGCGTCAAATGCAAATCCCCGATCAATAATATACACTAGCTCACTTATAAACAAATCTATCATAGCTTTATTATGGGTATTTTCTAAATCAATGGCTACATTCTCTAGTGCTTCATATTCACCTTCTAAGAAATCACCATTTTTTTCAAGTGTCTTAAGCCTGACACGAGACTGCCCGCTTATAATTAATTTATAAGTATCTTTTCCTGCGATTGGTTCAAATTTTATCACTTTACAGACAGTCCCAACATCATACACATCGTCCATGGACTTCGGATCCTCGACATCTGGATCTTTTTGTAGGATAAGTATTATCTCGGAGTCTTTATTTAAAGCTTCAAAGACGGATCTTTTAGACACCTTTCTACCTATATGAATGGGTATATGTACATGAGGAAAAATTACCATATCCCTAGTAGCCAGTACTGGCATCTTTTTAGATTTTTTAGCTTTCAGATCTGTATTGTTATCTGATCCCCCAAGTTTGCCACTTAATGTTTTATAAAACACTATTCCCCCTGTTTATAAAGTTCCTATTCTTACATACTCGTATTTTCTATTATACTTACCAGTAAGCAAGTCTATCAAAATTTCATGAGCTTGTTTTTCAGATTTCTTAAAATCAAAGTCTATATCAACCATAAAAAATTTTTTATTCTTAGATGCACTAATAATTATTGTGTCTTTTTCTGCACAATAAAAAACATATTCATCTCTCATAGCATTACCTTACACAAAGTTTTTACCTAGAAAATAACTACACAGTATAACAAGAATAACTATAAAAATACCTGTATATAAATACTGATGTTGCATTATCAACGCAGTTAGTAAAAACACTAAAGCAGCAACAAAAGATGCAAATATACAAGATATAAAAAGTATTATGAAACCCTTTAAAAAACAAATTAAGTATTTCATAGTTTTCCCTTTAATCTATCTTGAAATTTCTTTTTCATAATGCCTCTTTTAGCCTATATTAAATTTTTTACTTGCCCTGAACTTTACTAACTTCCTTTTTGGTGATTTTATTTTCTCACCACTGTAGGGGTTAATATGATTTCTCTCCATTTTTTCTTTTGAAAAAAATGTCCCAAACCCCGCTATCTTAACTACATCATTATTCTTTAAAGCCTGTTTAATCACCTCATGAGCTTCGTCAACAATAAGAGATACCTCTTCTCTTGTAATATTGGTCTTATCAGCAATAATATTCACATAATTCAATTTGTTCATAAATTCCTCCTCTATAAATCTGCCAACAGACTATCTAAATCTGCTATTGTATTATCTTTTGCAGTAATAGGCGTTATCTCTTGTTTTAGCGACTCTTCTTTAATTATCTTATCAAGTACTACTTGTTGTTTTTCAACCTTATCTGAATCTATTTTTTCAACTATATCGTCTGTAAATACAGGTGTACTAGCCTTTGCCTCTTTATCGATTATGTTTTTTACTTTCATCAGATATTCAGAGTCGCTTCCAATTCTCTTTAAATAGTTTAATTCCTTCTCAATGGAATCCCATAAAGTCTTAAGTTTTGGATATACCCTGTCAAGATCACGAGCTTTCTTTTCTGCTAATTTTAGCAAAGCTTCATCATCTTTTTGCTCTTGATTCAAAAGTCTAGTCTCTTTAATTAGCTCTCTCAAAAGATAATTTATATAGTCTTTTCTCTCTTTTCCTGTCGAATAAGCCTTTACATCAGGATTATTTATGAGAAAATCAGAAAATCTTATCTCATATTCACTTTCCTTATCATTCACAAGGTGTTCTATACGCATCTTGTCAATCAATATCTCGGCAATTATTTTATTTATTTCTTGGATATATATTGCTGTCTTAGAAATAGAGGTCTGTATATAAGAAAAATCCACAGCCTCATCTATACTGACTGAGTAGCTGTTGATTAGATTATAAAGTTCTTGAAGCCTTACGATTTCCATAAAAACAAGTTCCCTACCTGATTATACTCATCAACATTCTATTCCTTAACTAAACACCAGAAAGCTTACTTGAAATATCCAAAAATTCTTTTTTAGCCGAATTTGGAATATCAGGACTGTTCATAAAACCCCAATTCATTGCCTGAGCTAAAGATCTAAATTTCATCATTCTAATTTTGCAGTGCCTACATTGATAAAGTATTGGCTCGGTTTTATTATCTTTAATTATTTCTAAGTCGTGTCTATTAAATTGACACTTTAACCAATTAACTAACTTCATTTTTTTCTAAACCTCCCGGTACAAAACAATTAATGCAACGTGGCTGATAGGTCTCCAAATCCCCAATTTCAATTTGATCTCCACCTTTTTTAAGCTTTTGAGAAAACACTGCGTTGTCATTTTTGCAGACCATACATATAGCCGTAAGCCTGTCTATACTAGAAGCTAGTGTAATTAATTGAGATACCTCACCAAACAGCATGCCATTAAAATCAGCATCTAATCCTGACACTAACACTCTTTTTTTCATATCTTTCAATAAAAATTTTACGGTAGAGTACAGATCTTTGAAAAACTGAGCTTCGTCTATCGCTATCACATCATATAAATTAGCATAAGAAAGTACTTCAGTTAAATCAGTTATGGTGAGACAAGAGACCTCTGTACCTGTACGAGATTTTACACTTAGGGCCCGCGTGTCTATTGCTGGCTTAATGACCAACACCTTATAATCTGCAATTTTAAATCTCTCAACTCGGCGTATTAGTTCTGCGGACTTTCCACTGCAGACTGGCCCGATTATGAGATCCAGTCGATTTTGTACCATCCCCTATCCCCTTAATTTGAAATAAAAAGTTAATAAAATGAGTATCTAAAGCTAATGGCTTATTTAATTTTTTCTGAAAATCTTTCACAATACTTACAAATTCTACAAAATCAGTCTTAAAAATGTCTCTTCCATTTTCTAAAAAAATATCAAGCAGTATATCGTAATCACAGGTATTCCAAGCTGCCCACTCCATAATATCTGAATAGGGCAAAGATTTCATATTTTTTAAGAAGCCCTTTACGGAAGCATCAATAGCCTGACAATCTAAAGCTTTTATAATCTCATGATTGCCTACACAACCTTTCATTAATTTCAGCTGTAGTACTGAAAGATCTGGATAATATTTAGACAAATCTTGGGCATAAAAATCTATTATCACACTTCGAGATTTCAGTGTCTCAGGAACTTTATCCAAATCCTCAGTCGTAAGAATAAAGTAATTCAAAGGACTGCTATCTTCCAACACTTTCAAAAAAGTCTGTGTAGCTGCAGGGCTGGCATAATCAATATTTTTCAAAATATAAAATTTCTTATCAAGTTCTATTGGATAGTATTCGTTATCACTTATTATTTCTTGGACAGTTTCAATAGTAAAAGTCCCATTTGTTGGATAGTATGTTTTTATGTCTGGACACTTTCTATCTTTTATTTTTTCAGTATATAGCTCTTCTATAAAATTAGTAACAGTAAAAAGCTTACCCACGTTTTTCGGGCCATTAAAAAGTAATACTTTCGGTAAATTACTTTTTAAAGAGAGTAATTTTTCTTTTATAAGCTCATGGCCAATAATATTATTTAACATACAAAATCCTTTAGATCTGACTCCCATGTATCTAGGGTGGGAATATTTAAAGTCTGTCTCAATTTAAAGGTACTCATAACGCACATAAATGGTCTAGGTACTATTAGTTGTTCTACAGGTAGCTTCTCTATCAGACCAACCAGTTTCTTTCGTTTAAAGAAGTATTCAGCGATTTCATAGCGATCATTAAAATTATCATGTGTAAGATGGTAAATTTCTCCCTTTAACGGCTCCAAATTATATCTTGTACTCTTAAAACATTTTTCAATTGTGACACTTATAAAACTTACACTACATGGCGCTCCTATTTGACTTATAATATTTACTGGTTTTTGTTTTTCGACCTCATTTGCTAGCCATTTAAAAAATCCTTTATTCTCTGAGTAAAGCCACTGTAATCTAAAAATAATATAGTTTTTTGATTTTTTAAGTTTTTCTTTTACAATTTCCTCAGATCTAAGCTTTGTGTAACCGTAATAGTTTAAAGGATCTGTAGAATCAGTTTCCAAATAAGGCTTAATTTTTTTTCCATTAAAGACATAATCAGTGCTGAAATGAATTAAAAAAGAGTTATAGAGCTTGCACAGGCTAGCTAAATTACCTGTACCGTGACAGTTTACCCTAAAACATTTTTCTTTTTCCTCTTCGGCCCTTGTTACATCAGTGTAGGCAGCACAATTAATTACATAGTCTATATGTCTGCTTCTAAAAATAGTATTTAAAGACTTGTAGCTTATAATATTGTAATCGGGTAAATCAGCTTCGATGATATTAAATTTCTTATTTGCTGAAAGATATTTGGTAAGAAAGGTACCAAGCATACCCTTCGAGCCTACTATTAAAATGTTTAGCAAAATTCCCCCCTAAGGGTTTTATTCTAAGGCAAGTTTTTAGGGCTGACAATAGAAATTTTTAAAAGATTGCTGATAAAAGATTCAATTAGACATATTAACACTATTTTGTTTCATTTTTCTTCTTTGCATTTTTCATCCATTTATCTAAAAAGAAATAACCACCTATTTTAGTTCTATCATTTTTTTCTATTAACCAAGCAGCAGCCCTATCTATCTCAGCACCTATATTGACACTAGGATAGGTGACTTGTAAATTTTCTATTCCACCACGACCTTGAAAATTTAAGTCTTGTAATCCTATAAACTTTTGTTCCGTGTAATCAAAATATGAAGAGGGCTGTTTGGCTGTTGGCTGTTTTTCTTTTCTTTTATTATGTATTTCAATTTTTTTCTTATCTTCTTCTTCAAGAGTAAGAGTAAGAGTAGGAATAAGAGTAAGAGTAAGAGTACTATAATGCGCTAGGCTAACTAATTGGTTTTGTTCAAGTTTTTTCAACCCGTTCCACACATCTAGTACTCTTGTACCTCGTATCAGAGACAGATGTTGTACACATGTGTTACGTACGAGACACAGAGGTTTTTCATATCTTGCACGTAAATTATATAGCTTAAAATACAGGCCTATTTCTAATAAAGTTAATTTAAAAAACTGCGGTGTGTCAAAAATATTTGTATAGACTTTATAATTTTCAAAAGTTCTAGCTAAAGTTCCGTCTTTTTTTAATTGATGCTTTTCAAAGTTTATAATATCTACATAAAAAGGTTCGTCGTCTTTTAAGCTATCTAAAATTATACTCATTTTTTCTCTTTAATAAAAATCGTTTCTTTTTGTTTTAATCTGACAGTGTTTTTTTGTCAATTGCTATTTTCTTAATCGTTGACCTTATATCTTTTTTTATGTAGTCTTATTCTCCTAGGGGGGTTTTTGTACACATCTGGTGCTCTTTCATTTTTAGTCTACTATAATAACATAGTAAAAGTAACAGCCGCGACTATTGTAGAAGAAATGATAAGTGTAAATTTAGAGGATCCGTTACAGCTCAATTTACAGAAATATCTTACCTATGACGAAATTACCAGCCTAAGAGCTAGAATAGAAAAACTACCTTTCAAATCTGCTTGTTTTTTATTAGAATTAGGATTTTCGCCCAGTGTCACTGAAGTCATAATAACATATTTTGGAAAAACTAATGATATAATTAATAGAGTACAAAACGACCCCTATGTACTCTTAGATATTGAAGGGTTGTCTTTCAGTAAAATAGATAAGATTGCTTTATCTTATTTTAACATAGATAAAAAAGCACCCATACGTCAAAAAGCTATATTGGTACACCTTTTAAAAGAAAGTTGTAATAAAGGTGGGCATTTGTATATTGGAAAAGGTGAATTTATACATTTTTTGAAAAAAGAAGATGTATATGACGATTCTCTTTTTAATAAATATATGTCTGAACTTATGGCAGAAAAGAAAATTTTTAACGACAGTAACAGGCTATATACACGAATAAATTTGATTTCGGAAGCTATATCCTCGAAAATTATAGCAGAAATTATAAAAAACGAGTCTGTCCCTGTTTCTTTTTCAGGATATAACAATAGTGATATAGACTTTTTTATAAAGAAATATGAAGATGCCCAGACAGCCAATATTGTAAACGGTAAATGGAAAAAACTAGAATGGCAGGATGATGAATTTAAGCTTTCTAAGGAACAAAAAGAAGTAATAAATCTATTATTTAAAAAAAGATTTTTTATTGTAACAGGACTTCCTGGTACTGGCAAATCATTAACAGTAAGAGCACTTGTAGATATCTGTGTAAATCATAAGTTAAATTTAAATTTAATGTGCCCGACCGGAATAGCTGCTAAAAAGTTGTCAGAGATGTGTGATTATGAGGCAAAGACTATTCACAAATCCTTAGAATATACAGGAGTAGCTTGGTTAAAAAATGAAGACTGTCCTTTAACATCTGATGTTATAATAATAGATGAGTTCAGCATGGTAGATCAATATGTATTTTATAGGCTCTTGAAAGCTCTACCTAAAGAAAAAGACTTTACTTTAATTTTGGTTGGAGATTATGCACAGCTTCCTAGTGTGGCCCCGGGGAATGTACTAAGCGAGCTTATAAAGACTAAAAAAATTCCTCATATAAATCTTACAAAAATTTTTAGACAAGAAGAAGCCTCTGACATTATTATTAACGCCCATGTGATAAATAAGGGCTCAGGAGAGCTGGTAAATAAGCGTGGAGACTTTATAATCCAACCTATTGAAGAGCATGGTAAGATTTTATCAACAATTATGCAGCTTGTTGAAAAAACAAAAGATAAGCAAGTACAGGTGCTCAGCCCAACCTATAAAGGTATTTTAGGAGTGGTGAATTTAAATAATGTCTTACAGAATTTGCTTAATCCTGCTCATCCCCATCCCAAACATTTTGAGTCAGACCCTTATGACTTTAGGATTGGTGATAGGGTGATGATAATAAAAAATGATTATCAAAATGATGTGTATAATGGAGAGCATGGTATATTATCTGACATAAACATATATTCAAAAAAGGTAGAAATTTATATTAATAATAGGACTATCTCTTATTATTTTAGCGATGCTCGTAATTTTATTGTATTAGACTATGCTCGTACAATCCACAAAGCTCAGGGTCAGGAATATGATTATGTTATTCTTCCTTTCGTCGATGAGTTTACCATACAGCTTCAACGTAACTTGTTATATACAGCTATTACACGGGCTAAAAATAAAGTAATAATACTTGGACATACAAAAGCTTTTTTAAAAGCTATAAAAAACAATGACACCTCTCGTCGGAATACGGTTTTTGCTGAAAGAATTTTAGCTGAATTTGTATAATTGTAAGATAGATAAAGATTTGATTTATCGTTTAAAGGGTGTAATGTACTTGGTGGGGGAGCTTTGGTTAATCTAGAAAATAAAAAACTACTACTATTAGGGGACGAGACTTTTTATAAAGATACCACCATCAACAAGCTTATAAAAAATAATCCCTATGTAAAATATGATGCAGAAGAGGATGAAGAAACTGAAATTTTAAATTCTTTAATATTCAGAGGACTGCTTGAATCTGAGGAAAGACTAGTTATTATAAAAAACTTTCAAAATATAAAAAATAAAGATTTTTTTATAAATAATGAAATAAAAAAGAGTCTTGTGCTGGATTGCGAAGAATTGGAGACTACTTTTCTTAGAAAATTAAAAACAAAATTTGAATGTGTTGAGTTTAGGAAGCCTAATAAAACAAATGAAAAAGAGGCTTTTACCAGCTTTATTAATTCTTTTTTAAAGACTAGAAATTTTGAAATAGAAGAAGATGCTAAAGCGCTTCTTTATACTTTAATAGGTTATGATTTATATTGGCTATATCATGAGCTGAGTAAACTACTTCTCATATGTGACAAAATAATCAAAATTAAAGATATAGAAGCTCTTATTAAAGTTAGTTCAAAAGCTAGCATTTATAATGTTGTTGATAATGTTGTTAAAGGAGATAAAAAAGAAGCTATTCAACAGCTTAATAACTTAGCTGATTCAGATGTTTTTCGACTAATAGGGGCGTTTCTTAGAAGTTTTAAAAATCTTCTTTATGTTAAGGAGACTTTAAAATCTTCAAAAGAGATTTCAAGCTTTTTAGGCATACCTGAATTTATAGTGTTGAAGTTAAGGGATCAGATGAGTAGTATAACTGTTCAGAATCTGGTAAAAGGTATTGGCATTTTAACTAATTTGGATTATAGAATTCGAGAGGGTGTCTTTAACACAAGATACTACATAGAAAAATTTATTTTGGAGTCTTAGTGCCTTACAAACTTTTTGAAGATAATAGATATAAGTTTTTGAGATCCCCAACTTATAATTACTCTTTTGATAAAACTGATGGGTTTTTCATGTGTTGGGGTAAAGATGTAAAAGACGATCCTTCGTATTCACCTTACGGACCGGTTTTACTGGATGTAGAAATATCTACTATATGCTCCGGTATTACAGGTACACCTTGTAGCTGGTGCTACAAATCTAATACCCTTAAAGGACATAATATGTCCTTGGAGACTTTTAAAAAGATATTTCATAAGCTGCCGAAAGTATTAAATCAGGTGGCAATCGGTATAGGCTCTCTAGACGCCAATCCCGAACTTTTTCAAATAATGGAATATTGTCGAAACAACCCTTACAATTATGTTGTCCCTAACCTTACAATTAACGGTGCTCATCTTACAGACGAGTATGCAGAACGTCTTGCAGAATTGTGTGGTGCTGTTAGTGTAAGCCGTTACGAGCCCAAAGACGTGTGTTATGATGCTGTTAAAAAGTTAACTGATTTAGGATTAAAACAGGTAAATATACATCAAATTACGAGTGCAGAAACTTATGAAACGTGTTTAGAGGTAATGAAAGATTCTAAAGAAGACGAGCGTTTTAAAAAATTAAATGCTATCGTTTTTCTTGCTTTAAAACCTAAAGGAAATAGAAATACTTTTCATAAGCTGGGGAAGGATAAATTTAAGACTTTAGTAGACTATGCCTTATCAAAAGATATTAAAATAGGTTTTGATTCATGCTCTGCCCCTATGTTTTTGGAAGCTGTTAAAGATCATTCAAAATATAAGAACTTTGAGCAAGTATCAGAACCTTGTGAAAGTTTTTTATCAAGTCTGTTTATCAACGTGTTTGGAAAAGCAGTAGCTTGTTCGTTTCTGGCAGATCATGAAGGTTATCAAGAAATTGACGTAGTCAATTGTGAAGATTTTTTAAAAGATGTATGGTATTCAGAAGCCGCAAAACAGTTTAGAGAAAAGCTTTTAAATACAGAATCGAAAAACATTATCAACGGTAAGGGGTGTAGAAGTTGTCCGGAATTTGATATATATTGATATTCTAATTGGGGGGAATTTTCATGAAATTTCGATTAGGCTTTGTTGCTAATAGCAGTTCTGCGAGCTTTATAGTGACGGCTAAAGTTACTAAAGACGATTTGATTACTTGTCTTGGGGACAGATATCGTTTTTCCGCACACAGATATGTCAATTTATTAAAAGACGATATAGAATATTTGGAAAATATTATAAAAGAAAAAACTGATGATATTGAAAACACTAGAAAGATGTCAATTGAAAGATTTGAAATAGAATATTTTGAAAAGACTTTAAAAGAAATTGTGGAACAGTTTGATAAAGATATTTTAAATTATAAAAAAGCTATAGAACAAAAAAAAGAAAGGTTAGCTTATGTTGAAAAAACCTTTATTGAAAAAGAAATAACAAAAGAGCAGAAGTTTGAGCTACTAAAAGAAATAACAGAATACAATCACGTTTTTATAAGGCCATCAGAAGATAATACAGCTTGGGAATTCGATAGTTTTTCAGGAATGTACAATGACTTTAGCGATATGAAAGATGATATGATAGATATTATTTTTTCTTTAATTGAGCATGGCTGCAAAGATATAGATTTAAAGGTTGAGAAGTAAATGTCCCAGTCGGTGTGTCTGAATTTAAGAGCAGGATTCGTAAGTAATAGTAGCTCCTCAAGCTTTGTGGTAAGTGCAAAAGCTTATGATACAGTATTTGATCTAGCAAAAACTATGATAAAAGTAAGAGAGTGGGGAAAGGAAGATCTTAAACTTCTTAATATTTTAGATAAAGCTGTTGAGGACGGCAAAGATACAAATACAAATATAAGTTTTAGCTCAGCAAATTACGATACTTATATTATAAAGACTGATAGTTATTTGGTACAGTCTTGTAGGAACCAAAGCTTTGAAGATGAGATAGAGGGTATTATGTATTATGAAAATGTCTACGAAAATCCTTTAATAAAAAAATATATGAAAGATTCCGATACTTATATAGCTTTTGATAGTATTTTTGATTTTTGGTATCCTGAATATGCTTTAACAGGCAGGGCGTTATCTTACGAAACAGAATATAAAAGTTGTAAACATTACACAGAGCCTCTTGTAATAAAAGAGCTAGATCAAAGACTTTCTTATATATCAAAAAAAGACAAGTTTTTAATAGACTTGGGGGTTGCTGTATGCCCAATGTGTCTTTTAAATAGAAGAAAACAGCTAAAATATAAAAAGGAGAAACCATGCTGACTAAAGACCTGATAGACGAAACTGCTTGTGCTAAATGTGGCTGTAAATATTTTAAAATGTATTTTAAAATAGGAAAAGTGAGTGCAATAAAAAGTCCTGTGGGAAAAGAAATGACAGTTCGGATTCCTATTTACAGGTGTGTGGATTGCAACACTTACGTCTGTTTATCAAGCGTTGGAGAGATTGAAACCGGTGGATGAATTAGCCTTTATAAAAAATTATCCCTTAAAAGAAGAAAATCATTTTGCTTCTTTATATTCTAATAAAAGATATAGCGGGTGGTATAAGCACGTAATATATGAACACACAGAAGAGCGGGTGAGGGGTGTTAGAATAGTAGTAAAAAATGTGTATGTCATGTTTAGGTTACCGGAAATACTGCCTATATATGAAACAGCAAGAAGATTTTCCTATGAAGAAAGACTCGTCGGTATTCATAGAATGATGGTGGGTGAGGACTTAAAAAATGAGCTTGAAAATCTACTAAAGCAGGCCTCTGTAAATGACTATTTTAATACTTTATCGGACGAAGACATAAAGAATTTATTAGGCAGGGGTGAGAAAATTGTTACCCTAAATTGTAATAAAGTGCCTTATTTGAGTATTTCATATAATACGCCTTTATGTGAGGATTTACAAAACGATCCTAGTTTTGAAGAAGAGTTACTGAGAATACAAGAATACGAAAAAACTACGGTAGATGAAAAAATAAAAAAATATATCACGTCGCATCCAGATTATGTTGATATCTTTATAAATGTTCTAAATAAAAAAATTTCAATAGATGATGCAGAAAAAGGCTCCAATGGAATTATGACTTGCGAGTTTAGAGAGTTGTTGTTAAAATAATTCCTGTTAGTGGGGGGAATAATAATGGACTTTAGTAATGTTAAGCGTATTACTGCCGAAGATTTTAATAATGTTAAGAATATTACTGCCGAAGAATTTTTTAAAGGTAATGAGTTTTCTATAAAAACATTTAAGGATAAATATTGTAATATTCCTGACGAAACACCTGCTGCTGTATTTTATAGAGTAGCTTCTGGAATAGCTTCTATGGAAAAAACAGAAGAGGCTAAGCAATACTGGACAAACAGGTGGTTCCATGAAATGTATTATGGCTATTGGATGGCTGGTGGATCTATTCTTTCCGGTGTAGACTCCACAGCAAAAGTATCTCTTATGAATTGCACAACACTGCCTCCTTTTGAGGATAATTTAGAAGGTATTTTTAAAAATGCCTATTTTTTAGCAAAGGATGCCGCTTATCGCCAAGGAGTAGGTGCAGACTTCTCCAAAATTAGACCAAAAGGCTGTGTTGTTAATAATAGTAGTAAAATAAGCCTAGGGCCACTGCATTGGATGAAGTTTATAGAATCCATAGGTCTTTTTGTAGGACAAAAAGGAAGAATACCCGCAATGCTTCTAAGCTTAAAAATTGATCATCCTGATATAGAAGACTTTTTAATATCAAAATTAGATCTCGACGTGATTCAAAATGCAAATATCTCAGTTCAGATTACTGATAAATTTATGGAAGCTTATAAAGAGGATAAAGACTTTGAATTACGATTTGAGGTGAAGGATACTGGTGAGATCATCACAAAAACTGTAAAAGCAAAAGAATTGATGAAAAAATTAGCAGAGTGCTCGTGGAAATGTGGCGAACCGGGTGTGCAGTTTATAGATCAAGCTCAGTACTACTCTAATAGCGACTATGTAGGAAGATCAGTCGTCTCTACAAACGCTTGTTGTGTTATCGGAGACACCCAAGTGTTGACAGAAAAAGGCTACTTAAAAATAAGTGAACTGTTTACGTATATAAAGTATCCTAAAATTTTTAGCTATAATATTGATAAATCAGAATTTGAATGGAAAGAAATATTAAAAGTGTGGCAGGAAAGAAACGACACCACTATCACTTTAAAAATAAAAAATTCTAAAAAAGTAAATATAGAATTAGAATGCTCAGAAGACCACCCTATTCTTACAAAAAAGGGCTATAAAGAAGCAAAAGATATAAACAAAAAAGATGAGCTTATTTTAACAGAGGGTGTCGGCTCCTTATATAAGCGTATTTTTAATGACAACGTGGTGCCTCTTTATGATATAGAGGTAAAAGATAATCATAATTTTGTCATAAACGGTGGCTTGGTGATAAAAAACTCAGAACAATATCTTGAGCCACAAGGGTTGTGTAATTTAGCTTCTATTAATATTGGTGCTTTTTCTTCAAATATAAAGCAAGCAGAGGCTGATTTAAATGAGATTGCCTCTTCTTTAATACGCTTTTTAGATAATGTTGTGAGCTATGAAATTTTCTACAACAAGAGTGCTAACGATCAACAAAAGCAAAACCTTATTGATTTAAGAAGATGTGGTATAGGAGTAACAAACCTACACGGCTGGTTATTAAAAAACAATTTAGCTTATGATTCTGATGAAGGAATAAGCAAGACTTTGAAATTGGTGAAAGCTATTTGTTTCGGAGCTTACGAAACATCCCAAAAATTAGGCAAAGAAAAAGGGAACTTTAAACTTTTTAATAAAGAAAAATACACACAAAGTCCTTTTATTAAAAATTTAATTAAAGAATTTGGATTTACGTTTGATGATATGAGGAACGTCTGCTGTATTTCAATTGCCCCTACAGGGACTATTTCTTTGATGTTTGCAGAGTCAACCCTCAGTACAGGTGTGGAACCTGCACCAGGATTTTATTACTGGAAAAGAAGCAGAACTAGTGGTCAATGGCAGTGGTATTTTGTAATACCTGACTTTATAAGAAATGAATTAAAAGCAAAAGGTGTAGCCTTGACTTTTGAAGGAACCACAATAGCAGATAACGATGGGAAATTGGGTGAAGAAAATATTAAGATTATTGATCAGCATTTTCCAAAAGATAAATTTAAACCTGCTCATTTAATAGACCCGTTTAAAAAACTTGAGCTAATGTCAAAACTGATGCGTTATGTAGATAGCAGTATTAGTTGTACATATAATTTACCATCAACTGCAAGTGCTGAGCTTATAGAACAAATATACTTTAAAGCTTGGCAATTAGGAGTAAAATCTGTTGCAGTATATAGGGATAAAACAAGACAAGGAGTAATAGAATTTGAGCCACCGGCAGCTGTGGATGTCAGATTTAAAGAAGATACTAAAAAATTAACAGCCTCAGAAAGACCTGATAGAATTATAATCAATCATGCTCCTAAAAGACCAAAAACACTACCGTGTGACATTCACTATACTCAAATAAAAGGAGATAAGTGGCTAGTCTTAGTTGGTAAACTAAAAGAAGACCCTTACGAAATGTTTGCGGGGCCCGCTAAAGGATTAAAATTACCTGAGCAGGGAAATATTGTAAAAACAAAATCAAAAACTTATATATTAGAGTGTGAAGGTAAAGAACCTGTAAATATTTTAGAAAATTTTAATGAGTATGGTACTTATGCTTATTCTAAAATGCTTCAACACGGTACACCTCCTTGGTGTATTCTAGACATGTGTGATAAGATGATAGAAAATGTTTTAGGATTTAATAAGGCTATGGGAAGGGTGCTCAAAAAATATATAAAAGCAAATGAAGTTAAATACATGAAATGTAAAATGTGTGGCTCGACTAATTTATTGTTTCAAGAAAATTGTATTTTTTGTCTCGACTGCCAATATTCTAAATGCGGCTAGACAGAAGCTATTATAATGCTTGGGGATGTTTAAAAAGAATGCAAAACATATTACCGAATAATCAAGGCATACGGTCTTTAACTAAACGAAAAATTTGCATAGGAGACTTACTATGATTTTCAACGGCTACGTGTTAGTAGATTTCTATAGCGATTGCTGTATGCCTTGTAAAAGACTTGCCTCTGATCTAGAGGATCTTAAAGAAAAATGGAAAACACAGTACAATTTAGATATATTGAAGCTAAGCATTGAGGAGCATTACGAGTTGGCTGAGAAGTATGCTATTATGTCAGTGCCTACTCTTATATTATTTAAAGATAATATTCCTACAAAATCATTTGTAGGATATAGAAATAAGGAACAGCTGTTAAAATTTGTAGAAGAGACTTTGTGACAAAAGAAGAAATTTTAGAAAAATTAAATAACATAAGAAAAAAAATTGAGGATACTAAAAAAGATTCAGAGTTAATCGATCTTCAACAGCAAATGGCAAATTTAATGATCACTTATTTAGAACTTTTACAAAAATAGTCTTGATTTTTATTTTTCAACTAGCTATCATTTAGTCTGTCCAATTGAGGGGGGAAAGCTTAAAACCAGTTTTATAATACGTGTTTTTTAGCAATCCCAAAATTTAATTAAGGAGGTTTTATGAGTAAAGATTTTGGTGACATTGAAGTCAAGTCTAAGTACGCAGAGAGGTACAAAGGAAAGAAAGGCGAAGTACACAGACTGGGTATCCTTTATCCTAAGGCTGGTGGTGGTCCTTTTGAAGAAGCGTTTATTCATTTTAAGGACAAGTATTTTATTTGTAAAAATGGAATATGCTGTGAAAAGCTAGGTCCATCAGATCAGAGGTTTGCTTGTTTGGTAATCAAATACAAGACAAACAAACAGGGGCAAGTTGTTTCTACAAACGATCCTAAAATTCCTTTTGATTATGAAATCATGGAATGGGTAATTGGATCTGCTAAAATGAAACTACTGATTCAAAAAAATCAAGAGTTTCCATTGAAGAGCCACGATTTAATAGTATCCTGTAACGGAAGTGAAGAATATCAGCAGTTGGATTTCAGCCCATGTAAAGAATCTATCTGGCAAATGAAACCAGAATTTAAAGAAGATATCTGGTCACAAAGTGAAAAACTTCGTAGTAACTTAAAAAATGCACTTGGAGCAGAATTAACAATAGACGAAATCAAAGATCTTCTAGGTATTGACACAGGTGTCACACTTAATAGTGTTGTAAACACACAAGAGGACGTCACTAAGCTGCTTGCTGATGTCTAATAATTAATATTAAGGGATAAGGCTCATCAGGGGGTGGCCTTATCCTGTAGGCGTGGCTACCTACCTATAAATAACAGGTGGCTTTAACACATATAGGGGGAAATGTGGATATTTTGGGGGTGGATGTATCACTTACTAGCCTTGGCTGGTTTTTACAAGATGGGAAGCCCTCCTTAACTTATGGGTCTTTTAAGACAACCCCAAAAGACGGTCTTTTAATTGAACGCTTTATGCTTCAAAGAGACCGTTTTGAAGAGCTGGTATCTCGAAATGGTATCACACATATAGGAATAGAACAGCCCTTAGAACACATTTATAATTCTGAACTACTCTTTGCTCTACATCAATTTATATTTGAAGTGTGCTATAAGAAAAAAATAAACGTCGTATATATTACACCAGCTCAAATTAAACAGTATGTGACAGGGAATCATTTAGCACAAAAAAATGAAATTATAATAAAGACAAGAGAAGTACTAGGTTTTAAGAGAGAAAAAATAAATGATGATGAATGTGATGCTTTCTGGGTAAGCTTATTGACTAAAAGATTTTGGGGCCTTTATTATAAAGAGCTAACAGAAGATACTTTAACTGAAGCTGAACGGTTTATTTTTATCAAAACAAAAAGTAAAAAATTAGGAATATTAAAAAAGCCTAATATTTCTTTCTATATTTTTAACAAGGAGATACCATGTCATTAATTTCTGTAATGGAAAAAGCTAAAAAGGATGATAAATTAAAATTAGATCAAGACACTATAGTAGATCCTTCAAAACCTGTAGAGGTAATTAGTACAGGATCTATTATCATAGACAAACTCATAGAACGTGGAGGTATTGGTAGAGGTAGAGTAACAGAGCTTTACGGACTTGAATCATCTGGGAAAACATCAGTAGCTCTTCATGTAGCCAAAGAGACCCAAAAACTGGGAGGAAATGTTGCTTATTTAGACTACGAATCAGCATTAGATATGCAGTATGCAAAAAATGGAATAGGTGTAGATATCTCTGAAGAGCGTTTTGCACTGTTACAGCCACAGACTTTGGAAGAGGGTTGTGATTTAATAGGTTTTTTACTTGATCATTATAAGGAATCAAAAATTGATTGTATTATAATAGATTCTGTAAAAGCTATGACCCCTAGAGCGGTATTAGAAGGTATGCTTTCTGACGAGCCTCCTATGGCTTTACAAGCTCGAAAAATTGGAAACTTCTTATCAAAGATTACAAAACAAATAAAAACAACAGGTACCGCTATACTCCTTTTAAATCAAATGACAAAAAATATTAAGTCAAATCCTTATCAAGGTGGTGGAGAGTATGAGACCCCGGGTGGACTAGCTGTACGTTTTTATGCAACAACTCGTATACAGTTGAAAAAAGTAAAAACAGAAAATATAAACAAGCTTAACGATATTACCGGTCAGATAGAGGAAATGCCTGATACTAATATAGTAAAAGTGTCAATCATTAAAAACAAACTTGGAACTCCTTTTAGATCAGCAGAAATTGCTATTAAATTTGGTAAAGGTGTAGATAATATACGATCTATCATAGATATAGCAGTCAATTATGGTGTCATTAAAAAAGGTGGTGCTTGGTTCTCATATAAGGAAGATAACGGGGGCTTTAAGCTTCAGGGAGACGCAGCTATGCGAGCCCATCTTATTCAACCTGAAAATAAGAATCTTTTAATAGAAATAGCCAATAAAATTTCTTTGGGAGTAGATCCTGAAGTAGAAAAAGAAGCAAAAGAACAAGAAACTTTAGATATAAAAGCTGTTGAAATTTATTCTAAAAAAGAATCTAAAAAGAAGGTAAAAGATGACGCCGCGACAGTTTAGCTCAGTAGCGATTGGATTAGATGATCTGCCTCTGCCAGTTTTTCATACAGATGGAGAGCTTTATATAGAAGATAATATGTTGTTCGTACAAGAAGAAAAAAATACTTTTATATACAATTTTAATAAAGTAAGAAGCTTGAGGTACACACGACTTGAAATTAATAATCAATAACTTTCAATCCATAGAACACTGTGAGCTTGATTTTCCTAAAAATGGATTTACCTGTATTGTTGGTAAGAGCAATATAGGCAAAAGTGCTTGTCGAAGAGCTTTAGAAGCGGTCCTTTATAATAAGGGAGAAGCTTCTTATATACGTCATGGTTGCGATAGATGCTCTGTACATTTAATATTTGAAGATGCTACTAAAATTGACTGGTACCGTAATAAAACAACTTCGTGGTATGTTATAAACGGAGAAGAGTTTAAAAAACTTAATAAGTCAGTACCTGACATCATTTTAGAAAAGGGTTTTAAAGAACTTGTTATAAACGATAAGAAGTTTAATATTCAAATAGCCTCTCAATTTGCACCTGTGTTTTTATTAAATGAGTCGGGTTCTTTTATTACAGAGGTGCTTTCAAATCTCGGTAATCTAAACAGAGTAATCACAGCTAACAGAAATTGCCTAGCCGACCAAAGACAAGTAAAAGAAAAATTAAATGTAAGACGACAGGACTTAGAAAAGTCAGAAACAGAGTTGGAGAAATTTAAAAGGCTACCTTTACAAAAAGAAGCTGTTCACAAAATCCAAGAAATTTTAAAAAAGTTACAAGATTCAGAACTTTTATTTAAAACATTGTCAGCTCTTCGTCAGACTTATGAAAAGGCAGGAAGAAAATTAATAAATATGAGAGCTGTCTATAAAGTCTCTGTAGAATTTAAAGGCACAAGTAGTTACGAAGCTTTTATAAAATTATCAGAATTAGCAAAAGCTTATTTTAGACATCAAAAAATATTAAATTTTTATAAAGAGATTCCTAAGCCAACAGACTATAAAGACCTGTTAAAAGAAAGCACACTATTTCAAAAATTAAGCGGGTTGACAAAAGAATATGACAGGTGTCTGCGTGTGAGTATTGTCAACAAACAGCTTTTACTGACAAACCTCAGAGATCCTATCTTTGCACACGATAACTATAAAAACATAAAGACTCTTTACACAGCCTTACAAGAATATAAAAAGAATATATTAGATTTTCGCGCTCAGTTACAGGAAGCGCAGGAGCAATTACAGGGTGCTGAAAAAGAGCATACCGAGGTCATGTCTGATCTAAAAATATGCCCTTTATGTGAGAGGGCTTTATGATTAAATTTCTTACAATGGCTGACATACATATTTCTGATAAGAATCCTATATCAAGAATAGATGATTATACTGAATCTATTTTTAATAAGCTGGAACAGATAAGAGATGTTGCTACAGCAAATAATGTTAATTTTATAATATGTGCTGGTGATATTTTTAATATTAAAGCTCCTACTAAGAACAGCCATTACCTTGTCTCACGTCTAATAAACCTGTTTAAGAGCTATCCTTGCCCCATATACACGATTTATGGCAGCCATGACTTAAGTCAGGATAATATACAAAATCTTGAAAAACAACCCATAAATACTCTTTTAGCTTCTGGGGTCTGTGAGCTGATTGACAACACTTATCTTTCTTTAGATGAAGGAAAAAAACATTATCAAAACCCTAATCCATTTTTTGCTGGTAAATTTGTGAAGTTGTTTGCAGTACATTATCATAATAATCCTGACTATAAGGATTTTGACAAGGAAAAAACTCCTATACAAATATGTGTTGCTCATGTGTTTGCCAGTAATACCTTTAAAGAATTTTTTGGGGAAAAAGTGTTCACTTATGAAGAACTAAGCAGGCAGTCTCCTGATATTTTTATTTTTGGGCATTATCATCCTGATCAAGGTATAGAGGTGATCAATAAAAAACATTTTATAAATGTAGGTGCGGTAAGTCGTGGTACAATGAATAAGGATAATATAGAGAGAATCCCGAGTATAGGTTATGTTGAAATAGGAAACGATTTATCAATTAAGTCTGAGCAAATCTATCTTAATGTGCTTTCTTCTAAGCATATTTTTAACTTTGAATTAAAAGAAAAACTAGAAAAGGAAGCTGTAGAGAGTGAGATGTTTATAAAAGAGCTTCAAAAGAATATAATAACATCAGATGATAATATAGCTGATAAGATCAAAAATCTTAATTTTGAGAAAGAGATTATAGATAGAGCTTTGTTGTATTATGAAAGATAAGACACGTTTCGATTATTCACAGTTAAATCTTTTTAGAAAATGTCCACAGGCCTATAACTGGACGTATGTAGATAAAAGATTTCCAAAAATACCATCTAGTATGCACTTTGCCCTTAACGGTATAGCCATACAAAAACTGTTTGAGTTGTTTTATAACAATGAGTGGTACTATAAACGAGATAAATGCAGAGAGTTTATGTACGAGCAGGCTCCAAAGATCTTTGAAGACACCTTAAAGTACATCTACGTAAACTGGGAAGAGTCCCATAAAACAAAGCAACAGCTATATGAAGACTTTTTAGAGCATATACCAAAGGGACTAGATGTTGTAAAACAATATAAACTACTAGGCACTTATGCAAAAAGTGAACAGAAACTACAGGTTTTCTTTGAACCTGATAAATATGTAATTTTTATTGCTAAAATAGACTTTATAATAAAAAATCATGAGGGGGTACAGATACTGGACGGAAAGTATACATCTAGCCGTAATAAATATTTAAAAGACACAACACAATTAGATTTTTACGCCATGGTCTATAAACTCAAGTATGGAAAATATCCTGATAAGCTAGGCTTTTGGTTTTGGAAAGATTCAGACATAGCTTATGTAACTATAGAGGATGCACGTATAGAGAAACTAAAAGAGAATATTACAGAGGTGTTGTATAAAATATACAAAAAGGAATTTGAGCCTAATCCAGTCTATGAAAGTTGTATGTTTTGTAATTTTAAAAATGAATGTGAAGCCAGAACAGTCTGTATAAATAATAAAAAATTAGAAAAAAATGGAAGAATTACACAAGACGATTTAAAATCTTTTCTATAGGGGGAATCAATGGAAGATGTAATACGTCGAATAGAGGCTATAAAAAAGAATGTAGAGACTTTAAAGGATAAGAAAATAAGACTGGAGGAGCGAGCAAAAAAAGAAGAAGAGAATTTTTTAGCTGTTGTAAAACAAATAAAAGATTTTGGTTATGATCCAAAGACTTTGAAAGATGATCTACAAAAAATGGAACAGACTCTTCTTGAAGATATCACTGCTCAAGAGACTGAAATAGCTAAAACAAAAGTCACTTTAGATGAGATAGAAAATAATGTTGCAGCAGTGTAGTGCTAAATTTTATGATTTGGAGCGTCAATTTTTAAAGTTAGATACACTTTATTCTCGCACTCTAAAAGAAAAAGATAACACTTTAAAAGAGGTGGAGAATCTTGAAAAAGAAGCCTTGTTATTAGATAAAGTCACAGGTCTTTTCAAACATTTAATTGATGTGCTGCTAGAAGCAAAAAAACAAGAGATTGAAAACCTAGTGACATACGGGCTTAAAACAGTATTTACAGATCAAGATTTAAAATTTCATATAAATTTGGAATATAAGTATAATAGTATTTATACTACGTTTATGACAGAGCTGGCTGGGGTTGCTGAAGGAGATGTTCTTGATAGCTTTGGTGGGGGTATTGTAAATATAGAGAGCTTTTTATTAAGACTTATTACACTATTCCAAACAAAATTGGGGCCTTATTTATTTTTAGACGAGAGCTTTTCTCATTTAAGTGAGGAATATGTGGATAATTGCAGTATGCTGCTAAAAAATTTATGTAAAGAACTTGGTGTCACTATTATAGCAGTCACTCACCAAGAACAAATGCTAAGCCATGCAGATAAAGTCTATAAAGCTAAATCGGTAGACAATAAATTATTAGTTGAGGCCGTATGACACATATAAAACAAAAATTGAAAAAGATCAAATACCAGTATCTTAAAAAGATACTTAAACGGGGATTATCAAACTCAGATCCTCATAATTGTCGATATAATAAAAATATTAAATTCCCAAACGGAACTGCTGCTTATATTTGTTCTTTTGACCTAGATAGACTCAGCGAAGTAGATTTATGTTATTTGAAAGAGCACAGCCAAGAATGTAATGCTTTTTGTCCAAAAAAAAATAAAGAGCAGTTAAAAGAGCAGTTTTTAAAGGAATTAGCTGATCCAAATATTAGAGCTGTTAAATACAAAGATATAAATATTCTGCTTTGGCTTTATCCTACTCTATTGGGGGATCTAGAAATAGTAGAAATGACACTATTAGAAAAAGTAAAAGGACTGCTTTCAAGACTAATAAAAAGGAATAAATTATGAGGTTATGGAGCGTTTTTTGCTATATTAGCTGCTGTATAATCTTAGCCTTTATTTATATCACTGTCGTTTTACTGTGCCTAGCATTCATCTTGTTCATAATATTTGCGCCTTTTATTGGTCTAGGTGGCTTGATGTATCTGTTCAAATTTCTATTTATGTAACATTTTGTAATCAATTAATAATAGGCGTCCTATAAAGTCATTAAGTACGGCTTTATAGGAGATGAAAATGACACTTTTAGAGATATTAGAAGAGATAGTAAAAGGAATAGTACAAACAGAGCAAGACATCAAGGTAGTCCAGACAGATGGTGATGTGATGCATGGTAAAAAGATCATTCACTTTCATATAAAGGTCAAAAAAGACGAGTTTTCTTTGTTAGTTGGAAAAGGTGGGTCTACTATAAAAGCTTTAAGAATTGTTATGTCTAAGCTCGCCGGAAAGCAAAAGCAAATCGCTTTCGTGGATCTAGACGAATCTTAAATATGTGTTCCTGTAAGAGACATCCAAAACATAGACCCTATGGGCAAAAGCGTGCGCTATACTGGTGCTATAAATGTGATGCTAATTTAGTTGCTCCAATTAATAAGAGCAACACAAGACAAAAAGCTAAACTAGAAATACAAAGGGCTTTAAATGAATAATATTTTATTTGAAATTATAAAAATAGCAGAGGATGTAGTGAGCTTTAGCTATTCAGATCTCTTTTCAAAATTAGGTATCAAAGACCGCTTAACCGAAATGTATATATTGGTAGAAGATTTACCTAAAAAATATATAGATTTTCTTATGAAAAAGATAAAACAATTTATAAAACAGCCACTTTTTGCAGAAATAAATCTAAAAAATACAGATGATTTATCTTATTTAAAGACTAATGAGGAGTTTAAGGATCTTGTAGAAGACTCTATAAAACATTTAAAGACTTTGTTAAAAATATTTGAGCCTAAAGTCAAAAAACACATATCCCTTTCAAAAAAAGGTGATGAAATTCCTTTAGAAAATCTCCTAGAGAATGTAAAATTAGATCGAGCCAGCATGCTATTGATATTAGATAATCTTAAAGAAGAAAACTTTATCTATAGCTATGACGGTCGTTCAGTCACTTACTAATTTCTAGGGGGTAATAATTATGTCTTTGTCTCGACAGATTCGCCGTGCGCAGTTTAAGAAACAGTTAAAAGAACTAGAAAACCAACATAAGGCAATACCGCAAATAACAGAGCCCACACTACCTATACAGTCAAATGAAAAGGTACAACAGTATATTAATCAAATTGGAATATTGGTAAAAGAAGTTGAAAACATAACAAGATCTATTAAAGTGTTGGACAATCATCTTTATATGACCATAGAGGCTTTATCTGAAAAAGGTCTCCTAAGCTGGGAGGATGTACACACTGTTGAAAAAAGATTCCTTAAAAGAGAAGATATAAGAAGGGAAAAAATACAAGAATTATTAAAGACTAACAAGTCTATTACTCAAATCTTAGAAGAAATTCAAGACCCCCCTAATGCCAAAAAATACGAAATGCTCAATATTAATCCTATAAAGGATCTTAATCTTAATCCTTTTGAAGTCGCAGAAGCTATTATGTTAAAGCACCCTAATCTAACAGATGACGATTATTTAAAAATGGGAAAAAGATGGGATATTGTTTCACAACATTTTGGTATAGAGAAGCCAGTAGAGCCCATTAGCTAATCTACTATTTTTATAAGGTAATGAAGGTTTAAACAAAAAAGGAGGATTCATGGTAAGTGTATTTCAGGCGATTGTTGGTTTTTTTAGTGTTAATGCTATAGCAAATCAGGTTTTTGCTTATTTAGCTTTAGCGTGGCTGGTTGTTACAGTTATTAGAAATGCCGGTTTGCTAATTGTTAAGGCTACTGCTAATTCAGCAGACGATGCTTGGTTTAATAAATGGATTGTTAAGCCATTAGCTTTTATTGAACCTTTTATAAGGGTAATACCACACAGTACTTTTAATTTGAGTGGAATTTTTCAGAAAATTGCTTCTGTGTTTACTTGGGTTGCTAATATTTTGCCAAATAACAACGCAAAATAGCTGATATTAAAAAGGGGGCCTTCAGCCCCCTTTCTTTTACACTCCGTAAAATTGTTTTATATGCATTATAATAGGGCTATCCTGACCTTTTAGTATTCTGATAGGGGTGTCTGCGGCAAGTTCTTCTCTATATGTGGGTACTATAAATATAAGATCACTTGTATCAGCTAGTTCTTTTGGGTATGTAAAATCTTGGTTTGAAAATCTTATCCTTGGAATGATATACTTTATAATTACATTTTTTGTCAGACTGAGCTTATTAATTTGTTCAAGCAGATTGGAATAATCTTTATATAAGTAATTCCAGCCTACTACTACAGTATCTTTACCTAATATTTCCTTTAACATAAAGTCTGTCAAGGTGAGTATGCCTAAATTTTTTTCTTGGCTAATAAATGTGATTTTCATATCTATATGATATTAATCTACGGTATAAAATTAAATAAATTATTTGGACTGCTTCACCATACGCTCTAGTAACTCTACTAAATAAACACAGGATTTGGCTATACTAGATTCTTTAGGAGCAGGTATATACTTATAAGCTGGAGAAGTACCTTTAAAAGTCTCATACATTTCTTCTAAGGATAGTCCTTCTTTTTTTGAGTACTCTTTTATAAGTTTTTGGAGATCTTTTATTTGTCTGTTGACTTCTCTTGTGCTCATCTGCTCGGGGAGTATGTACTTAGATAAAAATCTAGCTGGATGACCTTTTAATACATCATCTATAATTTTATCTATGTGTGGGGTATCTTTCATATGTGCTTCTAAAAAGTTTTTAATATTATGTTTTTCAGAAGGCGGTAAGTCTTCTAAAAAAAAGACAATATTATTAAAAGCTTTTGATTTCACAACATCAATAAGTTCTTTGTTATGTGTTTCTTTTGTATAATGCCCAAGATGTTCAATTATAGAATCTGTTAAGGCACGAAGGCCTTCAGTGACGTCTTTTTCTTTAATGTCTGTCTTTGTAAGAGATTCAGCTATTTCAGATATAGGTTTGCCTTCTAATATCATATTAAAAAGAGGCACATGTTGCGGTGACATCTTTTTTATATATCTTTCTAAGGCTTCTTGTAGCTGTTTCGCTTCATACGGAGATTCGGTTTTTTCAGGAGTAATATCTCCTTCTAGTTCTTCAATACTAAATTTACTTTCATAATCTTTTATATCATCAAAGGTGATTTGAGTTTTTCCTTTAAATAATTCTTTTACTATTTCTGTTTTTTTTATATCTTCTGCTAAATCTTTTTCGGTAATATAATCTTTTTTTGATTTTTCTAAAAGCTTTTTTAATCTATACATTACTCTTCTTGCTTTAGTTGAAAGTCCAGATGTCTCAACAGGTTGCTCTCTCACATAGTGTGAAGGCATATATCTTAAAAAAACATTTTCATATAATCTTTTAAAAACTTCGCCTAAATCTTCTTCTTCTACTTTTTTAAATTTAGATAAAGCCAATTCAATACTTTGTATTTCAGGATTACTTGATAATTTATTATCTTTTTTTATTAAACTTTTTAATTCCTCATTAGAAATACTACCTTTAGATTTTTTTATAAAATCTTTTATAATTAAAAGAGCTTTATTAGCTTCTGAAAACACACTAAAGAAAAGACTACCTTTACCTGTCTTTGATTCTTCAACAAGTTTTTCCAACATCCAAGATAAAGCATTATCAACTTCATGAGGTGCTAGCCCTAATTTATGACTTTTTAATGCTGCAAATGCTCTTGCACCAGCATTATATTTATTAAAGTCAGGTACAATATATCCTTTAAAAATAGCCCGCAGTGAATCATTAAAATCTTTTACGGAAAGTCCTGCTTCTTTGTATTGTTTTTGAATATCAGAAAAGGCTACTTTAATACCGTTTTTTATTGATTTTAAAGCTGTCAAAATTATCTTTAACTCGGCTATTATAAATTTTTTTTCCATATTAGATTTCTTTTTTCACCTTAAGTAATGGACGTCCTTTTAATCTGTACATATCATAACCGTTAGTAGGATCACCGTCATAATAATTTGTAACTTTATTTGAAGATGTGCTTGTTAGGAAATTTGTCTCAATTTTTAGACCTAATTCTCCTAGTACAAAATTATTAGAAGTATCTTCTTCAATCATTTCTACCAAAGCACCTACTACAAGCTTACCGATACCTGACTCACCCGCATCAGCTGATGTAGAAAACTGACCACCTTTATTGGTACCGTAAGTCTGAGATACCCCAGCTTTAGTCATAAAATTCTGCTTACCTGCACTATATGGAGCCGGATACAGCTCTGCTGAATAACTACCACCAGCTATTATTTTTGACTTATGCACAGTGCCTGCAAAATCTCCATAGCTAGCTGTAGAAGTAAGAGGAAGTTTTGGGACAATAGGCTCATAATTACTTGGAAGCGTGTCTGCTGTATTTAAAGAGCCAGTACCGCTTGTAATAATTTCTAATAAATTTCTATGGTACATTACCTTACTTGAGATTTCAGAACTTCCAAAATTATTTTTATTTGTAATACCTTTATATTCTTGATAGCTGTAATACATTTGTAAAGCATCAGAACTTGCTAAAGTGTGTGCTGTAAATAGACAAGCCGTTAAGGTACTGTCTATACCGACAGGGCTAGCTAAAGTCACAGTGACTAAATTTGAATTTGGAGTTACGGTATAAGTACAGGGTGTTATGACACTATTTACATAACAATAAGAGCTATAAGAAGCCCCTATATACATACCCTGAGTACCGTATACAATATCATTAGCAGCAATTATAACACTAGATTGTAAGGCTAAAATAGGTGTTGAATAAAAATCTACTGTAGCCGTATCTTCTAATGACATTATTTTTTCATTATATTGTAAAATTGGACTAGCTGCAACAATATCAAATCTTATTGTGGTGCCTGATACAAAAGATGTAGGTAACACAACCTGAATAGATCCGTTAATATTTAAAGTAACTGTTGTGGGTGCCATATAGCCCCAAGAACCTGATATATCATACGCAGCATACACATACAAAAGTCCATCAGCATAAGCACTTGCTGGAATAGTATATACTGCTGTACCGTTACCGTTCATAAAATATGACATTAGTTTAGATACACCATTTAGACTGCCAATTAAATAAGAAAAGGCATAGTCTAAATAACCGTTTGTGTTTCTTTCAGCTACAGATAGATCGTGCCTGATATATTCTGAATAATTTTGTTTAGTAAGGTCATTATTAAAATCATTTACACTTACCCAGCCAAAATTTTGATCAGTAGAGACTTCTTTAGCTTTTAATATATTTTTTAAAGGTCTTGTAAAAGTATGTCCTTTTTGAGGATAATTAAGTAAATAACTTATATGTATGTTTTGACTGCCGAGAGCTGGAGTACTACCCAATGTAAATGTGCGTACTGCTGTGCCTGAATTCCAAGAGCCTACTACACTTGTAATAACTCCTCCAATTATAGCATATACTAATGGAGTAGACGCGTCTATTACCGGTATAGCTGGGGCATTAGCAAGTGCTGCTATTTGAATAGTGTCTCCAGCTTGCCATATGGGGCCTGCAGGAGACTTATCATTCGTAGTCCTTAAAGCATATACACGTACAGATTTTGGAGCATCTCCAAAATATCTTCTTTGGCCGTCTGCGTTTGTAATTTTATTTATACCTGTAAATGAACTGGAAGATATACTATCTATAAAAAGACCCGTATCTGCAAAAGCTGTAGTAGGGTCAAGCTTACCGTCTGTAAGCTCAGAATTAAGTGTTCCTGAATACACAGCATCTAAATTACTTTCAAGAAGAGCTGCGTAATTAAAACCATCAAAACTTATACTATGTCTTAAATCTTCAAAATCACCAGCTACTAATTTATCATAGAATAGACCATCTGGCCTATCAGAAGGTAAGGCCGCTAATACAGACATACTAGCGCCATTTTGATTAGAATTACTAAAACTTGCTGTGTTTCTGCGATGTACTCTATACACAGGTATAGCATACACATAACCGTCAACAGTATTTAAATCAGCCCTAGCCGTGTCAGAGCCGTCTCCTGCTATATAAAGACCGTAGTCATTTAAAGAATCTCCAGCATTTGTAAAAGAATAGCCTATTACCGGAGAGGTTGCGCCACCTTGTGCTAAAACCGCTGTAGAATCAGTAATACCATAAGAATTAGCAGCAAAAGCTACATTCGGTATCACTCTAATTCTATATTGTACTTGTACTCTTTGAGTAGTTTCAAAACCTACGGTTGGATTTACAAAGTCATCTGCTAAATTTGTGCCAGAATATTGAGTATTTCCATACTTATAAATAGTAGAAGCTGATGGTTTTCCATCTGTGCTTGGATTACAGCGTATGAGTCTTTTCCAGACTTCTAAAAACACTAGATCTTCTCTATTTCCAGAACTGGGTGCTGCCGGTAGTACTACTTGGATCACAGAATCGTTAGCAACACCAGAACCTCCCACATCAATACGCCAGCCGTTTACAATGGCTGTAAGAGGAGTACTTTTTTTGCTGGATATATAAAAAGTATTAGGAGTATCTGTCGTATTTATACCGTAAGAAGAATATGAGTTATCGTAGCCTATCGAAAAATCAGCATCTAACCAGCCAGATGGAACAAGACTTCTTATCAAATCCTGAGTTTTACTTGCCAGACCGTCTGATATGAAGTTTAATTCTGAATCAAGGACTGGTTTTTGAGGATTAAAGACTATGTTTTCTATATTTCTGTTTTCTACAAGTAAAGAAGCTGTGACAGTCCCAAATTTACTATTTTTCGACATTTAAATCTCCAATAAATAGATAGTTCTTCGCTATTTATGGTTAAAATATTAATTGATAATCTACATAACTAAGGGTCGATACTTCAAAGGAAATAAATCTACACTTCCTAATATCTTATTTCCGTACCGTAGTGCTATATCATCAGCTGTAACTCCAGTATTTAATATAGTCTCTGACCCCATCCCTAAAGCGTCCCCCTTCCACAAATTCTTATCTTTTAAATACTCGTAAGTAGCACCCTCAGTGCTATTATAAATAGTGCTCATGGTTGTAATAATCAGCAAAAACAACTCACCGTTAAAGTCATCGAGTCCTCTTACAAGGGCTGGCCAAACAGTTAGATGATTTAAAGGCGTAGTAAGGTCAATACCTCTTTCAGAAATGACTGGAGAATCTATTAAGACACCTCTTAGCATTTCCTTTAAATCTGTTCCTGCTTTTAAAGTCAAAGTCATGCCTTCTTTTAATCCCACAGCCTCACTAGTTGAGGATACCCCTTTACCAGAAAGTCTTCTTAGGCTAGATGAACCTCCTGTAATTGGTGTAGTAATAGAAGTTCCAAATAAATTATAGTCTATAAAGCTTTTATTTATAGGTAAAGTGCTTGTAAGACCTTTATATTCTTCAGGTACATATTGATTTTTATTACCTGTACCTGCAGTTGTCAAACATACATCTTTATCTACGTATATTACTTTTACTTGTTGTGTCTCTGTACCTGAAAGCTTATCTTTTAGAATACCAAAATAAGGTGTATATTCATATTTAAAAGTAAAAGCATCTGTTGTTTTAGGGTTATAGTATCCCAAAACAGGTATAAGAAGGGTACCGGCAGCTGGAGCACTGCTAAAGGTAATTTTAATAAGAGGTGTGCCTATTCCTGTGATTGTAGTAGGATTCATTCTATTATTTAAATAGACACAATGCCTATTAGAAACACCGTTATAAAAGCCTGCAGCCGATATAACAGCATCTATATCTATATCTATATTATTAAGCTGTTTGGAATTTATAATATACGAAGTAGATGTACCGTTAGAAGATATTTGGATGTTATAAATGCTAGCTATATTATGTACACCCCGTGTATGGGGTACGTAATCTACTGTAAAATCTCCTAAGAGGAGTGTGTATTCAATTACGTCTCCTGAGTCTGCAGTGATGCCTGAGATATTGAATCCTGTAATTGTTTTATCAATTATAGGTGTTTGATAGACTCCCGTTCTTTTATTTAAAATACTATATACGGATAATACAGTTCTACCATATAAAGGACTAGGTAGTGTGTCTTGTGCTCCTGTATTAAGGGTATAATATGTTAATTCTACAGCACCACCTTTATAAATAAGATCACCTTGGGTTGCTGCAAAAGCATCAGTTTCAAAACTACTAATAGATCTACTTATAGCACTATCTGTAAAACCACCTGTTGTCCTAGGAGAGACAAGTGGTACATTTTTAGAATCTTTATTATATTTATTAAAATCTATCAGCTTACCTGAAGTATCATCTACTCCCGCTAACATATTATCAATTCTATATGTGAAACCTCCATGTGCTTGTTGCATCCCTCCGCCTTCTCGTACCATAAAATCAAACAGTAAAATTATATTCTTACCGATGACTGTGCTAGAATTGGCAGGGGTAAATAAAACTTTATTTCTATTTGGATTAGTACCACTATAATTCCAAGTACGGTATTCTCCTAAATTTTCCCAAGTACCAAGAATAGGTGTCATAGTATCTGCATTCCATATTTTAGGTGTGTTGCTGGACACATAATAAAGGTTTTCATCAAAAAGATCATATTCTCCTGATCCTGATTGGTCTATAGGAGTAAAAACAAGTTTT
>Ga0209777_10000867_pt1 | contig 46636 bp, 28 predicted proteins | sample FrelakmetHBP12HB_FD_187147 | JGI IMG/M metagenome (GOLD analysis project Ga0209777, IMG submission 187147) | Freshwater lake sediment microbial communities from the University of Notre Dame, USA, for methane emissions studies -HBP12 HB (SPAdes)... | ecosystem: Environmental > Aquatic >... | reverse complement strand
GAGGGTCTCGGTCCCCAGGTCGTTGAGGAGGACCTCCAGGAAGTGCCTGACCGTCACCGACCCGTCGTAGTCACGGCCCAGGGCGTCGCGCACGCCATCGCGGAGGTCGCGGCTTGCGGAGATCTCGTGGTTGGCCACCTTCATACGGTTGTAGCAGGCCGCACAGCTCACCACCATGTCCAGGCCGGTATCCTTCACCTTGGCCAGGCTGGCGGCCGGCAGGGCAGCGGCCAAAAAACGGTCCGTCTGATGTCCCGCCGTGGCGCCACAGCAGGTCCAGCCCTTGGGCTCGACCAACTCGATCCCCAGGGCCCGGGCCACGGCCGTGGTGGAGGCGTGCATGTCCCTCGCCGTCGATTCGGCAGAGCAGCCGGGGAAGTAGGCGTACTTCATCGGCCGGCCTCCTTCCTCTGTCGGGCCTTCTTGAAGATCCGCCGGGTGGTCTTTCGATCACCGCCAAGTGGAGGCAACAAGGCGATCTTTCGCTTCCTGAGCATGGCGGGAAACTTCTCCGTGTCGTTCATGAGCTTGAGCGTGCCCAGCTTGTAGGCGGTGATCATGGCGATGTCATACGACCGCCCGAAGAGCCGCACGGTCTGGAGGAACGCCCGGTTGAACAGCGGCACGTTGCCCTTCTGCCTGGCCGCGTTCTTCTCCCGCGCCAGGGTTCGCAGGGCATCCATCACGGCCGCCACGTCGATCCCCATGGGACACCGGGCAGAGCAGGTCTCGCAGGACACGCACGTCCAGATGATATCGCTGTCCAGAAGCTCGTCGCCGGCATTCAGGTGCAGGCGCCTCATCATCTCTGCAGGACCCGACTGGGTCAGCTTGCTGACTGGACAGCCGCTCGTGCACCGCTTGCACTGATAGCACTCGCTCAGGTCCACGCCGGTCATCTCTGCGACCCGTCGCAGGAGGCCCTTCGTCCCTTTGCCTTTCTTGATCGTGATAGTCATGGCTCGTTCTTCCGCCCGGACGACACGTCGTCCGCGATCCTAATCACTCTCTGCAGCCACCTCTTCCGCCTCGTCGGCTCCAGCCGCGTCATCGGTGTTCACCGCAGGCGCAGGGGCCGTCTTCTGCAACGGGGCCACCTTGCGATAGACCTCCGAGGGTCCGCCTAAACGGCCGTCCACCGTCAGCAGGTCCTCCACGGATATGCCGAACAACCGCTCATTCTCTTCGAGATACGGCAGGATCACGTCCCAGTCCCTGTCGGACAGCGGCATGAACTGTCCCCCGTTCAACTGCTGGGCAACCAGGGTCTTCTGCGGGTCCCGCACGTAGATCGCGCCCCCTGACGCCAGGGAGAAGAGATTGCCGCCCGGATAGGGCTCCTTCAGGCCGACTACGGCTCCGTCCTCGTCGAGCCGGATGCCGTTGAGCACGACGAAGCCCCCGCCGTTGAGCGGATCGCCCGCCATGAACGATTCGGCCAGGAAGTCGAGGCACGTGCCGTTGATGACCACCTTGGGCCTGCCCACCGAGTTGATCAAGGGCCGGCCTGCGGCGTTGCCCAGCACATACACGTCGCCGCCCTTGGCGCCGTACAGGAAGGTCTGGCCCGTGTCCCCGTGGATGACGAGCTTGCCGCGTTTGATGATCTGCCCCAACTGGTCCTGTGCATTGCCGTGAACCGCGATCGTCAGTCCATCGATCCCGGAGCCCAGATAGTCGCCCGAGCTGCCGTACACGTCGATGGAGACGTCGTCCGTATCGGGCCCCAAGCCGCACCCGATGAACCGCTGCCCCCGGCAGTCGAAGGTGATGAAGCGGCGCCACCCCTTGCGAAAGGCCTTGCACAGGAGCATCGCATCGCAATCGTCTCCTTCGGGGGCAAAGCCGCTGGCATCGATGACCAGCACCGCCCCATCCCTGGGAGGCGGCGTCAGGGCGGCCCGCCGAGGATAGTCGATGAGACGGTAGTCACTATCGGTCGTCTCCGACGTCCCGACCGCAGGCAGGGCCCTGAAGAGCCGGCACAGCTCGGAGCGCACGATGTGAAGGACGTGGCTCCGCTTCTTGCGACCAGTCGAGTACAGTCTGTCGTTCAGGAGCGTCAGCGCCTCAATGGCCACGGCCGTATTCCTGGGTCTGGCGGCCCCCTCGGACAGGATCCGGCACGCCCAGCGGAACTCATCGTACGTCCACTGCGGTACCTGTTCGCGAATCATCTCAAAGACCGCGTGGGCATTGCCGGGTATGAGTCTCTCGTTGATGAGGGTCTGGATACCCTCCTCTGATTCAGAGGGCACCGAGATCCCCTGCGTCCAGTCACAGGGCTCATCCGCCTGTGGCATGGGCACCTCCAAACCGAACTTGTCCGTGCAGCGTATCCGGTACCTGCCCTTGGAATCCGGTGACAGACCAAAGATAAACGTGCCCCCGTCGCTATGACTGCCCCCCCGGGCGTTCCAGTACCGGTCCGCTACGGGGCAGATCCGGCTGTCGTCCTGCGACAGGCTCAGCAGCGTGGCGTCGATGGCCTGTTTCTCAGAGCCGATCAGCCCGACCTGGACTTCGCCTTCACACAGGGCAAACACCTGGGGCCGCAGCATCGCCGTGTCCGTGATGCCCATCAGTTGAAACTGCCTCTGGCGATGGAGATTGCGGGCGATGATGAAGAACCAGGGGCCGTCGGGCGAGCCGTGGATGTGGGTGGCCTGGATCGCCCGGTAGACCCGCTGCTTGGCCTCGGGCAGCTTATCGAAGTCCAGTTCCGTGGTCGGGGCCAGGGCCTCGATGATGTACTCCAGTGGATAGTGATAGGTCCGGTGCAAGAGGTCGAAAAGCAGGGCCGAAACCTCGGTGTCCGTCAGGAACTGAGGATAGATGTTCCGCTGCTTCAGGTATTCGCTGACGGAGTGGTAGTTCGCGAAATCGCCGTTGTGGACGAGGGCCATGTCGATCCCGGCGAAGGGGTGGGCCCCGCCCGGATGCCAGACGCGGCCCTTGGTAGGGTATCGCTGGTGGGCGATCCAGACGTGGGCGCGGAGATCCTCAATGCGGTAGTACTGGACGATGGCCTCGGCGTAGCCCACGACCTTCAGGATCATGATGTTGCGGCCATGGGACAAGACAAAGGCCTTCTTGTCGCCCAGCGAGGCGTAATACTCCTGATTCAGTCTGAAGCTGTTCTGGTTGACGAACTCGTCTTCTGCCTCGCCGCGGTCCATCACCTCCAGTCCATGTTCCTTGATGAAGGCGTCGAGCGAGTGGGCCTTGACTCGCACGAAGTAGCGCCATACGTCCGGCGGCTTGACCTCCAGACCGTCCACGGACTTCCAGTCGTCAACCGTATCCAACGCAGCGGAGGCCGCCACCTCGAAATGCGGGACGATGAAGCGTTCCTCCACCTGGCGCCGCACGCCCGGGTCCACAAAGGCCACGTGCAGCATGGTCTGTTCGTCGAGCACCTCCCGGCTGACCCCCAACTGTTCGGGGACAAATCCCACGGCCGCGATCCCGCCCCCCTTGCCGTTGCCCCGGTTGTGCATCTGCTTCGAGGGCTCGTAGATGTGCCGGCCCCGAACGGGCTCGGAGCAGCAGAACCCGACTACGCCGCAACCGCCCTCTTCCTCGCCCTTGCGGGCCGTGTCCGCTGACCCGAGGCTTCGGGCCAGTCTGGCACGCGAGTGTGAGAGTCGCTCGATCAGGTCTGGGCTCATGGCTTGACCCTCACGTCATTGCTGTAGTCCAGATGCATCAGCAGATCGGTGCGCCCCCGAAGCTCGGTGACGCGGCGCATCCCAAAACGCCTGAGGATCCCCACCAATTCCTTGCGCCAGGCGTTGTACAAGTTGATGATCCGCTGGGTGCCCCACGCCACGTCCATCTCCGCCGACAGTTGTGCATCCGTGGTGGCAATGCCCCGCGGACAGCCCCTGCCGCTCTCACAACGGGTGCATCGGATGCACCCCATCGCCACCAGCTCGGCGGTGCCGATGACCACGCCGTCTGCGCCCAGGGCGATGGCCTTGGCGATGTCATGAGCGGTCCGTACGCCGCCACTGGCGATCAGCGTCACCCGATCACGGGCCCCCTCGGCCTCGAGGAAACGGTGGACCCTGCCGATGGCGTATTCAATGGGCATGGCAATGTTCTTCTTGGCGATGTCGGGCGCCGCCCCCGTGCCTCCGTAGCCCCCGTCGATGTGCACGATGTGCGTGCCGGCCGCATAACTGCCTACCGCCACCATGTCCACGTCCGTGGGAGTCGACACCTTCGTCGAGATCAGGGCTCGAGGGTTGACGTGCTTGATCCAGTCGATGTGCTTGCGGTGGTCCTCGATGGAATACACACTGTGGAACGGGAACGGGGAGAACAGCGATATACCCAGCACCGCCTCACGCATCCGCGCCACACTGACCGTGTTCTTGTCGCCCAGCAGGTGGCCGCCGAGGCCCGGCTTGGCCCCCTGGGCGTACTTGAACTCCACGATCGGAACACGTTGAATCGTCTCTTCCCGCACGCCGAAGAGCCCGGTGGCGACCTGCGTGATGACGTGGTCGTCATAAGGCCGCATCCGTTCCATGTACCCGCCCTCGCCGGTGCACGTGAACGTGTTCCACGCCACCGCTGCCCGGGCCTTGGCCAGTTGCGTCACGTTGCTGACCGATCCAAATGACATCCCGCCCCCGTACCAAGGGACATCAATCCGAATCGTCGGGCGACCGTCGCGGCGATTGTTCAACTCGATGCCGGTATCGATCTGGCCCTCGTCCACGTCCACCGGCGGTCGCTCGGGAAACCGCAACCGAAGGCGATCAAACCCGCCGCCCGAGTTGCCGACCTGGTACTGGAAACCGAACTCCTCCGGCGGCAGATCGCCGCTCTCCGCCATCTTCCAGGTGGCCAGGATCATGTCCCCCGTCCAGCGATAGTCCCCCATCGCCTTGACCATGGGATTCTCGACCTTGTGCAAGGCGGATTGCGGACAGCGGGCAACGCAGTAGTGGTCCGTCTTCTCACAGGCCGGGCCGATGCATCGATCGAGTCTCGGCTGGGCGAAGTACTTGTAGCCGGGCTTGTCCACGTGTACGCCATGCGGGCACAGGCGCACACACAGGCCGCACCGCACGCACGCCTCGCTCCGCCGGATCAGGGTCTTGGCGATCTCATTGCGATAGCGCCCCGGCGCAGGTCTGATCTCGCGGGCCACCTGCTCCTGTGGCACACGGGTCCTGAGCGTGTTTTCGGGCAGGACCTCTCTAAGACTCTCTTCGGGTACCGAAAAGCTTGCCAAAGCTTTCCTCCTCAAGCTGTTCGAAGAACATGGCCCGGCCCACGTCGCCTCTAATGCGGCGGACCTCACGCATTCCCATGGCGCCCATGACCTCGATCAATTGATCGTGCCAGGCCGCGATCAGATTCGTCATGCGACCGACCGCATAGCCCCTGTCGACTTGTTCCAGCTTGGCCGGACAGGGCATGCCGGGCCGGCACTGGCTGCACAGACGACACTCCAGGGCGATCAAGAGGGGCAGGTTGATGGTCACCAGGTCGGCCCCGCAGATGATGGCCTTGGCCATGTGCTCCGGCAGTGCGATGCCCCCCCCGGCCATGATCGTGATCTCATCCCTTCTCCCGGTCTCGATCAGGGAGGTGTGGATCTGACGGATCATGTCCTTGATGAAGCGGGGCTTGTCCTGGCCCACCTCGTTGCCATTGGGATCGGCCACCACATGGACCACCTCCACCTCGTCACTGTTCGCCAGATCAACGGCTCGCTGCACGCCCTCCCGGTCGAGCTGGACTCGGACCGCGACCACGAGTCCCGGGCATTGCCCCTTGAGGGTCCGTATGGCCTTGGCTACGTCCCTGCCGTCAGGTATCTCCACCAGACGAGTCTTCTTCAGGACCTCCTGCGGGACCTGCGGTCCATCCGGCCTCAGATAGAATGCGACGTGCGGCAGGCACCTGTCCGGGTCCACGCCTGCGACGGGCCAGCTCGCCGCGTCGATCAACGCGATCAGGTCCGTGCGTGACGCGGTCTCGACAAGGCACGGCTCCAAGCTCGGCAGGGTATGGCGCGGCGAGGTCAGGTCCAGGATCAGCGGCATTGGGATCGACACGAGCGGCGAGTCCTCGCCCGTGAGTTCGCCGCCTGCAAAGCCCAGAAACGACCGTTTCCTGCCGATGTCCACGGCCGTGCTGATATACTCGCGCCCGTGGATGCCGTCCCGCGTCGGCCGGACGATCTCCGACATGTCCGTCCACATCGAATCGAAGCCGGGACCGCTGAATGGACCTGGGTACCCGGCCCCGGAGACCGGGATCTTGGCGGTCTCTGCCTGCAGCCACGTGGTGCGGATGATCTCGGGTGTCCAATAGGTGTTGCCCAAGGCCTCGTACTCGGGGTTGATCGAGAGGCGGAGCAGGTTCTTGGTGCAACTCTGCACGCAAGAGAAACAGCCCATGCAATCAAAGTACAGGGCGTCCACGTCTTGGAGGGTGCGTATGTACTCGGCCTCATGCCGATACCGATCATAGACGCAGGCCTTCTTCACGCAATTGTGGCACCGGGCGCAGTCTTCCTGCCAATCCACTACGCCGAACTTACCCACCCGCGGCAGACGCGGTGGCACAGCTTGGGTCTTCAGATGGTATTTCTCCGGCATACGGTCTCCCTAGAGTCCGGACGCCGCAAGCAGCTCCGGGACCGCCGCCTCTTTGCCGCCGGACAGGACGTGTATTCCGCGCAACCCCTTCAGGGTCTTGATCTGGCCGATGACCTCGGAGCAGATCGCGAGTCCTTCCTTTCTCTGGGCTTCCCGGGAGCCTGCCCGTTTGAGCCGGTCGATGACGGCGTCAGGGATGGGGTGGTCCGTGAAGGACTCCCGCAGCCTCGTCGCCTCCTCCGCGTCGGAGAGGGGCAGGACACCGGCCAGCACGGCCGCCTTGTCCGTGACACCGGCATCGCGGGCCGCTGCCAGCCACTCGCGGAACGACTCCACGCTGAATACCGCCTGCGTTTGGATGAACGCGGCGCCCGCCTCCACCTTCTTGGCTAGGCGAAGGACGTTCAATTCCAGAGGCCTGAGACCGGGATTCGCCGTGGCCCCAGGCAGCAGGGCGAACCCGCCAGCGATCGGTGCTCCGTTCAGGAGCACGGCCTGGTCGCACATCTGCCTGACCGCGGCGAGGAGCTGGATCGAGTCGATGTCATAGACGTTCGAGGCCTCCGGACAGCCCACCAAGGTTTGATGATACCCGGACAGGCACAGCACGTTCCGGACGCCGAGACAGGCTGCTCCGAGCAGGTCCGACTGCAGCGCTATGCGGTTTCTGTCCCGCGTGACGATCTGGAGCACCGGCTCGAGACCGGCCCGAGCCAGCACCGCAGAGGCCGCCAGGCTGGATAGGGCAATCCCGAAGTGATTGTCCGCCACGTTCACCGCACTGGGCTTGTCGCCGAGTGCCCGTGCCGCGAGCTCCAACGCTGCGCCGTCGGCCCCGGTGGGCGGCAGGACCTCAGCCGTGACAATGAAACCGCCGCCTGCGATCTGCCTTGCGAGTTTGCTCTCGACCTTCATCCAGTCCGTCTCCACGTTGCTCAGGACACCCATCTCGGTTCGCCCGTGCCTCCAGGACCCGACAGATTTGCGTCCTGAGAGGAGCCGAGACCCTGCTGAATCCGGACGCAAAGGGCCTCCAGTTGGCGGCCGACCTCGTCGGCATCGCCCGAGGCCGAGAGGACGCCCACGCGTCCAGGCCCCATGCCAACCTCCTCAAGGAGTGAATCGACGGCATCAACACGCTTGCGGGCACGCAGGTTGCCCTCGAGGCTCCGGCACTCCTCCCGGGGGCAGGTCACCACGAGGACGCCGTCGGCACCCGTCTCAAAGGCCTTGACCAGGTAGGGCAGGTTCACCTTCCCCGAACAGGGCAAGCCAATGAGCTTGAGCGTGCCGACTCCAACCTTGGCGCAGCACTCCGCCAACTGGGTGCCGTCACAACTGTTGGAACAGTAGAACAGACATATCTTCAGATCACGATTGCCCATATCGTACTACCCCATTACTACCCGGGATTACCGACACCGCGACTTGACAGAAGCTGAGCGGCAATCTCGATAGTACCACATCTCGCTGTGGAGGAACTTTCATTCTATTAATACTAAGTATAAGACAGGCAGCTCATTCGATTCGCTAATAGGGTGCGTAAGCTACAACGAACGAATACGTTAGACGCGGGTGTAGCCGCCGAAGGCCAGGACCCGGCATAGGGACAGAGATCCACAGGTGGTCAAGGCGAATCCCTGCAGGCCATTTTCCTCTTGCAAAGCGGCCTGAGGGTGATAAAAGAAGGATTATCCACGATAGGTATTGTGCCGCCGGTCGTCCGGCAGGGAAGGGCCTTTGGAGGTGTCAGATGCTGGGCAAGGACTGCAACGTCGCGTCATGGATAAGGGCGTCGTTGAAGGCCTGCGCCCTCTTGGGTGGTTGCGTCATCCTGGCCGGATGCGACATGCCTCCGTCCGCCCAGTCGGCGGGCACTCGCACGATGCCGAATCAGGAGCAATTCCTGCTGTCGCTGGTGGAGAGGAACTTCCAGGACCCGGAGGCCCAGTATCAACTGGGTGAGTACTACCGCTGCCAGGGGCAGTGGGACAAGGCCCAATATCACCTGGATTTGGCCCTCAACTTTGCACCGGCGCTTCGGAAGGCCCAGGTGGCCCTGGTCCGGATGCTGGTGGACAAGGGTGATCATCAGGCCGCGGACCGGACTGCCAGCCGGTTCTACCGCCAACTGTCCGGTTCGCCGCTGGAGATGGCGGATCTGGCCAAGGCCTTTGCCGGGGGAGGTCTGGACCAGTATGCCCTGGCCTGCTTCACTGAGGCCACCAAGGCGTCCCCAGGGTCGGCCCCGGCCTTCAAGGAGCTGGGCCTCTATTGGCTGGCCAAGAATGATACCGCGAAGGCCAAGTCGTGCCTGACTCGCAGTTTCGAGCTGGACCCCAGTCAGTCGGATGTGGCTGAGGCCCTGGGTCGATTGGGCGTGGTCGTGGAGGTGCCGCGTACACCGTCGGAGCCTGCGGCGCAGGTCCCGCCCCCCAATCCTGCAGCGCCTCGGTAGCTGAGGCGCATCTGTAGACCGGCTTTTTCGTGGCCCCGTGGCAAAGGGATTTGCCGCGGGGCTTTTCGATTCCCGGCTCCAGGACGTTCGGCCAGGGCCGTGACTTGCTCACAGAACCAACGCAGCGGGAAGTCGAACCCTCTGTCTATCACCCTACGACGGGCCAATGTCACTGAGTCCTATAAGCCCTTAGGACCTAAGAATCACCACGTGACAGCGCTGATCACGGTGGTCTGATTTGTACAGAAAAGCCCGAATCGGTGCCGATATACAGGTAGTCTGTCACGACCTGCACCGTGCAGTCGCCGTGCGAGACTTGTTCTTATAGGACTTATCGAGGGACAAGGTGGCAAGGAAGTTCAGATCTCGCAAGAAAGAGGTCGAGCAGGCGGAGACCTCTTCGGGCCCGAAGGTTGCGATCCAGTGTTTTGGAGTCCTCTCGGCCATTGTTCTATTCTTCAGTTGCCTCAGCTTCAACCTGTCAGACTGGCCCAGCCGCTACGCCTATCCCCACAACCAACCCCCGGCCAATTGGTGTGGGTACGTGGGGGCGTTCTGCGCGTATCATCTGATGTACTACATGGGGCCCGGGGTGTTTCTGGTGCTGCTCTGCACTATAGGCTACGCCGTCGCCAAGCTCCTGGACAGGACGATCGATCAGCCGATGATGCGGACGTTGGGGATGCTGCTGCTGACTGTGGCGATCTCGTGCACGTTCTACTGCCTCTGGCCCCACCGGCTCTATCCCTTTCCGTTTGGCTCGGGCGGCATCCTGGGCGTGGCCTGCGCCACGTTTCTGCGGGACAACTTTGCGGTCCTGGGCACGACGATCCTGATGACGGCGATGTGGGTCGTAGGGCTCTTGCTGTTGGCCGACGAGGTGGTCCTGGAAGTCCCGTCTCTGGCCGGCCGGGCCTTCGTCAAGGTGGCTGCGTGGTTCAGTCCAGCCTGGGCCTCGGCCAGGGAATCCCGGACGCTGGCGGCGATCTGGCAGCGCCTCAGTACCAAGGAGAAGTCGCGGACCCGGACTCGTCCGGCTGCAGAGCCCGCCCTGGAGGAGTCCATGGCCGAGGCCGAATCGGCTACGGCGACCGCGGTGGAGGACCGGACAGAACCCGTCGATGGGCAGGATCCCGATGAGGCCTCGCAGGCGTCGGGCCCATCGCCGTTGGATCAGATCAAGGCCCTGGCCGTCAATCGCGTGTCGGCCCAGCGGACCCGAGACCAGGTGTATGTGCAGCCCTCGTATGAGGACTACACGCTGCCCCCCCTGAACCTCCTGGCCGATCCCGAGTACGGGTACGCCGCAGTGCAGGAGAAGGTGGTTCAGTCCAAGGCCGGTGCGTTGGAGCAACTGCTGGGCGAGTTCAACCTCTCCGCCCGCGTGGTGGCGGCCGAGACAGGGCCGGTGATCACGATGTTCGAGCTGGAGCTGGCTGCCGGCATCAAGGTCAGCCAAGTCTCGGCCCTGTCCAACGACATGGCGAGGGCCCTGGGCGTAGGGGCCGTCCGCGTGGTGGCACCGCTGGCGGGCAAGCACACCATCGGCGTGGAGGTGCCCAACAGCGAGAAGGAAAAGGTCCGCCTGCGGAACATGATTGAACTGGCTGGGGAGCGGCCCTCCAGCATGGCGATTCCTCTATTCCTGGGCAAGGATTCCTCAGGCGAGGCCCTGGTGTCGGACCTGGCCAAGATGCCCCACCTGCTGATCGCCGGCACCACCGGCTCGGGCAAGAGCGTGTGCATCAACAGCGTCGTGGCCAGCATCCTGCTGACCAAGCGGCCCGACGAGGTCAAGCTGATCCTGGTCGACCCCAAGATGGTCGAGATGACGGCCTTCGCCACGGTCCCGCACCTGATGTGTCCGATCGTCACGGAGACCCAGGTGGCCGTGCAGATCCTCGAATGGGCCACGGTCAAGATGGACGAGCGCTACGCGGTCTTGTCCGAGGCGAGGGTCAAGAACATCGCCGAGTACAATCAACTGGGCACAGAAGAGATCATCAATCGCTTCAATCCGAGCACGCCCGAGGAGGAGGCCCAGATCGCCAAGCGACTGCCGCACATCGTGATCATCATCGACGAGTTGGCGGACCTGATGATGACCGCCTCCAAGGAGATCGAGTCCTTCATCGTCAGACTGGCCCAGAAGAGCCGGGCCGTGGGCATCCACCTGGTGCTGGCGACCCAGCGGCCCCAGGCCACGGTCGTGACGGGGCTGATCAAGTCCAACATGCCCTGCCGGATTGCCTTCCGCGTGGCTGCCCGCATGGACAGCCGGATCATCCTGGACCAGAACGGCGCCGAGACCCTGTTGGGCGAGGGGGACATGTTATTCCTCAAGCCCGGCACCAGCGATCTGATCCGGGCGCAAGGGACTCTGGTGGATGAGGGGGAGATCCGCCGCATCGTCAAGCACCTCAAGGAGATCGCCGAGCCGCAGTTCCATCCGGAGCTGACGCAGCTCAAGAAGGTCGATCCGGAGGAGATGCTCAAAGATGATATGTTCGACCAGGCGGTGCGGATCGTCCTGGAGACCAAGCGGGGCAGCGTGTCACTGCTCCAGCGGAGGCTCAGCATCGGCTACGCCCGTGCCTCGCGGATCATCGAGATGATGGCTGCGGCCGGGGTCCTGGGCGAGTACAAGGGCAGTCAGGCCCGCGAGGTCCTGATCACCCTGGAGGAGTACGAGCGCCTGTGCGCCCAGATGCAGGCCGACGCCGAGGCCGGGTACAAAGACCTGGCCGAAGACGACGAGGCGTCCGAGGAGGTCGAGGAAGACCAGTCGGAAGAGGCCTCCTCCGACAAGGCCTATGCGGAGCACGGCGAGCCGCTGTCCGCGGAGACCCGGGAAGGCTAAGGACCCGTCAAGAAGTGTATCACTTGTTCCCTGATGGGTCCTACCCGCGCAGTTCGGGTGCCCGCCGCGTCGCTTCCATCCGACCCAGGCCCCTTTCTACCCTGCCCCGTCAGGTCAAGAATGGACATACGACGGTCAATCCTCGCCATGTACGTGGCTTGGCGGCCGACCTATCATCACCATCGCGTGGTCAGCCTATCGGCGACCTGAAGACCATCGGCTGCAGGGACCCCGTGGCCATGCAGTCACCATCGATTTGCCCGGAAAGGATGAGTTCTCATGACGACCTACACCCTCTGCCTTGCTGTCGTATCGCTCGCGTGGCCGACCGCTGTCCAGGGCGCCGCACTACCGATGGCCGACGGGCCCTTCAAACCCGACATGGACTCGCTCAGGCAATACACCTGTCCCGATTGGTTCCGCGACGCCAAGTTCGGCATCTGGGCCCACTGGGGACCGCAGGCTGTGCCTATGATGGGCGACTGGTACGCCCGCAAGATGTATGAGGAAGGCAGCCCCGACTACAAGCACCATCTCGAGAACTACGGACACCCCTCCGAGCACGGCTACAAGGACATCATTCCCCTGTGGAAGGCCGAGAAGTGGGACCCTGACCGGCTGATGGCCCTCTACAAGAAGGCCGGTGCGAGGTACTTCGTCAGTATGGGCTCCCATCACGACGACTTCTTCTTGTGGAACTCGAAGCTCCACAAATGGAACGCCGTCAACATGGGTCCGAGGCGCGACGTGGTCGGCGAGTGGCAGAAGGCGGCCCAGAAGGTCGGCCTGCGATTTGGCGTCTCGGAACATCTTGGCGCGAGCTTCACCTGGTTCCAGAGCAGTCATCGGGCGGACAAGACCGGGCCCAAGGCCGGGGTGCCGTACGACGGGGCAGACCCCCAATACCAGGACCTCTACCATTTTCCCGCTGAACCCAACGACAGGGGCTGGTACAGCACGAATCCCCGGTGGCAGCAGCAGTGGTACGACTGCATCAAGGAACTGGTGGACACCTATCATCCCGACCTGCTCTACACGGATGGCGGCGTGCCCTTTGGCAACGAGGTGGGGCGGAGCCTGATCGCCCATCTCTATAACGCCGATGCCGCCCGCCACGGGGGCAGAGTCGAGGTCGTCTACAACTGCAAGCAGAGGTCCGAGGGTCGATGGGTCGAGGACCTTGAACGTGGCATCATGCCGAAGGTCGAGCCTTATCCGTGGCAGACCGACACCTCCATCGGCGACTGGTACTACAACAAGAACTGGAAGTTCCGGCCAGTGAACTGGGTGATCCATATGCTCGTCGACAATGTCAGCAAGAATGGCAACCTGCTGCTGAACGTCGTGCAGCGCCCGGATGGTTCGCTGGACCCTGAGGTCGAACAGATGCTGGAGCAGCTCGCCACGTGGAACGCCGTCCACGGTGAGGCCATCTTCGGGACACGGCCCTGGTTGGTCTACGGCGAGGGTGCGGTCAAGGCCAAGGGTGGCAGTTTCAAGGAGGACTTCACCTACAGCTCCAAGGACATCCGCTTCACCACCCAGGGCGCGACACTCTACGCCATCTCGCTGGGCTGGCCCGAGGACGGTCAGCTCACCGTCAGGTCTCTGGCCAAGCCCGCCGGCGAGACCGGCAATCGGATTGAGCGTGTGGAACTCCTCGGCGCGACGGGCAACCTCCGATGGACGCAGACCGATAGCGGGCTTGTTGTGAGGCTGCCGGAGAAGAGGGTCTCGGAGTACACCACCGCCCTGAAGATTACCGGCTCGGACCTCAGGCCTGTCCCATTCGCGGAGGTCGCGGAGCCGATTCGCCCCGATGCCAAGGGCACCCTGACGCTGTCCGCGGATACGGCTCAGTTGCACGGAGATCAAATCCGACAGGAGGAGCAGGGAGGCCAACCGAGCATCGGCTATTGGGACCGGGCCGACGAATGGGTCTCGTGGAAGGTCCAATTCACGCAGGCCGGCACCTTCAAGGTCAGTGCCTGTTGTGCCACCGTACACAGCGACAGCGAGTTTGTGGTCGAGGTCGCCGGCCAGCAGGTCACTGGCAAGGTCGCGCAGACGGAGGGCTGGGCCGACTTCCGCGTCCTCGACCTCGGCCAGGTCGACGTCAAGCAGCCGGGCGAACAGGTCGTGAAGGTCCGCCCTCGTGACGCCGACACGTGGAAGGCCATCAACCTCCGGTCCGTCACGCTGACGCGGGCGGAGTAGACGTCACCGGCGGTCGCGAGCGCCTTGCCAGAGTCGGGTGATCACCTGGACCAGGACGGTGCCGGCGCCCAGGAACACAGCGCCACAGATCAGGGTGTAGGTGACCCGACCGTACAGGAGGTTGCCGATCATGAACAGGGCGGACCAGATGGTCGCGCACCCGCAGAACCAGCCCAGCAGGGCCATGGGGAGGTTCTCGCCCGTGGCCACCTCTTCGGCGGAGACGTGCTCGGCCTCGCGGAACTTGCGCCAACCAGGGCCGAAGGGCTTGACCTTCTTGTAGAACGCCAGGAGCTTCTCGTGGTCCGTCTGCGGGCCCACGAGGGCCATGATGACCCAGCAGACCGTGGTGAAGAGCACGGTGTAGATCAGCCTCAGATGCGAAGAAAACTGCACGTCATAGAACCGGGCCATGACCAGGAACGCGGCCGAGATGCCGAAGGAGCTGACCATCGCCACGATTTCGCACCAGGCCGTGATCCGCCACCAGAACCAGCGGAGGATGTAGAGCAGGCCGGTGCCTGCGCCGATCTGGAGGATCAGGTCGAAACTGTCCTTGGCCGAGGTCATGAGGTACATCATGCCCGCTGCGCCCAGAAACAGGCCGACGGTGGCCACGCGGCCCGCCCATACGTAGTGGTGCTCCGTCTGCCCGGGCCGCAAGAAGCGCCTGTAGAAGTCGTGCACCAGATACGATGCCCCCCAGTTGAGGTGCGTCAGGATGGTGGAGGAGTTGGCGGCGATCAGACCTCCGACCATCAGGCCCATCCAGCCCACGGGCAGCACCTTGCAGATCATGGCCGGGTAGGCGATGTCGTGGCCGAGCCACTTGGGATCCAGATTCGGGAACGCGGCCTTGATGTCGTTGAGCGTGGGGAACACGATCAGAGAGCACAGGCCGACCAGGATCCACGGCCACGGGCGCAGCACGTAGTGGGCCACGTTGAAGAACAGCACGCCGCCCAGGGAGTCCCGCTCGGACTTGGAGGCCAGCATCCGCTGGGCGATGTAGCTGCCGCCCCCCGGCTCTGCGCCCGGATACCACATGGCCCACCACTGGACTGCAATCGGCATGATGAAGATCGCCACAGCCAGGTCCTTGAGGTCGGTGTTGGCGAAGTTGAAGGAGGGCAGCATGTGGAGGTAGCTGAAGCCCTGGATCGACCTGTCCACCGGTCCCTGCAGGGCCCCGACCTTCTGTACCATGGCGTGCAGTCCGCCGACATATTTCACCGCGAAATACGCTGCGGCGATCACCGCGGACATCTTGATGAAGAACTGGGTCACGTCAATGACCAGTACGCCCCAGAGCCCGGAATGGGCGGCAAAGGCCACATTCAGCAGGCCCACGAGGATGAGGGTCTGCCAGTCCTTGAGGCCAAACAGGACGTTGGCGATCTTCACGGCGGCCATGTTCACGGTCGCCATGATGATGCAATTGAAGAACAGGCCGAGGTACACGGCGCGGAAGCCTCGGACCACGGAGGCCGCCTTTCCGGAGTAACGGTGCTCATAGAACTCGAGATCGGTCATCACGCCGGAGCGGCGCCACAGGCGGGCGAAGAAGAAGACCGTGGACACACCGGTCAGCACAAAGGCCCACCAGCACCAGTTGCCTGCCACGCCCTGCCGACGGACGATGTCCGTGACGAGGTTCGGCGTGTCGCTGCTGAAGGTGGTGGCCACCATGGAGATGCCGGCCAGCCACCAGGGCACGGCCCGGCTGGAGGCAAAGTAGGCGGCCGTATCCTTGCCCGATCGCCGGCCGAAAAGGAGTCCGGGGACAAAGCAGATGACGAGCGACGCGACGACAATGCCCCAGTCCAGCATCGTTAGTTGCATGAAGGGACTCCTATCCTGGACAGGACTATCCATGCCCGTCCAATCTGTACTTGCCCATATGCTACTGTGCAGGACCGGCCGGTCAAATGAAAAGAGGGCACCCCAAAGGGTGTTGACAGACAGCCCGATCCTGGTGTAGTTATTAGCCACCATTGAAAGGACTACGTCGTTGGAAACGAGTGCGACCGCGTCATATCGTCGTCTGACCCACGTCACCACAGAAGGCAGGTTCCGGTCCATCCCATGACAGCCCCGCGCCCATCCAGACCCAGGCGGTCCGGCCCCCGGCAGAGCAGGCCATCCCCGGCCAGACAAGGCACGTCGCCGGCCTACAAGGATCCTGCCCAGCCGATCGAGAGGCGGGTCAAAGATCTCTTGGCCCGCATGACGCTGGAGGAGAAGGCTGCGCAGATGGTGTGCGTCTGGCAGAAGAAGGCCGAGACCCTGCTGGATGCAGAGGGCAACTTCGACCCGTCGAAGGCCAAGGCCAGCTTCAAGAAGGGTCGCGGCCTGGGCCAGGTGGGAAGGCCGAGCGATGCCGGCAAGGGCCAGGACCCCAAGGCCATGGCCGAGCTGACCAACGCCATCCAGGGGTTCTTTCTGGAGAACAGCCGTCTGGGCATTCCCGTGATCTTCCACGAGGAGTGTCTGCACGGCCACGCCGCCATCGGAGGCACCAGCTTTCCGCAGCCGATCGGACTGGGCGCGACCTTCGATCCAGACCTGGTCAAGGCCCTGTTCACCATGACGGCCCACGAGGCGCGGGTCCGGGGCACGCACCAGGCCCTGACGCCGGTCGTGGACGTGGCCCGCGAGCCGCGATGGGGCCGGGTGGAGGAGACGTACGGCGAGGATCCCTACCTGGTCTCCCGTATGGGCATTGCGGCGGTGCAGGGGTTCCAGGCGGACGGCTCGTTCAAGGACAAGAGGCACGTGATCGCCACCCTGAAGCACTTCGCGGCCCACGGGCAGCCCGAGGCGGGCATGAACTGCGGCCCGGTGGACGTCTCGATGCGGGTGCTTCGGGAGGTGTTCCTCTATCCGTTCAAGGAGGCCATCCAGAAGGGCGGCGCCATCAGCGTGATGGCGTCCTACAACGAGATCGACGGCGTGCCGTCCCACGCCAACACCTGGCTGCTCCGCGACGTGCTCCGCAAGGAATGGGGCTTCAAGGGCTTTGTCGTCTCGGACTACTACGCGATCTGGGAGCTGGGCGACAGGCCGGAGACGCACGGCCACCACGTGGCCAGGGACAAGAAGGAGTCCTGCGCCCTGGCCGTGTGCGCGGGTGTGAACATCGAGCTGCCGGAGCCGGACTGCTACCTCCATCTGGTGGACCTGGTCCGCAAGGGCGTGCTCAGGGAATCCCAACTCGATGAGCTGGTCGCTCCCATGCTGCACGCCAAGTTCAGGCTCGGGCTCTTTGACGATCCGTACGTGGACCCGGCAGAGGCAGATCGTGTGGTCGGCTGCCAGGCCCATCGCCAGCTCGCCCTTGAGGCGGCTCGCAAGACCGTCACCTTGCTCAAGAATGAGAACGGTCTGGCGCCGCTCGATGCGAACCGGATCAAGTCCATCGCGGTGATCGGCCCGAACGCGGACCGCGAACTCCTCGGCGGGTACAGCGGCAGACCTCGCACGACCACCTCGGTGCTGGAGGGCATCAAGGCCAAGGTCGGGGACCGGGTTCAGGTGCTGTACAGCGAGGGCTGCAAGATCACCGTCGGCGGCTCGTGGAACCAGGATGCGGTGACGCCGAGCGATCCGGAGGAGGATCGCAGACAGATCCAGGAGGCCGTGGCCGTGGCCCAACGGGCGGACGTGGTGGTGCTGGCCATCGGAGGCAATGAGCAGACCTCCCGCGAGGCCTGGTCAAGGGTCCATCTGGGTGACCGCACGAGTCTGGACCTGGTGGGACGTCAAGAGGACTTGGTCAAGGCGATCTTCGCAACCGGCAAGCCGATCATTGCCCTTCTGTTCAACGGACGGCCACTCTCCATCCCATACCTGAGTGAGCATGTGCCCGTCATCCTCGAATGCTGGTACCTCGGGCAGGAGACCGGCCAGGCCGTGGCGGACGTCCTGTTTGGCGACAGCAACCCCGGCGGGAAACTGCCCATCACCATTCCCCGGTCCGTGGGGCACCTGCCGGCGTTCTACAACCACAAGCCCTCCGCCCGCCGCGGCTATCTGTTCGACGATGCATCGCCTCTCTACGCGTTCGGCTACGGCCTGAGCTACACGACCTTTGCATTCGGAAGGCCCCGCCTTGAAAAGAAGAGGATTCGCCGAACCGGAAAGACCCGGGTGCTCGTGGACGTCACGAATACCGGAAGACGCCGCGGAGACGAGGTGGTGCAGATGTACATCCGTGACCTGGCCAGCTCCGTGACCCGGCCGGTCAGGGAATTGAAGGGGTTCCAGAGGACCACCCTGGAGCCAGGCCAGACCCGGACGGTGGCCCTGGAGATCACGCCGGAGTCGCTGGCGTTCTACGACGTGAATATGGAATATGAGGTGGAGCCGGGTGAGTTTGAGATCCAGGTCGGCAACTCCTCGCGTGACGCCGATCTGCAGAAGGTGATTCTGACGGTGACCCGATAGGGCGAAGGCGAACGAACCAGCGAGGTTCCCCATGACCGACAAGACTCAGAGACTCTCCTTCATCGAAAAGGCCGGGTACAGCGGCGGGGACGCAGCCGCGAACTTCGTCTTCATGTCGATGATCCTCTTTCAGGCGAACTTCTACACGGACGTGTTCGGCCTCTCCACGGGTGTCGCGGGAGCCATTGTCCTGGTCGCTCGCCTGTGGGACGCGTTCTTCGACCCGATCATGGGCATCTTGGCCGATCGCACCCACACGCGATGGGGTCGGTTTCGTCCGTGGGTGCTCTGGACCTCGATTCCGTGGGCCGTCGTCATGGTGCTCGCCTACACGACGCCCCACTTCGGGAAGCCCGCCATGATCGCCTACGCGTTCGTGACCAACATCCTGCTGATGACGCTCTACTCCGCCAACAATATGCCCTACTCAGCGCTGGGCGCGGTCATGACCGGTGACGTCCATGAGCGAGCCAAGCTCAACTCGTTCCGATTCATCGCGGTCAACGCCGCCCAATTCATCGTGGGCGGCTTCACGCTGACGTTGGTCGCCAAGTTCGCCGGTGCCGACCACAACCAGCAGCGCGGCTGGTCCATGACGATGGGGATCTGGGCCATGCTGTGCCTGGTCCTGTTCCTGATCACCTTCCTGACGTCCAAGGAGCGGATCCAGCCCGAGCCTGGACAGAAGACGCCTCCGAGACAGGATCTTGCCGATCTGCTCAGGAATAACCCCTGGAAGGTCATGTTCTTCATGACGATGGCGCACTTCTGCATCCTCTCCTTCCGGGGAGGGGCCTTGTACAACTACTACCACCACTACGCCGACAGGGCCGCGCTCTTCGACTGGGTACAGTCGCTGGGCCTGACGGCCCCAGCCTTGGCAGCCGGCGCGCCCGCCCCCGGCGGCATTCTGGAGACCCTGGGTTGCATCGTTCACGGAGACCGGTCCGACCTGGCCCACTCCAACGTTGCCGATGTCGCCTACAGCATCATCAATATGCTCGGGACGGCCATCACCATGACGGTCATCCTCCTCTCACCCTCCCTGGCCAGGAGATTTGGAAAGAAGGCCGTTGCGGTCGTCGGCTTCGGGCTTGCCGCCGTCGGTTCTCTGGCGTTCTATCTCCTCAAACCCACGAACGTCATCGGCATGGTTGCCCTGACCGTGGTCATCGCGATCTCTTATGCGCCCACCATCCCCTTGATCTGGGCCATCTTCGCGGACGTGGCGGACTACTCTGAATGGAAGACGGGCCGCCGCGCCACCGGCATGATCTTCGCGACGATCGGCTTTTCGCTCAAGGCGGGTCTGGCCCTTGGCTCGGCGTCGTTTCTCTGGCTGATGGGTATGTATGGCTACGAGGCCAACCAAGCCCAGGCGCCCCGGACTCTCGAGGGCATCCGCATGTGCTCTGGCGTCTACGTCGGCCTCCTCTTTGCCGTGTGCACCTGCCTGTTGATGGCCTACCCGATCAACAAGCGAAAGACGATTCAGATCGCCGACGAGCTCGCCGAGCGGCGAAGGAAGTACGCTCCCGTTTAGGACAGACGCGGCCTCCGTGTGCGTCATCTGCGTATAGACCGAGGAGAGTTTCTGTCCACACAACGAAAGGCAACGGATATGAAGACACATCGCAGTGTAGTCGTGCCCATGACAGGGCGGACGAGCTACCCGCTGCTGTTCGACCGGAGGTACCAGCCCAAGCCGGCGTTCCATGCCGTCATCGACGTCGCGGGTCCGAAAACGACAGGACAATAGAATCCCCGCTGCTCTCCGCCGACTGCATCCTCGCTAAGGCGTTCATCCGATGTGCAGAACACAGCCTCGAAGCTATCATGTACCACGCCTACGGTCGCCCCTGACGATCGATGCGAACTGGGACAAGCCTCCGTGGCGCCAGGTGGAGGTTGCGACGGTGGCCTGCCGTATGGGCGAAGGCACCGGGCATCTCCCGAACACGCAGGTCAAGGTGACATACGACAGCGATCATCTCTACGTGATCTTCCGAGTAGAGGATCGATACATCCGGGCCGTCGCGCCAGGACACCAATCCCAGGTCTGTCTGGATAGTTGTGTGGAGTTCTTCTTCACTCCCGGCAGGGACATCTCCGATGGGTATTTCAATCTGGAGGCCAACTGCGGAGGGACCCTGCTCTTCCACCATCAACTTGCACGGGGAGTGGATACCCTGCAGATCGCAGGCGGCGACCTGGACCGGATCGACGTGGCCCATTCCCTGCCCTCTCAGGTGCCCGAGGAGATCCAGGAGCCCACGACATGGACGATCGAGTATCGGCTGCCCTTCGCTATCCTGGAAAGGTATGCTCCACTGACCAGGCCTTGTCCAGGAGCGGTCTGGAAGGGGAATTTCTACAAGTGCGCAGACCAGACATCGCATCCCCATTGGCTGACATGGTCCTGCATCGATAGGCCGAAACCCGACTTCCACCGCCCCGAGTATTTCGGCGAGCTGGTCTTCTAGTGCCTTCTTGGGAGAGACTCACCCTGACCCTTTACAGGAAGCCCCAAGTCAGGTATCTCAGAGGGAGTGCCTGACCTTCCAGCATCAAGGGTGGTTGACTGTGTGAAAGAGACGTAACGCCATGAAGACACGAACCCTGAGCCTTGTGTTGCTTGCCGCGCTGCCGGTCTTGTGCCAGGCCGCGAGCGGACGGCTGACCGTGAAGGCCGTGAACCAACTCTCTTTTGCCCGGCCAAGCCAGACGATCGAGCTGTCGGCCAAGGACCTGGCGCCACTCGGGGCGGGCAACCTCAACACGATTCACGTCAAGGACGCCGCAGGCAAGGAGGTGCTCTGCCAGGCCGTAGACACGGACCTCGATCCGCTGCACAGGTCTGATATCGTGGTCTTCCAGGCCGACTTCGCACCAGGCCAGACGCAGACCTTCTTGGTGTCCGTTGGCGCCAGGCAGGTCTACACCAGGGAGCAGTTCAGGGCTCATGGACGGTTCGTGCGGGAACGCTTCGATGACTTCGCCTGGGAGAACGACCGGATCGCGCACCGCATGTACGGCAAGGCCCTGGAGACCTGGGCCGGTGAGCCGCTGACCAGCAGCACGGTGGACATCTGGTCCAAGCGGGTGCCCCAGATGGTCATTGACGAGTGGTACATGGTGGACAACTACCATGAAGACACGGGCCAGGGTGCGGACTTCTATTCTGCAGGGCCCAGCCGCGGGTGCGGCGGCAACGGCCTGTGGGCAGCAGACCGGCTCTGGGTCTCCAAGAACTTCGTGGACTCCCGCGTGCTGGCCAATGGGCCGATCCGCGTGGTGTTTGAGCTGACCTATGAGCCCTTCGAGGTCAACGGGACGATGGTCTCAGAGGTCAAGCGGATCACGCTCGACGCAGGGAGCCACCTCGACCACTTCCAGAGCCTCTACAGGCCCCAGGGAGACATCGGCCCGCTGTGCGCAGGGATCGGGTTGAAGAAGGTCGCTAGCGAGCAGAAGGCCTTCAACGCCGAGCATGGGTGGATGGCGATCTGGGAGAAAATGGAGAAGAACCAGGGCATGCAAGGCGTCGCGTTGGTCGTGGACCCCAAGGTCATGGAGAAGGAGACTGAGGACACGCTGAACAACCTGTTGCTGGCAAAGGCCGGACCGGATAATAATACCGTATCGTATTGGGCCGGGTTCTGCTGGGACAAGGCCGGTCCGTTCACGGACCACGAGGCGTGGAAGGCCTATGTGGATCGATTCGCCCATGCCTTGGCCTCGCCGATCGAGGTCAGTGTGTCCGGGCAGTGAGGTCATTTTGGATTTCGGATTTGTGATTTTTGATTGATGGGGAGACTCCGGATATGAAGTATTCCTTGAAGACAGGGGGCCTCGTGGCCCTGTACGCGGCCATGGTGTTGTCCGCAACCAGCGTGTATGCCCAGCGCAGGGTGGAGGACTTCAACGGCAATTGGCGGTTTGCCAAGGGCGAGCAGGCAGACCAGGTCACACAGATCGCGTTTGATGACTCCGGCTGGCAGACTGTGCGCCTGCCGCACGACTGGGCGATATCCGGGCCGTTCAATCCAAGCGAGGACGGCTATGCAGGCAAGCTCCCATGGAAGGGCGTGGGCTGGTATCGCAGGACCTTCAAGCTCGATAAGGCGGACGCAGGTCACAGGGTGTACTTCGACTTCGACGGCGTGATGGCCTTCCCCAAGGTGTACGTGAACGGCCACTTGGCCGGCCAGTGGGACTACGGGTACATGTCGTTCCGCGTGGACGCCACAGCCTACGTCAGGTTCGGGGAGACGAACGTCATGGCCGTGCAGGCCGATACACGCCAGCATGGTACCCGGTGGTATCCCGGGGCCGGGATCTACCGCAAGGTGACCCTGACGATCTGCGATCCGGTCCACGTCGCACAGTGGGGTACCTATGTGACCACACCTGAGGTCAGCGACGCGTCGGCCCTGGTTCGGGTCCGCTCGACCATCGACAACGGCCTGGGCGCGGAATCGAAGGTGACCCTTGAGGTCGTGCTGCTCGATCCCAAGGGCCGCTCTGTGGCCACGGGCAAGAAAGACGCCGTGGTGCCGGCCGGAGGGTCAGCCGAGGTCGACCAGTCCTTCACGGTCAAGGATCCCCAGCGATGGGACGTGACCAGACCGAACCTGTACGCGGCCAAGACCTTGGTTCGCAGAGACGGCAGGGTGGTGGATGCCGAGACGACACCCTTTGGCATTCGCACGTTCCAGTTCACGGCCAACGACGGATTCCATCTCAATGGTCGCAGGGTGCAGCTCTACGGTGTGTGCCTGCACCACGACCAGGGCCCGCTCGGTGCGGCCTTCTACCCAAGGGCCATGGAACGGCAGTTGGAGATTATGAGGGACATGGGCGTCAATGCGATCCGCACCAGCCACAATCCCCCTGCCCCGGAGGTCCTGGACCTGTGCGACCGTATGGGCCTGGTGGTATGGGATGAGGCCTTTGACAAGTGGGACAGTACCGCCGACCGCGTCCAAGGGCAGCCGCCGCTGGAACAGTACGGCCAGAGGCAGATACGCAGCCTGGCGATGCGGGACCGCAATCATCCCAGCGTGGTGGTGTGGTCTATCGGCAATGAGATCGGCACCGGTGGGGAGGGCGTGACTCCGGAACGGGTGAAGGCCATGAGCGACTTCTTCCGGAAGGTTGACCCCACTCGGCCGGTGGGCATGGCCTGCTGTATCCCGGACATGGCCGACCGACCCAACTTCGACGCCCTGGACCTGACCGGCTGGAACTACGCCCGGCGCTACGCCAACTACCGCCAGCACTATCCCAACAATCCCATCCTCTACAGCGAGTCGGCCTCGGCCCTGAGCACACGAGGGTTCTACGAACTGCCCTTGCCCAATCGCAAGACCGAGTACTCCAGACAGTTCCAGGTGAGCTCCTATGACCTGAATGCAGCGGAGTGGTCGGACATCCCGGACGCTGAGTTCAAACTGATGAAGGACGACCGATTCGTGGCGGGGGAACTGGTGTGGACGGGCTTTGACTATCTGGGCGAGCCCACGCCGTTCTCCCGGGAGGCCAAGAGCTCGTACTTCGGCATTGTGGACCTGGCCGGGATTCCCAAGGACCGGTTCTATCTGTACCGCAGCACCTGGCGTCCGGACACCGTGACCCTCCACATCCTGCCGCACTGGAACTGGCCTGAACGCGTGGGCCAGAATGTGCCGGTGTTTGTCTACACCAACGGTGATTCCGCCGAGCTGTTCCTGAACGGCAGGTCCCTGGGCCGCCGAACCAAGGGCGTATTGCCTGACAGGCCGGCCAATTTCGCCAAGGGCCAGCCCGCCATGGCAGGCTCATCCCAGGGCGAGCATGCCCCCAACCACGCCAACGATGGGACCAAGGATACCCGTTGGTGCGCGGCTGGTGCGGACCCCAATCAGTGGTGGCAGGTGGACCTGGGCGAGGTCCGGCAGATCCGCTATCTGGCGATCGACTTCGAGAGGGAGGAGAAGAACTACGGGTACCAGATCAAGGTCTCGACCGATGCCTCGGCCTGGCAGACCCTCGTGACCAAGGCCACGAGCAGGATGCCCCAGTGGGGCGGCCCCACGCAGATATTCCACGATGTGGATGCAAAGGCCAGGTACGTGCGGATCGAGTTCACCCGGCTACAGGACAATGCCTGGGCAAGCATCAGGGAGTTCGGCGTCTATCCCGAGCCGGTCGAGTCCGACTACTACGACGTGACCTACACCTACCGCCTGCGCTGGAACGACGTGAAGTACGAGCCCGGTGAGCTGAAGGCCGTGGCCTACAAGGCCGGCCAGAAGATCGGGGAAGAGGTCATGCGCACCGCGGGCGCACCTGCGGCCATTCGCCTGACGCCCGATCGAAAGGAGATCTCCGCCACAGGTGATGATCTGGCCTACATCCTGGTCGAGGCCCTGGACGCCAAGGGGACCCTGTGTCCCTTGGCGGAGAATCTCATCCGGTTCAAGGTGGAAGGGCCCGCCGAGATTGCCGGGGTCGGCAACGGCAACCCGCTCTCGATCGAGCCGTTCCAGGCCGACCAGCGGAAGCTGTTCTTCGGCAAGGCGATGTTGATCCTGCGGGCCAACGAGGGGCGCGGCGGCAAGGTACGGGTGACCGCCCAGAGTGACGGTCTGACCGAGGTGGGCGTGACCCTATCCTGCCGCGCGGTCAAGTAGCGGCAGTCTGGCCGTGCGCAGACTGGTCTTGGTGGACAGGCGAGAAGACCACCTAGGCGAAGTGAGGTGACGTTGAAATGGGCACTCGAATCCTGATCTGTGGGCTGGCCTTGCTGGCCATGGCCGCCTGTTCCTGGGCTGCTGAGTATCCTCCGCCCCAGGAGGGTGATTACGTCATCAAGGACTTCTCCTTGCGCAGCGGCCAGTCCCTGCCCGAGGTGCGGATGCACTTTCGCACCCTCGGCTCGCCGCAAACCGACAAGAAGGGACTGGTCTGTAACGCAGTCCTGATCCTGCACGGCACCACCGGCAGCGGCGCCCAGTTCATACGTCCGGAATTTGCCGGCGAGCTCTTCGGCGAGGGACAGCTCCTGGACGCGAGGCGATACTACCTCATCATCCCCGACAACATCGGCCACGGGAGGTCCAGCAAACCGAGCGACGGGCTCGGGGCTAGGTTCCCGGGGTACGGTTACCTTGACATGATAGAGGCCCAGTACCGGCTCTTGACCGATGGGCTCAAGGTGAACCATCTCCGGCTGGTCATCGGCACCTCCATGGGCGGGATGCACACCTGGCTTTGGGGCCAGATCCACCCCGACTTCATGGATGCCCTCATGCCCCTGGCCAGTCTGCCCACGCAGATCTCCGGTCGAAACCGTGTGTGGCGGCGGGTCATCATCGACGCCATCCGAACCAGCCCGGACTGGCAGGACGGCAACTACACGTCCCAGCCCAAGGAGCTGCGGATCGCAGCCGAGATGCTCTATTTCATGGGCAGTAACCCGGCACAGCGTCTCAAGGAGGCGCCCACCCTCGCACAGGCGGACGACGCCCTGGATACCTACGTGGCCAATGCTGTGGCGACCCTCGACGCCGCTGACGTGGTCTATGCCTTTGAGGCCTCCAGAGACTACGATCCGGGCCCCGGGCTGGAGAAGATCAAGGCCCCGCTACTGGCCATCAACTTCGCCGATGACCTGATCAATCCCCCGGACCTGGGCGTTCTCGAACGCCAGATCAAACACGTCAGGCACGGAAAGGCGATCGTCATCCCCGAGAGGGACAACACCCGCGGGCACGGCACGCATACCTTGGCCGCGATCTGGAAGAAGGACCTTGCCAGGCTGTTGAGACAGTCGCAGCGATAAAAACCCATGCACGACCCACAGGACGCGCACCGGAACACCCAGCCGCCCATGGATTCTCGTTTGTCGGGCATCCCATTGGGCAGAGGGATCACGTGGTTCATGTGGCTGCTCGGCTGTGCCGTGGTGTCCCATGGGCGTCCGGCGTGGGCCGCTGCCCCTGGCCTTCGATTCGCCGGAGAGGACGTGGAATTGGCCATCAGTGAGGTCAGCCAGCGGACCCTGCGACTGGAGTTGCTGCCCCTGGACGACCAGGGCCGTGTGCGTCCCTCACCGCCTTCCACGGTGCTCGTGCCGTTTGCCGTCACAGAGAGGCTGCGCGTACGCGAGCTCTCCGCAGACAAGGAACTCCGCGTCGGGCAGCTTCGCGTGATTGTCACGGCCCAGCCTTTGACCGTGTCCGTGACAACGGACAGCGGCAGGCGGGTGCAGGAGCTGGTCCTTGACGATGGCACCCGTCCTGCGGTGGCCTTCCGCACCGATGCGCCCGTGCTGGGCCTTGGAGAGGGCGCACAGCAGTTTGACCGGCGAGGCGCCCTGTATCCCATGGAACCGAGCTGGGGCGAATGGAACCGGCCCGTGCTCGGCTCTGTGGTCCCCTCGCCGTACCTCATTGGCACGGACGGCTGGGCCCTGTTTGCACACCGGCCCCAAGGCCAGTTTGATCTTCGCGAAGGCAGGGGACGCTTCGTGCCGGCCAAGGAATCCCTGGGCAAGGGGCCGCTGGATCTGTTTGTGGTCAGCGTGCAAGACCCCGCGGATGCCCTTGCGGAATACGATCGCCTCACCGGCAGGCCCGTGATGCCGCCCAAGTGGGCACTGGGCTACTTCCAGTCCCACCGCACGCTGGCAGGACCGGACGAGCCGCTTGCGATCGCCAGGAAGTTCCGCGACAAGAAGCTCCCGTGCGACGCCCTGATCTACCTGGGTACCGGTTACTGCCCGAACGGCTGGAACACCGGCCACGGCTCGCTCACGTTCAACCCCAAGGCCTTTGACCGTCCGGCTGAGGACCTCCGCTCGCTCCATGATCTGGACTTCAAGGTCATCCTTCACGTGAACCACGCACCGCTGGACCTCTTCGGCGCCTCCGTCGCCGAAGACTCGAATTCGCCGCTCCACATCCGCGCCTACTGGGCCCGGCACCGGGAGGTCTTCGCACTGGGTGTCGATGGTTGGTGGCCGGATGATGGAGATGAGCTGCCTCTGGAACCGCGCCTGACCCGCCATCGCTGCTACTACGAAGGTCCATTGCAGGACCGGCCCAACGTCAGGCCCTGGAGCCTGCACCGCACTGGCTATGCAGGGGCTCAGCGCTACGGCGGCTGGATCTGGTCCGGTGACATCGACGGCACGTGGGCTACGCTCGCCGCCCAGGTCTCGGTTGGATTGAACCACTCGGTCAGCCTCACCCCGTTCTGGGGCACGGATACCGGCGGATTCTACCCGACGCAGGAGCTCACGGGCGAGCTCTACACCCGCTGGTTCCAGTTCTCGGCCTTCTGTCCGCTGTTCCGTTCGCACGGCCGGACCTGGCACCTCCGCCTGCCCTGGGGCTGGAACACGGGCGAGACCGGTCCGGTGGAACACAACCAGGGCCCGGATGGATCCGAGCTGCACAATGCCGAGGTGGAGCCGATCTGCCGCAAGTACCTCGAGCTTCGGTACCGCTTGCTGGCCTACAACTACTCCCTCGCTCGCGAGGCCTGCGACGCCGGCCTACCCATGATGCGGGCCCTGTGGCTCCACTATGGGGACGACGAAGAGGCCCTGAAGCTGGGCAGCGAATACCTCTGGGGCAGGGACGTGCTTGTCGCCCCGGTGGTGGAGAAGGGCGCAAAGGTCCGGCGCCTCTATCTGCCGGCCGGCATGTGGTATGACTGGTGGACCGGCCAGAAGCTCCAGGGCAAACGCTGGCTGGAACGCCAGGTGGATTTGGCGACCCTGCCGCTCTACGTGCGGGCAGGCGCCATCCTTCCGCTCGATCCGGTCCGTCAGTACACCTCGCAGCCCGTGACTGAGCCGACCGTGCTACGGGTCTATCCGGGTGCCAGCGGGACGTTCACGCTTTATGATGATGACGGCCAGGGCCTCGGCTATCGTGATGGGTCCGATCCCAAGACCGTCTGGATCCGCATCCGGTGGGACGATGCAACTGGGCGTCTGACCCTGGAGCCTGACGCGAGGATGAGGCAATGGCCGGGCGGTGCGAGGGTCTTCACAATCGAGGTTGTAGGTCGTGACGTGCAGCCTAAGCGGGTCGAGTTCTGCGGTGAGCCCGTGGAGGTGACGCTGTGACACCGCTGAGGCGGGTATATTCACACAGTGTGTGCCTGACCAGGTTTTTCGAGGCCGTTCTATGATGGTTTCTCGCAGGATCAACTCCAGGGAGAGTACATGACCGATAAGCAATGGAAAGACCTGTTGGCGGTGCTGAAGGGCAAGGTCGTCAGCCCGCTGCCCGTGGGATTCGTCATCGACTGCCCCTGGCTGCCGGGGTGGTATGGTGTGCCTATCGCGGAGTACCTGTCCAGCGAGAACCTGTGGTTTGAGGCCAACCGTAAGGCGATCGAGACCTTTCCAGAGGCCTGGTTTCTGCCGGGATTCTGGTCCGAGTTCGGGATGTGCACGGAGCCCTCCGCCTTCGGGTCCAGGTGCCGTTTCCCTCGCGACGAGTTCCCCTATGCGGAGAAGATCGTGACCGGCGTTGAGCAGATCGCCGACCTGAAGGCCCCAGACCCGGTCACGGACGGCCTGCTGCCGCTGGTGCTCAACCGGCTCAGGTGGGCGCAGCCGCGGATCGAGGACCTTGGCCACCGCATCCGCTTCTCGGTGTCACGCGGTCCGCTGAACGTTGCGGCCTTCCTGATGGGCACCACGGAATTCCTGATGGCCCTCAAGACCGACCCGGGGCCCGTGCATCGGCTGCTGAGGGTCATCGCGGACTTCCTCAGGCCCTGGCATGCCCTCCAGCGCCAGACCTTCCCCAGTATCGACGGCATGCTGATTCTCGACGACGTGGTGGGCTTCCTGGGTGAGGCGGACTTCGTGGAGTTCGGCCTGCCGTACCTGCGGGAGCTGTACGACAGCGACGTATCCGTGAAGTTTTTCCACAACGACGCCCCGTGTGCTCAATCCATCCGCTACTATGCGGACATCGGCATCAACCTATTCAATCCCGGAATCCAGAGCAGCGTGACGGAGCTCAAGCGACTCTCTGGAAACCGCCTGACGATCCTGGGCAACATCCCCCCGCGCGACGTGCTGGCGGATGGCACACCAGAGGACGTGCGAGCTGCGGTGCAGGGTCTCCTGGAGGAGACGGAGGATCATTCGCGGCTGATTCTCTCGTGCGGCGGAGGCGTACCGCCCGGGGTCAGCACAGGGAATCTCCGGGCGCTCATCCTGAGCGGTCAGGACGCGATAAACAGAGGGCTGGGCGTGTAGCACTACCTCAATCGCCCGGGCAATGTGGGCGACCTGCATGGCCGATCGCTGGGTCTTCTAGCTGGGGCCTTGAGCGGGTATGATGTGCAATACGCTATGACGACTGCAACGGTATCCAAGCAAGGCATGAAGGAGGCGGCATCGGCCGCATCGGGGGCCACACGGCCCAGCGGGGTTTCCCTGAGGCAGCATGAGCTTGGCCAGTTCTTTACCCCGGCGCCGGTTGCAGATTTCATGGCCTCCTTGTTCCCGAGCATGCCTAGGGAGGTACAACTGCTAGATGCTGGCGCCGGACACGGTGCCTTGTCCGAGGCCCTTGTCCGGCGGCTCTGTGCGGGGAGGCGCAAGCCCAAGCATATCTCGGTCACGGCCTATGAGCTTGATGGATCTGCCATTGAGGCGCTGCATGCCACCATGAATCAATGCAGGCAGGAGTGCGAGCAGGCCGGCATTGCCTTCTCAGCAAACGTACTCAACGAGGACTTCATCGCAGCGGCCTCGCCCACGGCGAGGGGAGACCTCTTCTCCCCTCCGCTACCTCGATTCAACGCAGCCATCGTCAATCCCCCTTACCGCAAGATTCGCAGCGATTCGCCCTCGCGCCTGCTACTGCGGTCAGCGGGCATCGAAACGAGCAACCTCTACACGGGTTTCGTGGCCCTCATCATCAACCTGCTGACCAAGGGAGGTGAGTTGGTGGCCATCACGCCACGCAGCTTCTGCAATGGTCCCTACTTCAAGCCCTTCCGATCGGCCTTTCTGGAGGCGATGTCGTTGCGCCGGCTGCACGTCTTCGAATCCCGCTCGGCGGCCTTCAGCGACAACGATGTGTTGCAGGAGAACGTGATTGTCCATGCCGTGAAAGGAGGGCCGAAGGCAGATCGCATCATTATCTCGACCAGCAGCGGTCAGCCAGGTAGCCCTATCTGTGAACGGAAAGTTGACTGCCGTGAGGTCGTTCTGCCTGACGACCGCGAGCAATTCATCCATCTGCTCGTCGAGGATGGGCATTCCACGGCGAAGTCGGCTATGGACCGACTCCCCTCCAGCCTGGCAGACCTGGGCCTGACCGTCTCGACAGGGCGTGTCGTGGACTACCGGGTAGGGCCTTGCCTTCGACAGGAGCCCGGCAAGGATACGGTGCCACTCATCTACCCATCCCACTTCAATGGAGGTTTCGTGCAGTGGCCCAAAGAGAATTCCCGAAAGCCCAATGCCATCGTCGATGACGAGCGGACGCGGGACCTACTCGTGCCAGCCGGGGTCTACGTGCTGGTCAAGAGGTTTACCTCGAAGGAGGAACGCCGGCGCGTCGTCGCCTGCATCTTTGATCCTGAGCGCATCCGTGTGCAACTGGTTGGCTTTGAGAACCATCTGAACTACTTCCACATCCACGGTCAGGGGATGCCGATGGACCTGGCAAAGGGCCTCGCGGCCTTCCTCAACTCTACGGTCGTGGATGCATATTTCCGGCGGTTCAGCGGACACACACAGGTGAACGCCACGGACCTCCGTGCTCTGAGCTACCCCGCTCGCCCCACGCTTGAGCGAATCGGCCGGATGATGGATGACCCGGCGATATCGCAGAAAGAAGTGGACAAGGCAGTCGAGGAGGGACTCTCGTGACGGCACGTGCGACGCGGGCCTCGCTCGCTAAGTCACGCGCGCGAAGGCTCAGTGAGGCGATGGACATCCTGCGTAGCCTGGGCTTTGCTCCCAGACAGAGCAACGAAGTGGCAGGATACACCCTATTGGCCTTGCTCGACCTGAGGCCGGGCCAGACTTGGAGCGAGGCTACTGCCCCTCTTCGCGATATTACTCCTATAATCGAGTTCGTGGACGAAGTATATGGTGTTTGCTACGCACCCAATGGCCGGATCATATCATCCAGTTCGACGGCGAGCGATTCTTGGGACCGTATCCAGACACCTTGCCTCAGAAGTAGGAAAGGACGACTATGAACAAGAGTGTGTGTAGACTAACCGCGTCGGCATTGCTTCGCTAGCGGTGACGCGATCTGACCATGTTGCTGACACTGACGACAACCCATCGTCCTGCCACGGACATAGGCTACCTGCTCCGAAAACATCCGGGTCGGCTGCATTCGTTTGACCTTGCGTTCGGGAAGGCACACGTGTTCTACCCGGAGGCGACAGAGGAGCGATGCACCGCCGCACTTCTGGTGGAGGTGGACCCCGTTGGACTGGTTCGGAACCGGCGCGGACCTGCGGGGAAAGGCGGATTGTTGGAGCAGTACGTCAATGACCGGCCCTACGCCGCCTCTTCGTTCCTGAGCGTGGCCATTGCGCAGGTGTTGGGTTCCGCCCTGGCAGGGCGATCCACGGAACGTCCTGAGTTGGCTGACGCGCCGATTCCACTTTCTGCCGCTATCTCGGCCATGCCGTGTCGTGGTGGCGAGGACCTTGTGCGGGGCCTGTTTGAGCCCCTCGGCTATCGAGTGACAGCCACGCGCCTGCCGCTTGATGAGCAGTTCCCCGACTGGGGCCAGGGCGTCTACCACCGCGTCGAACTCCAAGCCACCCTGCCACTGCACCAGCTCCTCAGCCACCTCTACGTGCTCATGCCGGTGCTGGACAACGATAAGCACTACTGGGTTGGTGATGCCGAGGTCGAGAAGCTCCTCCGCCACGGCGAGGGCTGGCTGGCGTTGCATCCGGAGCGCGACGCCATCACCAGACGCTACCTCAAGCATCAGCGAAGCCTGGTTACCGATGCACTCGCCCAACTGGCGGACGAGAATGATCCGCATCCTGATGAGACGGCCGAGGCCCATGCACACGAGGAGGAGACCGTCGAGCAGACGCTACGGCTTGATGAGCAGCGCCTGGGCGCCGTGCTGGCGGCCGTCAAGGCCTCTGGCGGACACTCCGTGCTCGACCTTGGCTGTGGTGAAGGACGCCTGCTCGGGATGCTGTTGAAAGAGCGTCAGCTCGACCGAATCGTAGGTATGGACGTCTCGCATCGTGCACTCGAAGTTGCTGCCGACAGACTGAACTACGACCGGCTGCCTGCGATGCAAAAGGGGCGACTCAGCCTGCTCCATGGTTCGCTGATGTATCGTGACCAGCGTCTTGCAGGCTTCGATGCCGCGGCCGTGGTGGAGGTCATCGAGCACCTCGACCCGCCTCGCCTTGCGGCATTCGAGAGGGTGCTCTTTGAGTGCGCCCGTCCTGTCACCGTGGTTCTAACTACGCCCAACCGCGAGTACAACGTGATGTGGCAGAGGCCTTCCTCCGGCCCGTTCCGTCACCGCGACCACCGCTTCGAGTGGACTCGTACCGAGTTCCAGGACTGGGCCCATCGGATCGCCGCACGCTTCAGCTACACCGTTCGCTTCCTGCCCGTCGGGCCGGAGGATTCGGCTGTTGGGTCGGCGACCCAGATGGCGGTGTTTGAAAGAGGGTGCTAGTCCATGTCTAAACAACACTCAGGAATGATGCCAAGAGACGGAGCCGGGAAGATGGACTTCATTGGAGGGACCGGTCCGATCATGCACATGATCGGACTGCCGACCTTCATGGAGGTTTATAGTATCGACCGAACCTTTCAGGCCCTTTCTCCTGATTCCATCGACCCTGGACGGACCAAGCCCGATGTGCCATGGGCGTGGCGGATCTCCGACGATGCCGGCTGCGCGAATCAGATTGTCGCACGAGTTTTTATCCAGTGTGCAGAAGCCTTGGACAACAAGACACTGAAGCGTGGCAACGTAGAGGAGATCAAAGTCGCCTTACATACCTGCAAGGAGGATCTACGGAACTGCGAGAAGGCATTCCTCCGGCTGGCCGGAGAGCACGATATAATCGTCCAAACGATTAATAAGGCTGGCGGGATTCGAGTCGAGAATCGCGTCGTGAACGACCTGCCACAGATTCCGAATCTGGAACAGGACGCAACTACTTTCCTCGCCAGCGGCAAACGTGCACTCCAGAGTATTGCTGAGGTCCTGAACGAGTTCTACGGAATCGTGATCAGCAACGCCCGGTTCGACAAGGGGATTACCCAGTTGAAGAAACTGAATCCGTCGCCGACCAGTCTGCTGGTGTGCCTAGACCAATTCACCACGTTGATCAATCGCGTGCTTAACCTCCGAAACTTCCAAGACCATACACCGAAGAAGACTATCGTTGAGAACTTCCACATTACCGCGGATGAGCTTCTCCCCCCAATGTGGAGGGTAGATCCTGAAGCGGGGAAGCCGATGCTTCCCGAAATGCACGACATCATTAGCTCTTTGATCGCGTTGGCCGAATGCTCGTTCTTCCATGGCTTGGTGGACAATGTCTACCTGCCAGCAGGGCCCTTCGCCTATGTCGTCGAAGAACTTCCTCCGACAGACCGGAACGAAGGCTCCGCTATCCGGTATCGGTGCGAACTGAAATTCGTTCAATCGCCAAGCCAGCGATCATCGGAAGAAGTCGAAAGGCCTCTCCCGTGAGACTTACCATCCCGGATCTCTCCTTTGTCGTGCTCGTCGGGATTTCCGGCTCGGGCAAGAGTGCGTTCGCACGGCGCCACTTCAAGCCCACGGAGATCCTGTCATCCGACTCTTACCGCGCATTGGTTTGCGACGACGAGACGAGTCAGGAGGCGACGGGGGATGCCTTTGAGGTGTTGCACTTCATAGCCCGCAAGCGGCTGGCCGCGGGCCGACTCACTGTCGTGGACGCCACGAACGTGCAGGCCGAGTCCCGCAAGCCGTTGGTGGAGATTGCACGCGAGTTTCACTGCCTGCCGGTGGCGATCGTCCTGGACATCCCGGAGAGGGTCGCGCAGGAGCGGAACAAGGCCAGACTGGACCGCGATTTCGGCGTGCACGTCATACGTCAGCAGGCGCAACAGTTGCACCGCTCGCTGCGACATCTCAAGGGCGAGGGGTTCCGCCACGTCTTTGTGCTCAAGTCACCAGAGGAGGTGGAAGCGGCGGTTGTCGAGCGGCAGCCCTTGTGGAACAACCTGAGACATGAGCATGGCCCATTCGATATCGTCGGAGACGTGCATGGGTGTTTTGACGAGCTGGTCGAGCTGCTTCGGCGGCTTGGGTACGGCGTCGACGAAGCTGCCCTCGCGATCCAGGCGCCCGAGGGGCGCAAGCTGGTCTTCCTGGGCGACATCGTGGACCGTGGGCCAAAGATTCCGGACGTACTCAAGCTGGTGATGAAGGCGGTTGAGGGCGGCGTGGCTCTGTGCGTACCGGGGAACCACGACATGAAGCTCATGCGCAAGTTGCATGGACGCGACGCTCAGATCACCCACGGTTTGGCCGAATCCCTGGCTCAGCTTTCGGCTGAGCCCGAGGAGTTTCAGGACCAGGTCGCTGCGTTCATTGACGATCGAGTGAGCCACTACGTGCTCGACGAGGGCAGACTGGTTGTTGCGCACGCTGGCATGAAGGAGTCCATGCAGGGCCGTGGCTCTGGCGCGGTGCGCGAGTTTGCCCTATTTGGCGAGACGACAGGCGAGACCGATGAGTTTGGCATGCCCATACGATACAACTGGGCGGCCGAGTATCGCGGCCCCGCTATGGTCGTCTACGGCCACACGCCGGTACCCGAACCCGAGTGGTTGAACAAGACCATCAACGTCGACACCGGGTGCGTGTTCGGCGGAAGGCTGACCGCGCTGCGCTATCCCGAGAAGGAGATCGTGTCCGTGCCGGCAAGGCGAACCTATGCAGAGCCACGAAGGCCGTTCCTCTCGCCGGAGATGTCCACATCGCCCCTCAGCGCCCAGCACCAGCACGACGACCTGCTGGACCTTGGCGACGTGATAGGCAAGAGGATTATCAACACCCGGCTCCGTCACAACATCACCATCCGGCAGGAGAATGCCACGGCGGCGCTGGAGGTGATGAGTCGGTTCGCCGCCAACCCGAAATGGCTCATCTATCTGCCGCCCACTATGTCGCCGAGTGAGACGACCCGTGAGCCGGCGATGCTCGAGCATCCGGCGGAGGCGTTTGCCTACTATCGGCACGAAGGTATCCATCGCGTCATCTGCGAGGAAAAGCACATGGGATCACGGGCAGTCGTGATTGTCTGCCGTGACGATCAGGCCGCTCGCCAGCGATTCGGCGTCACGCAGGAAGGCGGCGGGATCGTCTATACGCGAACGGGCCGGCGGTTCTTCGAGGACGTGGCGACCGAAGCTGCGTTCCTTGCCGCCGTGCGCGGCGCAGCCGCTACAGCAGGCCTCTGGGATGAATTCCAAACCGATTGGATGTGCCTTGACTGCGAGCTGATGCCGTGGTCGGCCAAGGCCCAGGCCCTGCTGAGGGAGCAATATGCCCCAGTGGGTGCGTCAGCGGGTGCTATGCTTGGCGATGCGATGGGGTTGCTCGAGCAAGCCGGGGCACGCGGCCTGGACATGGGCGATCTGACCGTCCGCACGGATGCACGGCGCTCCATGGCGTCGGCCTATGTCGCCGCCTACCGCCGCTACTGTTGGCCGGTACATTCCGTAGAGGACCTCAGACTGGCCCCTTTCCATCTGCTTGCTACGGAAGGAGCTGCGCATGTGGACAAGCCTCACGACTGGCACATGCAGACCCTGGCGCGACTTGCAGGGGGCATGGTCATCGCAACACCTTTCCAGGTAGTCGATGCCACAGATCCGGACAGTGAAGCCGCGGGCACGCGCTGGTGGGAAGCACTGACCTCACGGGGCGGAGAGGGCATGGTCGTCAAGCCGCTCGAGTTCGTGGCTCGCAGCAAGCGCGGCCTGATTCAACCTGCTCTCAAGTGCCGCGGGCGAGAATACCTCCGTATCATCTATGGCCCGGAATACACGGCACCGGAGAATCTCGAACGGCTTCGGTCTCGTGGACTGGGTGCGAAGCGGTCGCTGGCCTTGCGTGAGTTTGCCTTGGGTGTAGAGGCGCTGGAGCGATTCGTTCGGCGGGAACCGCTGCGTCGAGTTCACGAATGCGTCTTTGGCGTGCTCGCCCTGGAGAGCGAGCCGGTTGACCCGAGATTGTAGAGCTCTTATCATGGCGGTGCCGAGGGCGGGCCTGTAGGCCGCCTGTGTCAGGCGGTGATGAAAGGACGGCGTTTGGCACAAACGCCCTGCAAAGGCGGGTGACAGACCCGCCACAGTATCGACAACCCGTGACGGAAAGGAAGACCACCATGAACAAGGCTGTGGGTGGACTGATCGTGTTGGGACTCGCCAGTCTGATGCTCTGCGGATGCGCTGCACAGAGGACATCCCAGCCCAGGGCCTTTACGGATTGGCCTGCAGGGGCCTCGCCCCGGGAGGTCGGCAAGCGGCTCGCCATGAACATGCTCCCGCGGTGGCCAATCACCCGGCCCTCGGTCCACTATGCAGAGGACTCGGCCTGGATGACCTCTTTGAAGTTCGCTGCCCTGACCAAGGACAAGGAGCTCAAGACCGCCCTGGTCAAGCGGTTCGACCCGATCCTGGCGCCCGAGGGGCGCAAGGTGATCTCCATGACCCGCCACGTGGACCACAACATCTTCGGCATCGTGCCCCTGGAGATCTACATCCAGACCAAGGACCCCAAGTACCTGGAGATCGGCAAGATGCTGGCGGACCGGCAGTGGGAACAGCCCGACCCCAACGGCCTGACGGACCAGACCCGCTTCTGGATCGACGACATGTACATGATCACGATCCTCCAGGCCCAGGCGTATCGGGCCATGCGCGACAAGGTCTACCTGGATCGCGCGGCCCTGGAGATGGTGGCCTACCTGGACAGGCTGCAGCAGCCCAACGGCCTGTTCTATCACGGGCCCAAGTTTCCCTTCTTCTGGGGGCGAGGCAACGGGTGGGTGGCGGCCGGCATGGCCGAGCTGCTCAGCGAGCTTCCTACCAATCACCCCAAGCGGGCCCGGATCATGGAGGGCTATCAAAAGATGATGGAGGCCCTGCTGAAGCATCAGGACCCTGACGGCATGTGGCACCAGCTCATCGACCACCCGGAGTCGTACAAGGAGACCTCTTGCACCGCGATGTTCACCTATGCCTTCATCACCGGCGTCAAGAGGGGCTGGCTTGCGGACCCGGCCTATGCCCAGGCTGCGCGCAAGGGGTGGCTGGCCTTGCAGACCTACATCGACGTGGACGGCAATGTGGACCAGGTCTGCGTGGGCACGGGCCAGACCAACAGCCTGGACTTCTACCTGACCCGGCCGACCCGCAAGGGCGATCCCCACGGCCAGGCCCCGGTGCTCTGGTGCGCGGAGGCGCTGCTGCGGTAGGCAGGCCCTTGGCTCGGGCCTTTGAAAGGAGACCTCCAATGAGACCGTTGCCTATCATACTCCTCGCCGTAGTGCTCATCGTGGCCTCATGTGCCACAGGGCAAAAGAAGAGAATCGCAGGGCCCGCGGTGGATCAGGACAGAAGGGTCGCCGAAGGGAATGTACCCTCCCTGACGCCGCCGAAGGCGTCTGATGACCAGTGGAGCCGGGGACTTGTCGGCGAGTGGGAAAGCTCGGCCGAGTCTGATCTTGGGCGATTCAAGAGCTGGGCCAAAGGCCGAGGCCGAATGGTAGCAGAGCTGGGTCTGGGCGGGCAGTTCCTGATCATGAGAATGGAGGGGCGTGCCACGGACATATCGGATGAATACACCGACTATCTCAGGCAGACCCAGCACGCCTCCGAAGACAACATCAGAAGGCTGCAGGACCTGCCGTTCGAGCATCTGGAGCTCCAGACAACCGATCCCAAGACCGGCCAGATCGTTGCGTACCTGTTCGATAGCTGGCGTTGCGTGGCCAAAGGCACGGGCAAACGCGAAGGGCGAAAGGAGGTCCTGCAATGGGAATGGTCCGTGGCCGGTCAAGGGACGTCCGTCCGCACTACGGAAAAGGTCAGCGATGACAGGCTGGCGATCGTCGAGAGGTACACCATGCCCGACGGCGCCACCATGGAGGACCGAACCCAGATGATTCGGAAGCGATGATGAGAACCATGCGTTTACGCACTGCCTTCCTCTTCGGATCGACGCTCTTTGGCCTTGTGAACACTGCTGCCTCAGGCCAGGAAGCGACCCAACCTTCACATGATTATACTCGATGGACATCGGGCTCGGGGCAGTGGAACGACGCGACACACTGGTCGGATGGTTTGCCCAATCCGTACCAGAGAGTGGAAGTCCACGGAACCAGCACGGTGGTTGTTCCTGCCGGCACCTATGTGGCCGGCGATCTGGAGGTGGGTCTGAAGGCCGGTGACCTTGCCCGCGTGGAGGTGGACGGCGGCCAGCTCATCCTGATGCAGGACTCCTTGCGCGTCGGGGAACTCAGTGGCAGTGAAGGGGAGTTCGTCCTCAAAGAGGGAGCCATGCACTGTTTCATGGACGTGTATGTCGGGGCGGCCAACAGCGTTCCCGGCCGCGCGACCAGGGCGACCCTCCGCATTCAAGGAGGGAGTCTCGTGGGTCGGACCTTGAGCGTGGGCTCCGGATGGGGAGCGGAGTCTCTATTGGCCATCACAGGATCGCGGGCTACTGCGGTTCATGTGCTTGAGTATGCCTACATTCAGGGATTCGCAGGTCCAGACGGACGGCCCGGCGCGGCCACCCTCTCCTTCACTCTGGACGAACGCGGAGTCACTCCCATCACGATTCAATCCCGCCGTGACGGGCTGCGGGTCATCAAGGATGCCCAAAGCCATTGCCGGTTGCAGATCCTCTTGAGTGCCGTTCCGCCTCGGGAGGAGGTCACGCTCGTTTCCGGTAACGTGCCGATCATAGGGACCTTCGACGACTTGCCGGAGGCAAGTGAGATCACGGCCGAGTACGAGGGGCGGACCTATCGGTGGCAGTTGACGTATCGCGGCGGCGCAGGAGGTCATGACCTGGTACTCAGAAACAGAAGTGAGTACGGCGCCGATGCCCCGGTCACCCACGCGAGGCCGATCCCTGAGATCCCCAAGCCGCTCTGGTCTGAGCACCGGCTCTTTCCGCTCTCTGCCGAGACCAGCGGCGAACCGGCCTTTGCGGGCGCACAAGGTTTCGGCTCGTCAACTCCCGGCGGTCGGGGCGGCAAGACGCTCTACGTGGACAATCTCAACGATTCCGGGCCGGGCAGTCTGCGGGAGGCAGTGGAGGCCTCCGGACCGCGCAGCCTGGTATTCCGCGTAGGTGGCGCGATTCCACTGAGGTCCACCCTCATCATCCAGGAACCATTCCTCACGATAGACGGCCAGAATGCCCCCGGTGCAGGGATCATGCTCCGCAATCACGGCATCGAGGTGAGGACGCACGACGTGGTCCTCCGCTATTTCCGCGTCCGGGTCGGTGACGACGACGTCCACCTGGATGACCCCAAGGCCAAGGAGGCCTATTATGGCGGCAGTGGCGAGCACGCCCTTTACTTCATCGAGGGCTCCAAAGACTGCATGGCCGACCATCTGTCGCTCAGTTGGTCCACGACCAAGATCCTGTCTGTGACCAAACTCAGCGACCGGATCACGGTGCAGTGGTGCATCCTGAGCGAGGGCCTTGATTTTGCCGGCCACGGCTACGCCTCGATTGCCGGAGGAGGCCGCGTGACGTGGCATCACAACCTCTTTGCCCACAACCAGAGCCGAAACGTCCGTTTCCAGGGAATGGTGGATGCCGACTTCCGCAACAACGTGATCTACGACTGGGGCGACAAGGCAGCGTATGGGGAATTTGATCGGGTCAACTACGTGGGCAACTACCTGAAGGCAGGGCCATCCACGAGCCAGAGGCCCAGGCTCTTCCACGATGGCGTCGCGGAGGTAACGCCGGGAGCATTCTTCGTGGCGGACAACGTTTTGGAAGGAGATCTCAAGGTCAATCAGAACAACTGGCTGGCAGTGGGTTATGACCGCGACGGCGTGTGTGCGCCGGAGCCGTTCCCTTCGCCGCCGGTAACCACCGAGCCGGCGCGGGCCGCTTATGAGCACGTGCTCAGGGACGCCGGCGCGACCCTTCCGCATCGCGATGCCGTTGACGACCGTATCGTGCGCGAGGTGCGGGACGAGACCGGCCACATCATCAAATGGGTCAAGGAGACAGGCGGCTGGCCTGATTTCCCATCCGCTACAGCGCCCTCTCAGAAGTGAATAGTGCCTTGCGATTGACAAAGGTGTGCCTCCGACCTTGCTGGTTGATCGGTAAAACTCGTCCTTGCGGATTGAGCGGGCTTCGCTCAAAATGCACACTCTATGGAGCAGTTGCATGGTTGGGCTATGACGCGATACGCTTGGATACTCCTCGCCCTGGTGGTCGCGCAATCCCTTGTGGGCCAATCACCCACAGAGACCCCTTCGGTGTCCCTGCGAGCGATCGACGCAGGGATCACCGGTGGCGCCACATACTACGCAGAGGGCGACTTCATTGGCTCGTGGACCGACCCCAACGCCTCGCTACAGTGGGAACTGACCGTGGACGAGGACGCCACCCCGCGCGTCGAGTTGGTCCATTCGTGTGCGCCCAACTGCGGTGGACGGTTCCAGCTCCGGATCGGCGACCACATACTCAACGGCGAAACCCGCTCAACCAGCAGTTGGAATGACTATCAGACGATGGCCCTTGGCCCCATGGCCCTGGCCAAGGGACGTACCCTCGTGGTGCTGCGGGCAGGGCCCTTCCAGACAGCACCGATGAACCTCAAGGTGATTCGGCTTGGCCCGATCAAGGGGAGCGTCAAGGCCGTCGTAGTGCCGCGCCCGCAGGGACCGCTGCCGCCTACCTATGTGGTTCCCAATTTTCACCCGGCCAGTTGCGGCTGGCTGACCAATTGGTCCGTGGAGCGGAACTATTGCGCCAACTCCTACCTGGATCACCTCGACCGCGTCCGTGACGATGCCCACTACGAGTTCGTGCTGTCCGAGTGCAACACCCTGATCGCCATCCTGAACTTCGAACCGCAGCGATTCGCCGAACTCAAGACGCGGATCCAAGAGGGTCGTGTCGAACTGCCCAACGCCTTCTTCCTCGAGCCCACGATCAATCTCTCCGGCGGTGAGGCCCTGGCCAAGATGGGCATCGAAGGCCTCCGCTGGCAGCAGCAGGTGATGGGCACGCGGCCCCGATTCTGCTGGGCGATTGACGTGTGCGGCACGCACGAGCAGATGCCGCAACTCTGTGCTGCACTCGGTCTCGAGGCCCTCATCTACACCCGCAACAACCGCTCCGGCAAGACCGTGTTCTGGTCGGAATCGCCCGACGGCTCGCGGATCCTGACACTCGTCCCCGGCCACTACTCCGAATTTGGGACGTTCTTCGGTGTGCGTGAACCGTTCACGACGCAACAACTGGAGGAACTGGAGCGGGCTATCGCCGGCAAGGTCCCATCAACTCCCGCCGGTGCGCCGGTGCTGATCCTTGGCGGCAACGGGGACTACTCGCTCGCCCCAGCCCGCGTGCAGAATCCGACGGCATTCCTGGAACAGTGGAAGGGCTTCCGACCTGACGCCTCGATCAGGTTCACGACGCTGTCCAGGTATTTCGATGCCCTGTTGCCTGGCGTCCAATCCGGCAGGATCGAACTACCCACGGTACGAGGCGGTACGGGTTACATGTTCGACTCGTTCTGGATCGAGTGCCCCCGTGTGAAGTCCTGGTACCGCAGCGACGAGCATGCCCTGCAGGCCGCTGAGACGCTCGCCACCATCTCCAGTCTCAAGGCCGCCTACGATTACCCGGTGCAGTCCTTGTACCACGCCTGGCTCCAGATGCTGCTCAATATGGACCGCAACACGCTCTGGGGGGCTGCAGGCGGCATGGTCTTCGAACACGACTCCTCGTGGGACGCCCGCGACCGCTTTCAGTGGGTCGAACAACACACCGCCGCAACACTTGAGGCAGCCGCCCACAGACTGCTTGGGGACGGATCTGCTGTAGGTCTGTTCAATCCCGCCAACTGGAGACGCAACGACCCGCTGCGTCTGAGACTGCCTGCGGGCACCTCTCTTGCCGGGGCCACCTGCGAGGCTGCAGACGACGGCACTGCCTTCTGTCGCCTCAATGTGCCTGCGGTTGGCGTGGTCGGCGTAGAGCTCCTCTCCAAACCGGCCCAAGCGCCCAGGAAGATCGCCTTGGCGGAGACCATCGACACGGTATTCTACTCCGCGCGCATCGATCCCGCCACGGGCGCCATCGCCAGCCTGAGGGTCAAACCCTCAGGCCGGGAGATGCTGGGCGGCCCTGCAAACGTCCTGGTGGCAGAACAGCGCGAAGGGGACGGCGATCCCGGCGACTTCATGGAGCCCCGGCCCAGGCGTCCGCGTCTTGCCAGTTCGAGCGATTTCAGGCACACGATCGGGGTCACGGATGGCCCGCTGGCCATCACGGTCGACGTACAAGGGGAGTTCTACGGCGGCGGCCCGTGCCGCCGTGTGATGCGGTTCTACAAGGACCATCCGCGGATTGACTTCGAGACCGAGTTGACCGACATCCCGAATCTCACCGTGGTCGTGGCGGAGTTCCCGCTGGCCGAATCACCGACGGAGATCCGGCGAGGTATCCCCTTCGGCTTCTCGCACGGGGCATGGGCCAGGCCCAATCCCGAGCTCAACGGGTGGACGCGAGGCATCGTGCCCGCGGTGCGGTGGAGCGACTACGTGGTGCCCAGCGGCGGGGGTATGGCGATCCTGGATCGGGGTCTGACGGGTCGCGAGATCAATGACAATATCCCGGTCCTCTACCTCTACAATGCCACCGACAAGTACTACGGCTACCCCAACACGTGGCTCAGCGGCAAGGGCCATCACCGGTTCGAATACGCCCTGGTCGCGCACGACGCCGACTGGAAGACCGCCCGCATCCCGCAACTCGCCTGGGAATACAACTGCCCAGTCACCCTGGCCAGCCGCTGCGCCCCGGCGCCTCCACAGTCTTTCGTGCGGACCTCCGACAACGTCATCGTGGAGGTCGTACGCCGGGAGGGGGCGGACATCGAGATCCGCCTGACCGAATGCCTCGGCCTGGCAGGCACGGCCGAGGTCACGCTCGACCTGCCCCATGAGCAGGCCGCGCTGACGGACTTGGTTGGCGGCCACCCCGCCAGGTTGGATGGCGGTCCGACCTACAGGTTCCCTGTGCGATCGCAGCAGATCGTGACGATGCGGTTCCGCACCCCTACGCCCGTTGCAGACATCAAACCCTTGACAGAGTGGGATGAACTGGTGCCACCCCACAAGCTCGCCGCACTCCATCAACAACGAAAAGACGTTAAAGGCCATCCGCCGCGCGGCTCGTGACGGTTAGAGGAGAAGGTATGTGTGGTCCCTACGGTTACCTGTGGTGCATCGCAATGGTCCTGGTGCCCTTGTTTTCACAGGGCCGCGCAGAGACTGCCCCTGCTGAGGGCCAGTCCCCTCGCAAGACGCCCTCCGTGGATCTGGTCCGGCGAGTGGAGCCCGGGGTGGTGGCCGTAGTCAGGCAGGGACAGGCCGGCAAGCCCTTCATCGGCAGCGGATCGATCATCCACGAGGCCGGGTTCATCCTCACGAGCGACTACGTCGTACAAGGGCAGCCTGGGTATGTCCTGGTGAAGGGATTGGCGCCCCTGCCTTATCGCGTGGTGGGCAGGCTCCCAGACAAGGACCTGGCCCTGATCAAGATCAACGCCAGCCAGGTGCTCCAGGGTATCCCCCTCGGTCGCAGCCATGACCTGACGGCGGGTGAACCGATCCTCGTAGGGGGCAATCCCGGGGCACGCGGGATCGTCTTCTCCAGTGGGATCGTCAGCTCCCCGGCCCTGCTCCTGGATGTCCCCAATGCCTTGACCTCGTCTGGGTTCTCTGCAGAGGCCTGTGACCGTTACATCCAGTTCGACGCCGCCACCAGCCTCGGCCTTTCCGGAGGGCCGCTCCTGAATGCCGAAGGCTGGCAGATCGGGGTGGTGACAGGAAGGAGGTTGACTGAGGACGGCATCAACCTGGCCGTCCCAGCGGACCGGGTGCGGGCCTGTTTCCGCGCCCTGGCAGCCCCTGAAGAACGGGGTGACATCTGGGCCGGCCTTGAGGTGGATGCGATGGCGCCGAATGCAGTGATCACGGGCGTGGAGCCCAACGGGCCCGGCGCAAGGGCGGGGCTCCAGGCTGGGGACCGGATCGTGTCCCTGTATGGCAGGCCCGTGCGGGATGGACTGGATTGGATCATGGGCCTGGTCGGACGCAAGGCCGGCGAGGCCCTGGTTGTGACCTTCAGCCGCGAGAACAGACAACAGCAGGTCACCCTGACACTGCAGTCGTATCCGCTCTTCGAGCCTGTGCCCAACGACGGCCTGTCAGAGGGCCTCAGGTATGGCGCCTTCCACGGTGCCTACACGGCACTGCCGGATTTCACCCAATTGGAGCCTGTGAACATCGGTATCGCGCCTGGGCCGCGAGCGACCGCCCTGGAGGGGGTGCGGGAGGCGGATTACGCACTGTTCTTTGAGGGCTACGTGGAGATCCCCAAGACGGGGGTCTATCGCATGGTCCTCGGCTCCGATGGCGGCAGCCGGCTCTTTCTCGATGGGCACTTGACCGTGGACAACGGCGGCCCGCATCCCTTTCAGGAGGCCAGTGGCGTGTGCCGGCTGGCTGCGGGACTGCACCCCTTGCAGATCGTGTATTTCGAGACCACGGGTGACCCCGAGCTGCAGTTCCGTATAGAGCCGGATGACCCATCCGGTGCACAGGCGCCCATTCCATTGCGGTTCTACTGCGACTGATCACGCCGGAGAGATCTTCGAGTTTGTGGTAGAAGTTGCTGGGAAAAGACTCTATACTATCGGTAATGGAGCCGAGCAAGGAAGGGCCAAGGACGAGGCGGATCGCGCAGGCGCCTGGCCTTGCCTGGTTGATGAAGGGAAAGGCCGTGAAAGAGAGTGTCCAGCGAACAAGGGCCTTCTTGGGTCTCCTGTCGGTCCTTGTGTCCGGTCTTGCCTGTCTGTCTGGGGTCTCCACCGCCACCGGCCTTCCGTTCGCAGGGGGCACCGGCGAACCGAATGACCCATACCGGATCGCCACGGTCCAGCAGTTGGTGGCCATCGGTTCTGACACAAGCCTCCTGTCCAAGCACTTCGTGCTGGTCGCTGACATCGATCTTGACCCGAACCTGCCGGGACCTGGGGTCTTCACCCAGGCCGTTGTGGCCCCGTTGTCCCAGTCGCCGTTTGCCGGAGGTCTTGACGGAGCAGGTCACGTGATCCGAAACCTGACGGTCTATGGCTTATCCGACGTCGGTCTGTTCGGGTATGTGGCGGCCAGTGGGACGGTCGCGAATCTCGGCCTTGAGAACGCGACCATTGTGGGAGGGACCGACGTCGGGGCATTGGCAGCCCACAACGAGGGCAGCCTCTCCATGTGCCATTCGACGGGCAGCGTGAGCGGACGTGACACCGTCGGGGGCCTGGCTGGGACCAACTCGGGCATGATCACCTCATGCCATTCGGCCGGCAGTGTGACAGGTCCGCTTGTCAATGCAGGAGGGCTGGTGGGAGAGAACGACGGTACGGTGTCCTCGTGCTACTCAACGGCCCGTGTGACCGGATCGGGAGAGGTCGGGGGCCTTGTGGGGCACAACCTGCTCTTTGGGTCTATTGTCTGCTGCTACTCGACCGGTAGTGTATCAGGAGACACGGAGGTCGGGGGGCTGGCGGGAAGTGATGATGACGGCACGATCACCTCGTGCTACTCGACCGGCACTGTCACCGGATGGGGGGCGATCGGGGGCTTGGTCGGATATGGAGACAGCCAGATTGCGGGCAGCTACTTCCTTGCCCGATCCGATGGGGGAGGGTCGGGTCGTGGTTGGG